>Ga0335075_10007726_pt1 | contig 16527 bp, 16 predicted proteins | sample Lox_Sample_24_FD_206723 | JGI IMG/M metagenome (GOLD analysis project Ga0335075, IMG submission 206723) | Soil microbial communities from Loxahatchee National Wildlife Refuge, Florida, United States - Lox_Sample_2.4 | ecosystem: Environmental > Terrestrial > Soil > Wetlands | place: USA... | reverse complement strand
CATCCGGTCCCGACCTGGCTCTGTTTCCCCGCTCGCAGGCGGCCAGGACCATGACCGAGGTCTTCCGCCGCCTGCCCGCGGCCGAGTTCGGCTACACCGGCCCGTGGGGAGTGGCCGCGCTGCGCCGGCAGCTGGAATCCCACCTGGGTCGGCTGCGGGCCGCCATGGCGCCTGCGGACGGGATCGTGGTTGTGACCGGCCGCACGCAGGCCCTGACGGTCACCGCTCGCACCCTGGCCGCCGCCGGGCATGACCATGTCGCGGTGGAGGACCCGGGTGACCCCTGGCACTGGCGCCTGCTGCAAGCGCACGGCCTTAAGGCCATCCCGGTTCCCGTCGATAGCGAAGGGCTGGACGTCGGCGTGCTGGCGGCCAGCGGCTGCCGGGTCGTGCTTGCCAGCCCGAGCTGCCAGTTCCCTACTGGCGCGGTGATGTCCGCGGCGCGGCGTGCGCGCCTGCTGGAATGGGCGGTGGCCCGCCGCGCGCTGATCATTGAAGATGACCAGCGCGCCGACTTCCACTACGACCGGCCCGCGCTGGCCTGCCTGCAGGGCATGCGCCCCGAGCACGTGATCCTTATCGGCTCGGTCAGCATGACCCTCGCCCCCGCGATGCGGCTGGGCTGGGTTGTCCCGCCGCCGCAACTGCTGCGGGCCATCGCCGAGACCAAGCGCGACGATGACTTCGGCACTCCGGTCCTGGAGCAGCATGCGCTCGCGTCCTGGCTGGAGTCCGGGCACTACGACCGGCACGTGCGCCACGCCCGCCGGAGCTACGCCATGCGGCGCGAGGCGCTCAGCCGCCAGCTGCGCCAGCGCTTTCCCGAATGGCGCCAGCGTGGCATCCCCGCAGGCCTGGAAATCCTGCTGGAACTGCCGGCCGGGATCCCTGACCGGCACATCATGGCGCACGCGATGGAGCAGGGCTTGGGCGTCACCCCGCTCAGCCCTATGCGAGCCGCCACGCCCGGACCACCCGGCCTGGTGCTGTCCTATGCCCGGCTCCCCCCGCAGCGCTCTGCGGACGCCATCAGCCGGCTGGAGCGAGCCGCTGGGGCGGTCATGGCCGAGGAGCCATCCCTGGCGGCAACTGCCATCCCCTCGGCGGAAGACCAGTGGCACCTTACCTCGGCTGACTGGCCGGCCGCACCCGGAGACTTCTACCAGTGACGAGTCGCCTCCCCGCACTGGCCCTCTGAACGCACCCGCCGGGGGCGGTCATGCGCTACCGGCGCATGGCCCGACATGAGCCCGGTTGGTTATCGAGCGTGCCCTCGCTTGCCAGGGATGCCAGCGACGAGGCCGGTGGAACTTGCTGGCGTTCGGAGGACCGGCAGCGTGATCCGGGCCGGGCGAAGCCCGGGGGCGCTGGCGGTCAGCGTCAGCCGGCCTGGGCGCCTTGCCGGGGCGAGCACGACGAGCGCCTGGCCGTGCCAGGTGTAGCGGTGTGGCTGGCGGAAGCTCTCGACGTTGTGCGGGTTGCCGCTGGCGACGCCGGCGAGCGTTCCCGCGCCGTCGACCTCGAAGTTAACGTTGAGGACGGCGCCGGAGACGACATGACCGTGGTCGTCGAGGACGTCGACGAGCACGTGTGCGAGCGCGTCCGGGCTGGTGGTCAGGGAGCGCGCGTCTGAGGTCAGTCGCAAGGCGGCGGGCGGGCCGGCTGTTATCAGCGACTGGCGCCCGATGACCTGGCCTCTGCTCGACGCTATCGCCGTCAGTGTCCCTGGCGCGTATGGGATGGTGAACGTGGCGATGCACTTCTGCGGCGTCACGGGCCCGTCTCCGAGGGGTGCGCCGTTGAGTGACACCGTCACGGTGTCGCCCGGCGTGTACACGTGGACCGTCATTTCCTGGCCCGGCTGGACATCCCAGTTCCAGCTTGGCTGCTCGTCGTAGTACGTCCACCAGATCGCAGCCTGCTCGTCGCCGCTCGGGACGGGGCGCTCGACGTAGACCGAGATCGGGGCTTGCCCGATGACCGCCTGATGCCAGGCGTTCTGGGGCTTGACCTGCCCGATTAGGTCGAGGTCGCCGCAGTTGGACTGAAACCACGGATAGGGAACGCTCCAGCCGCCGTAGGACTTGTAGAGCGTGTCCAGAATCGACCACCCGGGCTTGGTGATCGGATCTCCGGCGGCCTCGACCGTCCCCGCCGCCGTGACGGGAGTCTTGTCCAGCCCGGTTTCACCGAGGTAATCCCAGGCTGCCCAGATCCAGTTGCCGACAGCCCAGGGGTTGCTAGCAGACCACTGATCGTCGTCCCAGAACGTCGCCGCGAAGCTCTCCGACTGCGTGATCGCGGCGCCTGGATGGGCCGAGTGGATCTGCGTGTAGCCGTTGCCGTCGGCGTCGTAGTGAGCATCGCCCACGTCGACCCAGTTCCATGACCGGTCACTCGCGCCACTGGAGGAGCCGCCGCCGAGCGTGACCGGGCGGGTCAGATCCAGCGAGTGGACGAGTGCCGCCAGCTGGGCGCCGCGAGTGGCGTACATCTCGTCCTCGACGATCTCATTTCCCAGCGACCAGATCACGACGCTGGGATGGTTGCGGTCACGCAGGATCATCGTGGTCAGGTCCTGCTGCCAGTACTGGGCGAAGTACACCGAGTAGTCCTGCGGGTTCTTTCCGGTGTCCCAGCAGTCGGTGAACTCATCCCAGACGAGCATTCCGAGCCTGTCGCAGGCGTCCAGCAGGGATGGCGTCGGCGGGTTATGGGCGGTGCGGATCGCGTTGAAGCCGGCGGCGAGCAGCAGCTCTACCCGTCGTTCCTCGGTCCGGTCGACGGCGACCGCGCCGAGCGGGCCGTGCGTGTCGTGCACGCAGCCGCCGAACACCTTGACTGGCTTGCCATTGAGCTGGAAGCCGCTGGCGCCGTCCCACTGCAGTGAGCGGATCCCGAAAGCGGTCGTGACCGTGTCGGCGATCTCCCGGCCGGCGAGCAGTTGCACCACGGCCGTGTAGAGGCTTGGCGATTCCGGCGACCACAGTCGCGTGCGGTCGATCACTAGCTGCGCCGAGACGCTGTCGGTCGCCGTGGCCGGCACGGTTGTCGCCGTAGGGTAGCAGGTGGCGATGGCCTGGCCGTCGGGATCGAGCACGGTCACGCGGGCGCCAACTTGCGCGGATTGCGAGCCGAGGTTGGCGATCGAGACCGAGACATCCACCTGGGAGCTGGACGAGCCCACGACCGGAGTCGTGACCTGCACGCCCCACGTAGGTACCCGGACAGCACCGGTGACCGTCACCCAGGTGTGACGGTAGATGCCCGAGCCGGAATACCAGCGGCTTGTCAGCCCGCTGTTGTCGACGCGGACCGCGACGACGTTAGCGCCGGACTCGTTAAGGTATGGCGTTACATCGAACGTGAACGGTGTGTAGCCGAACGGGTGAAAGCCGAGATGACTGCCGTTGATCCACACGTCGGCGTTCTGGTAGACGCCGTCGAACCGCAGCTCGACATGCCGTGAGCCCTCGGCAGCGCCGGCCGGCCCGATCAGCTCGGATGACTCGAACGTCTTCCGGTACCAGGCGATCCCGCCGAGCATGTAGCCGGTCGAGCCGACGCCTTCGGCCTGCGAGAACGGGCCGATCCGCGTCGGTGCGACGGGAGGTGAAAAGCCAGGAGGCGGGCCGCCATTCTCGGTGACTAGCAGTGAAGGGTAGTCGGTCAGGCTCCCGTCAGTCGACGTCGGGTTCGGCAGGTCCTCGATGCTCCAGTCGTGTGGCAGGTCAAGCTGCCGCCAGGAGCTGTCGTCGAAGGAGGGTTCCTGCGCACCGGTGATATCGCCCCGATTGAATCGCCAGTCTGCATCGAATGAGTGCTCCTGGCGCCCGCCGGGCTGCTGCGGTTCCGCAGCAGCAGCGCGGGCACCGGCATCGAGCATGGCCAGCGAGCCGACCGCCGCTCCGAGTTGCAGTGTCCGCCGGCGGGTCACGCCGGAAGGTCGACCGTGGGTCTGCGAATCCTTGTGCTGACCGTCACCGGCTTCGGGCCACTCCGACATCAGGCATCACTCTCCATCCGGGCGAAGGGTCTTCCCGTATGCCGGTTACATGGACGCGGGCTGCGTCAAGGAAGGACTACGCTGATCCCAGCTCCATTGTGAACGCTAACATCACCGCTAGCTCTCAGCAAGAGGCCTCTCGCGGTAACTGAATGCGTTTGACTAGTGGCTGAAGTGCGCGTTTATGCCGGGAAGGCTGCGGGTCCCTGCTGCTATTACGCCTGCTCCCAGGAGTGGCAGAAGGAAGGAAAGCGCGGTGCCTGTCGTGAGCCAGGTGAGGGCTAGTGGTGCCGCCTGGAAGTTCGTCGGTGTATTTGCGTCAGCTTCTGTGCTTGCAGGTAGGTGGGACGGGACGTGTGGCGGGCTCTGTGTTCAGCGCCGCTGGAGGCGCATTTCCTCGTTTTGGTGCCAGGTGGCGCCGTTGTCGTCGGAGATGAAGCCTCGCCAGGTGAAGGTGGCGGGCGTGATGTCGGAGAAGGTCCAGCGCAGCAGGCGGCCGGATGGCTCGCGGCCTTCCAGGACGATCTCGTTTCCGGCCTGGCGGGCGACCAGGTGGCGGACGGCGCGTTGCACGGGCGTGATCCAGGTGATCTGCCAGGTGCCGGTGTCAGGGTCGTAAAAGCGCAGGGTCGTGCCGTACTCGAAGGTGGGCTGGCTGCTTCCCCGGGGCGGGCTGATGAGCACGTCTTGGATCGCGCGGCCCTCGAGCACCCAGCCGAAGTGCCATTCGCCGCGGTGCTGGCTGCGGGTGCCGTCGGCGGCAATCAGGGTGCCGTCGACGTCCCAGGAGCCGGCGAACTGGCCGAAGAGCATGAGCTGGGTGGCGTGATCGGGGTGGGGGCCGTCGGCGGCCAGGGCGTCAAGCATGCCGCTCATGCTATGAGGGGCTGCGCTGGTGCGCTGTCAGGATCGTGCGCAGTTGGCTTGGCGTGGTGGCGAACATCGCGTGGAAGCGGGCGGTGAGGTGGCTGTGGTGGGCAAAGCCGAGGTCGTGGGCTAGCCGCGCCAGGCTGGTCTCGCCGGCGGCGATCCGCTCCAGCGCCAGGCTCAGGCGCAGCCGTAGCAGGTGGTCGGCGATCGTCTGGCCGGTGGCGGCGCGGAACTGGCGGGCGAGGTGGAACGGTGAGCAGTGCACCGCCCGCGCAACCTGGTCCAGGCGCCACGGAGCGGCTGGGTCGCACGCCAGCAGGGCGCGGACCTCCTCGGCGCGCCGCCGTGCCTGCGGGCTCAGCCGGGAGGCCGCGGGCTGGGCAGCGAGGTCGACGGTCACCGCGTCCAGGACCAGCATCGCGGCTTCCACGGCGGCCAGCTGGCCGGGCCCGCGCCGCAGCCCGGCGGTCAGCCGCCATGCGGCGAGCTGGGTGGCGGCGCGCAGCGTGCCGTGGGATGCGCCGCGCCCGGCCAGCGCCTCCTGCGCGATCTCGGGTGCGAAGGCCAGCACCGTGCAGGTGTCACCGCCGTCGGCCGGATGTGCTACGCGGTACTCCTCGCCGGCCGCCAAGACCACGGCAGTGGCGGCGTCGGCGGCCACCATCTCGCCGCGGCGGTGCACTGCGAACACCCCGCTGCGGGGCAGTACGAGCCCGGTGTCCCGGCTGTATTCCGGCGCGCTGCACCGTGTCGACCGTGGCGCGCGGCAGGCCACGTCCCCCACCCGCACCAAGGGATCATCGAGCAGCAGTTCGCTGTGGCGGTAGCCCATGGCCTGCCCGTCAGTGCGGTGACGGGCAGGCCAGCCAGGCCGCCGGGCCGGCGAGGTAAAGGCCGCAGGCGCAGTCGAGGGCTTCTTCAGGTGTTCCGGATGGCTGGCCGCTGGGCAGGTAGCTGTCCTGGTAGTCGTCGCGGCTGGCGCGATAGATCGCAAAACCCCAGGTGCTGGCGTATCCGGCGTATCGCAGGCGGCACAGTGGCTGGTCCTGGCCGCTGGGCAGGTGGCCGGTGACGTAGGCGAACTTGCCGCGGAGGCGGACATCGATGCCGGCGAGCTGGGGCCAGCGTTCGCAGGCGTAGGCGCGCAGCTTCTGGCCCAGGCTGGTCCTGGTGGAAGCGGGCGGGCTGGCCATCAGCCCAGGATAACCGGTCAGGCGGCCAGCGCGACGGCACCGTGGCCGCGGCGCGCATCGATGCGGCGGCACAGGTCGTGCAGCCCGGCCCGGGTGAACTTCCAGTCAAACGGCCTGGCCGTGGTGTTGTAGCGGTGCTGGAAGGCCAGCAGCCGGGCGGCGAGCGCCCCGGCGTCGCCGATGCCTGAGGGCTTGATGACTTTGCGCTGGATGATGGAGAACACGATTTCGACTTGGTTCAACCACGAGGCGTGTACCGGCAAGCGGACAAGGACGGCGTTCGGCCAGGCCGCTGCCATCCGGACTCGGCTGGAGGGCTTCCTGGAGCGTGAGCCGGATGCTGCGGAGGAGTTGCGTGTCCTGGTCGCCGAGGCGTTGGCGGCGGCTACGTCGCAGGTGCGGGTGCTAGTGCCGGCTGCTGCATTCGGGCAGGCGCAGCAGATGGCCCAGGGGCAGCTAGGGGGTGAAGTTCCGCTGCCCAGACTGTCGGGCCCTGGCAGTACGGGCAGGAACTCGGACCCGGAGCGTCCCTCGGATGGCGAACGAGCCAGGAGTGCCGCTGGGCAGTATGAGGTGTCGGCGTTTTCTCGCCTGGGTCAAATGCTCGTCGTGCTGCTCGATGCGCCTTGTGCCACTGCCATCGAGAACTTGGAACCTCCTCCAGTTGAGGGCGCGATCGACGTCAACGCGTACCTGGATACGGAGGATGCCGCCCAGGCAAGTCTCGTGTCACATGCTCTCGACGCGCTTAGTAGCTTGCTCGGCTACGACGGGCCGCACGATGAGACGATTGATCGCGGGTCGATCTTCCGCAAGGCCAAGGCATGGCTGCGGCGAGGACTTGACGCGGACGAGGCTGTGAAGTACAGGGCAAAGCTCGAGCATGCCGTCGAGCTAGTCGCAATCGGGGAGCGGCAAGCGAGGGTGGACCAGGCGGAAGCAGCAGCCTTCTCCACAGCCCTGGCCAGCATCACGGATATCCCGTCCGCCTGCTTGATAGTCGGCTCTTTGCTCATCGTCAAATTTACCGACGGACAAGGGCCGGTCGTCCTTGTCCGACCGCTTTCAGCGCTTGAATTGCGCACCTTGGAGCGCTGCCCCGGCATCCAGCGCGATCCGCGGACTGCGCTGGAAACTCTCGCTACTGCCATAGCTGCCCTAGAGGGCGCGGGCGAAGCTAGCTTTTGACCAAGGGGATCTACTAGCTGGCCAGGTGGCGCGCAGTAGGCGACGGGACCCGAGTCCCTATCGGTTCCGCCACGTTTCGAGCAGGTCAACGGCATTACTTGCTGCCGTCCGCGCGGGAAGGCCGTGCAGAGGACTCGGCCTGCAGCGAGCGGGCGCTGTCCACCATGTCGCTGATCGCCTTGAGTGACCGCTCCGACAGTCCAGTCGCCCGCAGCGCCAGGTCGCGAACCGCGTCGTCCTGCAGCGCCACGGCGACCTCCGCCGGGATCGCCCCGCGGCCGGTCTCGGACTCGTCGAAGAAGTACATGGGGGAGACGCCGAAGAACCGCGAGATCGCGATCAGGTGCTTGTAGGTGGGGTTGTCCCGGCGCCCGGTCCGCAGCAGCCAGATGTACTGGCCGGAGATGACATCCTCTCCAGCCTCGCCGTTGATCGCGGCGGCGACATCCCAGGCGTATATGGCCCCCGGTCGGCCGGATGCACAGTCCGGAACAGGTGCTCCAGTCGGGACGCGATCAGCCCGTCCGGGTTCGGCATGTCAGCCACGCCACCTCCCCACCGTCGTGCAAAGGCCATCGCCGCTAGGCTACCAACGTAGGTTTGCGACAGCCAGCCAAGGCCTACACCAGTCCATCGCTGTCCGAAGTGTCCAGGCTCGTGACCGACATTCGAATGATTCGAACAAGCTCATGTGTGGGAGAAATTTGGGCGACGCGAACATCTCACAGCCTCGCCAAACCGTGCTGAACTTAACTGAAAAACAGTCTCTGACCTGCACCTCCGGCAAGGGTGCTGGTCGCAACCGCAGCCGGACTTAGTTCGCATCGAGGGGGGTCAGGAGTTCAAATCCCCTCAGGTCCACCAAACCCAACAAGTAGCAGCTTAGCCTAGCTTTTTCGAATCTGCTGACAGTCCCTCAAGATCATTTCAGGGGCAAGATGAGGCCAGGGACCCAGCGGTAGAGAGCGGTCCTGAGCGTCACAGATTGGTCTCCTGCGGGACGCGCCTCCGTCGATCTCTCGTGCGGAGTTGAACGTCGCGCCCTACGCCCGGACCTCGTCGCCTGCCGGGAGGGGTCGGCGAGCAGTGCGCAGGACCGCAGACGTGAGGGGTTCCTGGCGGGCCGCTGAGTGACCAGGCTTCTGCGCTAGATAGCACGTCTCGTATGGTCCTGCGGTTCGCTTCTTGGAGAAGCGCCGCTTAACCGAGGGCTTCGGCCGCGTGCAGGTACCGGAGAATCTCGGTGACGGGAACCCGGTAGGTCGTGCCCACTTTCTTTATGGGCACGGGAAACTTGCCCTGCCTCGCTAGCTCGTAGGCCCTAGTCCAGCCGATGCCGATTGCGGCGGCGGTGGTGAGCAGGCCTACCATCGGCGGCCCGCTACGTAGCTCGCTGATCGTCGGGGCCTTCATCATGTGCTCTTCCTGGCTGAAGTTCCGCGAGCGGTTGGTCCTGGGAAACTCGCGGCACCTTCATCCCAAAGGCGATCCTGGATACTCTGCGCTGAGAACGGCTGAGGACTCTTCCAGGGTTCACCCGGGTCCCCGTCACCAGTGAATATGGCCCCTAGGGAGAGGAAAAGGCTCTGGTGAGCCTCATGGACAAGTACCTGCGGTTCGCCTCGGGGTGTAAGAACTATCAAACTTCCTGGATGGCGAACAGGAGCTGGTTGCACGCTATCGAGCAGGGAAGTTGGAGCAGGAGTACTCGGCGCAGTCTGGCCTGGTGCGGAACCGGGCATATCGGGCAGTCGTGTCCCTGACCTGCAGAAATGGGTGTCAAAACAGGCGGCAGTGCGAATCGTGAGCGGGCGCGGCGAGCCTGACTCATTGAAGTTAGCATCCGAGGCTCAGCTACTGTTCACCGAGCGCAAGTTATGGCAGCCTAGCCGTAGGGGTCGAAGCGTCTGGCGAGGGGAGGACAGAGGATGTCGGAGTCCGAGAATGTTGAGAGCCTGGAGAAGTACAGACCAGGCAGCAGGAAGTATCAGGTATCACTTACCCTCTCCGGCGAAGCAGGTGCCAGCATGAGTCAGCTTATGACTCAGCTAGGTGCCGAAAGCCCAAACGAAGTGGTCCTGCGAGCCATTGCCCTTCTTGCGTCAGCACAAGGTAAAGAGATTCTCCTGAGAGATCGTAAGACGGGAATGACTGAGGCGGTTGAAGTTTAACGCACGCATGAGGTAGTTCGATGAGTACGTCAGCAGCAGAGTCTCAGCAGCCCATTAGTCAAGACGCTCCTGAGCAGGTAAGCACTCTTCCGCAAGTTACCACGCAGCTCCGCTCGCCCGAAGAGGTAAAAGAAGATGCACGATGGACCATAGCTCGGCGGCTCGTGCTCGCTTACGTGCTCCTCCTCGCTTTTAGTCTTTCCGTTCCAACGGCCCTGCTACTGATTCCGCGAGCCGGCAATGGTGTTTCGGTATCGGATGCCCGCGATCTGATGCTCGCGATGTCGGGCACACTTTCAGGTCTTGTCGGAATTCTGGGATTTGTGATGGGCTACTACTTCAAAGAGCTTGACAAATCTCCCGAGACGAAAGCGGCCGTTAAGCCTAGGAAACTCTAAGCCGCATTTCGCTTACTTGCGGCCGCTTTGTTGCCCACGGCGGCAGGCGTGAGGGGGGCATCACGACACTCGCTATTCGTGAGCACCGGCCGGCGGGCACCGTCGACCGTGGCTGTGCAGCGCTCGGTCCCGGGACGGTCTGGCCAGCCTGGCGAGGTGCACATCTCCTCACTTCGCGAGATGTTGCCAATGTGAACAGAGTTTTTAGAACTCAGGTTTGATAGTCTGATAAGACGCTGCTAGGCTCGTTCAAGGTAACGAGTTGCGGCGGAGGCCAGGATGAGCAAGAGTGCTGAGGACAAGAAGGCGGCTCGGATACCTGGCTTGGTTGTGCGCAGTTTTGCCTTCAGTGCCGCGAGGGGTGGAGGGCGGTCGCGGAGGCTCAAGGATGCTCTTCCCAGTTCTACGACTCCCCGGGCCGACCGAACTAATCTGGCCGAACTAGTACGCCAGGGCAGGCGACTGCGGGCCGTGAAAGACTGTGCTCGAGCTGGAGTGGAACATGTGGAGAGCCTGGCGAATTACAAACCAGTCAGTCGACATTACGAGGTATCGCTTTCCTTGTCTGGCGAGGCTGGTGTGGCCATGAGCGGACTTATGACCGACCTTGGCGTCAACAGTCCCAATGAAGTCGTCAAGCTCACCATCGCTCTGCTCGTATCAGCTCGCGGCAAGGAGATCCTCCTAAGGGATCTCATGACGGGTACCGTTGAAGTGGTTAACCTCCAGCCTGTCGGCTAGGTGGCATCTCTAGCGAACCTGACACATGCTCGGCCGTGCCGGCTATGACGAGAATCAAACTTTCGTAATACTTATGGTCATTCCATCCGCATCGCGAATATTTCTGTACTGCGCGCGGTCTGGTCCTTCCCCGCGACCTATGTGCACAGAAGTGCATGATCGGCGCGTGAGCATGCGCATTTCCGATATGGTTTACGATGCCGTCCAGAATCGGCGGGATGGAGCCATGCGCGGTCGCGCCTGAAAGCCGTAAGCGATACTCACTGTGGTATAGCGCAAGCAGCAGGCAAAACTTAAGTTGATAATGCTTGCTCATTGCTGAGGTCGCCATGGTCGGCCCGGCCGGTGCTCGGGAGCCTCGGCCCGACCCGCACGGGAGGGTCTGGCTGTGGGAACCGGCCACCGGCGAGAACCTGCACACCCTAGGGTCAGAACGGTTAATCCGTCGGGGATGGCGGGTCAGGGCGTGGGGTCGCCGAGGTAGAGGGCGCAGGCGCAGTCGAGGGCTTCTTGCGGGGTGCCGAACGGGAGGCCGGTGGGCAGGAGCGACTTGTCGTAGTCGTCGTGGCTGGCGCGGTAGATCGCGAAGCCCCAGTGGGCGGCCGATCCGGTGTACTGGAGTCGCCTCAGGGGCCGGGCGCTGCAGTCGGGGAGCTGGCCGGCGATGTAGGCGAACTGGCCGTGCCAGCGGACGCTGACGGCGGCGAGCTGCGGCCGGCGCTCGCGGGTCCTGGCTGCGAGCTTCTGGTAGCAGGAGGTCCTGGTCGAGTCGGGTGGCTTGGCCATGTGGCCATCATGCCCTGCCGCCGGGCTGCACGATGGAGGTCGTGCCTTCCAGCCCCTATGTCATCCGGCTCAGCGACGGCGAGCACGCAGAGCTTGAGTCCCTGTCCCGCCGGGCCACCGCACCGCACCGGGCGGCACTGCGGGCCAGGATCGTACTGCTCGCTGGCGACGGCGTGAGCAACGCCGAGATCGCCACGAGGCTGGGGACCTGCGAGAACACGGCCCGCAAGTGGCGGCGCCGGTTCTGCCGGTAGGGCGGGGAGGGGCTTGCGGACCTGCTGAGGCCGGGCCGGCCGCGGGTGTTCCCGGCTGCGGCCGTCCCGCAGGTGAAGGCGCTGCCCTGCGAGCTTCCCGCCGCCAGCGAGACGCCCCTGGCCAGCAGGAGATCAGCGGCAGCCGGGGCCTTCCCGTCCGGTTGCGAGAGCGCCGGCGTGGTGCAGGCTCGCCAGGCCGGTGAGGGAAGCCGCTACACCGCGGGGGCTTCGGAGGCCGAGAACAGTTCAGGCAGTATGGGAGGGCGGCTGGCCCGCCGCGGACTTAGGCGCTCGGGTCCGGGCCGCTGGCCCCAGTAGCAGCTCAAGTTGAGAATCAGGAGGACGCTGCCGTCTCGCGCCAGCTCGCGGAGCACCGCTCGTCTCGTCGGGGATGTTTATGGCTGCCACTCTCAATCTATTTCTGACAAGGGTCGAGCATGCTATAGTGGTGCCTTCTGTGCTACGAGAGGGTGCCGCGCGTTGGCCAACGCTCCGGGCGGCGGGTTGATCTGGCGGCGCCTTGCTGCGTGAGGCGGTGCTGATCGGGCTGCTGATGGCGGAGCACCGGGTTGCGCGGCAGACGGCCGGGAAGGCGCTGACGCTACTGGAGGTCAAGGGGCTGGTGCTTCGGCTTCCTGGCACGGGCACGCGATCCGACGGGTCCGCCGGCAAGGGAGAAGAACGCTGACATGGTGAGCACGCTGTCGGCCCGGTATCGGGAAATCGGCCGGGTCCTGAGGGAGTTGCGGCAGGCGGCGGGCCTGGGACTGTCCGACCTGGCTGATGCGGCCGGATGCGACCGATCCAACCTGTCCCAGGTCGAGGACGGGATAGGGGGAATCTGCGCCGAGGATCTATCGGCGCTGCTGGAAGCGTGCGACGCCGATCTTCTGGTGAGGAAGGCGCTGATGGAGCTGTGCCAGGTGAATGGGGTGGGCGGATGGTGGGATGCGTTCCCTGGGGTGCTGCCCGCTGAGATGGTGGACCTGGCGGTGGCCGAGCGGGCCGCTGGGAGGGTGCTGGCCTACGCGCCGTTGGTGCTCCCGCCGTTGCTATGGACTGAGGGTTACGCGCGGGCGGCGGCTGCGGTCGGCTCGCCGGTCTCCGGGCATCGGGGTGAGGATGCGGTCGGGGCGGCGCTGGCGTGGGCCCGGGCGGCGGCATCTGGGGCGTGCGGCGAGGTCAAGGTAGTGGTCGGAGCGGCGGCGCTGCGGTACTCGCCTGCCAGGGCGGCGACGATGCGGGAGCAGGCGAAGTACCTGGCGGTGCTGGCGGCGGAGTGTCTATGGGTGGACGTGCGAGTACTGCCGTTCGGGGTGGGGGTGGATATGGCGAGCGGGTCGGCCGGGTTCGAGGTGGCGGAACTGTGCTGCGAGCCGCCAGTGGCGATGGTGCACGTGGACGGGATCGGTGGCGGATTCTGGCCGGCCGGGTCCGGTCCGTATGTCGCGGCGTTCGGGCGGTTGATGGAGGGGGCGCTTAGCTCGGGCAAGTCGACCTGGGTACTGCGCAGGCTCGCGGATTCATCTGAGGCTTCCCGCCCGTGAGGCGCTGAGGCACTCCTAACCAGGATGACCACCCCGGCGTAGATCATCAGCGTGATTCCTTACCTGGGCGGCTTTTAGTCGAGCCGGGTGAACCTAGTCATCTGTGGGAACGAGCCTTCGGCGGGCTGGTTTCGGGCCTCGGTCCAGCTGGACATGCCCACCCCCGGCCCAACCATCGAGGTCACGTGCGGCTGTCGGCTAATCGAAGAGGCCCATTGAGGTGCTCAGGCGGGTCTTCCTGGATGGTTTCATGCTTAACCGGCTCCTCGCCGTGTGCTTCGAAATCGATCGAGGCGAATCGACCGAATATCGCCTTCAGGTGCACATGCCTCGGTCGCACTATATAAATTATATAAAAAACTGCCGCACAGATGTCCGCGATGACAAGGCATATAGCTATCAGGTCGGTCACGCTATGCTCCAAATTGTGGGATGACTTCCGGGCGCGCATCTTTAATATGTATTGAGAAGGCATAATTAGGCCTTGATGTGCCTGCTGGCTTAATGGGTGTCGTGCGTCGTGCAGGGCCGTGATAATCGCCCTCTGATCCGAGTCCCTATTCGATTCGACCGTCGGCTCAGAAGGTCGTCAGCTCATCGGCGCTGAGCTTGCTGAGGTGCACCAGGCGTAGTACTCGGCCGGCCCGGGCTGCCTAGGTAGTCATCAATATAATGGCGGTACCACCGCGCCGTGCCGGTTTTGTCCAGAAGATCCATAATGGTATATTGTTGGCGAGGAAGTATAGGTGCGTGCCGCGTGTCCTTCCTTCTTGCGTGAGGTGATGAGGAAACTATGAGGCCAGTTGGGGTCCTGTGCAATCGGGTGGGATGAACCGGGATGCTCACGGATGAACCGGGCGGGCAATTTTGCGGTAATCATGATCAGGCGGATGTGGCCCGGCTTATCGTTGACGGGTCTAACGGAGTGACATGGGCCGATATGTACGTCGACTCCGTAGTACCTGCAGGGGGTTCTGCTTCTCTTGAGAAGAGGGGGCACCCGACGGAAGATAACTAAGGATCATTACATGTCGTTTGACGACCCCGATGCCCTGAAGCGGTTCATAGCCCGGCTCAACCGGGCGCGGCACATCGCCGGGGAGCCTAGTTACGGCGAGATGCAGACCCGGTCGATCCGGCTGGCCGAAGCCAGCCGTGGGCAGGAGGTCAAGCTCATCGGACTGTCGCACTCATCCACGCAGCGGACCCTGACCGGGGACCGGCTCAGCATGCCGCCGTGGCCATGGGTCTTGTCGTACATAACCGTCCTGCAGGTTGTCGCCCGGGAAGCGGGCGTTTCCCCACAAGACATCGGAACCCTCAACGAGTGGAAGCAGTGGCACGAGGCTGCCCGCGGTGCCGCACCGGCCCGACGAGGCCGACGCGGCGCCGAGGGACGACGGGGAAGGATTGCCGGTGGCAATCGTGGCGGGAGGCCGCCGGTCTCGGTCGTGCTCCCGCCGGATGAGGTGGCTGACGCCGAGGAGGAGGAACTCCGGCTCCGCTTGTTCCGCGGGCTGATCAAAGGTGCTGGCGCCCCACAGTGGTGGGACAGCTATGTCGATGTGATATCGGACTGGCTGATTTACTACATATACCTTGAGTCAATTGCGACGCGCATGCGGGTCTACGTGCCAGGACTCATCCCCGGCCTGCTGCAGGTGGAGGCGTACGCCCATGCAGTGGTGAAACGAAATTATCCGGAAGCCAGCGCGAGCCATGTGGCGCGCTTGGTAGAGCTCCGGCTGGGTCGACAACGCCGATTGCAGGGGCCAGGTGCATGCCAGCTCTGGGCCGTAGTCGATGAAGAGGCGCTCCGCGACGAACGGGTGAGCAAGCGGACAAGACGAAGGCAGCTCATCCATCTCATCGACATCGCCGAACAGCGGAACGTTGCCATCGGAGTTCTCCCGTCGTCGTCTGGTTACGACAATGTGACCGAGAGGGAATCCGTGTGCATTTTCCGTTTTACCGAGCCGGAGATACGCGATGTGGTGTGTGTTGAGCAGCCGAGCGGGGGCGTGTTCCACTACCGGCAAGAGGACACGGCTCGCCACAGTCAGCGCATGGAGATTGTTTCTGTCAGGGCCTTCACAAATTCCTGTGAAGCGCGAGACCTGCTCTGGGGCATCCTCAAGGAGACCTGAGGGTAAGTCCCCTTGTTGAGACTGGGGCGCCTAGCCCCGGCTTCGCCTTGGTGCCCGAGGGTGTCGTGCGCAGTTGCCGCTAGGAACCGGCAGCGGCCCCGCCGCCCACGCGGTGGAGATGCTCGCCGAGGTCCGTGCCTATGGAGAGGGTCTGATCATCCCCGAGCAGATCCCGTCCAAGCCATCCCCGACGTCATCAAGAGCACCGCGGTCAAGGTGGTCCACCGACTGCCCGCCCTCGATGACCGCGACACCGTCGGCGCGACGATGAACCTCACCCATGAATCTGCCTCATGGTCCTCTTCAGCGCGCAGATCGCGTGGGCGGTAGCCATGTCCCAGCCGCCGGAGGACGCCGACCAGAAGCCTGAGCATCGGGCTGGCGCCAATTTCCGGCCCTGAGCTGGGATCCAAAGCTCCTGACCGCTACCCGCCAGAACGGGCAGTCTCCATCTCCCCCTGCCTCCGGCCACTTCAACCCGGCGGCAGGGGTGGCCATCGGGTTGCCGATTCTGCTTGCCGTCTCCATCGCCGTCGCGCGGGACAATGCTGGCCTCCAGGTACCGCAAGCGCGGGTTCTGCGGCTGCTGGGGAAAGCCTGCGGCGTTCTTGACGCGACCTGGGATAGCCCCGCAGAGCGACGGCCGGCGCGGTCATGACCGTTCCACGTGACAGCAGCCTGGCGGCGTCGCGCCAGGTCGACACTCGGTTAGCTGAGCGCGGTGTCCCTACGCACGGCCGATGTGAAGCGGCGCCAGTCCGCAGGGCTCACTCGCAGGACCGGACCGGTACCGAAGTGCTGCGTGTCCCGGACGAGCACCATGCCAGGGACGTGGCCGGCTTCGACGCACTGTGCGCCGCCGTTGGCGCTGTGTCTGGACTTGCGCCAGCCCGGGTTCACTGCTGCTGCTGCAAGCTCTTCCACTTTTCGATCGCCTCCGCGATGACTGCCCGCGACTCCTCGGTGGTAAGGGCGCGGCCCTGGATCTCTCTAAACAAGGTGATGGCCTTGTGGACCAGCGGCTTGTCATCCAAGGTCTGGTCCTCGACCCCACTTGCACCAGAGTATGGGGTATCTCGTCGCCGCTCGCGATCTCGAATGGTGCCTCTTTCCCAAAGAAGTACTCGTTGAGGTGATCTCAGCGATTTAGGCGAGGTATTTGTGCTCGAACTGGGTGAGGACGAGTGCGGCCTGGGTTATCTCGGTGGTTCTTCTGGGGCTGGCGG
>Ga0335075_10007725_pt1 | contig 16529 bp, 17 predicted proteins | sample Lox_Sample_24_FD_206723 | JGI IMG/M metagenome (GOLD analysis project Ga0335075, IMG submission 206723) | Soil microbial communities from Loxahatchee National Wildlife Refuge, Florida, United States - Lox_Sample_2.4 | ecosystem: Environmental > Terrestrial > Soil > Wetlands | place: USA... | reverse complement strand
TTCCAAACAGGCATGCAGCGCCAAGGTCGGGCGACGTCAGCGGGCGGCGCAGCCCCAAGTTTCATCCATCCGCGGGCGCCACGACAGTGGCATGAAGTCTTCCAATGGCGCCGCCTGCGCCGCAGCACCCGCCAGAACCGCCGCCGTCTCCACTGTTTCGGCGAGATCGTTGTCGGCGAATGCCCGCTGCAACGCAGCCGCCGCGCCCCGCTGACGCGCATCCAACGCCGCGTTGGGCGGAGCAAAGCTCCAAGCGTCCGGAATGGCGCGGCTCACGTGCGGGATCGAGAAGTTGTAGAAGGTGGCGAGCACGACCTCTGGTCCGACCGGACCCATCGGCGCGGCACGGCCAGCAAAATAGCCCATCCAGAACCCCTTGTACCCCGCGCTCGACAGCGCGGCACGAGCATCTGGCGAGAAGTACGTGACGGCGTGAATCGGTTCTAGGCGCGACCAAATCCGCCGGGCTATCTGCGCGTCTCGGATCATCATGCTCTCCTAGCCGGCGAGCTGCCTGAATGCCATCGCCATGTCATTCCCTGCGGGCGCCGTTCAGACGCAATACCACCTCGACGACCGCGCCTTCGCCGATGCCTTCCGCTCGCTGCACCGCCACCTTGACCGGCACCATGTAACGGCCGTCCTTGGGGAACAGCGCAGTGGTGAACTGTGTGTCGCCCATGGTGACGTGGACCGGCACCTGGCCCCAGTAGGTCAGGCCGCGGGCCTCGTCCTTCAGATCCTCGCTGTCCTCCGGCGTCATGGCCACGAACAGGTACGGCGCCGGCCCGCGCCACTCGATCACCTCGCCGGTGAAGCTCCACTCCATGTGCCCATCATCGAGGACGCGGCGCGGTTGTGTCAGCGGTCCGGCGGCCAGGCATTGACCTGCGTATACGAGGGCAGGTCCGCTCGCACCTCAATGCCTTCGCGAATCGCCAGTGCCGTGTCGGCGCAGGCAGCGAGGGCGGCGCGGAAGAGCAGGGAGCCGGTGCTGATCCGCCGCACACCCAGTTGTGAGAGGGCGGCGACAGTGTGCTGGCCCGGCAGGAACAGGATGTTGACCGGTACGTCGACGGCCGCCACGACGGCGGCGATGTCGGCGGGCGCGGCCAGGCCGGGAACAAACACTCCGTCGGCGCCCGCGTCGACGTAGCGGCGTATCCGGCGCAGGGTCTCGGTCAGGTTGCCGGGTCGCTGCCAGTGGGTGTCGGTGCGGGCGTTGACGAAGAGCTGCGGCAGTTCCCGCTTCACCGACCCGATCAGTGCCGCGTGTGCCTCGGCTGAGCCCATGGCATCTTCCATGTTGACCCCGGCCGCGCCGGCCTCGGCTACGGCGGCTGCGGCGCTGAGCGAGCCGGTTTCGATGTCGACGGTGAGGTGAACGGGCAGCTTGGCCAGGCTGCGGGTCAGGCGCAGCGTCTCGGCGCCGGTGGCGCCGACGCCGTCGGGCATGCCGCCTGCGGCCGCGACGCCGAGGCTGGTGGTGCCGAGCGCGCGAAAGCCGGCCTCGATCAGGCAACGGGCTGACGCGACGTCCCACACGTTCGGCAGGATGAGCGGGTCGCCGGCGCGGTGGAGGGCGGCGAAATCGGTCACGGCTTCTCTCCCGCCAGGGCTCCGTCGACAAGGGCGAGGGCGTGCGTTCGGCCGGGGCAACGGTGCGATCCGGCGCCGAACGCCAGATCGCCAGCCAGGCGCACCTGCACCACCTCGCCGGCTTCGATCGTGATGTCACCGACGGTCGTGGCGGCCAGAGCCTGCCGCTTGGTCGCCAGGACCGGCGGATTCTCGCCGAGGACCTCGTGGACGGGGCGGTGCCTGGCCCGTTCGAGCAGAGCCGCAGTGGCCTCGCACGCCTGTACGAGCAGCCCGATGCGGGCGGCGGTCGGCTCGTCGAAGACACCGCCAAAGACCGCCACCAGCCGGTCGACAGCGACGTCGGCGCGGGATTCATCGCCAGTACCCGGCTGGTACGCCTGCGCCACATCCCGCACCAGGCCGATGACCGACTCATCGGCGCCGATCGCGCGACCCAGGACCCCGACCGGGTGCATCGCGCTCCGGGCGTCAAGAGACTCCGGCGGGATCGCGTCCAGGAGCGCGACGACCAGCGCGCGCCTGCGCTCGTGTACCGCTCCGCTGCTGAACCGCGCAACCGAGGCGCGTAGCCAGGCGACTCCAGAGGCTGCGGGCGGAACCGGCGGCACCATGAACGCCGGACCGGTCAGGACGGCAAGTACGGCATCGCGGCCGCTGATCTGCTGCATGCTGCCAACGCTATGGTCGGGACCTTTCGGTGCCGGCCGAACCGTGTGTCACGGAGAATAGGACGATGACTTCGGCCTCCGACCTGGCGTCACTCGCAGCCCTGCTGGCCGACGAGACGCGGGCGGCCATCTGTCTGGCACTGCTCGACGGCCGCTCATGGACCGCGGGCGAACTGGCAGCCCACACCCGCGTGGCGCCGTCAACTGCAACCGAGCACCTGCACCGCCTCGTCGACGGCGGCCTGCTCGTCGAGCACCGCCAGGGTCGTCACCGATATGTCCAGCTTGCCGACCCCTCAGTTGCGCACCTGATCGAGGATCTATCGGCCCGGCTCGAACCCCGGCAAGACTCAGCGCGCGGGTTGCGGGCGGTCACCGCGAACGAGGCCCTGCGACGCGGCCGTACCTGCTACGACCACCTCGCCGGACGGCTCGGCGTGGCTGTCACCGACGCGATGACGGAGGCGGGACTGCTGGACCAGACCGGCGGCTTCGCCGTCACCCAGACCGGCCTCCGGTGGCTGACCAACACGCTCGGGCTGAAGCCAGCGGACCTGCGCCCGGGCAGACGGCCCCTCGCTCGCGGATGTCTGGACTGGACCGAGAGGCGCCAGCACCTCGCCGGAACGGCCGGGGCGAAGCTGTGCCAGAGGTTCTTCGACAACGGCTGGGTGGCACGGGTCGGGTCCGGCCGCGCAGTACGGCCAACCCCGGCCGGCCAGGCCGCCCTCCGGGACCTCCTGGGACTCTCAGGTATCGATTAAGCGAAAGTTGAGTTCGTGAGCGACGCCGAAGCCCGGATGCAGGACCACGACGCGTACGACCTGATCGAGGACCAGTTCAACCGGGAGCTTGACTTCTCGCTCGGCCCGGCCGGCCCTGACTCGCTGTTCGGATTTGTGGCAGAGATGGCGCTTCCCTCCGGCGCAGTCGTCGTGGACGCAGGGTGCGGTGACGGCGAGCACGCCATCGAACTCGGCACCCGCTACGGCTTCCTGGTCACTGGTGTCGATCCGGTCCCGCGTTGCGTACAAGCCGCTCGCCGAAATGCGCCGCCTGGCTCTCCGGTTACCTTCGCGGCTGGCACGGCCGACCAGCTCCCGCTGCCCAGCGGATCGGCTGACCTGATCTGGTGCCGCGACGTCCTGTCCCTAGTCGAGGATCTGGACGCTGTCTACCGTGAGTTCCGCCGCGTGCTGAAGCCAGGTGGCCGCGCAGTGATCTACCAGATGTTCACGACCAGCCTGCTGGAGTCGGACGAGGCAGCCTTCCTGCTGCCGGTCATGGGCTGCTGGGCCTCGGCGATGCGCCCGGAGAACACCGAGGCGGCAATCACCGGCGCCGGGCTGCGGATCGACCGCTGCGTGGTGCTGGGCAGCGAGTGGGGCGAGTACTACCAGGAGCAGCACCGGCCGGAGTCCGGCGGTCACCTGCTGCACGCCGCGCGGCTGCTGCGCGATCCTGAGCGGTACATTGCGCGGTTCGGCACGCAGAACTACAACATCAAGCTCGGCGACTGCCTATGGCATATCTACCGCATGATCGGCAAACTCAGCAGCCGCGTCTACCTGGTGTCCGCGCCCCCGAATAGTGCGCCCGGCCGCGCTACCGGGAATCCGGACGCCGTCAGGACAGGTGCACGTAGTCGTAATCGAACGGCCTGCCGTTGATGCCGTGCCGCGGCGGCGCGATCCAGGCGGCGATCTTGCCGCGCTCGTGGACCGGCTGCATCAACGAGCGGACGTAGGTCTTGTCTACGTCAGTAGGCAGCCACTCGCTGTTGCGCTGTTCCCAGTCCTCCGCGCTGAGCTTCGTTCCGTCCGGGCTGGCCTCGATTCCGGCAAACGCGCCAACGCGACGGTTGAACGCCGCGTGCGGCAGGTAGAGCCGCTGCGGCAGGCCAGCGTCAGCGAGGATCTTGTTCCACCTGTTTAGGCCGCTCTGGCAGTCGGCGATGTACTCCCGTCGCAGGTCGGAGTTCAGGCCGGTCAGCGCCGCGACCTCGGCCTGGCCGATCTCTCCGTCCGCGCTCACCGCGTCAACCATGATCGCGTCGCTGGTGAGCCTGTGGTCGTCGCGACGCCGGTCCTCCATCCACCGCCCCTTGAGCCCGGCGGTGTAGTAGTTGGCGACGTTGGTCGAGGTCTCGCCGCCGAACAGGTCGAGCGAGACGCTGTAGTGGAAGTTCAGGTACTTCTGGATCACCGGGAGCGGGATCGCGCCGTGTCCGGTCACGTCGTCGGTGTCGTTTTCGACCATCAGCTGGGCAGCGCGCTCGACCACCCGGTCGATACCGGTCGTTCCCACCATCATGTGGTGGGCTTCTTCCTTGAGCATGAACTCGCAGGTGCGGCTCAGCGGGTCAAATGCCGATTCCTTCAGCGTGCCGAGCTGGTACTTGCCGTCCCGGTCGGTGAAGTAGGTGAACATGAAGAAGCTCAGCCAGTCCGGGGTTTCCTCGTTGAAGGCACCGAGAATCCGCGGCGACTCCAGGCTGCCTGAGGACCGGCGGAGCAGCTCGTCCGCCTCGTCCCGGCCGTCCCGGCCGAAATAGGCGTGCAGCAGGTACACCATCGCCCACAGGTGACGGCCTTCCTCCACGTTGACCTGGAATAGATTCCTCAGGTCATACAGCGACGGCGCGGTGGCGCCCAGGTTCCGCTGCTGCTCCACAGACGCGGGCTCGGTGTCACCCTGGACGACAATCAGGCGGCGCAGCTCGGCCCGGTACTCCCCCGGCACCTTGTCCCACGCTGGCTCGCCCTTGTGCTCGCCGAAGCCGATCGCCCGGCCGGGGTCGCGCTCGGCCAGGAAGACGCCCCACCGGTAATCGCGCATCGGCACGTGACCGAACTGAGCCCAGCCTTCCCGGCCGACGTTGACTGCGGTGCGCAGGTAAACGTCGCGGGTCGGCAGCGCCGGGCCCATGGACTCCCACCACGACAGGAAGTTCGGCTGCCAGGACTCCAGCGCCCGCTGCAGCCGCCGGTCCTCGTGCAAGCCGACATTGTTCGGGATCTTCTCGGTGTAGTCAGCCGGAGCTGTCATACCTGGATCCTCCTTTCCGCCGCGTCATCCCGTCAGTCTGTTAGCCCGCCAACCGCGATCGTGGTCGCTGCTCACACCCGGTTGCGGTCGAAGCTAGCCCGCTGGCCGGTCCCGTACCTTCGCAGTGCGCCTTCGGGGCCTGCCGCGTTCGGCCGGTTGAAGATCCAGTTCTGCCACGCGGTGAGCCTGCCGAAAATCTTGGTTTCCATCGTCTCCGGGCCGGCGAACCGGTAATTGGCCTCCATCCCGGTCAGCGCGTCCGGGCTGAAGCTGGACCGCTCCTCGACAGCCAGCCGGACCTCGTCCGCCCAGTCAATATCGTCAGGCGCGAAGGTCACCAGGCCGAGCCGCATGGCGTCCTGCGCCTGAAGGAACTGCCCCGACCGCTTCTCCGCAGCCGCCAGCGCGTCCGGGTCGCCGAAGAAGCGCGTCTGCAGCCTGGTCAGGTTGTTGGCCATCGGCAGCAGCCCCGTGTTCATGTCGCTGATCGCGATCATCGCCGGCTCTGTGCCCGGCTGCGCGTCTTCGAAGATCCCGTCGAGCATGAACGACCGGTCCGCTGCCATAGCAAGCTCCAGTAGCGAGCCGGCGAAGCAGCTGCCAGGCTCGATCAGGGCAATCAGGCTTCGCGAAGTGACGTCCAGCCGCTTGAGCGTGCGCTTCAGGTACTGGATGATCTCGTTCACCAGCCAGTCGTCGCGCTCGGAGAGCAAGAGCCTGTCGTAAGCAAGTACCTGCGCGGGGTCGCCCGCAGTGCGCACAACCCAGGTGCCGAGGTCGGTCTCGTTGGTGCGCAGGTCCAGGATCAGGTCGTCTAGCTCGCGGGTCATCGCCAGCGGCCAGAACCCGGCGCCCTGACCCGAGATGCCTGCCGCGTCCGCCGGCGGGTCCGCAGCGGGACCTGCGATCGTGATGTCCGCGACGCCTGCGGCGCGATGGAGCAGCGCCGACACGTGCGGGTAACTGACGGCATCCTCGGTGCGGGTTTTCTCAAGCGGCGTGAGCTCGACACCGGTTGCTCCGGCCGGCCGCGAGGACCGGGCCGCAACCTGGGCCGCGCGAGCGGCGACGGTCTCGCTCCAGCCGGTGCGCGGCGCGGCCTCGTCCACCAGCCGCCATGCCACCGCCTTCGCGCCGCCGACCCCTTCCGGCCGGGTAGCGAAGTAGTCCGCCAGGTCACGCCGGACACCGCGCTTGTCAGTGAGCCTGGTCAGCCCGCCGGTACCGGGCAGCACACCAAGCAGTGGCAGCTCGGGCAGGGAAACAGCAGCGGACCGGTCATCGATCAGCACGATGTACTCGCACGCCAGCGCGAGCTCATAGCCGCCGCCGGACGCTGTGCCGTTCACCGCGGCAATGTAGGCCTGGCCAGAGCACGCCGTCGCGTCCTCGATGCCGCCGCGCGTCTCGTTGGTGAACTTGCAGAAGTTGACCTTCCAGGCGTGCTCGGAAGTCGCCAGCATGCGGATATTCGCCCCGGCGCTGAATACCTTGTCCTTTGCGCTGGTGATGACGACTGCTCGGACTTCCGGATGCTCGAACCGCAGCCGCTGCACCGCGTCGTACAGCTCGATGTCGACCCCAAGGTCGTAAGAGTTGAGCTTCAGCTCATAGCCGTCCCGCAGCCCGCCGTCCTCGGCGACATCCATCGTGAGCGTTGCCACCGGCCCGTCGTAGCTGACCCGCCAGTGCCGGTAGCGGGCAGGGCCGGTCTGGAAGCTCACCCGCGCCGGTACGGCAGCTCCAACCGTCTCTGCCACGTGCCTCCCTTCCGCGCTTGCCAGGGTTCGAGGCCTGAACGCTCTACATAATGAAGGTACACTGGCACGATCTTGTAGTGCATTCTACGCCGCCGAATTGGCACCAAGTCAAGGCACTAGACGGCTCGGAGAAGGAGAGCAAGCCGTGGCTACTCCAGTTCGCCTGCCAGCTGACCCCGGTCCGACTCTGTCGCGCCGGCATGCCGCAGGCGCCGTAAGCGCGCGCGGCCTGCTCTTCACGGTCCTTGGCGAGTTCGTGCTGCCCACCGGCGGCTCGGCATGGACATCAGCGGTCATCGAGACGTTCGGCCGCCTCGGAGTGGAGGAGAAAGCCTCCCGGCAGGCACTCGCCCGGACCGCCGCTGACGGCTGGATCAGGCCCGAGCGCCGTGGCCGGCGCACCCGGTGGTCGCTGACGCCAGACGGCGACCGGCTGCTCACCGAGGGCACTGAGCGGATCTATGCCTTCGCGGGCTCGCAACGCAGCTGGGACGGTTCATGGCTGCTGGTGCTGGCCAGAGTGCCCGAACATGACCGGCCCGCGCGGCACGTGCTGCGCACCCGGCTCAGCTGGGCGGGCCTGGGCAGCCCCGCGCCGGGCGTGTGGATCACCACGCACACCGAGCGCAGCGCCGAGGTCGGGCAGGTACTGCGTCAGGCAGGCGTCACCGACGGGCAGATCTTCGCCGCCGCGCACCGGGGCGGCGGTGAGCTAGCCACGCTCGTTGGCCAGGCCTGGGATCTGCCCGCGATCGAGCAACAGTACGAGGCGTTCCTGGCCGAGTTCGCGCTGGCGGCTGCCCCCGATCCGCTCACCCGGCTGATCGAGCTGGTCCATGCCTGGCGCCGGTTTCCGTCGATCGACCCCGGTCTCCCGGCCCAGTTGCTGCCACGTGGCTGGAGCGGCGCAACGGCCGCCACACTCTTCGCATCGCGCCACTCGGACTGGTCCGCCGCCGCCGTCAAACAGTGGACCAGGCTCAACACGGCCGCGAGCTAAGCCGGCGCACGCCATCCCGTCGCGCAGCAGAGGCTTACCGCAGCCCGGAGATCTGACCGGCGGCATGACCGGCCAGCCTGATCGCTCCGGCGACCGGAGGGTCCTCCAGCATGCGGACGTCAGCCCGCGACGACGTCATCATGACGCGATCTGCGACAGCACGCCGGAACGACACGTTGGCCATCAGGCCGCCAGCCAGCACGACCGCGAAACGTCCAGGCGGGTCCAGCAGCCGAGCGGCCTCCGCGGCCAGCGCCGCCGCGGCGTCGGCGGCCCTGGCAGTGACCTGGGCAGCAGCGGGGTCGGCGCTCTCCAGCACGAGCCTCGCCAGCCGCGCCCAGTCGCCAGGGACGTGCGGCTGAGCGTAGTAACGGCGCTGGAGAGCGGCGAGATCACCCGAGCCTGTCGCCGAGAGCATCTCGCGTCCCAGGTCCCCGGCGGGGCGGCCCTGCTCGCGTCGCGCCAGCAGCGTGCGCAGTGCCTCACGGACAATCCAGTAGCCGCCGCCCTCGTCGCCGAGCAGGTACCCCCAGCCGCCAGTCTGTAGTGCGCGTTCCCGGAATTTACCCACGGCAACGCTTCCGGTGCCGCAGATCACCGCGATGCCGTCGTCCAGGCCCGCTGCGGGAAGGACGAGCATGGCATCGCTGACAATCACCACCAGCCCGGACCGCGTCAGCGGGGCGAACTGCTCGTGCAAGAACTCCCGCGCGCCGGGCACGCTCAGCCCGGCAGAGCCCGCGCAGATCGCATCGACCGGGTGCGCCGGGTCGAGGTGCAGCCCGGCGAGAACGGCCTCGAGGGCAGCTTTCGCGGCATCAGCGCCCGCGGCCGGCATGCTTGCGCTCGGGCCCTCGCTCTCGGCGGCAATCCGCCCGCCCGCCCACAGGCGGGCACGACTCCGTGTCCCGCCGATGTCGATGCCGATCAGCCTGAGCCCGGCGTTTGCCATGTCATCCCCCGCGAGCCGCGAGCCGCGCGCCGGCTAAACCCTGCTCAGCGCGCCGCCGTTCACATGAATCGTCTGCCCGGTGATGTGGCTGGCGCCCGGCGAGGCGAGGAACACGACAGTCGCCGCGATGTCCTCGGCGGTTCCGGCGCGCCTGTTAGCAGTCTGCCCGATCAGCGCAGACCTGCGCTGGTCAGTCATGCCGCCGCGGAAGAACTCGGTGCCCTCGGTGTAGCCGGGAGCGACAACGTTCGCGGTGATCCCGTCGGATCCGACATCCGCGGCGAGGGTGAGGTTCCACGCCTCGACTGCGGCCTTTGCGGCGGCGTAGGACCCGGCGCCACCGCGGTGGGCCGCGATCGAACTCAAGCTGATCACCGCCCCGCCCGGGCAGAGCCTGTCGCGCAGTGCGGTCGTGACGAGGACGACCGACAGCAGGTTCGCATCGATGTTGGCCTGCCAGGCAGCGGCCACTTCGACGAGGCTGGCAGGCTCGGGCGCGCCGATGTCGGTGTTGCCGCCGGCGTTGTTGACCAGTATGTCGACCTGCTGCGGAAGGTCGGCGAGCGCGCGCTCGACCTGCGCGGGGTCGCACGCGTCGAAGGCAACCGCTCGGGCCCCGTTTCCCAGTTCCGCTGCCGCGGCGGCGAGCGGCGCGCTGCGGCGGCCGGTGATGACCACCTCGTTTCCGGCCTTGATGAAGGCGGCGGCGACGGCCCTTCCGATGCCGGTCCCGCCTCCGGTCACGACGACGCTACGCATGCGCATCTCCTCGTTTAGGTCTAAACGTAACTCCTGCGAGCGTACCGCAGCGCCGGGGATCATGATCACGTAAACAAATGTGCCTGTCAGGCCCAAAAGTCTTCGCGCTCATGGGGTCGGTGTCAGAGCACGCGGCCTTCGCAGACCAGGTCCTGCCGGTCGATCCCGCAGCTGCGGAACACTACGCGGTGATTGTCACTAGCCGCGAGCGGGCCGGGAAACCGATCGCCGGCTTCGACGCGCTCATTGCGGCCGTCTGCCGCTCCAAGGGCGCCGCGCTGGCGATCCGCAACGTGTCGGACTTCGACGGCACCGGCGTCGAGACCATAGACCCCTGGCTTCCCTGACCCCGAAAACCGGGCGGGAACGCCCTGTTGCCGGCCCGTGCAGCCTGGCCCTGCTCGGCCCGACGGCCAGACTGTCAGACCTCGCAGCTAGCCTGTCGCAGGCAGATAAACCGTTCGACTTCGGGCGAAGCAACCAGCGAGGCTGAGGACGTGGCGATGACGACGCGGATACCGCAGCCTGCGCGGATTGTGATCGCGGGCGATGCCGTGGCGGCGCTCGGCACCGGCCTGATCTTGCCGCTGACCCTGATCTACCTGCATCAGGTGCGCGACATCCGGCTGCCGGTCGTCGGCATGCTGCTGGCCCTGCAGGCCGCGGTCGGGCTGGTTGCCGTCCCGTTCTCAGGCGCACTCATGGACCGGATCGGCGCGCGCAAGGTGCTGGCTGGTTCGCTGATCGGCCAGGCCGTCGGGGCCGTCGGCCTCGCCTGGGCGCACAGCGTACCCACAGCGATTCCGGTGATGCTCGTCTTCGGCGCGTCAACGGCACCGAGTTTCCCGGCATTCATGACCCTGCTCGCCGGGCTGAGCCCGCGGCCCGATGAGCAGCAGCGTGCCTTCGCCGTGAACTTCACCGTCCTCAACGCCGGGATCGGGATCGGCGGCGGGATCGGTGCCGCTGTGGCCTCCGTGCACCATCCGGCTTCGTTCCAGCTGATGTTCCTCGGCAATGCCGTGTGCTGCCTGCTGTTCACAGTGGTGCTGACCAGGCTGCCGGACATCCGGCCGCACCATTCGCCGCACGCCGCGAAGGCGGGCTACCGCGAGGTGCTGGCCAACCGGCCGCTGCGTGCGGTTGTGATCGCGACGCTCGTGCTGGCATTCACCGGATACGCGGCGCTGGATGCCGGACTGCCAGCCTTCGCCACGGTAGAGGCGCATACGACAGTACGCATCGTGGCGCTGGCGCTGACCGTGAACACCGCGCTGATAGTTGTGGCCCAGCTATTCGTGCTGCGCCTGGTCCGGGTGCTGCGACGAAGCCGGGCACTGGCAGTGATCGGCCTGATCTGGGCCGTTGCCTGGGCGATATTCGGGCTGGCCGGGGTCGGCTTGCCGCATGCGATCAGGATCGCCTGCATTCTGGGGTTCGCAGCGCTGTTCGGACTGGGCGAGACCTTCATGGCGCCGACCATCTCTCCGCTGGTCAACAGCCTCGCCGACGATCAGACCAGGGGACGCGCCAACGCGCTGTCGACCGGGGTCTACTCGCTAGCCTTCGTGGTCTCTCCGACGATCTCGACCGGCTTGATCGCCGCCGGGCTGGCCGGCCTATGGATCGGCCTGCTGTGCGCGGGCTGCCTGGCGACGGTCGGGATCGCCTTCAGCCTCGGCCGCCGGCTGACCGCCGGCCAGGACAGGGTGGACGCGGCAGCAGGGCAGGACGAGTCGGTCGGCGACCGCGAACTGATCACGACGGGCGAGGTGGCGTAGCGGCCGGGCTGGCTGCTTAGCCGGATTCGCTGGTATCTCTACTATTCCTATGGAGACGCGCCGATACCCTGCCGTGCCAGGCAGCTGTCTGGGAGCATGCACTTGCCATGGACATTGCCGACTTCAGCCTTGACCTGTTCTCCCTCGCCGGGCGCAACGCTCTCGTCACCGGCGGCAACACGGGCCTCGGCAGAGCCTTCTCCGTCGCCCTGGCCAAAGCTGGCGCTGACGTGTTCGCCGTGGGGCTGGCCGAAGACGACGGAACCACCCGCCGGCTCGTCGAGGGCGCCGGGCGGCGGATGGAGTTCATGCAGGCAGACATCACCGAGCCAGGCGCCGCGGCGACAATTGTGCGCCGCTGCGTCGAGACGCTTGGCTCGGTCGACATCCTGGTCAACTCCGCTGGCATCGCGTTGCTCTCCGACGTGGCGGAGTTCGATCGCGATAAATGGGACCCGATGGTGTCGGTCAACCTGACCGCCGCCTTCGAGCTCGCCCACGAAGCCAGCAAGTTCATGATCAAGCAAGGCTCCGGCAAGATCATCAACATTGCCTCGCTGTTCGCCTTCCTCGGCGGCAAGCGCTCGCCTGCCTACGCCGCTACCAAAGCTGGCATCGTGGGCTTCACCAAGGCCTACTGCGACGAGCTGGCGACGTACAACATCCAGGTCAACGCCATCGCGCCGGGATACTTCAACACAGCTATCACCGAAGCGACCCGCGCGGATCCGCAGGCCGATCGCCGCATCGTCGAGCACATTCCCGCTGCTCGCTGGGGTGAGACCGGCGACCTGATGGGGGCCGCCGTCTTCCTGGCCAGCCGGGCCGCAGACTACGTCAACGGGCATGTCCTCGTCGTCGACGGCGGGTATCTCGTCCGTTAAGCCGGACGCGGCATACTGGCGCCCTCGACATCCGCCTTCGATATGGGAGAGTGCAGAACTGACCGTGGCCGCATCCCGATCTCCGTTGAGCCGCCAGTCGATCGTCGAGGCAGTGACCGAACTGCTCGGGCCCGATGCCGTCGACACCGGCGACGAACGGCTGAAGGCAGCTAGTGTCGATCGCTTCAAGAAGTACACCGCTGTCCACGGCATCTACGACGGGCCGATCCCGGCAGCGATCGTCTATCCCGAATCGACGGCAGAAGTGGCGGCTGTCCTGCGATTCGCCGAACAGAACCTGGTTAACGTCGTTCCCCGCACCGGCGGGACTGCCACCGAGGGCGGCCTGGAGACCGTCGTCGATGACAGCCTCGTCGTAGACGGCTCGCGGATGAACGCGATCCTCTCGATCGACCCGGTCAACATGATGGCCACCGCGCAATGCGGCGCCGGCCTCCAGGAGCTGGAAGACGCGCTGCGGGTACAGGGCCTGACCACGGGGCATTCCCCCCAGTCCAAACCGCTCGCCGAGATGGGCGGCCTGGTGGCAACCCGGTCGATCGGCCAGTTCTCCACCCTGTATGGCGGCATCGAGGACATGGTCGTCGGCCTGGAGGCCGTCTTTCCCGGCGGGGAAGTCACCCGCATCAAGAACGTGCCGCGCCGGGCGGCAGGCCCTGACATCCGCCACGTTGTCATCGGCAGCGAAGGCGCGCTGTGCTTCATCACCGAAGTGACGGTCAAGCTCTTCCGCTACCAGCCGGAGAACAACCGGTATTTCGGATTCCTCGTCGACGAGTTTGCCGACGGCATCGCCGCCATCCGTGAGCTGATCACGGCGGGCTACCGGCCCTCGGTCTGCCGGGTCTACTCGCCCGAGGACGCCCGGCAGCACTTCGCCGGTTTCTACCAGGGCAAAAACGTCGTCGTGCTGGTCGCAGAAGGCCCGAAGGGCCTCGCCGATGCCACAGCCGAGGCAATCGAGAAACTCTTCGCAGGCCGCCCACACGAGCGCATCGACCCGGAAGAGATCCTGCGCTGGTTCGAGAACCTGAACTGGGGTCAGGACAAGATCGAGGGCGAGCAGGCCGCCATGCTGGAGCATTCCCATCTCGGATTCACCACCGAAGTGTCGGCCAGCTGGTCACAGGTGAGCGACCTCTATGACGCGGTCATGAGCCGCATCCGTGCTGAGTTCCCGCGTGCCAGCGATCTCACGATGCTCGGCGCGCACTCCTCGCACAGCTACCAGACCGGAACGAACCTTTATTTCGTGTACGACTACACGATCAACTGCAGCCCTCGCGAAGAGATCGAGGTGTACCACAAGCCGCTCAACGCAATCATCGTCGAGGAAGCCCTGCGGATAGGCGGATCGATGGTGCACCACCACGGCATCGGCAAGTACCGCGCTGACTGGGTGCAAGAGGAGCACGGCAGCGCTTATTACCTGCTGTCGACGCTCAAGCGCGCTTTCGACCCCGCGGGCGTGATGAATGCGGGCACGATCTTCCCGCTGACGCCGGCCGCCGGCCCGCACCAGCCCGCGGGCTGACCATGGCACCGTACCTGCTGGCCATCGACAACGGGTCGCAGAGCACCAAAGTAACGATCTTCGACTGCCACGGTCACGCTGTCGCCTCGGATCGCAGGCCGCTGAGACGGTACGACACCTCCGTGCCCGGGCATGCCGTCCATCCCGGCGACGACATCTGGGACTCCATTCAGCAGGCCTGCCGCAGTGCCATGGCCCGCTTCCCCGGCAACCCCGCCGACATCGCAGCTGTCGGCCTGTGCACCATCCGGTTCTGCCGGGCTCTGCTGGCCGCCGACGGCAGCCTCGCCGAGCCTGTGCTGAGCTGGATGGACGAACGGGTATCCCGCCCCTACGAGCCGACCAATCCGCTTGCCAGGTACGTAACCACGTCCTCTGGTTACATCACCCACCGCCTGACCGGTCAGTTCGCCGACGCAGCCGCGAACTACCAGGGTGTCTGGCCCATCGACCAGGACACCGCGACATGGTCGAACGACCCGTCTGCTTATGCCTCCACTGGCATGCGGCGTGACATGCTCTTCGACCTTGTCCCCCCAGGTGGCCTGCTCGGCCAGGTGACCTCTGCTGCGGCCAGGGCCACCGGTATTCCAGCCGGCCTGCCGGTCTACGCGACGGCCAACGACAAGGCCGTCGAGGCCCTGGGCGGTGGCCTCGACGACGACGGCACCGTGCTGCTGTCGCTGGGCACCTACATCGCCGCGATGACCATCGGCTCATCCTCGACGAGCGCGGACGATAGCTACTGGGTCAACTTCGCGGCGCAGCCAGGGAAGTACCTGTATGAAAGCACCGGCATCCGCCGCGGCATGTGGATGGTCAGCTGGTATCGCAGCGTGCTAGAGGGCGCCGGCAGCGAGGAGCGGCCGGCCGGAACTGCGCCACTCGAGGATGCACTCAACGCGGAGGCCAGTGAGCTTGCTCCCGGCAGCAACGGGCTGCTGACGCTGCCGGACTGGCTCGCACCCGGTGCCGCGGCATGGCGCAGGGGCGCGCTGCTTGGCTTCGACGGCAGCCAGGGCCGCGCCCACATCTACCGCTCCATTCTCGAGGGCATCGCGCTGACGATGGCAAACAACACCGCGGCGATGGAGCAGGCGCTGACGCGCCGGCTCTCGCCGCTGCTCGTGTCCGGCGGCGGGTCCCGTTCTGACCTGATGATGCAGATTATCGCTGACGTCTTCGACCGGCCTGCCCGCCGTACCGCGGTCAACGACGCGGCCGGTCTCGGAGCGGCCATGTGCGCCGCCGTCGGCCACGGCATCTACCCTGACTGGGTTCAGGCCACGGCGGCAATGGTCACGCCGGGCGACGAGTTCGCGCCGGGCGCACAAGCCGCCCGCGCCTATCAGAAGATCAACAAGGTGTACGCGGGCTTGACTGCGTTTACCGACCCGCTATTCCGCTCGATGGCGGACGGGCTCGACAGCCTGGATCGCGCCTGACGCTCGTCGGCTACTGCGCGGGTGCCGAGGTGAGATCTGCTCAGCTGAGCGACGCACTGGCCGCCCGTAGGTCTTCCAGGGCGGCGGCGGTGTAGGGCGCTAGTCCGCCCTCGGTGTCCTGGTCGGCCTCCAGCCATTCGGAGTAGCCACGTTTGAACGCGAGGACGCCCATCTCGCCTGCAAGGTGAGCGATCGGGTCCGGCACCCCCCGTGCCTTGAGAGCGCTGGCCATTGCTGCTGCCAGGCCTACGCTCTTGAGGGCTTCGCGCTCTTGTAGCTCGGCGCTGGCGGCGACTGCAGCCTTCAGCCGGGGACCGAGCTCACGGTTCATCGGGCCCATCGCGCCCGACGCCCGCCCGAGCCCGGCCGCGACGGCCTCAAGCGGACTGGCGGTCTCCGGCGCCTCGGCGATCCCATCGGTCAGCAACCGGCTCAGCACTTCTTGCCCCGCCACCAGGAGCTCGCGCTTGTCAGGGAAGTGCCGGAAGAAGGTGCTCTTGGTGACCCCGGCGCGCTGCGCGATCTGCGCGACCGTCGTGGCGTCGTATCCCTGCTCGGTGAACAGGTCCACGGCGGCCACGACCATCCTCTCCCGCGCGCCGGGTTCCCATCGGGCCACGAGGCTATTCTAGGTGATGCGACCTTTGTCCCGTCGCCATGATAGAGTGATGGGACAAAGCTCCCATCACAACTGAGGAGAACCTCATGCGGGTCTTCGTCACCGGCGGCACCGGGCTGATCGGTTCCGCCGTCGTCGCCGAGCTACTCGGCAACGGCCACACCGTCCTCGGCCTCGCGCGTTCCGACTCGTCCGCGACGGCCCTCGAGACCGCTGGCGCGGCGGCCATTCGCGGCGATCTGGCCGATCTGGGCACGCTCCGCGCTGGTGCCTCCAACGCGGACGGGGTAATCCACCTGGCCTTCGCCAACGACTTCAGCAGCCCAGCCGCCCTCGCGGCGGCGGTCGCCGAGGAGAGCGCCGCGCTGACAGCCCTGGGCGGGGCGCTCGTCGGCAGCGGCCGCCCCCTCGTCACGGTGTCGGGTACGCCCTACGTTCCGGGCCGCGCCTCCACCG
>Ga0335075_10007724_pt1 | contig 16529 bp, 14 predicted proteins | sample Lox_Sample_24_FD_206723 | JGI IMG/M metagenome (GOLD analysis project Ga0335075, IMG submission 206723) | Soil microbial communities from Loxahatchee National Wildlife Refuge, Florida, United States - Lox_Sample_2.4 | ecosystem: Environmental > Terrestrial > Soil > Wetlands | place: USA... | reverse complement strand
TCGGCCCGCTGGGGCCGACCATGCTCCTGGTTCCCGCGATGATGTTCTTCATCCTGTGGCCGAACTGGGGCGCCACGCTGTACGGCGAGATCCGCGGCGCGAGCGACTTCCGGCGCGTGTTCAGCGGCATGTTCTTCGGCCTGTGGATCACCGTCATCCTGACCGTGATCTTCTTCCTGCTGATGGCCAAGACCGTCGGCTGGGGCTTCTACCAGAACCTGAACTCGCTGGACTACAACCTCACCCCGCAGTTCGGCATCTGGCCGTACCCGTTCCTGTTCGCCGGCTGGCTGGTGCACAACACCGCGTTCCAGCTGATCCTGCTGCTGGTGCTCAGCCTGTGGTTCTTCGGCTGGGTAGGCACGCTGTTCCTGTCCTCGACCCGGGTCATCTTCGCCGCCGCCTTTGACCGGGTGCTGCCGGACCGCGCGGCCGAGGTGTCCGAGAAGCGGAAGGTGCCGTTCTACTCGCTGATCCTCATGCTGGCGCCCGCGGTCATCCTCGGCGCGATCTACGCGTACTCGACGTCCTTCCGGACCTACACGCTGGACGCCACCCTGGTGATCGCGGTGACGTACCTGTTCAGCGCGATCGCCGTCGTGCTCCTTCCGTTCGTCAAGAAAGACCTGTGGCGGGCCTCCCCAGCCAGCCGGATCAAGATCTTCGGCGTGCAGATCGTGCCGGTGGCTGGCGTGATCACGATCGGCCTGCTCGTGTACAACCTGGTCATGTGGCTGTGGAAGGACAACTACTTCGTCAACAACCACGACTCTCTGATCTACATGGCGGCGATGTACGTGCTGGCCATCGTGGTCTACGTGGTGGCCCGCCTGGTACGGCGCCGCCAGGGAATCGATCTTGGCCTGATCAACAAGGAGATCCCGGTCGAGTAGGCGATCCGATCAACCGACACGATGCAGCCGGCCCCGCTTGCCCGGTTCGGGCGGCGGGGCCGGCGCGATCCGATCAAGGGAACCGCGAAGGGCGGTAATCAGCACCATGGACGACATCCCCAGCCGGGCAAGCGCCGTGATCATCGGCGCGGGCATCGTCGGCAACAGCCTGGCTTACCACCTGGCCCGGCTCGGCTGGCGCGAACTGGTGCTTGTCGACAAGGGCCCGATGCCCAACCCGGGCGGATCGACCGGCCACGCCTCGAACTTCATCTTCCCGATCGAGTACTCGAAGATGATGATGGAGCTCACCGCGGACAGCACGGCCCAGTACCAGGAGCTGGGCGTGCACACGCAGAGCGGCGGCATCGAGGTCGCCAGGACCGAGCAGCGGATGCAGGAACTGCGCAGGCGCGCCGTGGCCGCCAAGGCCTGGGGGATACCCGCCCAGCTCATCTCGCCGGCCGAGGTGGCCAAGCTGGTCCCGTACCTGGACGAGTCGGTGATCCTCGGCGGCGCGCACTTCCCCACGGTGGGCGTGGTGGACTCGCTGCGCGCCGGCACGCTCATGCGCGACCGCGCGGTCCAGCTCGGCGGGCTGCGGGTGCTGGCGGGCGCCGAGGTCCTCGGCATCGGCACCGACGCCGCCGGGCGGGTCGCCGCGGTGCACACGAGCAAGGGGGACATCGAGACCGAGGTATGCGCGGTCTGCTGCGGGGTCTGGTCGCCCCGGATCGCGCGGATGGCCGGGGCGAGGATCCCGCTCACGCCGATCGTGCACCAGATGATCAGCGTCGGCCCGATCCCGCTGTTCGCCGACACCCCTGGCGAGATCAGCTACCCGATCGTCCGCGACGTGGACACCAACATGTACGAGCGCCAGCACGGCGGCGACATGGAGGTCGGCTCGTACGCGCACCGGCCGATCATCGTCGCACCGGACGACATCCCGTCGATCGAGGAGGCGGCGCTCTCCCCGACCGAGATGCCGTTCACCGCCGACGACTTCGACCCGCAGCTGCTGCAGGCGCTGGAGCTGATGCCGGACCTGCTCGGCGACGAGCGGGTGGGCATCCGCTACGCCATCAACGGGCTGATCTCGATGACCCCGGACGGCCACCCGGTGCTCGGCGAGACGCCCGAGGTCCCCGGCCTGTGGTCGGTGGCGGCGAGCTGGATCAAGGAAGGCCCCGGCATCGGCCGCGCGGTCGCGGAGTGGCTCAGCGGCGGTGCCCCGGAGATCGACATCCACGAGTCCGACATCTCCCGGTTCTACGGCCACCAGCGCACCACGGCGCACGTCACCGCGCGAGCGCGCGAGGGCTTCAACAAGATGTACGGGATCGTGCACCCGGCGGAGCAGTGGGAGTCCGGGCGGCCGGTCCGGCTGAGCCCCGTCTACGACCGCGAACGCGAGCTGGGGGCGGTGTTCATCGAGACCGCCGGGTGGGAGCGGCCGAACTGGTACGCCGTCAACGAGAACCTTCTTGAACGTTACGCCGGCCGGCTGATGGAGCGCGAAGCAGAGTGGGAAGCGCGGTGGTGGTCGCCGATCATCAATGCCGAGCACCTCGCGATGCGTGACGCCTGCGGGCTGGTCGACCTGTCCGCGTTCGCGGTGTTCGACATCGCCGGCCCGGGCGCGCTCGCCGCGGTGCAGTCGGTCGTGGTCGCGCAGATGGACGTGCGGGTGGGCCGGGTCGTGTACACCTCGCTGCTCGACGAGCGCGGCGGCTTCCGCGGCGACCTGACGATCATGCGCCTCGGGCCGCAGCGGTTCCGGGTGGTGACCGGCGGCGCTACCGGGATGATGGACCTGAAGTGGTTCGGCGACCACATGGCGGGGGAGGGGCGGCCGAGCGGGCAGGGCGCCGCGGTGATCACCGACCTGACCTCGGCCTGGACCACGCTCGGGCTGTGGGGCCCGCGGGCCAGGGACGTGCTCTCGTCGGTGACCCCGGCGGACGTGTCGCACGCCGGCTTCAGGTTCGGCACCTGCCGCGAGATCGAGCTGGCCGGCGTCACCGTTCTGGCCTCCCGGATCTCCTACGTCGGCGAGCTCGGCTGGGAGCTGTACGCGCCGATCGAGGAAGGCCGGCGGGTGTGGGACGCGGTGTGGGAGGCCGGGCAGCCGCACGGGCTGATCCCGGTGGGCATCGGCGTGTACGGCACAACCGGCAGGCTGGAGAAGGGGTACCGGGCCTACGGCGCGGAGCTGGACAGCTCCTACAACCTGGTGGAGGCCGGCATGGCCCGGCCCACCGTCAAGGAGCAGCAGTTCCTGGGCAAGGAGGCGTACCTGCAGCAGCGGTCTTCGGCCCCGTGCGCGGTGCTCTGCACGCTCACCGTGGACGATCACCGGTCCGCGTCTGGCCAGCTTCGCTACATGCTCGGCGGCGAGCCGATCCTGACCGCGGACGGCGGGCAGCTCGTCGACGCCAAGGGCCGGCACTCGTACGTCACCAGCGCGGGCTCCGGGCCTTCGGTCGGCAAGCACCTGCTGATGGCCTACCTGCCGGACTCCCACGCGGTCGCCGGCAGCCGGCTGGCCGTGGAATACCTCGGCGAGCGGTACCCGGTCACGGTGGCCGTGGCCGGGTCCACGCCGCTGTTTGACCCCGAGAACGAGCGGATCCGGAGCTGACCGCCGTGGAGATCGCCGTCTGCGTGAAGCGCGTCCCCATGGTCGGCGGCAGGATCGTGCTCACCGCCGACGGCCAGGACGTGGACACCCGGATGTCCGGGTTCACGGTCAGCCCGCACGAGGAGTGCGCGGTCGAGGAGGCCGTGCGCATCGTCGAAGCCCGCGGCGGCAGCGTCACGGTGCTCACCCTCGGCCCGGCGGCGGCCGCCGACCAGCTCCGCGACATGCTGGCGCTCGGCGCAACGCGCGCGGTGCTGCTGGAGACCGACGGGCGCGAATGGGGCCCGATCGCCACGGCCGAGGCGATCGTCGCCGCGCTGCGCGGCTCCACCGCCACCGGTGACCGTGCCGTCTCCGCAGCGGGCGGCCCGGGTGCCGGCGACTCCGCCGCCGTTCCCGGCCTTGCTCCGGGCGACCCCGCCGCTACCTTTCCCGCCCCCCTGCCGTATGACCTGCTGCTGTTCGGCAACGAGGCCGCGGACACCGGCGACTACCAGGTCCCGGTGCGGGTCGCGCACGCGCTCGGCCTGCCCTGCGTCACCGGCATCAAGCACCTGGAGGTCGCGGACTCCAGGGCCCGGGCCCGGCGGGAGTACCGCGGCACCGAGGAGATCTTCGACATCCCGCTGCCGGCCGTCATCTCCGTCAAGGAGGGCATCAACCTGCCCAGGTACCCGTCGCTCCCCGGCCGGCTGCGGGCCAAGCGGGCCGCGATCGACCGGCACGAGCCGGCCTGGCACGCCGACGGCCTGCGCAAGGAGCGGCTGCGCGTCCCGGCGGGCGAATCCAAGCGGGCAGAGATCCTCGGAACCGGGCCCGAGGCCGTGCCGGCCCTGGTGGCGCTGCTCGACGAGCTCGGGGTGCTGTCATGACCGGGCCCGCGACCGTGCTGTGCGTGGTCGAGCAGGCCGACGACGGCGGGATCGCCGATGTCTCGCTCCGCGCCCTGACCTTCGCCCGCCACCTGGCTGCCTCGCTCGCCTCACCTGACCCAGCAGCCTCACCCGCATCGCCCTCCGTGGCTCAGCCCGGCCAGGCGGTGGCGGGCGGTGCGGGCGGGGTGGCTGCGGTCGTGTTCGGGGACGCCGCTGCCGCAGTGCCGGCCTTGTCGGAGTACGGCGTGGCCGACGCGTACGCGGTCGAGCTCGGCGGGTACGCGCCGCAGGCCTGGGCGCGGGCGCTCGCCGGGCTCGCCGCCGAGCTGCCCGCCGCCGCGGTGGTCGCCGCGGGCACCGATCACGGCAGCGAGGTCATGGCGCACCTCGGCGCGATGACCGGCCTGCCCATGGCCGCGAACTGCGTGTCGGCCGCCCGCGGCGCCGGCGGTGAGCTGCAGATCGTCCGGCAGCGGTGGGCGGGCAGCCTGCTGGAAGACGCCGTGCTCGAGGGTTCTCCGGCGCTGGTGACCGTGGCGGCGGACGCCGTGGCCGCGGCCGCGGCCGGCGAGCCCGCCGCGACCGCCGTGCACGCGTACCAGCCCGCGCTCGAAGCGGCTGACCTGCGGGTGCGGGCGACCGAGTCGGCCGAGCGCAGCGCCGGGGTGTCGCTGGCCACGGCGCGGGTGGTGGTCGGCGGCGGCCGCGGCGTGGGCGGCCCCGAGGGGTTCGGCGTGCTCGAGGATCTCGCCGGGTTGCTCGGCGGCGTGGTCGGCGTTTCCCGCGTGGTGACCAGCGAGGGATGGCGGCCGCACCGGCAGCAGGTCGGCCAGACCGGCACCCGGATATCCCCGGAGCTGTACCTGGCCTGCGGGATCAGCGGCGCGATCCAGCACATGGCCGGCTGCCTCAGCTCGAAGCACATCGTGGCGGTCAACACCGACCCGGAGGCCCCGATCGTCTCGCACGCCGATTACGCCGTGATCGGCGACCTGAACCAGGTGCTGCCCGCGCTCATCGCCGCGATACGTGCTCGCCGGGGAGCTGTGGACGATGCTGTGGATGACGCGGTGCAGAAACCGGGGTAACTGGGGGACAACGCCGGGCATCCTGTGGACGGCCAAAGAATCTTGCAGTACCTGCGGGAAAGCCCTTGTGCCACGCGCGGACGCGGGCGTAGAAATCTCTCACCACCGCGGGTGCCGGCCGGGGGAAACCCCGGAGAAGCCAGGAGCGCCGGGTAACCGGAGTTGCAGGCGGGCGCCCGAAGCGGTGGCGGGCCGTGCGAACGCGGCAGCCGGCCGACCGGCCGCCGCGGTAGCAGGGCCCAAAATCCAGGCCCCTCCATCTCATACATGGAGGGGCCTGGTCCTATTTTGCCCCTGCGCCGCGATTAGCCGGGAGCGACACGCGGGTGAGACCGCAGCCACTGTCCGCCGCCGGTCACCGAGCGCACCGTCCTGTGCCCCAAGTGAGACACTTGCAGCGGGACTGCGCCTGCTTCCAGCCTGCCCGCCCGGCCCGCGGGCTGGTCGGCGGGCCGGGCCCGGTCACCGCGGTGGCCGGTCAGCCCAGGCCGCAACCGGCCGCGGTTTCAAGCGCGGCAGGCGGGCCCGCATCGCCGGAGCGTGCCGCGCCATCCTGCCCGGGCGAGGACGGTGGCGATCTCGCGTGCTGTCTCGCAAGGGCGTTCGGTGACGTCGGCCCAGCTGTACCGGAGGGTGACGATGCCGTCCGCCGCGGCGGCGTTGTCACGGTGCTTGTCCTGCCAACGCTGCGCGTCGGGATGGCTGGCTGTTCCGTCGAGTTCGACGGCGACCCGGTACTGCCGATAGTGAATGTCGCGGAAGATCTGGCCGCCGTGACAGGCCGCCTGGGCCTGCCGGTCTGGCCGCGGGAGGCCGTGCGCTCGCTCCACGCCGCGCACATACCGGTACTCAAGAGCCGACTGCACACCGCCGGCCACGTCGCCGAGCGCTCGGCTGATCTCGCCACGCCAGCGAACCTTCGCGCGCATTCCCAGGGTTTCGCCTAGCAGGAACGGGGTGGTGAGTCGGCGCTGGCAGGCCCGGGCGATCAGCGAGATCACATCGTCAAAGGTGGCCGCGGCCTCGGCGAGGTCGAGCAGCGTCTCCTCGGTCATCGTCTGCGGCGGCAGCCCACGGTACTGCTTCATCCCAATGCTGCGCGACGACCGGTGTATCCGGATGCCTGGCGCCGGCTTCGAGCGCTGCGAGTGGGGCACGGTCACGTGGATCAGCGTGCTGGGCCCGCCGAGCAGGCCGTCCAACTCGGCGGCGGTCTGGTGGCTGAGAACCGCGGACGGCCCGGCCCGCAGCGCTCCAGCCCACAGGAGCGCCGACTGCGGCGGCTCGCCGGTGAACGCCGCGTAGACGCCGTAGTGAAGGCACTGCCAGCGCCTGTTGCGGAGCAGGTTGTCAATCTGCCAGGAGTCGAGCCCGGCCGCCTGCGCCTGCCACCTCGCGATGACCCGCGCCTGGCGCGACAGCACCCGTAAGCATTGCTCTGGGAGTTGCCGTGTCACGCCATTGAAGTCTGCCCGCTGGGTGTGACAGTCCTGCATTGCCATGATCTGGGAGCCTTGACAGCGCTATGAGCTGCTGAGGTACCCAGATCATGGAAAATAGGTGCTCGCCGGGGCGGGCTAGTAGCCGAGGGCGGGGTCGACCTGGCCGATCAGCGGCTCGCCCGCGGCGAACCTGGCCACGTTTTCCCGGATCCGGCGGGCGAGCAGCGGCCGGATCATCTCCGTGGTGTCCGCGGTGTGCGGCGTGATGATGCAGCGCTCCAGGTCCCATAGCGGGTGGCCATCCGGTAGCGGCTCGGGGTCGGTCACATCCAGGGCCGCGCCGCCGATCGCGCCTTCCGTCAGCGCCGTCACCAGCGCGTCGGTGTCCACGTGGCGCCCGCGGGCGACGTTGACCAGCCAGGCGTCGGGGCGCATGGCCGCGAGTTCCGCCGCCCCGATGATGTGCTCGGTCGACGGCGTGAGCGCCAGGGCCAGGAACACGACCTGCGCGCCGGCGAGCGCCTCGTGCAGGCCATCCTGGGCTACCGTCCGTGCGGCGCCAGGGACCGGCTCGGGATGGTGGCGCACCACGGTCGCGGTGACGCGCATCGGAGCGAGCAGCTCGAGCAGGCTGACCGCGATCCCGCCGCCGCCCAGGATCGTGACCGGCTGGTCGTACAGGCTGATCCCGGCCGGCTCGCCCCAGGACCGGGCCATGATGCGGATCCGCAGCCGGCGCAGGCCGGCCAGGGCGAGGGCGAGCGCGTGCTCGGCGACCGGCTCCGCGTAGGCGCCCTTGGCCGACGTCCAGACGCGGTCATGGTCAAAGATCCCTGCCGCCGCGACCCGCTCCACGCCGGCGAACGGGAGCTGCACCCAGCGCGCGGAGTCCGCGGTCGCGAGCCCCGCACGCAGGCCGTCGATGTCCGACGGGTTCAGCCACACGAGCGCATCGGGCTTGGCGTCGATGGCAACGGGCTCGCCGCCGCCATCGCGGATCGCCTTGTCAGCGAAGTCGCTGAGGTCGGGACCTACCGCAACCCGGGGCGTTGTCACGTTCAGCACCTTAGTGCACGGTCGCGCGGGTAACCGCGGGTGCGGGTCCGGGGCGGACGAGAACGGGGGGGCCCGGTTCGGCAATGCCGTCCACCGATGCGTTCTGTTCTGTTACCGTTTGCCCGCCATATCGCTAATGACGGGGATTCCATGAAAGATCCAATCCTGGCAGCCTGCGCTGCCGTCGGGCTCACCGCCGTCCTCGCCGCCTGCGGCGGCAGCACGGCTTCGCCGGGCAAGCCTGCGAGCTCCCCGAGCCCGAGCGCCACCGCGACCAGCACGTCGGCCGCCCTTCCGGCCGGGTACCACCGGATCGGCGGGCCCGCGCAGGGCGTTTCGCTCGGCGTCCCGAGTTCCTGGGTCTCGGTCAACTTCGCGCAGCAGACCCTGCGGCAAGCCGTCAAGAAGCTCGGGATCCATGGCCTCAGCCAGTCGACGCTGACCCAGGACATGCAGAACCTGCAGAAACTGCACGCGGTGTACGCGATCGACGTGTCGTCCATCGCCACGTCCCCCCACCATTACGCGACGAACATCAACGCGTACTGCAGCACGTCGGGAGTCACCGACACGGGCAGCGCCGGCGTCGCCCTGCTGCGCCAGTCGGCCGTGGCCGAGATGCAGCAGATCGGCGCGACCAAGCTCAGGCAGACCGACGTGCGGGTCGGCGGCGTGCCCGGAGTGCGGACCGCGTACAGCCTCAGCACGTCGGCCGAGGGCGTCCTGCGCGGGCTGCAGCTTGAGGTGCTGCCCAAAGCGGACCGCGCCTGCTTCATCACGCTGACCGGGAACGGAGCGCCCTCCGGCCTGCTCGCCCAGATCGCGTCCACGGTTCAGTACCCGTGACTCAGGCTGGCCGCTGCTTCTGCCCGGCGATCCTGTCGAGCAGCGAGCGCCGCCACTGCTCGGTCTGGCGTACCTGGTTGAACGTGAACACGTGCAGGCCCTCAACCGCCGAGGCCGGGTCGGCCAGCGTGGCGCCGGTGCGCTCCAGCAGCCGGGCCGGGTTGTAGCCAGCCGGCGTGCCGAGGCGCAGCAGCCAGTCGGTGTGCCCGGTCAGGAACCGCGCCGACTCGGCCACGCCCGCCTTGGCGGCCATCCGCAGCAGCCGCGCCCGGTCCACCGGCCCGGCGATGCCGATGAACATCGGCAACGCCACGCCCCGGGCCCGGACCCTGGCGATCCACCTGCGCAGCGTGGCGGGGTCGAAGCACAGGTTGCTGACCAGGTAGCTGGCGTGGTGCCGCTTGTCCCACATGGCCTGGATCGTGATGTCGTCGCCGATCCGCGGGTGGCTCTCCGGGTAGCCGGTGACGCCGACCCTGGCGAACGGGCGCCCCATCTCGGCCAGCCGGTTGATCAGGGAGATGGCGCTGTCGAACCGGCCCGCGGGCGGGTCGGCGTCGCCGGCCGGGACGAAAACGTCGTCCACCCCGCTGCCGGCCAGCCGCGCCACGATGTCGGCGAGGTGGGCGTCGTCGCGGACCAGCCGCGCCGACAGGTGCGGGACCACGCGGTAGCCCCTGCCGGTCAGCCGCTCGGTCAGGTCCAGCGTGGGATCGAGCCCCTTGGCCGGCGACGCGGTAACCGTGACGGTCAGGCCGGCCGGCACCCATTCCAGCACCGCGTCCTCGGTGCTCGCCGCGGGGAACACCTCATACCTGGGCCGCTGCAGCAGCGGCGCGACCCGCGCCAGCCCGCCCCGGATCATGGTCGGCTGCCCGCGGTCGGCGAGGTGGCCGGTGTGGCACGGGCGGACCTGCCGGCTTCGGCCAGCAGCAGCTCAAGCTCCCGTTCCAGGCCGCCGCGTCTCACGGTCGGCCGTCCAGCAGCAGCTCAAGCTCCCGTTCCAGGCCGCCGCGTCTCATGGCCGGCCATCCAGCAGCAGCTCAAGCTCACGTTCCAGGCCGCCGGTGCCGACGTCGAGCACGGTCAGCGGCAGGCCGAACATGCCGGCGATGGCGGCAGCCTCGGCCTCCAGCACCGGGTCGCGGGACTGCGCCAGCCAGACCACGCGCCGGTAGTGGCCGAAGTAGTCGGGCCACAGTTCCGGGTGGGCGTCCAGGCCGAGCTCGGCCAGGACGCTGCGGCGGAAGCTGCGCACCAGGAAGTCGGTCAGCAGGTAGGTGCCGGGCTCGCGCTCGAACACCTCGCGCAGCCGGCCCGGTCCGGCCAGCACGTCGTAGCAGTGCAGCCCGCGGAGCCTCCGCAGGCCCAGCCGGGCGCACAGCTCGTCGAGCGCGCCGTAGCTGCCGCAGTCCGCGTAGCCGAGCGCCACCCGAGCCCCCCGTGCCTGCAGCTCGCGGGCCAGCCGTTCGGCGGCCGGGGCGATCCGCTCCGGGTGGTTGTGCAGCAGCGAGGGGAGGCTGTGCAGCTCGATCCGCCAGCCGCGGCGGGCGGCGATCTCCCGGATGTGACCGCCGAGCGCACCACAGGCGATCACGGCGGCGTGCGAAGGTCGCGCGGCGTCACGCCGGGAACTGCAGCTGGTCGACGAACGCGTCGTTGAAGTCGCCGCGGTCGGAGAGCTCGACATACCTCACCTCCTGCTGCAGCGCCAGCGCCCCGGCCCGTTCCCTGACCGAGAGCAGCGCCATCTTGGCTCCCTCGCCGGCCACGTTGCCCGCACTGACCACCCGTGCCGCGGGCAGCGGGGGGACCAGGCCGAGCCGGATCGCGTTCGCCGGGGAAAGGTAGCTGCCGAACGACCCGGCCAGCAGCACCTGCTTGATGTCGCCGGGCGCCAGCCCGGCCTCGGCCAGCAGGATGCTCCAGCCGGTCGCGATCGCCGCCTTGGCGAACTGCAGCTCGCGCACGTCTCGCTGGGACAGGTAGATCGACCGGGCCACGTCGCCCGGCTCGCCGAGCCAGTGCAGCACGAAGACCCGCTCCTGCCCGAGCGTGGTCAGCCGGCCGGCCAGGCCGGGCGCCAGAGCCAGTGCCTGGTCTTCGGGCACGAACCGGCCGGACCGGTCCAGCAGGCCCACCCCGAGCAGGCTGGCGACGGCGTCGACCAGGCCGGAGCCGCACAGGCCGGCCGGCTCGGCGTCCCCGATCACCTTCAGGTCCATGCCCGCCGGGGTCATCGAGACCACCTCGATCGCGCCGTCGGCCGCGCGCATGCCGCAGCGGATCGCGGCTCCCTCGAACGCCGGGCCGGCCGGCGCGGCGGTCGCCAGCAGCCAGTCCCGGTTGCCCAGCACGATCTCGCAGTTCGTCCCGATGTCCACGAACAGCCGGGTGCGGGCGTCCCGGTCCATGCCCGATGCCAGCAGGCCGGCGGTGATGTCCCCGCCGACGTACGCGCCGAAGGCAGGGAACATGAACGCGCGGGCGCGGGGATGCACGGGCAACCCAAGGTCGGTGGCGGCAAGGACCTCAGGGAACTCGCGGGCCGCCATGATGAACGGCGCGACGCCCAACGGCTCGGGGTCGACGCCGAGCACGATGTGCGTCATGGTCGCGTTGCCGGCCAGCGCCACCTCGCAGACGTCGGCGCCGTCGACGCCGGCCTGGCCGCAGACGTCGGCGGCCAGGCCGGCCAGGGTCTCACGGGCCAGCCTGGCCAGGGCGTCGATCGCTCCGGGCTCCATCATGATCGCGCTGATCCTGGTGATCACGTCCGCGCCGAACGGCTGCTGCTTGTTCAGCATCGACGCGACGGCCAGCGGCGTCCCGGTGGACAGGTCCAGCAGCGTGGCCACCACCGTGGTGGTGCCGAGGTCGAAGGCGATGCCATACAGCCGCGCCGTGGTGTCGCCGGGCTGGACGTCGATCAGCACGTCGTCCACGATCACCGCCGTGACGTTGTAGTCGGCCGCGCGGAGCACCGTGCCGATGGAGCGCAGCACCCCCAGGTCGACCCGCAGTTCCAGGTCGTCCAGCGCGCTGACGACACGTTCAAGATCCGTGCGCTGGTCGGTCAGGGACGGCTCGGGCAGCTCCAGGTGCCGCTTCTGCGCGGCCGGGCGCAGGATCACCTGGCGGCCGACGCCGACGGTCGCCGCCTTGGGCCTGGTGACCAGCGGCGGCACCGCGACCTGCAGGTCGCCGGTTGCCTGCGCCCGGCAGGCCAGGCGCCAGCCGGCCCGCAGCTCGTCGGGGGAGAACGCCCTGGCGTCGAGCGGCGAGGCGGGCACGTGGCCGCCGGCGATCCGCACCTTGCACTTCTTGCAGGTGCCGTGGCCGCCGCAGGTGGAATCGATGGCGATGCCGTTCCAGCTCGCGGCGTCAAAGAGGGTGACCCCCGGCGGGACCCGCACCCGGGAGCCGCTGGGCTCGAACTGCAGGTCGACGCGGGCGGGCAGGTCGACCGCTGGGTCAGCGGCCGGGTAGGTCACGTGTCCGCCTGGGCCTGCGCCGCCCGGTGCGCGGCGATCCAGCTCGCGCCCCACGGGTCCTTGTCGGTGAGCAGGTCGGCCGCCTTCACGGCCCGGACCAGCTGCGGCGAGCGGGCATCCATGATCGCGCTGGTCAGCCCGCTGACGATGGCCATGGGCAGGAACGCGGCGCCGATCGAGGCGCGGTCCGGCATGCCGAACGAGACGTTGGACGCGCCGAGGGTCATGTTGAGGCCGAACTCCTCGCGCACCAGCCGGATCGTCTCCAGCGTCCGCAGCACGAGCGAGGTGTCGGCCCCGACCGGCATGGCCAGCGGGTCGATCACCAGGTCCTCGATCGGGATGCCGTACCTGCCCGTGGCCACGTCCACGATCTTGCGCACCAGCTCGAGCCGCCGCCGCGGGTCCTCGGGGATCTCCTCCTCATCGTTCGGCAGCGCGATCACCGCGGCGCCGTGCCGTCGCACCAGCGGCAGGATCGCGTCCAGCCGCTCGTCCTCGGCGGTCACCGAGTTCACCAGCGCCTTGCCCTGGTAGGCGGCGAGCCCCGCCTCGAGCACCTCGATGATCGAGGAGTCCAGGCAGAGCGGCAGGTCGCAGAGGCCCTGGATGAGCTTGACTGCCTCCACCATCAGCGCGGCCTCGTCGGCGAGCGGCGCGCCCATGTTGACGTCGAGCATCATCGCGCCGCCCGCGACCTGCTGGGCGACGTCGATCTCGATCCGGGACAGGTCGCCGCCGCGCAGCTGCTCCTGGAACACCTTGCGGCCGGTTGGGTTGATCCGCTCGCCCACGATGCAGAACGGATGCTCCGGGCCGATTCTCAGCTCCTTGCTGGCCGAGCGCAGCACCGTCTCCATGCGGGTCTCCCTAGCGGCTTACGCGGGCGCCATCGCGCGGCGCTGCTCCAGCAGTTCCTTGGCCCTGACCACCGCGGCCGACGCGTCGGCCGCGTACCCGTCGGCGCCGACCACGTCCGCGTACTCCTGCGTCACCGGCGCCCCGCCGACCATCACGATCACCTGGTCGCGGATGCCCGCCTTCTGCAGCGCGTTGATGTTGGCCTTGAACATCGGCATCGTGGTGGTCAGGAACGCCGAGAAGCCGAGGATGTCCGGCTGATGCTGCCGGACCGCGTCGACGAACTTTTCCGGCGCCACCTGCACCCCCAGGTCGATGACCTCGAAGCCTGCGCCCTCGAACATGATGTTGACCAGGTTCTTGCCGATGTCGTGCACGTCCCCCTTGACCGTGCCCATGACGATCTTGCCGATCGTCTGCGCGCCGGTCTCAGCCAGCAGCGGCCGCAAGATCTCCAGGGCCCCGGCCATCGCCTTGCCGGCGATCAGCATCTCGGGCACGAAGAAGTCGCCGCGCTCGAACCTGGCACCGACCTCCTCCAGCGACGGGATCAGCGCCTCGTAGAGCAGCGTCTCCGGGCCGATCCCCATGTCGAGGCCCTGGCGGGTGAGGCTGAGCACCTCGGGCCTGTTGCCGACCAGGGTGAGGTCATAGAGCTGCTGCAGCAGCTCGTCTCGGGTCATCGCGCCGCACCTTCCTTCCGTGACGGACTGGCCCAGGCTGGTAGCCGAGCACCGCGGACATCCCGCCGGCCTCGGCCATGCACCGCGCCGCGATCGCCGGGATGCGGGCCCTGGTCAGCCGGCTGGCCGGGCCGGATACCGAGAGCGCGGCCACCACGGTCGCCGCGTCGCGGTAAACCGGCGCCGCCACCGCGACCAGGCCGGGCTCGAGCTCTTCGGTTGTCACCGCGTAGCCGCGCCGGCGCACATCGGCGAGGTCGGCATGCAGCGCCTCGCGGCTGGTGATCGTGCGAGAGGTGCGGCGGGCCAGCCGCCCCGGCGGCAGCTCGGCGGCGCCGTACGCGAGCAGCACCTTGCCCAGCGCCGCGCAGTGCAGCGGCACCGACAGCCCTACCCAGTTCGTCCCGCCGATCAGGTACGTGCTGTCCACCTGGGCGATCTGCTCCACGGTGCCGCGGCTGGCCACGCCGAGGTTGATGGTCTCGCCGGTGACCTCGCCGAGCCGGTCGAGGAACGGCTGCGCCACGGTGATCAGCCCCGCCTCGGCGCCGCTGCGCCAGGCGTAGGACACGAACACCTCGCCGGGCCGGAACGCGCCCCTGGCGTCGCGCTGCACCAGGCCGTTGCGCTCCAGGGCCATCAGCAGCCGGGACGTGGTGCTCTTGGCCAGGCCGGAAGCGGAGGTCAGCTCGGTGAACGTGACCGGGTCCGGGCGGTGCACAACCTCGATCAGCAGCTGCGCCGCGCGGTCGACCGCCTGCGTTCCGTTCGGGCTCGTCATGTTCCCTCGGCGGTGCTCGTCAGTGCCGCAGTGTTCCATGTTACGGAACTCTGTTCTACTATGTGATCCTAGGTTCGGCTTTGCGCAGGGTCAAGTGAGCTCCAGAGGTGCACATGTTCCGCAACCGGATGCCGCGTTACGAGATCCTTTCCCCGGATGCCGTCGGCGTCCTGGATGCCGGATGGCGCCGCATCGTCTCCGAGATCGGCGTGCAGTTTGCCAAGCCGGAGGCGGTCGAGCTGTTCCGCAAGGCAGGCCAGACCGTGGACGGCGACGTGGTCAAGCTCGACCCCGAGTTCGTGCTCGAGCAGGTCGCCAAGGCGCCCAGGGAGTTCGACGTGCAGGCGCGCAACCCCGCGCACAGCGTGCACATCGGCGGCGACGAGATGGTGTTCGGCGCGGTCTACGGTTCGCCGTTTGTCCGCGAGGGTGACGTGCGCCGGGACGCGACGCTTTCCGACTTCCGCCGGCTGGCGATGCTCGCGCAGTCGTTTCCCGAGCTCGACTCCGCCGGCGGCGTGATCTGCGAGCCGAACGACGCCCCGCTCGACTCCAGGCACCTGGACATGATCTACGCGCTGCAGACGCTGACCGACAAGATCTACATGGGCAACGTGGTGTCCGGGCCGAACGCCGCGGACACGATCGCGATGACCGAGATCCTGTTCGGCGGGCGCGCGGCGATCGAGGCCACGCCCGCCACGATCTCCCTGATCAACTGCAACTCCCCGCTGCGCTGGGACGACCGGATGCTCGACGCGCAGTTCGAGTACTGCGCGGCGGCCCAGCCGGTGGTGCTGACGCCGTTCCTGCTGATGGGCGCGATGTCGCCGGTGTCGATCCCGGCCGCGCTGGTGCAGCAGCTCGCCGAGGCGCTGTCCGGGATCGCCCTGGCACAGCTGATCAGGCCCGGCTGCCCGGTGATCTTCGGCTCGTTCCTGTCCAACATCGACATGCAGTCAGGCTCGCCTTCGTTCGGGACTCCGGAATCCGCGATCGGCCTGCTGTGCACCGGCCAGCTCGCCCGCCACTTCGGGCTGCCGTTCCGCACCGGCGGCGGCCTGAACGCCAGCCAGACCTGCGACGCCCAGGCGGCCTACGAGTCGCTGATGACCCTGCTGCCCACGTTCCTGGCGGGCACCAACTGGGTGATGCACGCGGCAGGCTGGCTGGAGGGGGGCCTGGTCTCCTGCTACGAGAAGTTCATCGTCGACGTTGAGCTGCTGCGGATGCTGCGGGTCGAGTTCACGCCGCTGGAGATCGACGAGGCTTCGCTGGCGTTCGGCGCGCACGAGGAGGTCGGGCATGGCGGGCACTTCCTCGGGGCGCAGCACACGATGGAGCGGTTCCGGGACTGCTTCTACCGCCCGCTGCTTTCCTCGACCGCGAACTACGAGCGCTGGCTGAAGCAAGGCGGCAAGGACGCCACGGCGCGGGCCACGGAGATCTGTGCCAAGACCCTGGACGAGTACCAGCCGCCGCCGCTGGACGACGCGATCAGGGCAGAGCTGGCGGATTTCGTGGCCCGCCGCCGCGCCGAGCTGGGCGACTAGCCCCGTGGTGCCGGTCCGGCCCGGGCGAGGGTATCGAGGACGGTCGTGGTGGCCGGGGTGGGCTGGGCGGATCCGGCCGGGTGCCAGGCGATGTGCCGTCCGCCGAGCGGCGGCAGGGTGCAGACGGTGACCGGCGTCTGCCCTAGTGCCATCTGTCTGCCTAGTGCCATCTGAGGGACGATGGCCGCGCCGCGCCCGGCCGTGACCAGGGCCGGGCTCGCGGCCTGCGCGGGTCGATCATCAGGAAGGTTCCTTTCGCTTTACGGTAGATATCCCACTGAACCCGCGCACCCTTTACTTTCTAAATCGTGGC
>Ga0335075_10007723_pt1 | contig 16530 bp, 18 predicted proteins | sample Lox_Sample_24_FD_206723 | JGI IMG/M metagenome (GOLD analysis project Ga0335075, IMG submission 206723) | Soil microbial communities from Loxahatchee National Wildlife Refuge, Florida, United States - Lox_Sample_2.4 | ecosystem: Environmental > Terrestrial > Soil > Wetlands | place: USA... | reverse complement strand
CCTCCAGCAACGATGCCAATCATGCCTCTTGCAGCACTGGACACGACCTTCTTCGCACCACTCGGCAGCTTGACTCTTGTCTTGCCCTCATCTGGGTTGTGGCCGATAACAGTAACGTAGTTTCCCGAGGTTCTGCCCAATGTGCCCCTGTCACCAGCCTTCTCCTCGACGTTTGTGACGACTGTTCCTTCAGGGACTGAGCCAAGAGGAAGGATATTGCCAACAGTCAGGTTCGCGTTCTTGCCAGCATAGATGAATTGGCCAGTGTACATGCCCTCATTGGCGATGAAGGTTTCGGTTCTGTCTTGAAATTTGTACGGATTGCGGAAAGTGACTTTAAGAAGAGGTGCTCCTCGCCCAGGGTCGTGAATTATGTCCTTGACTACACCTCGAATATAGCCATGTCGTTCTGAATAGTCGAGGGTTCTGAATTTCGCAGGGGCCTTGTTGAGACGGGTGTGCGCCGCTGAAGAGTTGTCAGTGACTAAGTAAAGTAGGAGATTGCACACATACTGAAGATAGACCCGCGGCCCTTCCTCTGATTACGGATGACACGACCCATCCTGAATTGTTGGCTTGTCGATGTCTGTTCAGCTGAATCTCAGATCTTCGACTTTTGATGCGATTTCTGTGCGGTAAAAAGCCGCTAGTCTGCGGGCAATGGGCTTGGCGCCAAGACACAGTAACACTTCTGAGGTCAACTCCGTTGGTCGAGGGCCTCTTTCATTCGCAAACCACGCGTACGCCCTTGGATCAGCCCTACAGTACGGCTTAAAGGAAACACGATGCTGGTGTTGTACTGCATTTTTGGCGCATGTGATGACCTGATTGCTCTACTTTCAAAGTCGGTGGTGCCTGTTGGGCTCCTTGACTGAAAATTCTACGTGAAGCTAATCTCCATCAAATGCTGCGAGAGTAACGTTCGTTAAGTATCACCAGGAGTTGCTGAGTAGGGGTGCTGCTACTCTCTGGCAGGCGTGGCAACTTCAACTAATTGGCCTAACAATTCTAGATTCTATGCTTTCGAACAGGCTTGGCTCCAGTTCATCGAACACCCAGACTTAACAATCACAGATTAAGCACAGTTCTTCCATTTACATCACATGTCGTCCGGTTTGTTGCATCGTTGTTGTTGTTTTTTGAGTTCATGCCGTGCGTGTTATATTTCCTTTTGTCCGTTTGGGCCAAATTCAGATGACGTCCAACATCAGCACCTCAGGACACTAAAATCGAGAAACTATCATCAGATCAGGGGCAAGCCCGTCGTACCGGCGGAGCTGCTCCTGAGCCTGCGATGAAAAGTCCTGGCCAGCTGGAAAACCTCTACCCACTTGCAAGTACAAGCTTTGGGATCGTCATGTGTTTCATAGAAAGGCGCTGAATGGGGTCAATCGGCTTCGGAAAGATGCAATTATTGCAAACCCCGATATGCAGAATGTTGTATATCAATTCTCTAACTTTGTGTCAGGATCAGCATTATCCGACCTCAGTACGGAAGATCTTCGGTCGCAAATTTACGACGCCCGAGCGCTATCCCGGGACAGCCCCCAAGTTGCCTCTCGAACGCACCTAACCAATCAATTCGCGGGCAAGAACTCTTCCCTGCCCCATAAACCTGGCCTCTGATTGACTTGGCCAGGCTTGTCCATGACGACCTCCTAGCCTCCCTTTCGAGCTGCGACTGCTTAAACTCGACTACACAGGATGAGGATGGATATATTGACACATGGTCTATACCGCAGATCAGTGCTTTCTTGGCAATGCATCGCAAGATATACGGCTTCGCAGTTGAATTAGCGTCAATTACGGTCACTTGATTATGAAGTCAGCAGGTTCCAGGGTCTCTTTGAAGGTGGAAAACGCGTTAATGTATGGCAAGGAGATGCATCAGCGGTACAGGCTGGGTCGGAAGAATGATTTATGGACATGATGCGCGTCGTTCTCGCGCTTAGCGCTATATTCGCTTCCGAGCAATGCCAGTGATTTATATCTGCCTTTTCGGCTACACCTGAGAACACCAGCGTAAGAACTTCACAACTACATCGAAATGTCTCTCTCAGACAGCTCTTCTCTTTCTTCGCCGCCCTCGAGCGACGATGAAGTAGAAGCCAACATCATGCCTAAACCCACAGGGCTGAATAAATATTTCAAGCCCGCCCCAAAACCTGAAGTTATCAAAGCGCCCTCCTCACCACCCTTGCCAAAGAGACCCGCCTCGCCTCCACATGAATATGTACTGGCTGACAATGCAGACATTGCTGTAAGTGCAGGCATGCTTGTTGCTGTCGCCTGAAACCTCAAGTTGCTGCTGACCGCCTCCGCCCAACAGTTCATTGTGATGTTCCGCTCACGCTTCAGCAATGTCTTCCCCAAGTCTCTCCCTCACTACGGACCGCAGGACATCGAAAACGGTGTAACAGATACTATTCCAGGTGATCATATCGAAAGATTACTCTGCGCCTTACTCGGGCTGGTCCTAAACCGGAAGAAAGAAGTGGAGTACGTGCCATTCCACATGAACAAAACGACTACAACCCTGCATGAAAGGCATACTTAATGCTAGTTCCAAAGAACCACGCCGCTGACCTTACTCGGTGTAGACGCGGACATTTCGGTCGTGCACTTGAAGAAGCTATTCATACACACTCTTCCCAATGGCCACCGGCATGGAAAGAGAAGAATCCTCTTCATGGTGGTGGAAGTTTCGCCAACATGACACCTGTTGAGCGTGTACGTACCAACTATATCCTGTGTGTGATACTGTCACTAATATTTGCCTTGTACAGATCACCCTTCTGAAGACCCTCATTCTCTGGTCGCTGTCTGCGTCTGAGGCGGTCCAATCTACTATCAAAGAGTCATACAAGCAGTCGCGACATGAGGATGATAAAAACCAGCCACTCTCTGTACAGCCATGGGGACGAGACGGTTACAAGAGAAACTACTGGTTGATCGAAGGTCAAGACGATACACATTTTCGGGTATACAGAGAGAACAATGGAGCCACAGCGAAGACAAATACCTGGTTTAGCGTAGCTGGGACCATTGAAGAGATCAGCAGCCTTGCGGATAAACTGGATGAAGAGAATACACCACATGCTCGGACACTCAGGGACAGAATTAAGGCCGCCGTACCTCGATTTGAGGCCGGAGAAGAGGTAAGTCAATCACTCATGCCTGTTCAGCCGATACTAACGAGACTTCTAGAAGCGAAGACGGCGAGACTACCGACTGGCCCGTAAAGCTGCTTTTACCAGACCGGAACCAGGATTCTCACTCTATGAAGGTCGGACGCGGGGCAAGAGGATGAGATATACCTACTCCGAGGATGACGATGAGGGATCGGACGCCTTGTCGTCAAGAAGATCTACTCGTCCATCTGGCATTTCAACTCCCGCTGAGCATGCTGGACCGGTCACGACGGCCAGTGGGAGGCAGGTGAAATCAAGACTGGGTGGCATGTATGGGGAGAGCATCCTTGTCGACCAGCGGAAAGAAATTGAGCACGAGAGAGCCCAGGCTGCATCGCATGAATCGGGGAGCGATGCCGGCCGGCAAGAGCCAAATGGACGTCCTCGGAGAGCCACGAGGCCGGCCAGACCTAGCCGCAGGCACGAAGTCGACGGCGATGATGGTGACCTTGAAGACGAGTCAGAAGCGGAGTCCACGGGTGATGATTGGAGTGGCGACGAGGATGAACCGGACGAACCTGAGCCTGACTTCGAGGGCGATGATGAAGACGACGAAATGAGTACAGATGCATCTGGAACAGACGATGACGTTGAAGATGGACCTCCGAAGAGTCTTGTCGTTCAATTACGATATACGAAGAAAATGCAACCTCAGCAGGATCCCAACGGGCTACCAAATCACACGATGCCCAAACAAGAGGCCGTTAGGATGGAGGGACCAGCAGCGCTGGTCCCGATGATGCCTGGTTTGGAGCCCCATCCGAATTATCCCTCGAGCAGCCTTCCTCACCACTTCAGCCCGACAAGTCTTTCGCAACCTTTTACCAACGGCGGCGCATCCACAGAGTCGCAGGATCGAACCTCGCAGAAGCCACCGGAGCACCTGCTCTATCCGCAGCCCAAGGCATTACAGTTTTCCAGGGTGGCATAGATCTCGTGTGAAAAGAATCCGTTCCTTAAGTGGCTGTGGATGCGAAAGCGAGACAACTCCTTTCGTATGTGCCATATACGTGGAAATCCCTCGCGTCGAGGATCCGACTGGCGGAGAGGATATCAATTGGAGATGGCCCTGCTGCCAGTAGCTTGCTAGATGAGCCACAAAGGCAATTGCAGGCATTCCCAATCCCACTCAACGCGTTACCTAAAATCCCTGGCAACATCTTAGGGAATCTCGGCCTTGCTTGTAACACAGCTGTCAGGTTGAGGTAGGCTTGTCCCATCACGGGCCTGTATTTGGATGGACTGGTATTGATGGTTTCTGTTTAAACTCCCTACACCCTCTGGTCTAGCCTACCACAATATCTAGAGGTTGCTGCCTGGAAAAGGGCTAGTAGGACTCATTAGACAAATGCCTCTGAGAGGGTTCTCTTGTTCTAAAACTGATGTGAATGCGAATGCGAATCCCCCTAACCAAGAGGCATGTCAGAACCCCCGCCTCTGAAACGGCCTTGAGACATATCGATTCCCATTCAAACTCCACGCCGAGAAGCACCTCCGGCCCGTATATCATTGGCAGCCGTCAAGAGGTTATCAAGGACGACCTGAGCCTCGTAGTGTGTCGTATGTGGCCATCGAGCTGGTCGCAGATTGCTTTGCTCGTTGCCTCATCCAAACGGATAGGCTGGGCAGAAGCTGCGATGGCGATTGAGCTTGTAGGAAACCATGCTCAGACCACACACGAGAACAGAACCACTGTACGATTGAGATGCTAGCTAAACTCCAACACCTAGTGGTCATACCCCTTTCCTAGCCTAGCTCAGAAGAGTACATGCGTGGATCGGCTCCCGCCTGTCTCTAGATATTCCAGATGACAAGTTGCTGCGCTGGAAACAGTCCGCAGATGCCCCTCGTTCAGCTAGTTCTTGACACCATATTCGACAATCGGGGCCAGAAGAGCTCAGATCTTGGAAGCTTGCTGGCACTTTTGTACGATTTGTCTCACATGGTCGTTCCTTTCCGGTATTCAGAAGTCGTTCGTGGCTTCATGTAGGATTTCTAGCCATTCGCTGAGTAAATCGTTGTGGGAATTCCAGTACAAGATTAGGTGTATTATCAAAACGACGAGCAACATGTTCAGCAACGCCGATCCGAGGTATTGAAAGCCTGCAAACATTCCCAGCATACAGGCTTGACGATTCCATGTTTCCTTTCACAACTCCACAACTCCTAGCTATTCTGCTTGTTCCAGCCGCATCTGTCCAGGCAAAGCCAATCCTTTCGTTCGTCGTCGACACGACACCTTCGCATTCGGCGAAAAGCTCGATGAACAGAGCTTCCACAGCACAGCCCACGCTGAAAGCTCTTAGGAACAAAGTCACCTCTGCGGATAAGTGGGTTTCGCTCGATTTCCAGGGTGAGATGGAAGCGGGGAAGCATTGAACTCATCGTAGGTTGGCCTTGTGTAACGTCTTGTTGGAGATGACGCCCATGGAGTGCTTTGGTAACGATATTTCTAGAGGGTCGCTGAATCCATGGGATGGATCACTGTCGCAATGATTGCGCTTCTTGACCTAGGTGAGGATACAGATACTGGATCATCGTTGTGCGACATGGCTCAGACGAACAGTCTCAATCACCCAGAGAGCTGGCGAATTTGTTCAGGTAAAACTAATGACGATCACAGGTCAGCTACCGCCGGTAGACAAACCCAAGCTTTAGAAGGACTCACATCTCGTGCCTCCTTCGTCAGTTCCTGTCGTTTTGCCTCTTTCGGCATCTGCCAATTATTCACATCCCACCACCATCTCCTAATTTTCGCCCCTACACCCTTCCCACTGAATTTTGCACCACGATTCCAGAACCTCCATCCGTGCATTGCCAAGTTCCATAGAATGCCCTGCGTAAGAGGAAGTAAGACCTGATCTCGCATGGTGATGTACGCCACCTGCCACCAGGTCTCCGCAGACTTGATGCTGGCGAGATAGGACTGTTCGAAACGGAAGTCAGGAATCGGTGGGAAAGACTTGCGACGTGGGCGTTCACGAATGACATCTGATGGGATTGAGTCCGCAGAGGAGATGGAGTGGGTAGGGGAGTGAAGGGTGGCAGGCTCTTTCTTGGATGCAGCGGTCGATGGATTGACGTCGTGGTGAGGTGAGGGATTGCGCTTGATGGATACGGATTGGATGGCGGAGGCAAGCTCCATCGCTGGGTTGTGGGCCATCTTGGGCAGGTTGACGCCAGATATCAGCTAAGAAGGAAGACTGGGTGACTGATTTAATCAGTGGTGCTGCTACGACAGTGAAGCTTAATTACTCGTACAGAACCTCGGGTTGGCCGACGCCAAGAACCCAAAATTTTGGGAGCGAACTCGTGCTTCCTAGCTAGCCTATGCTCTGTATCCATTTCCAACGGTATTGAGTGTCGCAACGTTGGTATTAACAAAATCCCCCCAACAAAGTGAAGCGAAGTAGATCAGGTCTAGCCAATGTCAAAGCCATATGTCTGAGTTTCCTTAGAACCAAGGATCATGATATATAGCTTGAATTCGGGCACAATCGAATTCGTATAAAAGAAGTGAAAAAATATGCCTCTTGGGTGTCCTGTTGGCCTTCTAAACCCTTACCAATATGGCCATGACCGCTCACCAATGCATACAGAACGTCGTAGTCGCCAATGAATCCTAGACAAACGCTCTGCCTTACTCAATTCCCTCATCAATCGTCTCATGCCCGGTTCCATTTTGCCCGTTCACCGCTGGCTCCTCTTTCATGTCCATCTTGAAATCTTGGACCGGTTCTGGCTCAGGCTCAGGCAGAGGTTTTGCCAATTCTTCCTTGATCCAATTCTCCTCAACCGCATATTTTCTCTGGAATACCCTCATCCATCTTGCCCCCCAAGTCCTTACCAGAGTGCTCTCGTTCTGGCTTTGACTGTCAGCCTCCATCTGGTCTTGATTTCCGTCCCTGAAGCTTAGCAGAGCATCATCAATACACCTGAAAAGCGTTGTCATGTCGCTCATCTCCCGCTCTAGCGTTTCTTTGAGCAATCCAACTTGCTCTTCTGGTAGACCGGGTCTGCGCAAAGCCGCGACGATTTGCCTCACGCGGTTTGTGACCTTTCCAACCGTGCCAGAGATCATTTCGTAAATCCACGCTTCACTTAGCACAGTGCCTCTTTGGGCATGATCCACAATGGCCCACTCGATCACGCTCATAGGGGTCAAAATGGTATAGTTGAGCAATTTGTCGATGATGTTCAAGCCAACTCCAGGTTGATGTTTCCAGTACTCCATGACCGAGGCGATAATCTGTCGCTGCGCAGTTGGCGATGAAGGACCAATAGCGAGTAGCCGTTCTTTGCATCGCTCAATGCAAGACAAGACATGAGACAGAGACTTCGACCCAATAAAGCATATCGAAGTGACAAACGCATCTGTCGAGACGAGTTTGGGGTTAGGGATACCAGATGCAGCGGCCGCTTGTTCTATGGACTCGATAACAGTCGCAATCTCAGGATCTGGGGCTTTTCGTCGGACAAGTGCTGACAATTCTTTCCCTTCAGCTGCAAAAGGAATTGCTACAATGGTTTGTTAGATTTGAAGACACAACATTTGCAGGGGACTTTACATTCGTCATTGAACTTGAAGTCTGGGGTGTCTTTTTCTTTCTCCACCGAAATAAGCGGCTGATACGGCTCCGGTAGCGTACCCTTGATCCGCTGTGCGAAGCTCAACCGGATCTCCTTGTCGAGTGCCGCGATAATGAACGCTTTCCTAGGATGGACATTCGGTAGTTCTATGTCGTCAACCCTGATGTTGTAAGCTAGAGAATTGATGTGATGGCTGGCTGAGACCTTACCACTCTGTCCACTTCCAAGTGAAGCCAAAATTGGACAAATGATGTGCAAACCAATCCAAGAATCGTTGTGCTAGTTCCAAATCCATCTTTTCGATATTGCGATACAGGAATCGGATAGCGCGACCAAGACTCGGTGCAATTGCTGCAGGTGCAAGCTTACAAGCCTCTGTCAGCACCGAATGATAGTAGACAAGCTTGTGCTCTGGTACGGGCAGCTGCAATAGCTGTGAGAAGGCTGCGTCCACAACAACATCTTCAGGCTTCCATGTAGGCCGATCACCACTCAACTCGCGAAGTTTGTCAAAGGGCGTTGCACGCTTAACAAATGTGTTTGGCGCAAAGTAGCAATCGATGTCAATCAAAAACTTAGCAGCCACATTTCGGTTGCAGTCCAAGATGTTGATTGTATCGGTTAGTGCGTCGCGTAATAGGATCGAGGCAGTATCTGAGGCTGCTGGAACGGTCTCAATGTCTTGTTCTGTGTAGACCGAAAAGTACATCTCGGGGAAGATCGGTCGGGGCCCGGTCTCGACCGTCTCTGGCACCTTCACCGCTGGGAAAGGGTGCTTTTGTGCTTGAGGTAGCGGATCCTCCTCACCGTCCGCTCGTGCGACCTTCCATGGCCTGGGTAAGCAGGACAGCTCCCATGACTGTTTGGCTTCGTCCTGCATATGCTTCTGCAGCAGAGCCAGGGCACTTTGTGATCCCGTTGATTCACCGGAATTGTTAGAGGCGAGAGGATCGACAAGGCTCTCCAAAGTGTGAGGCGTAGATGCAATGATATCTGTCTTGTCGAGAAGCGCAAAGGCTTGTGTTTCGAAACCTGTTGCTGACGACGCCATGGTGTAAGGGATAGTAAAGAGGATGACCTTGACCAATTCTAGACCGAGAGACTGCAGTTCGGATTAGCTTGTGGCAGTGCGGGAGAGTAACGAGCTTACATCTTCCGAGGATTGCGTCTGCAAATCGACTGCACGGGAAAAGAGGTCTTCCAGTATTACGAATACTCCCTCATTCTCAAAAAGCCCTTGTAGGCAGCCAAGAAAGCGCAGGTACAGCTTGACCTCTCGCCATGAACCAGTATCCAAACGTTTCTGCAAAGCATTTCCAACTTTTTGAAGGATCTCTGCGGTGAACTCGGGCTTCTGAACATTCGCTAAGAGAACGATGGCGGCGATAAAGGGGATCTTGAGTGGTTGTTCGACAGTTCTGAACTTCTGATCAGCAAGAGATTCCAACAGGACTAGAGCACTTGACCTACAACTGCAAGACTAGATCGAGAAATGCGGCCGTCAGGTCGCTGTCAAAATAGTTTTCAGCAACAGTCTTTGCGATGCTCGCAACATCGTCTTCCGCTTTCCGTACAGGCTAGGAACCAGGTCAGCGATGGGAACCGACTCGCAGGTGAAGAGTTTGTCCGTACCGATTCGGCGATCGAAAGAACTTGTTTCCGCAACGTAACGGCTAGAGGTTCTTCATACCGTCGGCGCTGAGGACGGCGATCGTAATCGTCATCGTCTGGCTAGTTTTAGATGAGGCTTTCAATATCTTGCAAGAGCTAGGTCTTACCTCTGTAGCGTCTTTTGCGACTGTTGAATTGTGGTCGCCCCCCTCTGGATCTCCTGTCGTAGTCGGCCATGTCCCAAGCTTAGCCTTGCCGCCAATCAGATGAGGGAAGGGTGAGAAAAGAGGCGCAACGAAGCCAGCGTTGTCTCGATAAAGTCAAAGTCGGCAATAGATCTCAACTAAGTCACAGCTTAATCGAGCGTCAAGGCCTTCAGAAGTTGTAAAGTCGGCCTACTCGTTAAACGCGCTACGTAAAGGTCACGGGCAACTCAAGTCGCGCGCAGAAGGCCGGTCCGTGCACACTAAAAAAATCCCCCAAAGGCCACAAATTTCAGGGGCAGCTGCTCTTTAGGTGCTTGTCAAAGGCGATGAGCCCAAAGTTTGAAAGGCATAGGTCTTGAAGTAGAGTTTTACTGTAGTTTGCAAGGGATCACCTTGCGCTCGCGGCTTCTCTAATTTCACACGTATGGGGACAGCTGCCCTGTCCAATAGTACCATTGCGATGCTCAACTGAAAGCGAAAGACCATTGTATTTGATGACGGGGCTGCCGATCTCTCGACCGATTGCAAGAATGTATAAGCAGTAACATATAGGTAGCAAGCCAGAGGCGTCTCTATGCTCCGTGTAGCAGCTCTGCTTGCTTCAATTTGAGCACTCGCCTCGCCACCCCATGCTGTTCACAAACTCTGAACGGCCGTTGATGATTCCTGTCCGCCGGAGACCCTCTGGGAGACAACTCCAAGTTCGTCCTCTTTTTCCGTTTTTTGTGTGGATCCTTTGACACTTTTGATCGACGAGTCGAAGTGGACGGTACTCTTCGAACTATTCTCCATGCATACGCTAGGAAAATCTTCTACAAATCAAAGTCCGGGTCAAAGGTTGCAAAAACCTTCCTATGCATAAACCTGGTCGCCTAAGTGGATAAGAACCAGAACGGGGTATTTTCAATAGGGGCAAGATTCCAAACAGCGTCACGTCGTTAGACATTCGAATGACGTCGGGCTTAATCGAGTCGTGCCATCATTTCGTCTTTGGTAAGAGGCGTGAAGTTGTCGATGTCGAGACCACGCGCAGCCAGCGCAGCGCGGGCATGTGGAGGAACCAGTTTGCTGTTGAGATGTGGAGCTATTGAAAGTTCTATTTGGGATTAGTATCATGTTCAAACGCTCCCGGGGGGGTTAGGCAAACGAACCGTGGCGACTAAAATCAAACAGGTTTGGCAGCTCCCTTGGTGCTCCATTGGAATGGCGAGAGTCGGGTAGCCGAGTGCTGGGATCTCTCAGCTCATCGAAGAAGGGCTGGACCATGGCATCAATGGCCGACAGTCTCTGTGTCGGTGTGTACTCTAGAAGAGCAGAAATGAGGTCGATAGAGTCGTGGGACGCTTTGCGGAACACCTAGATATTATAAGCCGGTGGGTTACAAGCATGCACCCTTGAAACCTACTTTGTTGAATGGATGTGGCTTGATTTGCGGGAACTTATGTTCCATATAGTTCGGGTTCATTGTCCGAATCTGATCCCTGGTTGGAGTTCCGAGAACTTTGATGATCTCTACCAACTGATCGATCCCAGATTCGCCAGGGAAAAGTGGTTGCCCAAGCATCAACTCTGCCATGACGCACCCCGTGGACCAGACATCTTTCAAAAGAGTCAGTACGATGTGTTAAGATTTGGTAGCGTGCCCTATGTTCTTACCTATTTTCGTGGTGTAGTTTGTTGCTCCGAATATCAACTCTGGAGCTCGGTAATAACGTGAGCAAATGTAGGATACGTTTGGCTCATTTTCGACCAGGATTTTGGCGCTTCCAAAGTCGCAAAGCTTCAGAACTCCGGTGTTTGGATCGAGAAGGAGGTTCTGAGGTTTGATGTCGCGGTGGCATATTCCTTGAGAATGAATATATGCAAGCGATCGGAAGAGCTGGTAAATGTACAGCTTTACCTCCAATATTGGCATGGTTGTTTTCATCTTGTTGAAATATCGCGAGGCACGGTACACGGTCTCTGGCACGAACTCAAGTACAAGGTTGAGGTACACCTCATCTTTCTAAAGGAAAAAATGAACTTAGCATACCGCTCCAAATAGGGCTCCGGGCCCCGGGGGGGTGTTAGTCTTACCCTCTCCCCATTCGAATAGTAAAAAGCCTTCAGCTCAACGATGTTCGGGTGTCGCACAATGCGCATGATTTGCAGTTCTCGGTTCTACTAGAGTTGTTAGCCACTGCAGAAGATAGCGCCAGTCGTTGATAAAAAGAGGGGGTTTACGGGCCTTGAATCTTTTGTCCTGGAGAACTCTTTTGATGGCTGCATCTTCACCAGTCGGGGACAATTTGGTCTGAAACACTACTCCGAAACTGCCATTGCCAACAATCTTGCACTGGGTGTACTGCATTTCCCTTGTCTCGCCGGTAACGCCATCTTGGACCTTCTCTCGAACGACTTCTACAACGATTCTTCAGCTTCTGCACCGAGAGAAGTATGGTTGTGTATGCTCACCTCCCATGCGCAAGCTATTGAAGCCTCCCGGTCTATTTTGAGACATGCTTAGCCTCTGGGTCCAGCTCGTGATCCACTTCGAAAATGGTCACCAGCGACTGTAAGGGCTCGGTCGCCGAAGTGGGCGTTGAGATCGAGGAAAGCTTTGTAAACCGACAGAAACCGGTGAGTCTAGGAAGTCGCGAAGACACAGAGAAGATATGCTGAAAAAGGGAAGGGCCTCACGAGGCGGCGGTTGAGGTTGAGGATTGGCTCGTCCGGTGGAAGCCTCACTTTGAGATTTCGGGTGAAATTGCGACTTGCGGGTCTATTGCGCCGCTCAAGCGAGAAGAAAGTACGACGAACAGAGTGACAGGTAGGAGAATAGTGAAGGTGAAGGTCTTGAGTGTTTAGGGAGGGGGCAGTTCGGGGCGGGTATGATGATTTCAGTCGAGTGGCCGCAGTAAGTAATAGGCGGGAAGTCAAAGCGTCAACTGCACGACGAAAGCCAAGTCTCGCCGAAATCACTTGAAACCATCGAGGATCGCAACTCTAACAACGTCACGGGCACAACAAACTCACTGCCCAAACTCTCAAAATATCTACAGCTTATACAGAGCAACTTTACAATGTCTATCATCGCATAGGATCAATGGCAAGCATGGGCAGTCGCAAGAATGGCTATAGTGCATTTGGCCCCCGTCAGCTTTTCGATCGTGCTCGTGCTCCCCCTTCCACGCAAAACGAGATCCCATCTCCTTCGAGCCGCTAAGAGGTGCCTCGTGATGCCCGCTAGGCGCGAAATTAGACGAACGGTAGGTCCGCAGCCGGCTTTTTAGACATTTTGCTTGCAGAACTAGCATTACAAGAGCTCCACGAACCTCGCACTGCCACTCGTCCGTGGGTTGCTTGGTTCCCTTTGACAATTACGCACTTAGCCGCTCGACAGCATGACTGATGATCAGAGCATTCCCTCCCATCTTCAACGAAGATGGCTGTTGTCGATAGAGGCGGTGCAGGCTGCGCCAAGCTCTTCCGGGCACTGATCTGACGCAGTCTTGGGCCTTATGTGGGTTTTCCCACGAATTTCCCTGCGCACGTGAGAGGGTGCTAATTATACTGAATGCGCGTGACCGCATGTTAGTGGCCCAGATTAAGGTGGATTGTAAATCTCACTGCTGCTGGTAACTGAATCTGTAGACCCAGAAAAGTAGATGTTGATGAATTGAGATCATAAATAGGATCACGCCAAGCTGGGGGAGTTTTTTCAGGAGCTTTGCTGCCGGTGGCGCGGGGGGGAGGGGGTCTTTGCGTCCTATACTGCCTCGTGCATAGCATTACGGAATCTGCAGACATGGATGAACTTAACAAATCCCGGTCTAATTTCTTGTCATGATCTCAGGGGCAAAGTGCTGCTGACAACCCATCGCGATTCTGTATTGTTACACTTCTATCTCGCACCGGATATGTATCCGCCGCCATTGGCCATGCGAAACAAAACCCGTCATGTCAAGCCGTCTCCGGCGTGCCTCATGTACAATGCGCGGCGAAATGAAGATGAAAGAAACCCTTCTTATGCAAACAAAATCTGATGCTGCGCCAGATGAGGACAGCTCCCGTCATGCAGCGTCCACGTCCTCGGTTTTTATGAGACGGTGACGCTTAGAGTGAAGAGCTATTAAGACAATAAGGGCAAAAACGGGTAGGTTGAGTTGATAATAGGCCAAAGAGCTCCTCTTGGCTAGGGAGATTTGGGCACAACCTGGTGATGAGGGAGTGCAGAGGGCACTGATGTCCTTTAGTAAGGAGGAGGAAGCTGATCTGAGGCTTCAGCTCTTTCTGCTGCTTCTTGTAGTTCTTCTGGGGCGCCCTCGATCGAAATGGCGAGACCAAGTTTGTGCGTTTGCTGTAAAGAGGACCTCAGTTAGTCTCAAATGCAAATAATAGCCATGATGCGAACGACCGAATTGGGACTTACCTTGACTTGATCAATCTCTCCGGCAAAGGTCAAGGTTACTGGCGGCGCTACTCGCTTCTCCAATACCACGCCAATCTTGCCTGCGCTATCAACTTGCGCACGGTAGGTGGCCATTCGAAAATCGTATTTTACTCCAACAGTAGTTGTGCCATCCCGACGGATGCCGCTAAACATTCCCCCGTTGCCTGCAAGGCCAGGAGCAAATTGTAGCTGGCAATCGACACCAGCCTCCACTTTGTCGGTGAGCTTTCTCCAATATGATACGCCCATTGATCCCTGTGCAAGGTATTGAGCACTTGCTATCCAATCCGTGCCCTTGTATCTGCCACAGTAGGACATGGCAGTTTCCGGACGCGCATTGACGCCAGAACGTTGGTACACGCCCTCAAACCCCAACGATAAGCTTGGTGTCACGGACTGCAGATAGCTTCCAATGAATATGCCTGTCAGACCACCCTCGAGAATGGAAGGACTGATCGCTTTGAGTGATGCTGAGAAGTCTGAGCCAGTGTATTCGTTGTCGAATTGCACCATGGTCTGCCCCTGGCCAGGCGCAATTTGTGTTTGTGTTTTTGTGCTGAACTGCGGAGTCCACCTGTAATTACCCCATGCAGTGACCGATTTATCGTTTGAAAAGGCTGCTTGCATGAAAACCTGAGAAAGGTCATTAGCGAATGCTCTTGGAACAGAGTAGCCACAAACAAGGATGGCCTGCAGGAGATCGAACCTTTGGTGTGCCATACAGGGCCATTAATTGCCACGGTGGCAGTGCTTGAGAGCCCATAGCAAAGCCATGTTGTATTCTGAAGAGGGGAGCAACGCTGAAGACTTTTTGTAAATCGCACCGAAGACCTTGGAACATGAAATTGGAGAGTAGGACCTCTCTCTGGACCTCTCGAGCGATTCCATCGACCGTTCCCGGATTCGAAAGCCCCAGCGCTTTCCTTCGTTCAGCAAGGCTAGCGTATGTATCTGTGAGAGTTGTAGCAATTACATTGTCGGTCAGGAAAGCGAGCGGCGAGGCCTTTTCGTGATCGGCCAGAGCCATGCTCGAAAAGGGGGGCGCCAGGTAGGAGGGAGGAGGCGAATATCAAGGCAGAAGGAGCTTCGATGGTTTGACGTCTGGAGCGGCCTGTGTCGGATTGGGAAACGTTTGTTTCCTCTGTTAATGCAAAGCAGTGAAGCTTTCAACTGCGCTCGAGCTGCCTTGCCCAAAAACTTTACGGGAAGGAGAGCCCTAGCGCCGCCAAGACTTATCCGTCGATACGTCGAAGAGTTGATGCGATCTCACATGCACCGTGAGATTCCTCGCACGTTGGTACAGGTCGGTTACCTTTCTTTATTCTTTCACTCCGATCACCCGTAGATGCATTAGCAAGTGCCGTTGAGGTGCGGTGTTGTTCCTTCAGTTATTCAGGACTATTATGTCATAAATGAATTGCTATCATTGACTGTTGTGCCCATAGTCCGTATTGATTAGGTAGCGTTGGCATGCTCGAGCAGCCATTTCGGTCTCATTTGCTTCAAGACCTGGATTGCCGTCCAGATTCTCTGATTCCTCGCAGCACATCTTCATATTCCTGTCGTCCTCTTTCACGTTCTTCTCCGCCTACGTTAAGATGGACACCCTCTTGACGGCCGACGCGGCTGCTACTTCGCCCCGGTTCCGGCGGAAGTCCAGCACTCTTGTCGATGCTATCCATGACTTACCCGAGCATGTGGAGATGGCCCCTGCCCAGCTCTACAGCACCGAGTCGGGAAGGCTCTTTCATTCCGGGCGAATTTGTATCGTCACAGTTGGCCTACCAGCCAGAGGCAAGACTCATATTTCAGTCGCCCTGGCCCGCTATCTGCGGTGGCTAGGTGTCAAGACTCGCATCTTCCATCTCGGAGATTACAGACGAGCAACAGTCGGACCTGGGAAGGACGTTCCAGACGATTACTTTTTTGTCAAAGCATCAGCATCTTCAGTCCTGCTCCGCCAGAAAATTTTGAAGAAGTGTCGCGAGGATATCTACCACTTCTTAAACCATGAGAATGGCCAAATAGCCATCTATGATGCCGTCAATCCTCTCTCAGCCGGCAGGAAATCATTGGCAAAGGAGTTCGCTAAGCACGATATCGACATGTTATTCATTGAATCCTTTTGCGACGATGAGAGCATCATCGAAGAGAACGTTCGGAATGTGAAAATCTCGTCTCCCGATTACGTTGGATGGTCATCGGATCAAGCAGTCAAGCATTATTTGGATAGAATGGCTGCTAAGATCCCGCACTTCGAGACAATGGAAGAGAATGACCTAAACTGGATAAAGGTTTGTGCAAGCACCTCTAGATTTGGTAATGCTCACCAAGCTCCAGATGATCAATGCCGGAGAGCGTCTGGTCGTCAACAACCGCAGTTTTGGCTATCTGTCCCACCGAATAGTCTTCTACTTGATGAACTTGCACATCAAGTCGAGACACACTTATTTTGTCCGAGTAAGCGATTGCAACTGACTGGCAATCCCGACTGGAGCTG
>Ga0335075_10007722_pt1 | contig 16531 bp, 16 predicted proteins | sample Lox_Sample_24_FD_206723 | JGI IMG/M metagenome (GOLD analysis project Ga0335075, IMG submission 206723) | Soil microbial communities from Loxahatchee National Wildlife Refuge, Florida, United States - Lox_Sample_2.4 | ecosystem: Environmental > Terrestrial > Soil > Wetlands | place: USA... | reverse complement strand
CGCTCAGCCCCGGACCGGAGGTAGTCGCGCTCGGCGTGGTAGTCGACCTCCTGCACGCCGCGTCGATGTTCGCCTTCGCCGCCGTCGTCCCGGACCTGCGCCGCGCCGAGCTCGCCGACGCGCTCGCCGCCACCTCGCTGGCCGTGGCCGAGCCGGCCCTGTCCAGCGTCGCCAGGCCGAAGACAGTCGGTCGTGACCAGCGGGCCGAGGACGGTGGAGCCGCCCGGCCGGCCGGACCCCCGCTCGGCTGCTGGCGATAAGACGAGGCGGCCACGAGTGACCGTCTGGGTCGGCACCTCGGGATGGAGTTACGACCACTGGGAGCCCGAGTTGTACCCCCACGGGCTCCCGGCTCGCGAACGGCTGCCCCGGTACGTCGCTTCCTTCCCGACCGCCGAGCTCAACAGCAGCTTCTACCGCTGGCCGAGCCCGGCTCAGTTCAGCTCCTGGCGCAGGCGGCAGCCTGCTCGCCGTCGGCTGAGGACGGCCGGGTCAGGCGACCGCCAGCACGCCCACTCGGCGGTTGGCGGTCAGGCGCCCGGGCGACGTGCCGGTGTAGGAGCCGGAGGCCGGCGCCACGTCGCCGTAGTCCCGGCCGGTCGCGACCGTGACGTAGCCCGCGCCCGCCCGGCGCCCGTTGCACGGGTCGAACGCGACCGCCATCGCATCGTCCGCTCGCGCCACGATGACCTCGACCCAGGCGTGGGTGCCGCCCTGCCCGAGCAGATGCCCCGACACGTACCGGGCGGGCAGCCCGAGCAAGTGGCAGAGCGCGAGCATCACGTGCGCGGAGTCCTGGCAGACGCCGCGGCCGAGGGCGAGCGCCTCCGCGGCGGTGGTCCGCACGGTGGTGACGCCGTACTCATAGCTGATCGCGGCGTGCACCGCGTCGCAGACCCGCTGGGCGCTTTCGAGCGGGGTGTCGTCGGGCTCGCGCAGGCCGTCCGCGAGCGCCCGCAGCCGGTCGTCGGCCGCGGTGAGCCGGGTCGGCTTCAGCAGTGGGGGGCTGACCAGGGCGGCGGCGGGCAGCACGGCCGGCCCTCCGGCCCGCACCCGTTCGAGGACGGCGGCCAGCCGGAACTCAATCGCCTCGGGCACCCGGTCGGCCCGCAGCCACGCCACCACGTTGCCGTTCCCGTCCCGGCGGACGGAGCGCCGGGCCTGCACGCCGTGCACGTCGAGCCGGTGCGCGCGCCGGTACTGGCTCCCGTGGCGGGCAGGCGGCACCACCACCAGGCGCTGCCGCAGCGACTCGACCGGCGCGTCGTAGTCGTAGCGGAAGCTCTGCTGGAGCACATACGTGACCCGTCCGGCCGCGTCGAGGTCGAGCCCGCGATGATCGAGCAGCGGCGCCTCGAGGACCCGCGAATCCAGCATCATCAGCGTGCCTCCTTCACTCCATCATCGGGCTCGGATGTTTCCAGCCGGTTACCGACGTCCAGAGCGAAAACCACAACCAGTCATCTCGAACGGACCCTGGTTCTACGCCCGCCCCGACGTAAAGCCCTCGACCGAGTTGACCGGCGAGACGGGCTGCTGCCCGGTGAGCACCCGCACCACCACGCGGGCGGCGAAGTCCCTGACGGTGCGGATCGCCTCCTGCGAGGCAGTAGGCGGCGCGCGGCGTGATGACCGCGTTGGGCAGCGTGAACATCGGGTTGACAGGCTTCCAGTTGTGCCGCTTGGCCGGCTCTTCCCCGAGGTCGTCCAGGCCGGCTCCGGCGATCCAGCCCTCGACCAGCGCCCGGTGCAGACCCTCGTCGCTGACGATCGGCCCGCGCGGTGTTGATGAGGAACCCGGCCGGCTTCATCCGCAGCAGTTCGTCCTCGCCGATCAGGTGGTGCGTCTCCTTGGCCAGCGGCGCCTCGAACGACGGTCTGCTCCCGATTGCCGCTCATGCGATGGCTCCTATCTTCACCTGGCTGCGCAGCAGGGGACGGGAGGTGGTCATGCGGCGGCCCCGTTTCGTCTCCGGCGTCAGAACCTGATCAGCGGCTTGACGACGTCGTCCAGCTTGCGGTCGGACACCTCGAAGGCCCGTTCCATGTCGTCGAAGTCGAACGTGTGGGTCGTCATCAGCGTCGGGTTGACCCGGTTGGCCTCGAGCACCCGCAGCAGCCGCTCCATGCGCAGCCGGCCGCCGGGGCACAGGCCGGTCGCGATCGTCTTGTCGGCCATGCCGACGCCCCACTCGACCCGGGGGATCCGCACGAACTCCCCGTCGCCGAAGTACCCGGTGTTGGAGATCGTGCCGCCGGGCTTGGTGATCTTGACCGCGGTCTGGAAGGTCCGGTCGGCGCCGAGCGCCTCGATCGCGGTGTCGACCCCCTCGCCGTCGGTCAGCTCGAGGATCCGCTCAAGCACGTCTTCCTGGGCGAAATCGACGATCTCGTCGGCCCCGTAGGCGCGGGCGAGATGCTGCCGCCTGGGCACCGATTCGACCCCGATGACCCGGCCCGCGCCCCGCATCCGGGCCCCCGCGGTCGCCATCAGCCCGACCGGGCCCTGGGCGATGACGGCCACCGTCCCGCCGATCGGGATGTTGCCGTTCTCCGCCCCCATGAAGCCGGTCGAGAGCATGTCGGCGCAGTACACCGCCGCGTCGTCCGGCACCGCGTCTGGGATCTTGGCCATGTTGGCGTCGGCCTCGTTGACGTGGAAGTACTCGGCGAAGACGCCGTCCTTGGTGTTGGCGAACTTCCAGCCGCCGAGCGGCGCCCCCGACTGCGACGCGTACCCGTCCTGGGCGGCCGGATGCCCCCAGTCGGGCGTGATGGCGCCGACCACAACCCGGTCGCCGGGCTTGAACACCCGCACCTCGCTGCCGACCTCGTGCACGACGCCGACCGCCTCGTGACCGAGGGTCAGGTCCTGCCGCGGCCCGACGCCGCCGCTGACCGTATGCGAGTCCGAGGTGCAGATGAGGGCCCGGGTAGTCCGGACGATGGCATCGTTCGGGCCCGGACGCGGCACGGGCTTGTCCATGAACCCGACATAGCCGATTTCCTTCATGACGAAGGCCTTCATCGTGGCTTACCTTCCCCGGGCCCCGCCCGATTCCCCGGGCCCCGCCCGATTCCCCGGGCCCCGCCCGACACCCCGTGAGCCGCCCGTCCCCGTCTCGCAGCGGCAAACCAGTGCCCGCAGCAAGCCGTGGCCCCAATCCGCCACCGCAGGCCCAGCGCACCAGCCGCGCACCCCGTCTCCGCCGCTGACATCGCTGACAGTGACCGTGCTACCCCACGCGGTAACGACCTAATCCCGCCCCACCCGCCCGTCACCCCCACGACCCCCGTCGCGCACCCCCGCTCAGCGGCAACGGCGAGCGATGCGCTGCGCTCGGCCTGTCAGGATGAAAGCCACATTCGCTTAACGGTCGAAATCCTCGAGCGCTTAACGAAGAAGGCCCGGCTCGGAGCGCTTTCCTGATCTCGTTGAACTGCGCGGCGGTGTCGGGCGTCCACGCCCGCGGCTGCTCGCAGAGCCGGATGGCGTCCTCGATCTCGGCCACCTTGGCGGCCGGCAGCGCGCCTGCCTGCTCGATCAGATCGGCGGAGGACAGCGTGGTCAGCCACGTGCACGGGGTGTAGCCGGGACGGGGAAAGGCGAAGCGCAGCACGCCCTCGAAGGGCAGCCCTTCCGCGGCGCCCACGGGCACTTCGACGCCCAGGCCCGCGATGCTGACGTCCGCGGCCTCGACAACCTGGACCGCTCGGTAGCCAGACCCGTCGTCTCCGGATAGCAGCACGACCGGCCGCCGCTCGTCGAACTCGACCCACCAGACGTCGCCACGCTGCATACGCCGACCCTAACCCGCAACGGCGGCGGCGCGGCCGGTCGGGGGGCTCACGCCTGGGTCGAGCCGCGTGACATCGCCTGGATGATGCCGATGTCGATGCCGAGCTGGCGGGCAAAATTGCCGGTGTCCCAGAAGGAACGGATCTCGCGGATCAGGCCGTGGCGATTGAACGTGTAGAACGACCCCATGTCGATGGCATACGGTCTGGGCCTGACGGCCAGGCCCGCCTTGCGGGCGGCCTCCTCAGGGATGTGCACGGTTCCGTACTCGGTGAACTGCACCGCCGCGTGATTTCCGTCGGCGACGATCGTGTGCAGTTCCTGCCTGATGTCCGGGATCACGACGTTGAACGACAGGGTCCAGGCCGCCCTGATCTGCTCCTTGCCGGTCTTCGGTTTCTCGTCCACGGGGAAGTGGATGCGGACCTCGTCGTCCATCATCGCCAGCAGGCCGTCAAGGTCGTGCCTGCCGTAGGTGTCGTAGTAGGTCTGCACGAGGCTGCGCACGTTCGGCATCCTTCTGCTCCGTTCGTCGTCGAGTGAGAAGCCGAGTCAAAGTCAGTAGGCCCGCTGGAGCTGGCGCCGCTGCACGTCGGTGATCGAGGTGAACAGACCGATCACGCTCCCGCCCAGCGCGGCGACCTGGCCCGGCGTCGGCGGTTCCTCGGCCGCCAAGGACCGCGACAGCACGAATGCGAGCAGCGTCGCCTGGTCCGCCAGCGGGGGAGGATCCGCGGTTTCCGCGCCGGCGAAGAAGCCGTGGATCACGCAGTTCAACAGGTGGCCGGCGGCGTCGACGCTCAGCTCCGGCCGCAGCAGGCCCTGGTCGCGCAGCAGCTGCAGGTAGTCCGGCTGCCCCGTCATCTCCTGCTGCGCCGCGACGACGGACTCGTCGGCCGTGAGAGCGCCCAGCACATCCTTGTCCGACATCAGCAGCGCGCGCACCAGCGGCCGGCCGTCCAACTCGACGAATAGGCGGCTGATCAGCCGCTGCGGCAGCGCCAACTCGGCGTCGGCCGCCAGGTCCGCGATCAGCTGCTCGAGCAGCTGCAGCGTCTCGCGCTGCAGCACCGCCCAGAACAGCGCCTCCCGGGTCCGCCAGTGCAGGTAGATCGTGCCCTTGCCGACCCCGGCCCGGGTCGCCACGTCGTCGATCGACACGCGCCGGTAGCCGTGCGCGCGCAGCAGCTCGGCCGCCGCGTTGAGAATCGCGTCGGCGCGCTCGCGGCGACCGGCCGACCCGGCGGGCAAACGACCAGAGGGAGTCATGTCGATCATCATATGACCAAAATTCAAAATTGGTCAATTAACAGAACGAGGCCAGCGTGAACGAGCGGCCGCCTGGCATACTGGGCGGATGCGGCGGGTCCTGGTGGTTGGCATGTCCGGCTCCGGCAAGACCACGGCCGCCCGCCGCGTCGGAGCCAGGCTCGGCCTGCCGTTCCACGAGATGGACGCGCTCGCCGAGCTGGGGTAGCCGGCCGTGCGGCAGCCGAGACCGCTGGTGAGGTCGAATTGCGTCAGCGGTTCGAGGCGGCGATCGAGCTTGGGTTGCAGTTCCGCGACGCAAGGGTGGCCCATGGCATGTCGCAACGCGAGCTTTCCGAGGCTTCAGGCGTCCGGCAGGCCGATATCAGCCGGATCGGGCGCGGCGCCGGCAATCCAACCGAAGGTACGCTGCAGCGACTCGCCTTCGCCCTGGACAAGAGACTCGAACTCGTCTGAGCAAGGGTGCTTGGCCGTTCGGCGATCCGATCACCAGTATGCGGTGAGCGTTGGCACCAAGGGCGCTAAGCGCTCCGCGATCAGCGGAAGTAGATGCGAGTAGATCGCACGCCGGACGAACGGCGTCATCTTCAAGGCCGGCAGATCCTCGATCCTGTGGATCCCGACCCCGGCGCCCTCGTGGAGGTCGATGTCTTCGGGTCGAACTTCGCCGACGATGTAGAACAGGGAGACCGTGCGGTTGTCGCCTTCGTGGTCCACCGCCTCGGTCAGGAAGATCGGGTCTGCGATCTGCAGCCCGGTCTCCTCGCGCATTTCGCGGCGAACGGCCTCCTCGACAGTCTCGCCGTCCTCGACCGCCCCGCCGAACCCCGCCCAGCAGTCGGGGTTGGGGATCTCCGGTTTGTCATCGCGATGGTGAAGGAGCAGGCCGCCGTCCGCGGTCACGATCAGCAGCATCGCCGCGCGCCGCAATGACCTCGGGTCTGTATCGGGTAGATCGGGCATGGCCATACAGCATAGAACTGCTCCGGCAAAGGATGAGTGCGCTGATCGACGCGTACGCCGCGTGGCGCCTCCTGACAACTGGCGTGCTCGGCCGACAAGGTTCGCGAGGAGCGCGTCATATGGATCCTGATCATCATGGGGACCGACGAGAAGAATAGTGGCAACCTTGTGCGACGGAAACGCAACCACGACTCTGAGCGCTCCCGTTAGATGAGCTACGCAAATCTTGGAGAGAAGGTCATCACCCGACAGCCTATAGTTAAGGGATGCTGCAACCGTGTGCGCGCAATGCCAGCAGAAACTGGTCGTACGAGCTTCGCTCCTTCCGGCGCGATTGACTAACCTGCTGAGCGGCTCGTTCTGTTACCAGCGCGCTTGTCGCCACCGATCCAGATTACCGGGACTTACGGCGTTCTTTGCGTTCCTCGTCGAAGGTAAGGGCCGGGTGTACATTCCCGGCATTCATTTGCGAGAGACTTTGCGCTAGGTCAGCCCGGTCCAGCGAAGCTTCATCCTGCAGCCTGTTCCACAGCATTTCGCGAAAGTCGCGGTCTTGGCCGGCCGCGCGCAGGTCGCTGAGGAAGTGCAAGACGGTGTGCAGACGTTCCGCATCGATGAGCAGTCGTGGCCGCACCGTCCGAGCCGTAAGCAGGCCGTCTTCCGCCCACGCACGGATCGTTTTATCACTGACGAGCAGAATCTTGGCTGCGACGGGAACCCGGACCGGCTCGGCGGCCGACAGAGCGCCATGGGAAGCGTGGGCCAAGCGCGCGGCGTCTCGCGGGCGTTCGACTTCGATCGAGTGGGCGACGTCGAGCACCTCGTCCACCCGCGCGAATAGGTCTCGAACCGCCGTCTCCTCGCGTTCCATGATTGAGGTCGTCATGCTTCCGATTATGCCTCAAAAATCGGAAGCGAGGTAGGGTCGAGCGCGTCGCGTGAAACGTAGGCGACGCACGCCGGGTACCGGGGTTGTAATGCGGTCTCCACAGCGACGGCTCGCCGAACTCGCCGATGAGGTCCCCGGTGACGCGGTCGCCGTCGGCAGTCCACCGCCGGGATCGCGGCGCAGACGGGAGTACTCCTCGGCGGCGAGCTCCCGCTGTGGTGCCAGAGAGCCCTGCGCATGGGCCAGGTCGGCGTAAACGGATAGCAAGGAGATGTGGCTTGCCGCGACCGACCCGTCGGGACAGCGTGTGGCGGGCAGCGTCACGCTCAACCGGGACACCGGCGAGATCGGCGGCTCCCTGGCACCAGCGTTCCGGGGCCGCGGCCTCGGCACGAATCCGTCCGGCCCGCCCGTTGCGTCGCCGCGGCGAGGATGCCCAGGCAGATCAAACCCGTTTTTTCGAACGGACCCGGCTGACTCTATCCGGCCACGATGTCCCGTCGATCGCGTCGCCGACGGAAATCGAACAAAAAATCAGCCGCGTCCCGGCGATTAGTTTCGGGGGCTTGATCAGTCAACTAGCGGGATGACGACCAATCGGAGGTGCTGGGCATGCGAAAGATCGTCGTGTACGAGTTGCTGTCCCTCGACGGAGTTGCCGAGGAGCCGGATAGCTTCTTCGCCGACTGGGACGACGCGATGGACGCCAACCTCGCCGCGGTGATCGCGACCCAGGACGCCGTCATTCTCGGCCGCCGCAGCTACACCGAGTGGGCGCAGTTCTGGCCCGGCAGCCAGATCCAGCCGTTCGCGACCTTCATCAACGGGGTCACGAAGTATGTCGCGACATCGACGCCGCTTGACCTGGATTGGGCCAAGGCGACGGCGGTCGACGGGGCGCTGATCGAATTCGTTCGGGATCTCAGGCAGCAGACAGGAGGCGATGTCGGCGTCCACGCGAGTATCTCGGTCGCGCAGGCGCTGCTGGCCGCCGGCGTTGTCGACGAGCTGCGGCTCGTGATAGCCCCGAGGATCGTCGGCCGCGGACGGCGGCTACTCGACGGCCTGCCATCGATTGCGCTCGAATCGATCAGAAGCAAGCTCTCGCCGACCGGTTATCTGCTCGCCGACTATCGCGTTAGTCGTTAGAGCCAGGGTCGATCCGGCAGCGGCGGGTAAGGAGGGACCTGGACCGGGTGGGTGATCCCGGTCCAGGCGGCGGACCTCATCGGATGGCCTAGTACGTAGCGGTCAGGGATGGACCGCGCCGCTGGGGCCTCGGTCGAGGCGGATCGACTGCATGATCGCGAACGTCGTGGTCCTGGTGAACACGTCGATGTCGGCGCCGCCCAGCATGCCGGTGTATTTCGCGATGACGGGGGCGGCCGCGTGCTCGGTGACGGCGTCGAGGTGGGCGCTGACCGCGGCCCACACGTTCTCCCCGTAGTGCTTGAAGATCGGTCCCGGGTTGACCGAGGCCAGCGCCTCGCGTGAGCTGGCTTCGATGTCGGCGATGTACTGCTGGTGCGTCGCGACGTCCTCGCGGGTTGCCACTCGGCCCAGGTGCCCGCTGATGAGCCGGCAGCGCGACCTCCCGGGGACCGTGATCTTCATGTTCCAGCCGGGCGAGGAAGGCCTGGGCGGCGCCCAGCTCGTGATCGAGGAGGGCGTGCTCGACGCCGCGGGCGAGCGGCCGACCGCCGCCTACGCGCTGCACGTCTTCTCCCACCTGGTCGAGGGCGGGGTGTTCGCGGTCCGGCCGGGTCCGGCCCTGGCCGCGGCGGACATCCCGTAGGTGACCGTGCGCGGGCGCGGCGGGCACGCCTCCGCCTTCGATGACGCCGTGATCGCCGACGGCATCACCCTCTACGCCGAGCTCGCCCTCCGCCGGCTCGAAGCAGGCGCCTGACGCCGCCGACCGCCCCGGCCCAGGCGCGGCGGCGCGGTGCGGGGCGGAGCAACGGTCCGTTCGGAATTCTCATGATTTTGAATGGGGGGTTCGCCCGCCCGCACCTCGTCGCTGTTTCAGTAACAAAGGGGCGACTTTTATTAACAATTATTAACGTTGACCGATCTTTCCGGCCCATTTAGCTTCAGGGCAGAGCTCATAGGCCGGAGGAATCATGTCGAGAAAAAGACCGCTCATCATCGCATTGGCCCTGGCGACGACGTCGGCGTCGCTGCTGGCGGTGGCCGCCGTCCAGCCCGCCGCCGCCGTCTCGACCGCGTGCCCGTGGGTCGGGTCCAGCGCGCCGATCCCGACCCGGGTCAGCGAGGTGATGTCCAAGATCACCCAAGCCCAGGAGATCGACCTGGTCACCGGTGCCAGCGGGTCCAGCTACGTCGGGTTCACCACCGCCATCGGGTCGCTCTGCATCCCGGCCCTGAACCTCGAGGACGGCCCGGCCGGGGTCGGCGACGGGATGACCGGGGTCACCCAGCTGCCCGCGCCGGTGGACGCGGCGGCCACCTGGGACCCCTCGGCCGAGAAGCTGTACGGTCAGGTGATCGGGACCGAGCAGGCGGCCAAGGGCAGCACCATCGACCTCGGCCCGACGATCAACATCGTCCGCGACCCGCGCTGGGGGCGCGCCTTCGAGTCGATCGGCGAGGACCCGTACCTGAACGGCACGCTCGGCGCGGCCGAGATCCAGGGCGTCCAGTCGACCGGGACGATGGCCCAGGTCAAGCACTTCGCGGTCTACAACCAGGAGACCAACAGGAACACCTCGGCCGACGACGCGGTCGTCAGCACCGAGGCGGAGCAGGAGATCTACCTGCCCGCCTTCCAGGACGCGGTCCAGCAGGGCGCCGCGTCGTCGGTGATGTGCTCCTACAGCTACGTCAACGGGACCGCCGCCTGCCAGAATCCGTACCTGCTGTCCACCGTGCTGCGGCAGCAATTCGGCTTTACCGGGTTCGTGACCTCCGACTGGGGGGCCACCCACTCCACCGCCGCCTCCGCCAACGCCGGCCTCGACATGGACATGCCCGGCAACGACGGGTACTACGGCAGCGCGCTGGCCAGCGCCATCTCCAGCGGCTCGGTCAGCCAGGCCACGCTCAACTCGGCCGTCTCCGACATCCTGACCGAGATGTTCGCGTTCGGCCTGTTCGACAAGCCCCCGGTCGGATCCCCGGCGCAGACCGCGACCACCGCGGCCGACCAGGCCGACGCGCTGCAGATCGCCGAGGAGGGCACCGTGCTGCTGAAGAACAGCGGCAACGTCCTCCCGCTGAGCGCCAGCAAGGACAGCTCGATCGCCGTGATCGGCGCCGACGCGTCCACCAGCCCGCAGACCGCGGGCGGCGGCAGCGCGTCGGTCACCTCCAGCGGAACCGTCACCCCGCTGCAGGGCATCACCGCCGCCGCGCCGAGCGGGGTCACGGTCAGCTACAACAACGGCTCATCCGACAGTTCGGCGGCGTCAGCGGCCGCGGCGGCCAGCGTCGCGGTCGTGTTCGCCAACCTCAATGAGTCCGAGGGCAGCGACCTGACCAGCATCGACCTCGGCAGCGCGCAGGATGCGCTGATCTCCGCGGTCGCCGCCGCCAACCCGAACACGATCGTCGTCCTCAACACCGGCTCCGCGGTGGTCATGCCGTGGCTGTCGTCGGTCAAGGGCGTCCTCGAGGCCTGGTACCCGGGCCAGGAGGACGGCACCGCGATCGCCAACCTGCTGTTCGGGACGGCCGACCCGTCCGGCCATCTCACCGTCACCTTCCCCACGTCGCTGTCCCAGGTCCCGGCGTCCACCGCCGCGCAGTGGCCGGGCGTGAACGGGACCGTGCAGTACTCCGAGGGCGTCGACGTCGGCTACCGCTGGTACAACTCGCAGAACCTGACGCCGCTGTACCCGTTCGGCTACGGCCTCTCCTACACCAGCTTCTCGTTCAGCAACCTCAAGGTCGGCACGCTCCCGGCCGGCGGCGCGGCCACCGTCACCGCGACCGTCACCAATACCGGGAGCGTCGCCGGGGCCGACGTCGCCCAGCTGTACGTGACCGACCCGGCCGCCTCCGGCCAGCCGCCGCTCCAGCTCGAGGGCTACCAGCGGGTGTCGCTCGCGCCCGGCGCGAGCGCGACGGTCACCTTCCCGCTGACCCAGCGGAACCTGCAGTACTGGAACTCGACCAGCAACAACTGGGCCACGTCAACCGGCAACTACGGCATCTCGGTCGGCGACTCCGACGCGAACCTGCCGCTGACCGGCACCCTGGCGGTATCGTCGGCGCAACTCGGCCAGCCGGTCACCATCACCAGCCCCGGCCCGCAGGAGGAGCTGGCCGGCACCGCCGTATCCGTCCCGGTGTCCGCGACCGACTCCAACAGCGGGCAGACCCCGACCTTCACCGCCGCCGGCCTGCCCGCCGGAACCGCCATCTCCAGCTCCGGCACGATCACCGGCACGCCGACCACGGCCGGGAGCTCCACCGTGACCGTCACCGCGACCGACGCCGCCGGCGCGACCGCGAGCACGACCTTCACCTGGACGGTGGAGCCGTCCACCGACGGGATCGCCAGCACCCCGCTCGTCGGCTACGAGGGCCTCTGCCTGGACGTCACCAGCGACAGCAACACCAACGGAACCGCCGTCGACGTCTACACCTGCAACGGCACCAACGGCCAGCAGTGGACCGAGGAGCCGAACGGCACCGTCCAGGCCGACGGCAGGTGCCTGGACGTCGCCGGCGGCGGCACCGCCAACGGCACCCTGGTCGACCTCTACACCTGCAACGGCACCGGCGCTCAGGTATGGGATCCCCAGCCCGACGGGGCGCTGCTCAACCCGCAGTCGAACGCGTGCCTCGACGACACCGGCTACTCCACCACCCCCGGTACCCAGGTCCAGATCTGGAGCTGCTCGGGGAACTCCAACCAGTCCTGGGTGCCGCCGGGCGACGCGACCGGCGCGGTCACCGGGTACGACGGGCTGTGCCTGGACGTCCGCGGGGCCAACAGCGCCAACGGCACCCCGGTGCAGGTGTACACGTGCAACGGCACCAGCGCCCAGAAGTGGACGACGGAGCCGAACGGGACGCTGCAGGCCCTCGGCAAGTGCCTGGATGTGGTCGGCGGCGGCACCGCCAACGGGACCCTGGTGGACCTGTACGCGTGCAACGGCAGCGGTGAGCAGGTGTGGCAGCCGCAGCCGAACGGGTCGCTGGTCAACCCGCAGTCCGGGGCGTGCCTCGACGACACCGGCTTCTCCGACACCCCCGGCACCCAGGTGCAGATCTGGAGCTGTACGGGGAACTCCAACCAGTCCTGGACGCTGCCGTGACGGCTGTCTAGGGCGCCGACGAACCGGGTGGCCCAGTGGACCCGTCCGTCCACTGGGCCACCCGTCTGCCCGGCGATGCATCAAAGCCCGTAGCCAACGTCCGTGAAGGTCTGTGAAAGTGCGAAGAACTTTGGGTATTGACGTGAACGCTTGTTAAGAAGATTCTCGACATTAGGCACCTTTCCCGACTATTGCGCACGGAAGCGCAGGACGGATGTTCGCCGATGAGAGCTGCCAGGCGCCTTCGCCATGCCCGTTCCCGGAGACTGGTCGCCGCGGTCGCGGCGGTCGCCCTGGCCTGCCTCGGAGTGCTCGCGGTGCCCGCGACCTCGCAGGCGGCCGGATCGGGGCCCTGCGACGTCTACGCCGCCGCCGGCACGCCGTGCGTGGCCGCGTACAGCACGGTGCGCGCGCTGTACGCGGCCTACGACGGGCCGCTCTACCAGGTCAAGCGCGCCTCGGACGGCACCACCGCCAACGTGGGCCTGCTGTCGGCCGGCGGCTACGGCAACGCGACCGAGCAGGACGTCTTCTGCGCGCACACCAACTGCGTGATCACCGAGCTCTACGACCAGTCCGGGCGCGGGAACAACCTGACCATTGAGGGGCCGGGCGGCGCCGCCGGGCAGGACGTCGGCGCCAATGCCGCCGCGCTGCCGGTCGTGGTCGGCGGCTACAAGGAGTACGGCCTCTACATCAACGGGCAGACCGGGTACCGGGATAACAGCACATCCGGTATCGCGGTCAACGGCGAGCCCGAGGGCATGTACATGGTGGCCAGCGGCACCCACGTCAACGCGGGCTGCTGCTTCGACTTCGGCAACGCCGAGACCAACACCGACGACAACGGCGCCGCCCACATGGACGCGGTCAACCTCACCACCTACTGCGAATTCTCGCCGTGCAGCGGCAGCGGCCCCTGGGTCGAGGCCGACATGGAGAACGGCCAGTACATGGGCGGCGACGGCAGCAACACCAACGACACGTCGAGCAACAGCGACTACGTGACCGCGATCCTGAAGAACAACGGCCAGAACACGTTCGAGCTCCGGGGCGGCAACGCGCAGTCCGGCGGCCTGTCAACCTACTGGGACGGGAACCTGCCCAGCGGGTACTCGCCGATGCACCAGGAGGGCGCGATCGTGCTCGGCACCGGCGGCGACAACAGCAACGCCTCGGTCGGGTCGTTCTTCGAGGGCGTCATGACGTCCGGCTTCCCGACCGACGCGGCCGACAACGCCGTCCAGGCCAACATCGTCGCGGCCGGCTACAGCGGGAACTCCGACGGCCCGCCGGCCACCGCGGGCACGATCGGCGGACCCGGCGGCCAGTGCGTCGACGTCATCGGCGACGACACCGGGACCGACGGCGCGGTGGTGGACCTGTGGAACTGCCAGTCCTACGCGATCGACCAGCACTGGACGCACAACTCCGACGACTCGCTCAGCACCCTCGGCCGCTGCCTCGACATCGACGGCGACGGCACCGCCGTCGGGACCAAGGTGGAGCTGTGGGACTGCAACGGCGTCGGCGGCCAGAAATGGGTACAGCAGTCCAACGGCTCGCTGCTCAATCCCCAGTCGGGGCTGTGCCTCGATGATCCGGGCGACAACACCGCCAACGGCACCGTGCTGCAGATCTACACCTGCAACGGCACCGCCGCGCAGGTGTTCTCGGTCAACGGCGGCGGCATGATCGACGCACCCGGCGCCCAGTGCGTCGATGTCGCGGGTGATGACACCGGCGTCGCGGGCACGGTCGTGCAGCTCTGGGGCTGCCAGTCCTACGCCGTCGACCAGCACTGGTACCACAACTCCAACGGCTCGCTCGAGACCCTCGGCCTCTGCCTCGACATCGACGGCGACGGCACCGCCGTCGGCACCAAGGTCGAGGTCTGGACCTGCAACGGGGTCGGCGGCCAGGTCTGGGAGCAGCAGTCCAACGGCTCGCTGCTGAACCCGCAGTCCGGGCTCTGCCTCGACGACCCGAGCGACAACACCGCCGACGGCACCCAGCTGCAGATCTACACCTGCAACGGCACCGCCGCCCAGCAGTTCGCGCTGAGCTAGCAGCCGCTTGGCGTCCTCCGGCGGGAGTCCGCCGTGATCGGGGTCGTCGAGGCGGCGAGCGGGATCGATGGGCGGCAAGGGCGGTCGGCCCGCCAGCGCGCGTACCCGCCGCCTCGGTCGGCCCGGCCGGGGCCGCTCGTGGGATGCTCGAATGGTCCATCGTGCCGCCAGGACGCAACAGTCAACGGAGGATCGTCGTGCCAGTGCTCGAGGGTGTCATCGCCGCCTTGCTCACCCCAGTCGACCGGGCGGGCCTGGTCGATCACGGTGCGCTCAGAGAACTGGTCGAACGGCTGCTCAGCCGGGGCGTGACCGGCATCAGCCCGCTGGGCTCGACCGGCGAGGGGTACAGCCTCGACCTGGACCAGCGGCTCGCGGTGACCGGCACCGTCGCCGGGTCGGTGCCGTCGGGCACGCCGGTGATCCCCGGGATGTTCGCGCACAACCACGAGCAGGCGGTCGCGGAGATCGCCGCCTACGCCGACCACGGCGCCACCGCCGTGCTCGCCGCGCCGCCCGCCTACTACCCGCTCACGCCGGCCGAGCAGCAGGGTTACTTCGGGCGGCTGGCCGACGCCACCGCGCTGCCCCTGGTCATCTACAACATCCCCGTCTTCACCAAGATCGTCATCGACCCGGCCGCCGCCGCCGCGCTGGCGGCCCATCCCCGGATCGCCGGGCTCAAGGACTCCGGCCGGGACCTCGACTACGCGGCGCGACTGCTCGACTCAGTCACCGCGGCCGGCGCCGCGCCGGACTTCTCGCTGCTGACCGGCACGGACGTGCTGATCGTGAGTTACCTGCTGGCCGGGGCGCGCGGCACCATCTGCGCCAACGCGAACATCGTGCCCGAGGTCGTGCGTTCCGCCTACGACGCGACCCGGGCCGGCAAGCTCGATGACGCGCTGCGGCACGAGGCCACGCTCCGCGCGGTGCAGGCCTGTCTCCCGGCCGGGTCGACCGCGGCCTACAAGGCGGCCCTCGCCGCCGCCGGCGTCGGGGAGCGGTGGCTCGTCCCGCCGCGGCTGGCGCTGACCGACGCCGACAACGATCGGCTGGTTGGCCGGCTGACCGCGCTCGGCGTGCTCTGACGGTCGCTCGCGATGACGGTCGAGCTGAAGGTCAGGTTCCCGATCGACGACGGCCAGCTGACCGCGCTGCACCACCGGGCGTTCAGCCCGGATCGCCCGGAGACGGACGCGGTCGTCCGCCCGTGGGCAGACCGGCTCGAGCGCCACAGCCTGACCTGGGTCGGCGCCTTCAGCGCGGGCCGGCTGATCGGCTTCGTGCATGTCGTCTGGGACGGCGGAGCCCACGCGTTCATCCTCGACACGATGGTGGACCCCGGTTTCCGGCGTCTCGGCATCGGCCGGGACCTGGTGCGCACCGTGACGGACGAGGCATTCAGAGCAGGCTGCGACTGGGTGCACGTCGACTACGAGCCCGAGTACGTCAGCTTCTACGAGAACGCCTGCGGCTTCCGCCCGACCTCAGCCGGCCTCCGCTCCGCCGGTCAGGTGGCGTAGCGGCCAGTCCCCGAGACGCCCCGAACACGCGGGCAAGAAAACGGCAAGATGTGATCGTCGAGCCGCCGGCTCGGCGTCCAACTCTCCGCCCCGTAGATACCGGTCGGCAGGTCGACTCGGAACGTGGGGGTCAGTGGTTGCGGAGGGCTGAGATCAACTGCGGCTTGGTCATCGAGGAGCGCCCCTTGATGCCGATCTCGCGGGCGCGCTCGGCCAGCTCCTTCTTGGTCCAGTCCTGGTAATCGTGGCTCCTGCCACCGCGGGCGCTCGGGCTCGCGCCGGGCACGGTGCGGATGCGGCTGCTGCGCGCCCGCGCCCGCCTGCGCAAGGAAGCCCAGCGTCAGCGAGACGCCGCGCAAACAGACAACGACGACTCCCACGTCCGAGGTGACGCTCATGACTAAGTTCGCAGACCAGCTGTTCGACGATCTGATGCGAGAGCACGGATCGACGCTGACCAACGCCGGCCCGCCCGCGCCGAGAGGGCGCATCGCGACCCGCCGGGCGCTGCTGGCGGTCGGCGGGGGCGGCGTCGCCGTCGCGGCCGCCGTCGGCGTGCTCGTGGCCACCGCCGGCACCAACCCGGCCGCCCACAGCGGCCAGGCGGCGGGCGGCGAGACCCCGGCCTATGCGGTGACCAACAACCCCAACGGCACGGTCACGCTCGCCGTGTACCAGAAAGACGGGATCGCCGGTGCCAACGCGAAGCTGCATGAGCTCGGCGACAGCCA
>Ga0335075_10007721_pt1 | contig 16533 bp, 18 predicted proteins | sample Lox_Sample_24_FD_206723 | JGI IMG/M metagenome (GOLD analysis project Ga0335075, IMG submission 206723) | Soil microbial communities from Loxahatchee National Wildlife Refuge, Florida, United States - Lox_Sample_2.4 | ecosystem: Environmental > Terrestrial > Soil > Wetlands | place: USA... | reverse complement strand
GCCGCACCTCGCGCGGCTGCTGACCACGCTCGACGTGCTCAGCGACGGCCGCCTCGACGTCGGCGTGGGACTCGGGTGGATGAAGGACGAGCACGACATCGCGCGCAGCGCCGACTGGCACAAGCGGGGGCGGATGCTCGACGACCTGCTGGCGTTCCTGCACGAGTGGTGGACCACCACTCCGGTGTCCTGGGACAGCGAGTTCTTCTCAATGCCGCCGGTCCACGCCGACCTGCGCCCGGTGCAGGCGGGCGGGCCGCCCATCTGGGTCGGCGGCTTCAGCGAGGCGGCGATGCGCCGCGTCGGCCGCTCCGCCACCGGCTGGCTCGGCGCCGACGGGCTGCCGGACGACATCGTCGACGCGTTGTGGCCGGTCGCGCGGCGCGCGGCGCAGGACGCCGGCCGCGATCCCGACGCGCTGAAGAAGGCCATCCGCGTCAACGTCGAACCGGGCACGTCCGTTGACTCGCTGGCCGACAAGCTCAAGCGCCTCGCCGAGTCCGGCGCGGACGAGGCGTTCGTGGACGCCTACGCGCTGTTCCCCGGCCTTGACCAGATGCTCGACTTCGCCAGCCAGGTGATCGCGCGCACCGGCCGGCTGTGACCACCAAGACGGGCTGACCGCGACACGCCGGGTTTTGAACGCCATATTTCTTGCTGTTATCTAGGCTCGGGGGTAGGCTCGCGGGCATGCCAGCCCCAGACGCGAGTACTCCGGCGCGCGATGCCATCGACGCCTTCCTGCGGCATCTCGCCGACCGTGACCTGTCCGCGACGACCCGCCGGATCCGCAAGACGTACCTGAACGAGTACCTGCGGCACGCGCAGCAGGCCGTGGCCGGCGCGGACGCAGGCGAGGACGCCGACGGTTCGCCCGGTCGGCCGCTCACCGCGGGCGAGCTGATGGACGGCGAGCGCACGGCCACGTGGCTGGCCGACGCGGCCGCGGGCAGGACGAGGACCCGCAACAGCAGCCGGGGGCCCGACGCGGCCGCGTACCCGAACTCCATGCGGGTAAGGATCGACTCGGTCAACGCCTTCGCCGAGTTCCTCGGCGAGCCCGGGCGGCTGGACCGCCAGCCGCCCGCGCGCGGCTACCAGCTCACTCCGGGCGACACCGAGGCGCTGCTGCACGACCTGACCGTTAAGCGGCCCATCCACGCCAACGCGATGACCGCGCTGCGCACGGCCGCTGTCGCCGCGCTGGTCGCGGATACCGGGCGGGGCGTCCCCGAGCTCGCGGACCTCAACGTCAGCGCGCTGCACCTGGACGGGGACGAGCCGCGCGCCGACGTGGAGGGCGAGTCCGTGCCGCTGACGCAGGCGACCGTGCACATCCTGACCCGCTGGCTGGCGGCCCGCGCGTCGATCGTCGCCGAGCTCGAGGGCAGCGACCCTGGCCACCTGTGGATCCCCACGAAGCCCGGGCGGGCCAGGGGCGGCGTTCCGTCGGCCAAGCCGGGGATCAGCCCGGCGGCCGTCCGTACCCTGCACGCCTCGCACCGGAACCTGGTCAGTCAGCTCCTCGGCGCGCCGCTGCGCCCTGGCGCGCTCCGTGCCGCCGCCGAGGTGCACCCGGCCGCGGCCGGCCGGGAGCAGGCGGAAAAGTAAGGGCGTCGAAGCGGGCGGCCGCTGACTTCCCGGCGCCCCGGTCCTAGCCTCGGGCCGGCGGCGCCGTGCGGGCTTCCCATTCCTGCCTGGTCAGCGCGTACTCGACCTCGCCGCGCTCGGCCCCCTCGATGTCGAAGGCGCCCTCGTACGGCACCGTGCGGACCAGCGTCATGCCGCACTTCTCCATGACGTGCCTGGACCCGGCGTTGACCGTCATCGTGTCACCGAACACGCGGTCCACGCGGAGGCTGGCGAACCCCATGTCGATCAGGGCGCGCGACCCTTCGGTGGCGTATCCCTGGTTCCACGCGGCCCTGCGCAGCCGGTAACCGAGTTCGACGTTCGTGATTTCGGTGCCGTGGCCGGGGCGGAGGTGAAACCAGCCGAGGAACTCCCCGCCGGCACCGGACTCGGCCGCCCAGGTGCCGAGCCGGTCGAATCGCTGGTAGACGGCGAGATGGAAGGGGATAATCTCGTCCCGGATTTGCTCGCGGGGGGTGGACGTGCCGCCGGTGAGGTAGCGCGTTACCTCCGGGTCACTGTTCAGCTCGAACAGGTTGTCCGTGTCGTCCTCGGTGAACTGGCGCAAGACCAGTCGCGGTGTTCGCAGCAGAATGTGCGTGTTTCGCTTGCTCACGAACAACGAGTATGCGAGCGGCGAAGCCAATAAGGAACAAAGACAAGAAAGAGAAACGTCACACTCACTATCGGGAACGAATTCCGATATGCCGGACGTTCTCCCCGTGAATGCGATTCCGGCTTGCGAATTACCGTCGCCTAAAAAGCAATGTATCACGTTCGCCACCGGATGTCATCGCTCGGGTAATTCAAGGACTTTACGGTCAATTGCTGGGATGAATTACCGGGGCTGGTGCGTCATGACGATGAGGTCGGACGGGCTTCCGCCGGCCTCGGTCACCGCGCCAGCGAGGGTTCTCGTGACGGTGAAGCCCGCGGACTCGTACAGGGCGCGGGCGGGGCAGGATAACCGCCGGCGCAGCAGGAGGTGGCCGCGGCGGAACCGCTCGCCGTCACGGGGCTCGCGTGACATCCGGCCGGCCTCGGTGAACCCCGCCGCGGCGGCGAGCGCGGCGAGTTCGTCGACCGGCCACCGGTACGCCGGGGTCACCTTGTGGTCGAAGCCGGTGACCGGCTCGTTCACCGCCTCGAAGAACGCGGCGAGCAGGTAACCGCCCGGCCGCAGCGCCCGGCCGAACTCGGCGAGGTAAGCCGGCACGTCGCGCGGTGCCGCGTGGATGACCGAGTACCAGGAGACGATGCCGGCCAGCGAGCCGTCGCCGAAGGGCAGCGCGTGCATCGACCCGGTCGAGAAGCGCAGGCCCGGGTGGCGCGCGCGGGCGATCTCGATCAGGGCCGGCGACAGGTCGATCCCGGTGACGTCGAGTCCAAGGCCCGCCAGGTGCGCGCCGATCCGGCCCTCACCGCAGCCCAGGTCCGCGACGAGCCCGCTGCCGCCGGCCCGGACGTGCTCGGCGAAGGCGGCGAGCACCGCCCGGTCAAGCGGCAGGCCGTCAAGCTCGTCCCGGGCGAGGTCGGCGTAGCGGGCGGAGACGGCGTCGTAGGCCGCGGCGGTCACCGCGAGCCGGTCATCGATGGGAGGCACGGCGGCTGATCCTAGCGCCGGCGCCGCGCCGTCTCATCGCCACCGCCGAGAAACCCGCAACCATTATCCCGAACGAGTTCGTGGCTTCGCGGGCCGCCACGCGGTCTCGCCCTGCCAGCGCGCCGCAACAGCGCGCGGCCCTCCGGTGAGCTCGCCCTGGCACCGGTCAGACGGCGGCGGCGTAACGGCGGGCGCCGTCTCGTGTTCGCCAGCCAACGCGACGCGGGCCGGCCGGCGGGGCCCTTCCGCCGAGGCGCACGGCGGGGAACGCCGGTGACGGCTGGTCGGCGGTTACGGTTGCCCGCACCCGCCTGGCGATAATGGCGGCATGGACGTGACCGCGAAGCTTCAGATCAAGCCGGGCCAGCGGGTGGCCGCGCTCGCGGCGGAGAGTGACGTGCCGCCGGTCGCGGCGCCGGACGCCAACCCGCCCGCCGAGCCGGAAGCGGCCGATGCCGTCGTCGCGTTCGCGCGGAACCGGGCCGAGCTGGACACCGTCGCCGCGCCCGCCATCGAGGCGGCCCGTGGTGACCGGCTCGCCTGGATCGCCTACCCGAAGGCGGGCAAGCTCGGCACCGACCTCAACCGGGACATCCTCGCCGCCCTGCTCACGGCCCGGGGCGTGCAGCCGGTACGGCAGGTGGCCATCGACGAGACCTGGTCGGCCCTGCGGTTCCGCCCGGCCTGAGAAGGGTCAGCCGGGAGCCGCGCTGGCAAGGGCCGCGGACACGACCCGCGCGACGGCGGCGCCGTCCGGCGGGCCGCCGTCGGCGTCGGTGAACAGCAGGTGCGCCGAGGCGATCAGCATGGGGGCCAGCGTGGCGATGTCGGCGCCGGCCGCGATCCGCCCGAGCTCGCGCTCGGCGCCGAGGTAATCGCTCACCATGGCCGTGGACTCGGAGACAAGGGGGATGCGCGAGCCGGTGGCGGCGCGCAGCCGGGTACGCAGCTCGTCCCGGGCGATGACGAGCGGACGAGCGCGAGGACCTCCGGGCTGAACAGCCCGGGGAGCGCGGCCGCCAGGTTGCCCGCGACGGTGCCGGTTCCGGCGGCGGCGCGCAGGTCGGCCGCCTGGCTGCCGATCACGGCGATACGGTCGAGCGCGAGCTCGGCGAGGAACGCGTCGAAGTCGGTGAAGTGCCGGTGCAGCACCCCCTTGGCGACCCCGGCCTCGGCGGTGACCGACCGGCTGGTCAGCTCGGCCGGGCCGTCGCGGAGCAGGACCCGCCCGGCGGCGTCGAACAGCTGCCCGCGGGGGTCGCGGATGGCCAGTCCTGTGGGCACGGCCGTCCCCTCTGTCTCCGCTGTCAGCGAAACGGGTCGTTAAGTGGGCGCTTGCCCACTTAAAGTGGGCACATGACCACTATACCGCCAGAGCCCGCTCAGCCAGGGTCGCCGGCCAGCGCCGGCTCGTCTCACTTGCAGCGCCAGGTCGCGGAGGGGTTCGGCGCCGACGCCGGCCGCTACGACCGGGCCAGGCCCACCTATCCCGCCGCCCTGGTGGAGCGCCTCGTCGCGGCCAGCCCGGGACGCGACGTCGTCGACGCCGGGTGCGGCACGGGCATCTCGGCCAGGCTGTTCCAGGCGGCGGGCTGCCGCGTGCTCGGCGTGGACCCCGACCCGCGGATGGCCGCGCTGGCCAGGCAGGCCGGCACCGAGGTCGAGGTCGCGAAGTTCGAGGACTGGGACCCCGCGGGCCGCTCCTTCGACACGGTGATCGCCGCGCAGGCCTGGCACTGGGTGGACCCGGTCGCCGGGGCGGCGAAGGCCGCCGAGGCGCTGCGCCCGGGCGGCCGCCTCGCGGTGTTCTGGAACGTCTTCGACCCGCCGCGGGAACTGCGCGAGGCGTTCGGCGCGGTATTCCAGCGGGTGGCGCCCGACTCGCCCTTCGGCGGGATCTGGGCCGGGCCAGCCCTGGACGGCTACCGGGTCATGGGCAGCCGGGCGGCCGACGGGATACGGCAGGCCGGCGCGTTCGGCGAGCCTGAGGAGTGGCTGACGGAGTGGGCGCGACCCTACACCCGTGACGAGTGGCTTGATCTCGTACCGACGACCGGCGGGTTCGCCCGTCTCCCGGCGGACGCCCAGGCGGGGGTCCTCGCGGGCCTCGGCGCGGCCGTCGACGCCGCGGGCGGCTCCTTCACCATGGGCTACGCCACGCTGGCGGTCACAGCGGCGCGGCCGGCGGCGTAGCCGGGCCAGGCCGCCGGTGACGGCGTGTCCGGGCCGGGGCACTTGGACCGCACGGTTCCGGTATCACGGCGCCCCCTGAAAGCGGACGGCGTTCGTGATGCGAGAACTGGCGGGCGGCGCGGTGATCGCTCGTCCTTATCTTGGTATTCCTTCACCTGCTATCTAGGTACGTAGCTATAGTGCTATGCACCTAGATAAACATGGAGGCCTGGTGATCGAGTTCCATCTGGACGGCCGGTCCGGCGTCGCGCCCTACCTGCAGCTGATCCATCAGGTGCGGCACGCGCTGCGGCTGGGCCTGCTGCGCGAGGGCGACCAGCTTCCCAAGGTCAAGGACGTGTCCGCCGGGCTGGCGATCAACCCGAACACGGTGCTCAAGGCCTACCGGCTGCTTGAGCACGAGGGCCTGGCGGCTGCCCGGCCGGGGATCGGCACGTTCGTGACCGGGACGCTGGACGGCGGCCCCCTCGCGGCGCACGGGCCGCTGCGCCGCGACCTGCGGCGGTGGCTGGCCAAGGCCCGCCGGGCCGGCCTGGACGACGAGTCGATCGAGGCCCTGTTCGCCAGCACTTTTCGGTCCGCGGCTGAAGAGGACATAGCATGACCGCCGCGATAGCGGCCCAGGGGCTGGGCAAGCGGTACCGGCGCACGTGGGCGCTGGCCGACTGCACCCTGTCGGTCCCGGCCGGGCACGTGGTGGGCCTGGTCGGCCCGAACGGGGCAGGGAAGACAACCCTGCTGGGCCTGGCCACCGGGATGCTGGCACCGAGCACGGGCACGATCGATGTGCTCGGCGGGCGGCCCGGGTCCGGGCGCGCGCAGCTGGCCCGGGTCGGGTACCTGGCCCAGGGCGCTCCGGTCTACGCCGGGCTGTCGGTCGCCGATCACCTGAGCCTGGGCGCGCACCTCAACCCGGGCTGGGACGCCGGGCTGGCCCGTAGCCGGATCGAGGGGCTAGACCTTGACCCCAGGCAGAAGGCCGGGACGCTGTCCGGCGGCCAGCGCGCCCAGCTCGCGCTGGCGCTGGCCATCGCGAAACGGCCCGAGCTGCTAGTCCTGGACGAGCCGGTGGCCAGCCTGGACCCGCTCGCCCGGCGGGAGTTCCTGCAGGACCTAATGGAGGCCACCGCCGACCAGGGCCTGTCGGTCGTGCTGTCCTCTCACCTGATCACCGACATCGAGCGGGTCTGCGACTACCTGATCGTGCTTGTGGCGTCCCGGGTGAAGGTCGCCGGGCCGGTCGATGACCTGCTGGCCACCCACCGGCTGCTGTCCGGCCCGCGCCGCGACCCCGCCAGCCTCCCCGGCGGCATGCAGGTCATCTCCGCCAGCCATACCGACGTGCAGAGCACGCTGCTTGTCCGCAGCGCCGGCCCTGTCCTCGACCCAGCCTGGACCGTGTCCGAGGTCAGCCTGGAAGACCTCGTGCTGGCCTACATGAGCCAGGCGACCGGGCGCGGCCGCCGCAACCACCTGGAGGTACAGAGATGATCTGGCTGACCTGGCGGCAATTCCGTGCCCAGGCCGTCACCGCCATCGCGGCGCTAGCCGCGTTCGCGGTCCTGCTCGCGGCCACCGGTCCGCACCTGGCCAGCCTGTACGCCGCCAGCGGCCTCAGCAGCTGCCGCCCCGCCAGCTGCGCGGACCGGGCCACCAGCTGGCTGACCCAGCTGAACGTCGGCCACACCTACTTCATGCTGTATGAGTTCACCATCGCGGTCATCCTGCTCGCCCCCGCCGTCATCGGCCTGTTCTGGGGCGCCCCGCTGATCGCGAGCGAAATGGAGACCGGGACCGCCGCCCTGGCCTGGAACCAGTCCGTCACCCGGATCCGGTGGCTGGCGGCCAAGCTGGCCGTCGGCGGCCTGACCGCCATGGCGGTCACAGAGGGCCTGAACCTGATGCAAGCCTGGTGGGCGGCGCCGATCGGCAAGGCCGTCGGCCTCGGCGCCACGAGCACATTCTTCGCCATGAGCCGGTTCAACTCACTGGCCTTCGCCAGCCACGGCATCACCCCGCTCGGCTACGCCGCGTTCGGTTACGCCCTCGGCGTCACCGCCGGGGCCCTGATCCGGCGTGCCGTCCCGGCCATGGCCGTCACGCTGGCCATCTTCGCCGCCGCCCAGATCGCCATGCCACTGTGGATCCGCCCGAACCTGCTCCCGGCCGAGCACACGGTTGTCTCGGTCGCCTCGCTGCGGACGATCACGCTGCAAGGCGGCGGCCCGCACTCCAGCCAGTTCCACCTCGGCACCGAGAACCTGCCAGGCCAGCCCGGCGCCTGGATCCTGTCCGCCGGCACCGTCAACGCAGCCGGGCAGGCAACCACCACCGCCCCGGCACCCTGCACCACCCGGCAATCAGAAGAATCCACCCACGCCTTCATCGAGTGCCTGGCCAGCCAGGGCATCCGGGAGAGCGTCGCTTACCAGCCCGCCAGCCGCTACTGGGCCTTCCAGTGGACTGAGACCGCGATCTACCTCGCCGTGGCCCTGGCCCTTTCCGGCTACTGCTTCTGGCGGCTCAGCCGCCGCCTGGCCTGAGATCCTGCCGCAAGCTCCGGTGACCTGGCGGCCGACGTCGCTGCCGCCAGGTCACCGGACGGAAAGCGCGGCCGGCCGCCCCAAGGTCGCCGCCCTTGAGCCACTGCGTGGCTCAACCGCGGCGCCAGCATGCACGGCGGCGGAGCCGGCCCCCCGGCGCGGCCGGACACGGCCGCCCTATGCTCGGACTTAGACCGATGTCTATATGAAGGCTCCATCGTTGAATGCAGGCGGGACGGACGGCTGGGGAGCGGGCGCAGCTGGTGGCGGTGTCCTCGTCGTGGGCGCGGGCCCGGTGGGGCTGGTCGCGGCGGTCGGCCTCGCCCGCCGGGGCGTCACGGTCCGCGTCGTGGACGCGGCCCCCGGGCCCGCTGCGGGGTCGCGGGGAAGGGGCTGCAGCCCCGCAGCCTGGAGGTCCTAGACGACCTCGGGGTTATCGGGCGGATCGTTGCGGCCGGGCATTCCCGGCCGGCCACCCGCAAGTACCGGGGCGACGCCGTCCTCGGGACGAGCGAGGTGACCCCGGACGTACCGGAGTCCACCCCGTCCACGCCCTACCCGCGCAGCCTGGTCGTACCGCAGTGGCGGGTCGAGGGGGCGGGTCGAGGGGGCGCTGCGGTAGAGGCAGGCCGAATTGGGCGTGAGCGTCGAGTTCGGGGCGGAGCTCACCCGGCTGCGGCAGGACGAGGACGGCGCGCACGCTCTGGTACAGACCGTGGACCGCATACGGGAAGCCACGTACGCGTACGTGATCGGCTGCGATGGCGCGTCAAGGCCCAGAACTCCCGAAGCTACGGCCAAGGGCAAAGTAGCTCCAGGGCAGCTATCGGATTCGGCACGTAGCGGTCTCAAGTAAGGCATACAGGCAGCGCGGGCAGCCCTTTGGATCGTGCGGCAGCGGGCTAGTGAGTGGTGCGTTAGCTGCCGAAGACCCGCTCGATGACGGCGGCGTTCTCGGCCGAGTTGGTAACGGCCAGTGCCCGCTACCAACGTAAGCTCGCGCACGCCCTAGGCCAGGCTCTTCTGGGTGGGCACGGACCTGTTTCTGCGGTGACCTATATGTCATCCTGACGCCGCTTTCCCGCGTCATCCCCTTATGACTGGCGTGTGCCCGTGATTGTGTGTCCGCCGCCGCTGGCAGGCGGGCTGCGAGTGCACCCCGGAGTGCTGCGGAGGGGGAAGATGTGGGCCTGTTTCTTGCGGATCATGGACGCCGCTGGGGACGTGTGGTGTCGCTGGTCGCGGTGCTTGGTGTCACGGCGGCACTCGGCGCGTGCGGTAGCCCCGGGTCAGGCGCGGCCGTCGGGGCTACCGCGCCGACGGTAGCCAGCTCGGTGCCGGGCTCCGCGCCCCCGGCAGCCACCTCGAGCGCGCAGGCAACCCCGGGCGGGCCGCCCACAGCCCACTACATCCTCATGTGCTCCCTGCAAGCGGTCCCCAGCTATACCGGCACGCTGACGTGGCTGAATCCCACGACGCTGCAGGTGCTGTACCAGGAGACGATCGTCCCGCCGCCGGCCGACGGCCCGGCCGTTGTGCCGGTGGGCGGCTACAGCACCACCGGCTTCGCCCCGACGCCTACGGCCGCGGCAAGCGGCCTCTTGCTGGGGGAGAACTCGCCCGGCTCCGGCTGCGGGAGCTGGCAGCTGAGCGCGGACCAGACCTCGATCGCCGGCATCGACGTCGAGGGCAACTCAGCCGTGCCCGCGACATACAACCTGCTCACCGGCGCGGTCACCGATACCGTGCAGCCGCCGAGCACCAGCGGGTTCGCCGCCGCCACGCCGGTAACGTACTTCGGGGCCTACTACGCCCCGGACGGCACGAGCGTGTGGTCGCAGGAGTGCGACGCCAGCGACGAAGACCTCACGGTGCACGCGCCCGACGGCACGGCCGAGGCGAACATCCCGTCGACGGTCACGGCCGGCAGCGCCGGCGCCGCCAGCTACACCTACTGCAGCGCCGACGGCTTCGACCAGATGGTGGACTCCTACCTGACCTGGCTGCCCGGCGCCTCAGCCCCGACCATCGTCACCCAGGACATCGCGCCCAGCGGCACGCCGTACCCCGACAATCTCGCTGCGGTCCCCGCGACGGCCAGCGGCACGTCGACCCCGCTGACCGCCGCGCAGGGCGCGGACCTGCCGCTGCTGGACCCGTCGCTGCTGCCGAAGTCGAACTGGACCTTTACCTACATCCACCGTTCCCCGAACGGGTCGAAGGCGGCGTTCATCGCCCAGAACAGCACCACCGGCGCATGGGCCGTGTTCACCGTGGACGGCGCCGGCAAGACCACCCCCCAGCAGGTCAACGCGGCGCTTCCGGGCTGCTCAACCACCTGCGGCGATGTCCTTGCCTACAACCCCTGACAGGCGCGCAGCGCCTCCTCCCCTCCGGGTCGGCTTACCGTCGAAGCCGGTTGGAGAGCGCGCTCCTGCCAGCCCTGCCGCCGGCCACTATCCTCCGCAGCGGCGCCTGCACGATCAGCCAGCCGTTGACTCTGGCAACGCCTCAAACGGAACACTGCCCCACCTGGCTTGATTTGCGGTCAACGATCTAGATGGCTTCTGGTGACAGCCTTTCTTACCAACGCCCCGGGTGGAGACAGTGCTCATCATTTGCTCGGCGCTAGATGTTTTTTCTGACTCAAGAAACGCTACGTTGCGTTCACTGAGAATACAACGTGAACGTTGCGATTTGATGCGATCACTGCAGCTAAACATGAGAAAATCGTTGCAATGGCCCTGAGCTTAACGCAACAGTGAATCGACTTGCCGTTGCAATGAGTTGAGAGTGGGCGCTATGCTGGGCGCATCGGGCAGCACGAAGGAGGCCGCGGTGCCGGGAGGCAGGCTCACCCAGCAGGAACGGCAGCAGATCGCGCTTGGCGTGGCCGACGGCCTCGCCTACGCGGAGATCGCCCGGCGGATCGACCGCCCGACCTCGACGATCACGCGCGAGGTGATGCGGAACGGCGGGCCCACCGGCTACCGCGCCGACCTGGCCCACCGCGCCACTGAGCGCCGCGCCCGCGGGCGCAGGCAGGCCGCGGCGCGCGGGCCGGAGGCGCCGCCGCTGGCCCGCGGGCGCGACGCCGAGGCCGTGCGCGAGTACGAGGAGACGTTCACCACCGTGCTCATGCAATCGGGCCTGCCCAAGATGATGGCGCGGGTGCTGACCTGCCTCCTCACCACCGACGCGGGCAGCCTGACCGCGTCCGAGCTCGTGCGGCGCCTCCAGGTCAGCCCGGCGTCCGTCTCCAAGGCGATCACGTTCCTCGAGAGCCAGAACCTCGTCCGCCGGGAACGCGACGAGCGCCGCCGCGAGCGCTACGTCGCCGACAACGACGTCTGGTACCAGTCGATGGTGGCCAGCGCCCGGGCTAACGCCCAGGTTGTGGAGATCGCGCGGCAGGGCGTCCGTGTCCTCGGCCCCGCCACCCCGGCCGGCGCCCGCCTCGAGAACATCGCCCGCTTCATGGACTTCGTCGGCGAGAGCATCGCCCGCGCCGCCGAGCAGGCCCGCGAGGTGCTCTACGCCAAACCCGGGCCGACCTCACCCGGCGAGGACCGGGGCGAGGACCGGGGCGAGGACGGTCCGCGGTAGGGCGCGCGCGGGCGTCCTACCGCGGGGGAGGGGCCCCGAGTGCCGCCAGGAGCGCGGCGATGGCGGGGGAGTCGCTCATCGAGGCGCGGTGCAGCGCGATGACCTCCCGGCTGGGCACCGGGTCGGCGACCGGGACGGCCGTCAGGTCGGGGCCTAGCGGCGAGCGGCCGAGGCGCGGTACCAGCGCGATGCCGAGCCCGGCGCGGACGAGGGCCAGGTGGCTGTCGAACTCCATCGACACGTGGGCGATCCGCGGGAGCCGGCCGGTCCCGTCGTACATGCGCAGCAGCCACCGGCGGCAGATGCTCCCCTCGGGGGTGGCGACCCAGTCCTCGCCGGCCAGGTCCCTGGGCGTGACGAGCGCGCGGCCGGCCAGCGGATGGTCGCGGCGGACGATCACCTCGGCGAGGTCGCGGGCGACCGTGACGCGGGCCAGGTGATCGGGGACCGCTAGGGGGAGATCGCCCCAGCTGTGGGCCACGCCGAGGTCGGCCTGGCCGGAGGCGACCAGGGCGACGGTGTCCCACGGCTCCCGCTCGGTGAGGCTGACGCGCAGCTCCGGGTACGCGGCCAGGACGGGCGGCAGGGCGGGCGCGATCAGGCCGCGCATCGCGGTGGAGAACGCGGTCAGCCGGACGTGCCCGGCGACGGTGCCGGCCTGCCGGTGCAGCCCGGACTGTAGCTCCTCCAGGCCGTCGAGCAGGCGGGTGCCCTGCTCGACGAGGTGCCTGCCGTGCCCGGTCAGCATGACGCCGCGCCCGACCCGCTCGAGCAGCGGCACCCCGGTCTGCTTCTCCAGGCGCTTGACCTGCTGTGACACGGCGCTCGGGGTGAAGCCGAGCGCGTCGGCGGCCGCGACGACGGAGCCGTGGGTGCCGACAGCGCGCAGCGCGTCCAGGGCGACGAGGTCAATCATGAAGCGATGCTACATCGTCGATGATAGGAACATTCGCTGGTGCTTCATCGTGGCCGCGGCCACACTGGGTGCGTGAACCGCCGTGATACCGCGCTCGCCGCGCTCGTCGCCGCCCTGTGGGGCTTCAACTTCGTCGTCATCGACTGGGGCATGGGCACGGTGCCACCGCTGCTGTTCGCGGCCATCCGGTTCACCGTGGTGGCGGTGCCCGCCTGCTTCCTCGTGCCGCGCCCGCCGGTGCCGTTCCGCACGGTCGCCGCGGTCGGCGCGTTCATGAGCCTGGGCCAGTTCGGCTTCCTGTACCTGTCCATGCACCTGGGCATGCCGCCGGGGCTTGCCGCGCTCGTGCTGCAGGCGCAGGTGCCGTTCACGATCGTGATCGCCGCCGTGGTGCTGCGCGAGCCCCCGTCGCCCGCCCAGGTCGCCGGCGTCGCCCTGGGCGCCCTCGGCCTCGTGGTGGTCGCGGCCGGGCTGGGCGGCCACGTCACCGCTGCCGCCCTGGCGCTGTGCCTGCTCGCCGGGCTGTCGTGGGGGATCGGGAACGTCGTGTCCCGCGCGGCGAGGGCGCCCGGCGGCCTCGCGCTCACCGTCTGGTCCGCGACCGTCGCCCCGGTGCCGCTGCTCGGCCTCAGCCTCCTGGTCGACGGGCCGTCCGCCGTGGGGCACGGCCTCGCGCACCTTGGCTGGCACGGCGCCCTGTCCACCGCCTACACCGCCGGGCTGTGCTCGCTCGTCGGTTACGCGATCTTCAACCGGCTCCTGTCGCGGTACCCGTCCGGGCAGGTCGTCCCCTGGGTGCTGCTCGCCCCGGTGGTCGCGATGGCGAGCTCGTGGGCGCTGCTCGGCGAGGCGCCGGGGCCGGCCGAGCTGGCCGGCGCCGTCCTGCTGGTGACCGGGGTCCTGGTCGCCCAGGGCGCTGTCCGGCCGCTCCCGCGCCGCCCCGCCCGGCCGGCCGCCGCGGCCGGTTCCCCGGGCCACGGAGGCGGAAAGAGCCCGGTGACGCCCGGGCGGTGACGCCCCCAGCCGCGGCCGGGCAGCTCGCTAAGGTCCGGTTCAGATCCCGCGGGCACGCGGGCCCGGCTGTTATTGTTCAAAGCTGCTCGCACGAGAGTGAGCTCAGCAACGTCGAGGCCTGGGCGACGTCGGTTCCGTTCACCATGACTCTCGGTTCCAGGCTGCGGCGGTTGGTCGTCTCCTGGAACGGCTGAGGGCAATGACAACGACGGTATACGAGCTGGATGATGAGCAGGCGTACGAGGCCGAGGCGAGTCAGTGCGTCGGCACGACTGGTTACCATCACTGGTTCTTCATGACCGCGCTGGCGGACGCGCTCCACTATGAGTTTCACGCGTTCGCCGTCGACTCGGCCGGCGAGCGCCTTGGCGTCGTGCCGTTGTTCCTGCGCCGGCGCGGGCCGGTATCGACCGCCAACTTCGTCCCGGTCGGCTGCATCGGCCCGCTGATCCGCGGCGAGGCGCTGCGCGCGGGGCGCATCGGCGAACTGCTCCAGGGCGCGAGGTCTGTCCTGAGGCGCCGGACGGTCGCCGCCCGGTGGGGGTTCTCGCCGACGATGAGGGTGAGCGCAAGGGACCTGACCGACGCCGGGCTCGAGGCGTACGAGTGGGAAAACTACGTCATCCCTGGGACCAAGTCGGTTGACGACCTGCTCAAGTCGATGTCACGCTCGCGCCGCCAGTCGATTAACCGGCACGTCAGGCGGGGCCGGGACCGGGGCGTCAGCGTGGCGGAGGCCTCGGCGGAGGAAATCGTCCGGTGCCTGCCCGAGCAGGTGGCCGCCGTCTACGAGCGCCAGGGACGGTCGCCGCTCTACAGCTTCGCGCAGGCCCGCTCGCTGGCGGAGCGGCTGGCCGCCCACCCGCGCATGCTGTGGCGGGCCGTCCGGGGCCCCGACGGCGAGGTGGCGGGGGTAACCGCGTGCGTCGTCGGCGATGACCGCCTGTGGGGGTGGCTGATCACCGGGGCCCCGGTGAACGGGGTCAGCGTCCAGGTGCTGAGCTACTGGGACCTGATCACCTGGTCGCTCAACCGTGGCCTGGCGCTCGACCTGGGCGGGGCGCCGAACGACGGCATCCGCGAGCTGAAGACCTCCCTGGGCGCGGACGTCGAGACCGCCGTCCGCGGTTTCCAGTTCCGGCCCGCGGCCGCCTACAAGGCGGCCGCCGCGCTGCGCGGCTGGGGCCCGGTGCGCGACCACTGGGACCGGCTGCGCGAGGCAGTCGGCGACTGACGCGCGGCCGGGGCTAGCGCGGCCGGGCGGCGGCGAACGCGACGATCTCGTCCAGGCCCGGGCGGTAGCCGGACGTGGTGTCGACCTCGATCGCGGGGACGTCGAGGCGGACCCGGTCGAAGGCCCGCACCAGCCGCAGGTAGGAGTCCCGTCCGTCCGGGCCGGGGTCCGGGTGCGCCCGCCTGGTGGCGTCGGCGGCGTGACGGCGCACGATCCGCGCGAAGGCCGCCTCGGGGTCGGCGGCGCAGTGCACGACCCGGACATCGGCCAGCGCGAGGAGCGGCTGGAGGCGCGGGCGCCAGACCCGGTCCTGGAACGCCGCCTCCGCCACGGTCGTCACGCCCGCGCCGAGCAGCAGCCGCAGCACGCCGAAGAAGACAGGCAGCGCGCGCGCCGTCAGCTCATCGCCCGTCCCCGGGGTCAACCCCGGGGACGCGTGCGCCATCCCCTCCTTGATCTCGTCACGGCAGACCGCCGGGCAGCCGGCCGCGCGGGCGACCTCGTGCGCGAGGGTCGTCTTGCCGACCCCCGGCGGGCCGCTGACGACGATCAGCGCGGGGCGCGCGGTGCCGCCGTCCGAGGCCCCGGTCACGATCGCGCCGCGCCCGGGGCCGTCACGGCTGCCCGCTTCCCGGCGCGGGTGCGAACGCGCGGCGGCAGTGCGCGATGAGCTCGCGCAGCGCCGGGCCGGGTGACGGGCGCCAGATCAGGGCCAGCTGGGCGGTCGTGCCCGGGCCGCCGAGCGGCAGGCTGGCGAGGCGGCCCGCGTGGACGGCGGCGATCGACTCAGAAAGGACCGCGACGCCGAGGCCGCGGGCCGCCAGGTCGGCGACCGCGCCCGGCGCGCTGGCCTCCAGCGTCACGTCGAGGGTGACGCCCCGGGCGGCGCAGGCCTTGTCGAGGGCCGCGCGGATGCCGTTGCCGGCCGGCAGGCACACGACCTGGTGGCCGGCGAGGCGTTCCAGGGGCACCGGCCCGGGCCCGGCAAGCACCGGGTGACCAGGCGGCGCGGCGACGGCGAGCCTTTCCGTGACCAGCGGCAGCGCGCCCACGTCGGCGGGCAGGCGGCCGGCCGCGCCGATCAGGGCCAGGTCCGCCGCGCCCGACCGCACCCGGGCGGTCAGCGCCGCGGAGTCGTCCTCGACCAGGGCGAGCGCCACGCCGGGGTGGGCGCGCCGGAACCCGGCGAGCGCCTCGAACAGCCCCGTTACCGTGCAGGCGGTGACCATGCCGACCACGAGCCCGCCCCTGACCAGGCCGTTGACCTCGTCGACGGACTCACGCAGCGCCGCCGCGGCGCCCAGGGCGGCGCGGGCGTGCGGCAGCGCCGCGGCCCCGGCGTCGGTCAGCCTGGCGGCGCGGGAGGACCGGTCGATCAGGACCGCGCCGAGCTCGCGCTCGAGCTGCCGGACCTGGGCGCTCACCCCGGACTGGCTGATGCGGACCCGGCCGGCCGCGCGGGTGAAGCTCGCCTCCTCGGCGACGGCGACCAGGTACTCAAGCTGCCTCAGTTCCATGACTGCTGATTCTAGTTCCCAGAAGAACTATCTGTTGGACTTCTGCCGGCGCCGGCGGGCAGGCTGGAGTCATGACCAGGTACGAGAAAGCACAGCGGCCGGAGGACATCACCCGCCTGTTCGTCGAGCGGGCCAACGCGAAGGACGCCGCGGGGATCGCGGCACTGTACGAGGAGGGCGCCGTGATGGCGTACCCGCCGGGCGCCGTGACCGCCGGCCGGGAGGCCATCAGGGCGGTGTGGGCCCGGCTGCTGCCCGCCATGCCCGCCTTCGCG
>Ga0335075_10007720_pt1 | contig 16533 bp, 11 predicted proteins | sample Lox_Sample_24_FD_206723 | JGI IMG/M metagenome (GOLD analysis project Ga0335075, IMG submission 206723) | Soil microbial communities from Loxahatchee National Wildlife Refuge, Florida, United States - Lox_Sample_2.4 | ecosystem: Environmental > Terrestrial > Soil > Wetlands | place: USA... | reverse complement strand
ACGGCGAGCTGGCGCGAAACTCCGGGTATCTGAAGACCAGATTCCGTCGGCGGCCGGGTGAGCCGGGCAAGCAGGGCGTAGGAGAGAACCGTTGCGATAGCCGAGCCGGTGATGCCGAGGAGCGGAACCATCACGACGTTCAGGGCTATGTTTACCGCCGCCGCGATCAGCGTTGTCAGCGCTGCGCGAGCGGTCCGCCCCTCGCTCATCAGCGCTCGCACGTTGGACAGGTATTGCCCATAAGGGAACGTACCTATGGCGACGATCGCGACAATCGGCACCAGCCCGTCCGGATCGAACGATCGTGGCGCCCATATCCGCAGCACCACGGGTGCCCCGGCGGCCAGGCCGAATATCGCAGGGACGAGCAACAGGTTCAACACGTCGCGGCTGCTGGCCAGCAGCCGAGATCTTGCGACCCGGTCGGTGACGGCATAGATGCGCGGTATCCATGCCTGGTTGGCGAAGGCGAGAAGTATGACGCAGAGACTGCCTATGTTGTAAGCGACAGAGTAGCGCCCGGTCGCTGCCGACCCGAGGTCATGGCGAACTACTATCCGATCGCCAGCATAGAGAATGAAGACACAAAGCTGCTGCGGCACCATGGGCAGGCCGAAACCGAACGCCCCGCCATAGCGGCGGACCGCGGCCAGGGCCGACCAGTCCGGCCGCAGCGCCAGCAAGCCGACGAGAGCAGCAGCACCCTGTCCGATGATGACGCCGCACAGGTAGCTCGTGACAGTCGGCGCCCACCAGAACGTCAGAGCCACTCCGGCTGCTTGCGCTCCCAGATCCCCCACAGCGGCGACGACGATTACCATGCCCATGCTGTCTCTGGATCGAAGCATGGCGAATGATGTCCATGCCAGCGCATAGCAGGCGGCCCACAGTGCGGCCAAACGCGCGTCAAGGACCCCGTACAGGCCCACCAGGGGACCCCACGCCGGTGCGGCGAGGACGACGACAAGCCAGGCGGCGAAGGCCAGGATGGCGGAGATCGCCAGGACCCCGCGAGCCCGGCGATGGCCGTCCTCCCCGGCGAACACCTTCTGCGTCGCGAAGGGCAGCCCGAAGCTGAAGATCGGCCCTAGGATCTGCATCACCGCCAGGGCGAGCGCGAACTGCCCGTACTCCGCCACGCCAAGCCGCCGAGTCAGGATGGGCGTCACTCCCGCGGCGAGGAGCACCGGCAGGGCCGCCACCGCGAGGTAGACCAGATCCCTTGTGAACATGCCACGCAGGGCATCGGTCGCTGCTGGGTGATCGCCCGATGCCTGCTCACCCAAAAGTCGTTCCTCACTCTCACACGGACACCCGTTGTGACAGGTGCTCAGGTGCAGTCCTCTAAGCGAGCGTCAGCGCTTCATGGCGGTCCCGATGCTCTCCGTCCAGCGCTCCCGGGTCTTGATCCAGGAACATCCGGCCCACAGGGTCGGCCGCGCCCACCATGGCTGAGCCGGCAGCGGAGGCGGCTGGAAGATCTGACTGACTCTCGGGCCGCCCTTCAACGCCGCGGCCAGCCGTTGACCGCGGCCGGATCCGGTCGGCGGACCCGGGCGGCCCAGCCGGTGCACGGACCCGGCCGCGGCATCGATCTCGCCATTGAGCTGAACTCCGACCGAGCGCAGACCATCGGAAAGAAGCTTCACCTGGTGAAGCGGGTCTTCCAGCATCGAGTCGAAGTCGACCATGACGACGGGCAAACCGCACGATGCCGAGACCGCCCGCCGGTTGTAATCGTCCCAGAGCGCGTAGCAATAAACGATCGGGAAGCCTTCTCGCCGATGCAGCGAGCGCGTGACCGGGTCGGCATCCCGGACGACGAAGACGATGCAGAAGTCGCTCAGCACCTGCCGCCAGAGCGGAAGGGTCAGGCAGATTCGCGGGTCCTTCCACAGCCACCGCTCGCCCCGGTAGACGTTCTCGAAGGCGGCCCGCATCACGCCCCGGAGGTAATCGGCACGCCGTGAGCGCAGCCATGAGCGAGGCATCGGCGGCATGGCCATGTCGAAACCGCCGAAAAGGCGCAGGAGCATCTCGTTGAGGTCGCAGAGGGTGCTGCTCTCCCAGTGCCCGCTGGGATTATCTTCGGCGGTATAGATGTCGTCCTCCCGGCCGAGGGGAACGCCGAGCAGGTTGATCACCCTTGTCACCGCAGACGTGCCGCTGCGATGCATGCCGACGACCATGACCCCGTTCGTCATGTTCTCCGGTGCCGTCCCTGCTGGCCGGCGAGCTCGCGGGCGTACGAGCCGACCAGGAAGACGGCCGTCACCCCGCCCAGCGTCAGTCCGAGCGAGACAGGGCCGAGCGGGACGCCGCTGACGTCAAGAATCAGAGACACGATGATGACGAGCACGATCGATGCCGTTACCGCGATGGCGATCGACGGCCTGTCCGAAGGCTGCCTCAGCAGACGTAGCAGCGCATAGCCCGGGGCCAGCAGCAGTGCCGGCAAGACAACCAGCCTCCAGAACCCGGGAAAGACCGGGGCGCACATGAGCAGGACGGCTCCAAGGGCCAGGAGTCCGGGGTCTCGTGCCGCCCGCAGGCTGATGCCCCGGCGCTCCGGTCCGTCGCCGAGGCCCCGCGACATGTCACTTATCTCCGGCGGAATGTCACTCATCGTCGGCGTGAGAGGGATACCAAGAGAAATACTTTTCGAAGTCAATTCGGTAGACCCGATAGTGCTGTGAGGAATACAAGAGGCGTAGCCACGGCCAATGCGCCAGACGGGCGATGTTCTGTTCTGGCACCACCGGCGGGTCGTCGGTCGTGAACAGGTCAGCCTGCGGCGCAACATACTGAGCATCGCGGATATCGACGACGATGTAGTCGACTCGGTCTTGCTCCAGGGCGTGCATGAGAGACGGGAGCGGTGGACGGCGGTCGTACCATATTTCCGCAATTGGCAGATCGGGCGTCTGCCTCGGGGTGACTGCGTCAGCGTGAGTGGTGAGCGCCAGTGCGGTGTTTTCATCTGTCACCACGCGCGCCCCGGACCCCAGGTGCGTCAGGACCCATTGCGCCATCCGGAGCGTCTCGGGAGTGACGCTGCGGGTGTCAGAGCCGAACTCGTAGGGCCCAGGGAATCGATAATCGACCGGCGTACCCGCCGTGACGTTCCCGACGAGCAGCACGACGAGCACCACTGCGCCCCCCGCCGCGGCCACGCGCTTGATCCACTGCCTTCGCCGGTCCAGCTCGAACAAGATGGCGAGGGCGGCCGGCAGCAGGGCGACCCCGACATAGGTCGAGGCCCAGGAACGGTGGGCTCCGGCAGTACCCTGGGCGGTCACCGTCACCGGCACGCTCACCAAGTAGACCGCCACCACCACGAGCGGCCACAGGAGGTTCCCCCGCAGGGGGCGCTTCCGCAACCAGCGAATCCCGGCACACAAGAACCCGACCGCGATCAGGACAGGCGCGGCGAATGCCGCGAATCGTTCGTAGCCGGGAGTGCCGGAACGGCTGAAGAGCGTCCGCAATGCGTCGCCGCTCGTGCTCTTGGCCAGCCCAACCACGGAGAGAAGCTCGTGTGCGGGTTGTGCCACGAGGGGGAGGAGGTAGGACACCGTTGATGGGGCGACGAAGGCGACCCACAACACGAAGCACATCGCCAGCGTCAGCACGGGCGTCCACCTGACGAACAGGCGGCGCCCGCCACCCTCGCGGTCGGCAAACCCGGTCACCGGCTTGAGAACAAGCGCGCCGACCAAGAGCAGGCCGATGCCGGCCAGGCTGGTCAGATGGTGCGTCACTACGCAGCCGATGGAGATCACCGCGATCAGCAGTGACGTCAAGAGGCTCTGTATCCAGGTACGGCCGCCAGATCGCTCGGCCGCCAACGCTTCCACGTACAGGCGGAGGATCGTCAGCATCAGCAGTATCGCCAGGGATTCGTAGGCGAACTGGACGTCCTCGTAGATGAAGCTCGGGTTGACGGCGTAGACCAGGCCCGCCACCGCCGCCCACCGGTGCGGAACGGGCAGGGCCCGCGCTATGTAGTAGATCTGGACCGGGAGCAAGCAGTGCGCAGCGGCAATCAGGGTCAGGGCGGAGACCCACGGCGAAAGACCGGTCAGCCAGTGAATCGCGGCCGCGACGCCCTCCATACCCGGGTAATAGGTGCCGATCGGCAGCAAGGGCGTTCGCTGGAAGAGGCTATGGGCCGAAACGATGTTGCGCAGCAGGGCGTAATGAGCGGTCTCGTCGTAGTAGATCGGGCCGGTCGGGCTCATCCAGAACTTCGGCAGCAAGGTGAACAGTCCGAGCAATCCAAGCCAGAGAACCGCGTGGCGTCCCGATACCGCCCGCCACGCGACCGCGAGGTAGGCGAGCACCATCCCGGCCCAGAAGATGGGGTCGTAGGACTGGATCTGTTCGTTGGGCGCTTTACGGTACGCCCAGACGACCAGGACCGCACCGACGGCCACGAGAACGGCTGCCGTCAACTCCGCCAGCGCGTTGCTCGGGCTCGGCATCACCTGGGTCGAGCTGTCTGTCCGGGCATCCACGGATGCCCGCCGTTGATCCAGCCGCATGTTCGAACTCCCCCCCGGAAGGTTCATGTTGTTACAGCGGCCATCGTGAGAGTATACGCGAGAGTAGCTGGGCGGCTACCACAAGGAGTTGACCGCAGTACCACCGGAGCTCGCCCGGGCCACCCGTCTCAGGCTCGCTGGCGCCTTCCGTTCAGCAAGCTCAGGAGCCGCCCGATTGTCCCCACCGCTGCCTGATAGCGTGCACATTGCGTGCACAGCGCGCACTCTGTGCCCCGACGATAGTGCTGATGGGCGAGCCGGCCATGACCACACCGGCAGCGCCACTCGGACGGCAAAACCGGCTGCACACCACATCGTACTGAGCGCATGCCGAAGCCGTCAGTGAACCCTTCTCATCCTGAGATTTCGCGGGTCAGAAGGATGCGGATAGCCCTGGCCAGCTGACGGCCGTGGCCCGCCGCGTCCAGCGGCCACTTCGTGCGCTTTTATCATCTTATATCGGCTTATATTCCGGCTCGCTGTGTGATTGTTCCTCTTACGCCATGAGTCACCGGCTGCCTCGGCCAACCGAAATGTGGAAAATGGATCGCAGGCTGTGCCGAGCGGTAGCTCGAAGTAGCGAGTTTATTCTGTAACGTTGACAGTCCGGCTGGAATGTGTTCGAATAGAGCTGGACTCCGGCTGCTTGAACAGCGCAAACCCACGTTGCGTTTTGGCTAGCCGAGTCTTGGGGGTCATCAATTGCATCTTGCCAGACAAGGCAACGAACGAGTGGTCATCGTCGGGTCAGGGGGCCACTTCGCCTCGGGCATCAGTCACTATACCTATCTGCTCTCCCGCACCCTCAAAGAAGAATACGAGACCGGTGCCCTGCTGATGCGACGCCTGGTGCCCAAACGCCTTTACCCGGGCCGCGATCACGTCGGTGCTCCCGTGGCTAGCGCGGTGGTCTATCCGCCAGATGTTCCGGTCTATGACGGTGTGGACTGGTACTGGGGGCCGTCCCTCACAAAGGCGCTGCGATACCTTGACGGCCAACGTCCTAACGTCGTGATCTTCCAGTGGTGGGCCGGCGCTGTTTTGCATACGTATCTGCGATTGGCAAAGTACGCGGCCAGGCACGGCGCCAAGATCGTACTTGAATGGCATGAGAGCCAGGACGTGGGAGAGGCGGCGATGCCTGGCACACGGCGTTATGTTCAGCTTCTGATGCCTCGCCTGCTGTCTCTGGTGGATGCGCACGTAGTGCACTCCGACTTTGATCTGCAGGCCATTCAATCCACCTATCCGCTGGGCAATTCCATCATCCGCGTCATCGGGCATGGCCCTTACAGTCACCTGGTAACGGAGGCACCGTCGGCGGCTCGCCGCAAGGAATCTCCGTTCCAGCTATTGAATTTTGGCGTCGTTCGCCCCTTCAAGGGGGTCGAGGACCTAGTCACCGCATTCAGCATGCTCGACCACGATCAAGCTCGTCAATTCCGCCTGGCAGTGGTAGGCGAGACGTGGGAGCAATGGACTGCCCCAGATGACGCCATTGCCCGAAGTCCGCACGCGGACCTAATTGATCGCGTCAATCGGTACGTCGGCGACGAGGAGCTTGCCGCTTATGTGGCACAAGCGGATGCGATCGTGCTGCCTTATCACCGCTCGTCGATGTCGGGGCCCTTGCATATCGCCCTTACCGCCGGGCTGCCGGTCGTCGTAACTGCCGTCGGCGGGCTACTCGAAGCAGTCAGGGGCTACGAAGGCGCGATGCTGATCCCTCCCCAAGATCCCGCTGCCATCAGGGATGCTTTGCTCAAGCTTCCCGCGGTCCGGGGCCAGCGGTACCCGAACCCGCATTCTTGGCAGCAGACACTGGATGGTTACCGGGTGCTCATCAGTGACGTGCGCAAGGCTGCCAGTACGCGCACCCCGGCTCATTCCCGGGGGTAGCCGATCGGAGAATGTCAGGGTAGCCGATGAGGATGCGCAGGCCGGTCTTGGTCAAAGGTGCACTGATCGTAGCGCTCGTCGCTATTGTAACGGTCGCCTCGGTGGTCCTCGGGGGTCGGCGCACCACCGGGCCGCAGGCCCCTACCACCGGGAAGTTGACGCTCATATCTGCGCTGGCAGGCTCCGAGCGGAGCATGCAGGTTGCCTCGAGGATCGCCGGGATGCGACTGATGAATTATTATCCGGCCGCAGACGGCTGGACGAAGATGTGGACGAACTGGGATCCAGGAGTCCTTCGAGCTGACTTCACCCGGATCAGGGCACTCGGCGCTAACACTGTCAGGCTAATCGTCTTCCCAGACACCTTTGGCTGGCCAAGGATTTCCAGCAATATGGCCGCTCGTTTCGCTGATACCCTCAAGATCGCCGCATCGGAAGGTCTGGGCGTGCAGCTCACGCTATTCGACTTGTGGCACGATTATACAGAAGTTGAGCAAAGCCGGGCATGGCTGAAACAATTGCTGGATCCTTACGCATCCGACCCGGAGATTCAGCTAATAGAAATAAAGAATGAGGTCGATCCTTCAGATGCGGCTGAGGTGGCCTGGGTAAGGGCCCTTCTGCCCACCCTGCGATCCGTTATGCCGCACACACCGAGCACCGTCTCTGTGTCAGGCACAGAAGGTCCTCAGGGGTTTGCGCAGCTGCGGAGTGAGCTGACCGGCTCCCCGCTGGACGTTGCCGACATGCATTTTTATGGCAATGACGGATCGGCGTATGCATGGATGGTCGCGGCGAAACGTGCTGCTGGCCCCCTCCCATTGCTCATCGGAGAAGCTGGTTACCCGGTAATCGCAAATAGCAATGGCGGCCTAGAGGCCGGCGAGCTCAGACAAGCGCAGTGGTTCAGTGTGGTTTTCGCAGCGGCCCGCGCCGCGGGCGTCCCTCCTCCCGCACCATGGATACTTTATGATTTCAAACCCGGTGCCATCCCTGCGCAAGTATATGGCGGCCCGGGACAAAATCCCAACGCATATAACTATGGTTTGTACTCAGCGACAGGTCAATGGCGGCCTTCTGTGTGGGTTGTAAAACGTGCCTTTGCTGGCCAGGACGTCAATTTTTCGGATTTCACCTCCGGTCTGAGCGGGTTGAACAGCCTGCTGGTTTGGACGCCGTACCTCCCGCAGCTAGGCAAACTGGCATACGACCCGAGTGTGGGATATCTCCGACCCGGCTCACTTCGGCTTTCCGGAACAATCCGAGGCCAGGCTGGTGCGCCATCGTTTTCCTTGATACCCAGCAACCCGGCGATACCGGGCCAGCTATGGACCGTATCCGTGTGGGCTAAAGGGGAAAACGTTAACGGTGTAGCCCAGCTATCCCTTTCCTGGTTCGGTTCTGCAGGCGCTTACCTGGGCGAGACCGACAGTAGCGTCTTGCCGTCTGGGAACCCGTCCTGGACCGAACTCGTTGTCCGCACGCGGGTTCCGCCTGATACCGCGGCGGTTCAGTTGTTCCTCAAGTCGAGCGACGTCGCCGGTACCGTCTGGTTTGATGACATAAATATCGCGGTGTCTGGTTAGCGACGATTCGCCGGGATGGTGGTGGACGATGTCGGGGCCGCATCGTTTGCCGGAGCGAGGAGCGGGGACTTAGCACTCAGTCAATGGAGCAGCAGCCAGGAGTGACCGGCCGTTCCCTTCGTCTGCCGGGCACTAGGGGGGCGTGCGAAGATGCGTTGTCCGATGAAGGTGTCGCTCGTCTCCCCTGGGTTCCCACCGCAGCTCGGCGGGGTCGAAGTCGTCGTCAGGCATCTCGCCGACGAGCTGTCCGGGTACGGCCATCGGGTGACCGTCTACGCGCAGCGACCCCGGGGATCCTCGTTCCTGGCTGGGCCGGACTATCCGGTGTGCTGGTTTGCGGACTGGAGTGGCTCCCGGCAGTTTAGGGTGGCACCCGGGCTCCTTCGAGCGCTGTGGCGAGACAGAGGGTTGTTCGACGTCATCCACGCGCACAGCTTCCATGCCGTGCCCGCGATGATGGCAGCCACCGTACCGAAGGTGCCGCTGGTGTTCACGCCGCATTTTCTTGCCGCCGGTGGCACCAGGCTCGCATCGGCAGCGCACATCGTGTACGACCCGCTGGCCACGTTCTTGTTCCGGCGCGCGGACGGGGTGACCTGCGTTTCGGCAGCGGAGGCGGAGCTGGTGCTGCGGCGGTATCCGTTCGTAGAATCCCGGCTGTCCGTTGTCCCGCTGGGAGCGGATATCCAGGCCGTCCTGTCCGCCGAGCCCTTGGACGCCGATCGCCCGGTGATCTTGGTCGCTGGACGTCTGGAAGCCTACAAGCGCGTCGAGGTGGCCATACGGGCGTTCGCGCGCATGCGCAATAAGGACGCACGACTGGTCGTCTGCGGGACAGGTTCCCACCGGCCGGCGCTGGAGCGTCTTGTCCGGGAGCTGGGGATAGCGGCCAGGGTTTCCTTCCTGGGCCAGGTCAGCCAGGAAGAGTTGCACCGATGGCAGCGCACTGCGACTGTGACGCTGAGCTTGTCGCCAGTGGAGTGTTTCGGGTTGGTACTACTGGAGGCGACCGTGGCCGGCAGCCGGGTGGTGGCTTCTGACATTCCCGTTCATGCCGAACTGGCAAAGCGGGTGGGGCGCGTCGATGGCGGCATGGCTCTGGTGGCGCCAGACGTGGCAGCCGCAGCCGCGGCGCTGGACCATCAGGTGGAGATGGGACGCCTGGCAACGCTGCCGGATCGGAGCTTTGACTGGTCCGCCATGGCTCGGCAGTTCGAGGCCATCTACCGGTCCGTGGGGTAAATCGTGCGGCTGATCGAATTGACAGACCTGTACCAGCCCGCGATCGGCGGTCTGGAACGCTTTGTCCTCCTGCTGTCCGAGGGGCTCGCCAGCCGCGGTCACGAGGTGCACGTGGTGACGAGCGCGGTTCCCGGCGTCCCGGCAGTCGAGAGGTCCGCCGGGGTGACCGTTCACCGGATTCCGCTGCTCTACCAGAAGCTGGCGCCCCGGCTCGGCGAAGATGCGGCCCGGCCATTTCACCCGCCGGCTCCCGACCCGCTGTTCCGGCGCCTGCTGGCCGAGGTCGTCCGGGAGGTCGAGCCGGACGTCATTCACGCCCACGCATGGAGCGTCTTCTCTTGCCTGGCCCGGACCTTCCCGCCGACGCCCGTCATGGTGACCGCTCACGACTACGGTCTGGTGTGTGCGAGACGGTCACTGGTGCACAAGTCGGGTGCCTCGTGCCCGGGCCCGTCCTGGCGGCGGTGCGGGCCGTGTGCCAGCTCGCAGTATGGCCTGGGCAAAGGCAATGCCCTGGCGGCCGCGTCGCTGTCCAGTCTCCGCCTGCTCAAGAAGGTCGGCACGTACACCGCGGTGAGCGACTATGTGGCGAATCGGCTGTCGCCCACCATCGGCCAGATCGCCGGCCAGCCGGTCGGCACGCTGCATTCCTTCGTTCCTGATGGCCTATACGAGGCCGGCTGGCGGGGGGAACGTCCGGAGTTCCTGCCCAGCGAAGACGGCTACCTCCTCTATGTCGGGCAACTATCCCGGCACAAAGGTGTCGACGTCCTGCTCGATGCCTACCGGCGGCTCCCGTCCCCCCCGCCGCTGGTGATGCTCGGGACGCCGCACCCGACATCCCCGGCCCCGCAGTCCCTGCCGGCTGGTGTCACGATGCGAACCAGCGTCGCGCACCGCAGCGTCGTCGCTGCCATGGTGCGGGCCGCCTGCGTGGTCGTTCCGTCTGTGTGGCCCGAGCCGCTCCCGATGACCGTGAGTGAAGCGGAGAATTGCGGCGTCCCGGTGATCGCATCCGCGGTCGGCGGGATACCTGAGCAGGTCCTCGACGGACAGACCGGCTGGCTGGTCCCCGCGGCCGACCGCCGGGCCCTGGCCGACCGGCTCGCCGCGTTGCTCGCCAGCGCCGATCGCGCCCGGACGATGGGCCAGGCCGGACGGCTGCACGGGCGACGTTTCACCGCCGCACACGGGACCGGCCTGTTCGAGGAAGCGCTGCGGACCGCCTCGCAGACCGCCTGACCGATATTGCTGCACGTATCAAGTCCGACTGTTGACGATCACGAAATTACCGGTTGAGGCCGGTGGTCAATGCGCAATTTCCCGAGCAAATGTCTTGGCGCAGCGATAGGGAATCTGTACGCCAGGAATACCCCCGGCGTTCAAGACCGCTAAGGTCTCGTCCGGTGATTTTTCTCGGGGAATCCAGAGGAATGCGCGCGAAAGACACTTGTCCGTATCGGCGCGCCCGAGCATGCATCCGGATAAAGAGAGTTGTCCGTCTGACCTGCGGAAATCCTGGTCGCGACGGCGTAACGTGCAGATTGTCCCGGAATATTCCCGCCCATCTGCCAGTCCGGTGAATGGTCGCAAATGTCCCGTTACGCCTGGGTGATCCGCCGTGGCCTACGCGGCATCCGAGGGTTTGATACTGTAATACAAGTTGCCGGCCTGCAGCAGGTGAACGCACCATTCCGAGATGCGGGCCGGATAGAGGGGGAGCGCCTATGGGCAACGACCGTTGTCCAAGATTTGTCGCCGACGGCGGTCCCTGGTGCGCGGTCGGGCGTGCCGACGGGTGCCTGGAACCCGGATGCCAGCGGGATGGCTGAGATGCCAGGCTCGCGAGGCCCGATCCCGATTACCCGCAAACCACATCATTAGGGTCAGCAAGGCCCAATGTTTCGTCGCAAGCGGAGGTTGCCGTTATGGCTATCGAAGACAGCAGCGAAGTGACGGTCCGCCCGGAGCTTAATCGAACTCGGGCGACAAGCCTGGTGTCCGACGCCCTCACCGCCGTCATCCCAGGCCTGCGGGCCGGGGAACTGGACGAGCGGCAAGAACTCTACGCAGACCTGGGGATGGACTCGCTGCGTTTCGTCCGCCTGCTCGTCGAGCTCGAGAGCAAGCTCGGCGTCAACCTGGACGACGAGGACCTGATGACGATCGACCTCGTGAACGTGGCGGACCTGATTGACCTGGTGGAACGCATCTCGCCTCCGCCCGCGAAGTGAAGTCCGGATCTAGGTATCACTGGAGGTCACCGCATGGCTGCCATGGCGCGAGACGCGCTGCTTCCCACCCACTGGTTCAACATCTTGCACGACCGGCCGCAGTACGTGGCCTCCGCCGTATCGAGATCACAACTTTCGGGAAAGATGAAGTGCACAAAACACGCCCTGCAGCTCCAGCAACCGTTCTCCCTCGCGCGCCAGTCCCTCAACACGACCGACCGGTTCATACCGATACCAGAGGAGATCCTTGACCTGTACGCGCAGTACCGTCCGACGCCGTTGCGGCGGGCGGTGCGCCTGGAGGAGCGGCTCGGCGCCAACGCTCGCATCTACTACAAGTACGAGGGCGCCAACCTCACCGGAAGCCACAAGCTCAACACCGCCCTGGCGCAGGCCTACTACTACTCGAGGGCCGGTGTGAAGCGCATCGTCACGGGCACGGCCGCGGGCCAGTGGGGCACCGCCCTGGCCTACGCGTGCCAGCTCATGAACCTTGGCTGCACGGTCTTCATGGTCAGATCGACCTTGCGCCAGAAGCCCATCCGCGGCGAGATGATGCGGCTGTTCGGCGCGGAGGTCCATGAGAGCCCTAGCGACCTGACCGAAGTCGGGCGGCGGGTGCTCAAGGAGGACCCGGCGGCGATCGGTACCCAGGCAGTGGCCAACGCGGAAGCTCTTGAGCTCGCGGGCGAGGACAGGCAATCACGCTTTGCCGTCGGCAGCGGAGAGAACTCGGTACTGCTCCACCAGACCGTCATCGGCCAGGAGGCCATCTCACAGATGGCCGCGCTTGACGACTTCCCCGACTGCGTCATTGCGTCGATGGGCGCCGGATCGAACTTCGGCGGGATCGCGCTGCCCCTGCTCGGCGCGGCAGAGGACGCCGGCAGGCCGATCAGGCTCGTCGCCGTCGAGTCCACCGCCTGTCCCAAGCTGACACGGGGCCGCTACATGTACGACCTGAGCGACGCGCTGGGCACAACCCCGATCACCAAGGTCTACTCGCTGGGTAGCGGCTACGTGCCGCCGCCTGTGTACGCGGGCGGACTGCGGCACCACAGCGCCGGGCCGCTGGCCAGCGCCATGCACGCGGACGGCACCGTGGAGGCGATGGCCATCGACCAGCTCACCTCGTTCCGGGCCGGCATGCTCTTCTGCCAGACCGAGAGCATCCTGCCCGCTCCCGAATCCGCCCACGCGGTGGCCGGGATGATCGATGTCGTGTCGCGGCACACGCGCGGGGAGGCCCCGCTGGTCGTCCTCGTGAACATCAGCGGCCACGGGTTGCTGGACCTGGGTGCCTACAGCCGTTTCGCCGCCGGCGACATCGAAGCGGTGACAGTGGACGAGGCCAGCCTGTCGCGGAGCCTGAGCAGCCTGGAGGAGTTTAACCAATCGATCAGCGCGGAACCGGCGGGAGCGAGGTGACTACCGAGCGGTGGGTGCGGTCGTTTGTGCCGGAGCCGGGCCCAGATCACGCGGCGGCCAGGGAGCTGGCGCGGCGGCATGCGCCCAGCGCCTGTGACGATGACGATGACGGGCAGTTCAGGCAAGCCTGGAAGCGGTTCGCCGATTCCGGGGTGTACCGGCTCATGATCCCCGGTGCGGGCCTCGACGTCGACGCTGCCCTGGGCACCCTCGAGGGGCTCGGGGAGGGAACCCGCAGCGCTGGCTTCCTGCTCAGCGTCGGGGCCCACAGCTTCGCGGCGGGAGCTGCCATCTCGCGGTTCGGCGGCGAGGCCCAGCGGCGGGTACTCGACCTCATGCGGGACGGAAGCGTGATCGCCGCGTTCGCGGCATCGGAGCCGGAGGCGGGCTCGGACATCATGTCGCTGCGGACACGGTGCGTGGCGGTCGGCGATGACTATGTGCTGGACGGGACGAAGCATTTCGTGACCAATGCGAGGCTCGCCGACTACTTCGTGATCTTCGCCACCAAGGACCGGAGACTGAACTGGCGGGGCGTAACCGCGTTCCTGGTGCCACGCGACACGCCGGGCTTGTCCCTGGGATCGAAACAGCGACTGATCGGTCTGACCGGCTGCTTCATGAGCACGGTGCACCTGGACTCGGTGACGGTTCCCCCGTCGGCGATGCTAGGACGCCCAGGGCAGGGATCGTCGGTCTTCGGACACGCGATCGCATGGGAACGGAGCCTGCTGGCGGCTATGGCCATCGGGGCGATGCGCCGCCAGCTGACCGACGCGGTCGACGCCGCCCTGGCCACAGGCCAGCCGACCGGGGCGAATGACTGTCACGCGGACGCGGTGGGTCTGGTCGCCGACATCGCGGGGCGCTATCTGGCCGGGCGGCTGCTCGTGCGCGACACGGTCACGAAGCTGGCGGCCGGCACGCTCACACCTGGACAAGCCAGCCTCACGAAGCTGTGGATCAGCGAAGCGGAGCTTGCGACCAGCCGCGAGCTGGCCGCGACCGGGCCGCCGGCGGAGCTGCTGGCTGGTTCGCCGCGCACGGGTGACCTGTTCAACGCCCTCGGCGCGACGATCTACTCGGGCACGTCGGACATCCAAAGGAAAATCATCGCTGCCGAGCTCGGGATACTGCAATGACTTCCACACTGTCCCATCTGCTCCTGCAGGCCGCCGACGCACACCCTGACAAGCCGGCCGTATGGTCGCCGGCCGGCGAGCTGACGTACGCCGACCTACGCGACGGCTCGATGTGCCTTGCCCGCGCCCTGGTGGAGCACGGGATCGAGCCGGGCGACCGGGTGGTGATCGCTCTGGCCAAGGATCTCGCGCTTCCGATCGCCATCTTCGGCACGCTGCTGGCAGGCGGCGCCTACGTACCGATCGACTACCTGACTCCGCCCGCGCGGGCGCACTCCATCGCCGTCGACGCCGAGCCAGTCGCGGTGGTCTCCGGCCCGCAGACGATGCGCGCGATGCTGCTCGGGGACGCGCACCCTGCTCACGGCGGCTCGAGTGACAACTCTCCTGCGCTGCACTGGCTCGGCCGAGACTGGTTCGATCAGGACAGCTCCCCGGAACGTCGGCCGGTAAGCGAGAGCCTGGCCCGGGTCCGGCAGCTCGGCCAACTGCGCTCGCCAGTCGAGCTATCGGCCTCGGCGCTGTCGTACATCTTGTACACGTCGGGCTCAACAGGCCGGCCGAAGGGCGTGGCGCACACACACGCCAGCGCGCTGGCGTTCGTCCGGTGGGCGGTCGACGCAGCGGGAGTGAAGCAGAACGATGTCGTCTCCCAGCACGCGTCACCTTCGTTCGATCTCAGCGTGTTCGACTTCTTCGGGGCGGCCATGGCCGCTGCCAGGCTGGCGCTCGTGCCCGCCTCCACGTTCGGCCGCGTCGCCAGCCTGTGCCGTTTCATCGCCGCGACCGGCGTCACCGTGTGGTACTCCGTGCCGTCGGCCCTGCTGCGCGACAGCTCCCTGGACTCCCTGGCTCTGCTTCAAGAAAGCGCCCTGCGTCAGATCATCTTCGCCGGCGAGGAGATACCGGTAGGGCCGCTACGCGTCCTGTGGCACCACCTGCCGCCATCATGCCGCGTCGCGAACTGGTACGGCCCGACAGAGACAAATGTCTGCACGTTCCACGACCTGACCGCGCGTGACATCGAGGGCGGCGACCCCGTCCCCATCGGACAGCCCTGCCCCTACGCCAGCACATCACTGGCGACCGGCGGCGACCCCGGTACGCGGCACGGCGCCGCGGGCGAGCTGCTTGTCGCCGGGGACTCGGTCATGACCGGCTACTGGAAGCGCCCGGATGCCACATCCCGGGTCCTCTCCCCCGGGCCCGGCGGGCGCCTGTACTATGCCACCGGGGATCTCGTCTCGCGAGACGCCCGCGGGCTCGTCTTTCTCGGCCGGGTTGACCGGCAACTCAAGGTCCGCGGGCATCGCGTGCAGCCCGAAGAAGTAGAGCACGTGCTCCAGCAGCACGCCGAGATCGATCAAGCCGCCGTCGTCAAACACCGGCGCGGCGACGCCGACGTGCTCGCCGCCGCGGTACGCCTCACCGGCGGGGCGGCACTGGACCACGACGCGGTCATCGGTCACTGCACCAGGTACCTGCCGCTCTATATGATCCCCGACGTCATCCTGCCGGTCAGCGAGATACCGCGCGGCCCCCGCGGGAAGGCCGACTACCGCGCCGTGCTCGACCTAGTGGAATCCCATCGCAGCGACCTCGCCCGCGGCGCTACCTATTTATCCATCGTGTGGAAAATTTCCCGCCCGGCGGAAGGGCTGGCCCGGCGACCGAGCTGTCTCGCTGGGGCTGGATGAGGCCCAGGTTGGCCAGGCTGTCCGTGCTGTTCCAGAAGTCCCAGTGGGCCGGGCTTCTCCGGATGGCGGCGCTCACCTCGGCGGCGCAATGCCCGAACGCCGCCGCCGTGTCTGCCTCCATCGGTACTGGCGCGGAGATCTCCCACACCTGGTGGCGGTAGTCGGCCGCGCGGTACAGGACACCCATGAGCAGCGGCGCACCGGTCACCTGGGCCAGGCCCACGGCCCCTGGCAGCAGCAGGGCCCGGCGGCCGAGGAAGGGCACCTCGACGCTGCGGGGCCGGTCACTGTCCAGCGACGGCGCGTCGATCAAGATCGCCACCACCTCATTGGCGCGGACTGCGGCCGCTGCCTGCGCCACGGGCTGGAACCGGCCAGGCCATGGCTCGATGTTCGGCCGCTGCCGGTGGCGCCGCAACGGCCTGGTGTAGGCCAGCTCCCAGAACCACCGCTCGGCGGATGAGAGGCCGGGCGTGTAGACGTGCACCCGCCGCCCGATGGTCGTGACCGGGAAGCCGCTGTCGTGCAGCACCGAGAGGCCGCTGTCGTAGGAGCCGAAGTGGCCGATACAAAGGATCGCTCCCTTGCCCGCGGCCAGGGAGGCCTCCAGATGTTCCCGCCCACGGATCTCGACCAGCCGCCGCAGGGGCAGCGCCCTGCGCCGCAGCCGTTTCATGTCGACCGCCTCGCAGGAGGCGAACCTGAACCATTCCCGGGTTACCCGCAGCGCCGCGGCCGAGCTGAGCTCGTCTCCCAGTACG
>Ga0335075_10007719_pt1 | contig 16533 bp, 17 predicted proteins | sample Lox_Sample_24_FD_206723 | JGI IMG/M metagenome (GOLD analysis project Ga0335075, IMG submission 206723) | Soil microbial communities from Loxahatchee National Wildlife Refuge, Florida, United States - Lox_Sample_2.4 | ecosystem: Environmental > Terrestrial > Soil > Wetlands | place: USA... | reverse complement strand
TTGCCCCTCAGCTCTTCGTCGGAGAGCTTCTTGATTCCGTCCTCGAACGCGCCAATGGCGGCCACTCTGGGCAGCATGCGCTTCACGATGCGCTCGTTCGAAGTACCGAAGACCCGGGTTATCATCTTGTCTAAATCAACAGCCACGTGCGTCCCTCACTTATCCAGTGTAAATGGTGCCGGATGATGCCGTGTTACAACGGCATCCGCCTCAGAAGCGAAGACTTGCGCCCCGAGCTATGCGGCTCACAGGCGCAGTACCAGCCCTTCGACAGGCTGGCCGCGGCGAATGCGGCTCAGTTGGCGACTGAGCTGCCTGGCAGACGATTCGGGCTCGCCGTCATCGTCGTCCTCCACGGGTTCGACGAGTCTTGCTTCGATCTCATGAGAGACCGAGGGCCGGTAAAACGTCTGCGTGAGAAGGAAGATTACGCCCAGTGCGGCAGACGATGGGCAGAATCCCGGGCTCTTGTCATGGCGCCTGTGGTGGCTCCAGGCGGCGCGGCGCAGGTGGTAATGGACAAGGATGAGAGCGATCGCGAGAAACGGCGCGCCGAAACCGCATTCGGCGCAAACCAGAAGCAGACGGGAGCTCATAAACACCCTTCATGGCGGCGGGCCGGCTTCAAAGGCAACAGACGTGCGCGGGACAGCGGAAGCTATCCGGCAATTGCGAAGGTTGCACTGCAGATTTAAGCCAGCCGGAAGGGCGGAGGACGCTGAAAGGATGCAGGCAGCGCGGGGGCATCGGGCCTGCGGCCGAGATACATATACGCTAAAGGCGATAGAAGGCTGAGAGGCGAGATGACCCCAACCAACAGGAGGGGAAGCGTTGCAAGCCAGACCGCTGTGCCGTTTGAATGCGCCGCCGGGATCAGCAACGCCGCAAGAATGGCCGCGATTGCGATGGCCGCAACCAGAATCCATCCTCGCTCCTGCCAGCGACCGCGCATGGCCGATTCCCTCGTGGGACTCAGTATAGCAGCGTCTGTCCCGGGCCGCTGCTGACGCGTGTTTGCTCCCATTCGCGTGGCAACAATTCGCGGTTCGTCAGCAGACGGCGCGCAATGGTGGACAGTTCCCGGCGCGAAAAGCCATAACTTTCCCGCAGAGCCACCGTACCGCTCTGACCGTTCAGCTCGAACACGGCTTCGTATCCCTGACCGATCACCCGCAAGTGGGCTGGACGATAGTCATTGGGATAAATGACAACCCGCAATGCGCCAGTCCTTAGAACGGTTGGCATGAGTTCAGGTTGAGTTGGTCACAAACCTAAATGCTTCGGTTTATCTTTCGCTCCAGAAAAAGAACAACCCCGGCAAACTGCGCCGGGGTCGTTGGTGTAATCGAGGGTAAGGATCAGTTGCTGAACAGCAGCACTCCCGCCACCTTTTCCTCCGCGGGCGTTTCGTCCGCGCTCACCGGCCGGTAGAACAGCTGGTTTGTATCCAGGTAGACCTCGAGGAACGCCGGCCGCTCGGGGATCTGGCCGGCGATCAGAGCCTCCGAGAGCGGGTCCTCGACGTAACGCTGCAATGCCCGGCGCAGCGGACGTGCGCCGTAGCTGCGGTCGGTCAGCGTCTTGTCGAGTATCCACTTCTTGGCTTCGTCGGTCACCGAGATGGTGATGGACTTCTGCGCCAGGTTGGCGTTCAACTGCTGCACCAGCAACTCCACGATCTGGATCAGGTCCGCGTCCGACAGCGACTGGAAGAGGATCACCTCGTCGAGACGGTTCAGGAACTCGGGGTTGAAGGTCTTCTTCACCTCGTTCTTGACCAGCTCCTCCACCTTCTCGCTGACGATGTCGTCGCGGTCGCTCTGGAAGCCGAGGCCCTGCTTCTTTTGCAGGTGCCGCGCGCCGATGTTCGAGGTCATGATGAGGATAGTGTTCTTGAAGTCGACGGTGTTGCCGAGGCCGTCGGTCAACTGGCCGTCCTCAAAGACCTGGAGCAGGATGTTGAAGACATCCGGGTGCGCTTTTTCGATCTCGTCGAGCAGGACGACGGAGTAAGGCGAACGCTTGACGCGCTCCGTCAACTGGCCGCCCTCCTCGTAGCCCACGTAGCCCGGAGGCGAGCCGATGAGCTTCGACACCGAGTGCTTCTCCATGAACTCCGACATGTCGAAGCGGATGAGCGCCTTGTCGGACCCGAACAGGAACTGCGCCAGCGTGCGCGCCATCTCCGTCTTGCCCACGCCCGTGGGGCCGAGGAACAGGAAGCTGCCAATGGGCCGGTGCGGCGACTTGAGGCCGGCGCGCGAACGGCGTATCGCCCGCGCCAGGGCCGAGATCGCCTTGTCTTGCGAGATCACGCGCTTGTGCAGCTCTTCTTCCACGCGCAGGAGCTTCTGCGTCTCTTCTTCCTTGATGCTGGTCACCGGCACGCCCGTCCAGCGGCTGACCACGTCTTCGATGTCCTCGCGGCCCACGATGCCGGCGGCCGAGTCGTCGAGGTGGTACTTGTCGCGCAGGGCGCGCAGGTTCTCGCGCTCCTTGCGCTCCTCGTCCGAGTAGAAGCGGGCCTTCTCGAACTCGTGGTTGGCGATGGCCGAGTCCATGCGGTGCACGATGAACTTGATCCGCTTCTGGACCTCCGTGATCTCCTCGGGCAGCGAGGTCTGGCGCAGCTTGACGCGGGCGCCGGCCTCGTCGATCAGGTCGATGGCCTTGTCGGGCAGGAAGCGGTCGGGGATGTAACGGTTGGAGTGCGACACGGCGAACTCGACTGCGGCATCGGTATAGCTGACCGCGTGGAACTTCTCGTAGCGGTCTTTGATGCCCATGAGGATCTTCACCGCATCGGCCTCGTTGGGCGGCGGCACCTTGACCGCCTGGAAGCGCCGCTCGAGGGAGCGGTCCTTCTCGATGGACTTGCGGTACTCGCCGGGCGTGGTGGCGCCGATGCACTGGATCTCGCCGCGGGAGAGGGCCGGCTTGAGGATGTTGGCGGCGTCGAGCGAGCCCTCGGCCGAACCCGCGCCCACCAGCGTGTGCAGCTCGTCGATGAAGACGATGGAGTTCTGGTTCTCCATCAGCTCCTTCATGATGGTCTTGAGGCGCTCCTCGAACTGGCCGCGATACTTGGTGCCGGCCACGATCAGCGAGAGATCGAGGGCCAGCACGTGCTTGTCGGCCAGGAAGCTGGGCACCTCGCCGTCGGCGATGCGCTGCGCCAGGCCCTCGACGATGGCGGTTTTGCCCACGCCGGGCTCGCCGATCAGCACCGGGTTGTTCTTGGTGCGGCGGCAGAGGATCTGCACCACGCGCTCGAGCTCGCCGTCGCGGCCGACCAGGGGATCGAGCTGGCCGTCCATGGCGGCCTGGGTCAGGTCACGGCTGAACTCGGCCAGCAGGCTCGACTCGCGCTGGCGCTGCTGCTGGGGCGCCTTCTCCTGCGTCACCCGGGCCAGCTCGTCGCGAATCTGCGCCAGCTTCAGGCCGCGCTCCTGCAGGATCTCCGAGGCAAAGCATTTCTCCTCGCGCAACAAACCAAGGAGCAGGTGCTCGGTGCCGATGTGCTTGTGGCCCAGCCGCTCAGCCTCTTCGGCCGCGTAGGCGAGCACCCGCTTGCACTCGTTCGAAAGCGGCAGATCGACACTGGTGGAAACCTTCTCGCGGATCGTGGTATGGGCTTCAATCTGTTTGCGAATCGACTCCACTGAAGCGTGGGTGCGCAAAAAACGGTTGGTTAACGCCTTGTCCTCGCGCAAGAGCCCGAGCAGCAGGTGCTCGGTCTCGATATAGGGTGAGCCGAACTGGCTGGCCTCATACCGCGCGAAGAAGATCACGCGCCGTGCCTTCTCCGTATAGCGTTCGAACATGGTGTTTCACCTCATGCAGGCTGTCGGCTGGAGTGGCCGTCCGGTTCGCTTCTCCCATCAACCCCGGCTCGTCGCGCCGTCCGTCGATGGAAACGCTGATTCCGGCCTCGGCCCTGCCCGCGCGCGCCTCCCTGTTACATCGCCGCCGAAGGTCCTTTGGAAAGTTCTTGCCTCGCCTTCGAACAGCTCTTGTGAATGGTTTCGGAGCCGCTTATGCTCTCCTCTGGTCTTTGCGCGCCGCGGCGCCCAAAGATGCCCATCCATCCTCTTCAGCCTGGAAGAGTCGTGATTCCGCCTTTTCCAGGCTGCTTACGTGTTTAGATTCAAAAACTAGCGGAATGTTGCTGTAGCCCGCCAAAAGGTCCTTAAGTCATGCGTTTGGGGCCGCGCTCCCTGGTTGGGGAGCCGGGGCCATCTGGGTTAAGCAGCCATTCTCCAGCCGCAAGGCTCGCGTACATCGTGCCGCGAGATCAAGGTTATGCGTCACAAGAATCGATGTGAGCCCGTGGTATGCGTGCAGCCGCGAGACCAGCTCGAAGACCTGGGCCGCGGTGACGCCATCCAGGTCGCCGGTGGGTTCGTCGGCCAATAGCAGCCGGGGATGGTTCACCAGCGCGCGCGCCAGCGCCACGCGCTGCTGCTCGCCGCCGGAGAGCTCGCCCGAGCGGTGATCGCCGCGCTCCCCCAAACCCACCTCCTTGAGCCACCCCGCCGCGGCGCTGAGCGCCTCGTGCTTTTTTACGCCACGCGCCATCAGCGGCATGGCTACGTTTTCCAGCGCCGAAAACTCCGGCAGCAAATAATGGAACTGCCAGACGTAACCGATCTCGCGATTGCGAAAGGCTGCGGCCTCGCGCAGCGTGAGCCGGGTCACATTGGTTGACGCGCAGTATACAGTTCCTGCGGAGGGCGCATCAAGCGCCCCCAGAATGTGCAAAAGTGTGCTCTTTCCTGCGCCCGACTGGCCCACGATCGCCACCATCTCGCCGGCGGCGATCTGGAGATTGAGCCCCTTGAAAAGCTGCAGCGTGCCGCGCGCGGTGCGGTAGGACTTTTCCAGCTCCCGCACTTCGACGACCGGGGAAGTATTTTGGGAGACAGTCCCCACCCGTGCCTCCGGTTCCCGCTGGCTGCGGGATGCCGGGCCGGCGGCCGCTGGAGTGGTTTCTACCATTCGATTGCATTCAATTTTACATGCGGAGGCGGATACTGCCGGCAATCCCACCGATTGGGGAGCCGGATTTGAGATTACCGGGAGCGCTTACCGATGGGGGATGCCCGCTTTTTGCGCAGGCTGCACAGCCGCGGGCGGCAAGGCTGCCGCGGCCGGAATGGCGGAAGGGTCGAGACGGGCGATGCGGCCGTTGGGGCCGACGACGAAGGGCAGCGAAAGGGCGTTCCAGTTGCCGTTGTCGATAGGCTGCCAGGTGCGGCCGTCGTCGCGGCTGATATCGGAGCCGTTGGCGCCTGCGGTGATCCAGGCGTGGAGGGATTCGCTCCATTCGACCGAGGAGCGGTAGCCGTGGGGCGGCTTAACGGCCGCCGCTACCCTCGGCTCGAGCAAAAAGGGAATGATCGAAGCAGCGGTCCCTTGGGTTGCGTCCGGCCTGGCATAATCGCCACCCACGACAATGAAGCGCGCCTTATCGGGGCGGAACGCGATCGAAAAGATGCCCGTCGAAGAAGAATCTCCCGCAAGAGGCAGCTTTACCTTCCTAAAGTGAAGAAATCCATCAAAGCAAGCTGCCGGATACTCTTGGGCCGTGAGCATCGTGCAGACGCTGTCGGGGACATAAAGCCAGGGACCATCGGGGCCGCTGGTGCCGAACAAAGGCATGCCTTCGTAACCAAGGCTTAACGCAGAATTGCTTGCCGCAAATGCACCGATCCCCGCATTCGGCGCGTCAAGGTCGCCGGTGTTCACGCGCCCCCAATGCTTTCCGCCGTCGAGTGTAAAAAACAATATGAAGCGGCCGGCGACGGGATCGCCGAGAATGAAACCGTGAGCGCGATCATGGAACCTCAACGTATCCCAGAAGCCTCCGCGATCGGGGTTCTCGAATATCAAATTCCATTTCCCGCACCCATCCGCCGTCTTATAAAGCCGGCTCTTATCCCCCGGCCCCGAGGCCATCACGATCGCCATCTGCGCATCCCAGCCCTGCACGCCGCGAAAATCGAGGGTTGCGCCGTCCTTCGCCGCGTCGGGCGTAGCGCAGCGCGTCCAGTGCGCGCCTCCGTCAACCGTCCGCAGTACAGTTCCGCCCGTCCCGCTGGCCCAGGCCACCGTCCCATCCACCGAGTCGATGCCGCGCAGGCCGGCCGTCGTGCCTGAATCCTGCATCGTCCACACCTGCGGGGCCGGCGATTGCGCTAACCCCGTCGCCACAGCCGCAATCACCAGGACGCTCGCCGAAAGACCTTGCATGGCTGGCAGTATAGCCGGGTAGACCGCGGGTTCCTGCCCGGCTTTTCCGCATGGTCGGCGCGCTCCGGGGAGGGTATTCTGGATGCGCATGAGCGACACGGCTATGGGACGCGCAGGCGGGAGAACAGCGCTTTGAGCGGGCAGCGCTGGGGCGCGGGTTTTGCCGCCGCGGGCCGCTTTGTGGCCGAGATTGAGGCTGCCGCGGCCGGCCAGGGCACGTTGCGGCCCGGTTACGTGCTGGCCGGCGACGAGATTTTCCTGCTCGACCGCTGCCGGGCCGCGGTGATCAAGGCTTTCGTTCCGCCCGACCTCCGCGACTTTTGCCTCTCCGACCTGGACCTGGGCTCGACCTCGATCTTCGAAGCGCTGGACCTGGCGCAGACGCCCTCGCTGATGGCGCCCTTTCAGGTCATCTTCATCCGCAACGTGCGCCAGCTTTATACGCGCGGCGCCAAGAAAGACGAGTTCGCCGCGCTGGATCGCTACTTCCGCTCCCCCAACCCGCAGGCCGTGCTGGTCTTCGTCGCCGACTTCCTCCGCATCCCCGCCGACGCCCGGCGCATGGAGATGGACGACAAGAACCGCTACGAGCGGCTGACCGAGACGTTGGGGCAGCACTGCGGCATGGTGGAGCTGGCGCGGGTGAGCGACGACGACGCCATGCGCTGGGCCGTAAGCACCGCCCACGAGGCCGGCATACGGCTGGAGCCCGACGCGGCCCGCGAGCTGGTGGATGCGCTGGGCGCCGACATGATGCTGGTGGCCTCCGAAATCGAGAAGCTGCTGCTCTACGTCGCGGGCAAGGGCCGCATCACCCTGGGCGACGTGGAGACCATGGTGCTGGGCGCCAAGCAGCGCTCGCTCTACGAGCTGACCGACGCCATCAGCGCCCACGACCGCGTGCGTGCGCTGGCCCTGCTCCACGGCCTGCTCAACAGCTCCGACGCCGGCGAGGACGCGGCCATTGGCCACTTGTACATGCTGGCGCGGACCTTCCGGCAGATGCTGGTGATTCTCGAAAAGAATGTGCGCGACTCGCGGGCGATCTGGCAGGCGCTCTGGCAGGGCTTCCGCATTCCTCCATTCGCCGCCGACGACCTCATCCGGCAGGCGCGCCGGTTCAAGAGCCGCCGCGAGCTGACGCGGGCCCTGCGCCTGGTAGCCCGCGCCGACGTCGAGTTGCGCTCTTCGCCGCCCGACAAGCGCCTGGTGCTGGAACGGCTGGTGTACGACCTGGCTGCCGAGCCCAGGCAGAGCGCGTCCGCCTGGGCGCCGGTGCAACTCTCCTTCGAGAGCTAGCTCACCCCCCGCTCGTTCATCCAGGGCCCGTATTCGCGGTCGATCTCCTCGATGTGGCCCATGTAGGAGTCGCGCAGCACGCAAAGCAGCGGGCGCATCTTCACCCCCTCGCCGTACTGGACGCGGTGCGCCGCCTGCAGCATCTCGGCCAGGATCTTGTGGTGCTCGGCGCGGTGCCCGGCAAGCCCCGGAAAGCCGGTCTGCTCCATCAACTGCTCCTCGCTCCAGAAATGCATGCGCGTGAACTCGATCAGCCGGTCCATGATCTCGCTCACCACCTCGCGCCCCCGGCCGTTTACGACCGCCAGCCGCAGCTCGTTCATGGTATCCATCAGAATGCCGTGCTGGTCGTCCATGGCGCGCACGCCCACGGCACAGGCAGGGCTCCAGGTTAACAGCGTCACATCTCCCTCCACAAAGGTCCAATGGGGAAGATATCGGCGGATGCGGTGGAACTGTCTATCGATAAGTCCAGCCATCCGGTAACCAAGGTTTACGGCCAGCGCACAATAGGATTGATTCCGCATGATTACTTCATTCCTCAGCGCTGCCAACCTGATCGCCGCCCTGCTGACGCTCGCGCCGTTCATGGCCGCGGCGTTCTGGCCCGGGGTCTGTTCCCTGCCCCGCCGGCTGCCGGCCTGGGCGCAGCTGCTCTCCCCGGTTCTCTTGTGTGTGCCTTATGTTCTGGTCACCGCGGCCGCCGGGGACTTTCGCTGGGAGTGGCTGGCGGTGTATGCGCTGCTGCCGGCAGCCATGGCGGCGGTGCTCTGGCAGGCTCACCGGGCCGACGCGGCCGCGCGCGGCAACTGGCGCGACTATCTAGTGCTCGCCGTGCTGGGCCTCGCCGTCGATCTGCGCTGGCTCGAGCCCGCCTGGCCCGCCCATCTGGCCATCTTCAGCAAGATCCTTCTTCTCGACGCCGGTGTCTACGGGTTTCTCGCCATCCGCCAGCTCGATGGCGCCGGCTTCGATCTCCGCCTGCGCCTCCGCGACCTCGGCATCGGATTGCGCGAGGCGGCTTTCTACACGCCGATCGCGCTCGCCATCGGCCTTGGCCTCGGTTTTCTGCACGCGCACCCGGGCTGGCGGAGCATGGACGCGATCGCCGGCGCGTGGCTCTTCACCTTCTTCCTGATCGCCGTGCCGGAAGAGCTGTTCTTCCGGGGATGGCTCCAAAATCTTCTGGAACGCCGCATGGGCCGCTACCCGGCGCTGCTGCTGACTTCGGCGCTCTTCGGTCTGGCCCACTTCAACAAGCGCGCCGCGCACTTCAACTGGCGCTATGTGCTCATGGCCGCCATCGCCGGGTTTTTCTATGGCCGCGCGTGGCTGGACCGGCGCCGCGTGGGCTCCTCAGCCGTCACCCACGCCACGGTAGACTCCATCTGGTCGTTATGGCTGCGCTGATCGCTCGCGCCAGCGCGCGTGCCGGTAATGCCGGTGGGGATTGTAGGTAAGATAGCCCAGGCCCACGCGCATGTTGTGATCCACCGTGCCGGGAACGGTGACGGCAACCGCGACTCCCAGGATGGCGTGAGCGATGGCCAGCGTATAGAGGTTGCGGTAGCGCAGGAAGAGCAGGCAGGCCGTTATCCCCCACACCAGCGTGATGGGCGCCAGAATCGGACTTGGAATGTGCGCGCAGGCAAAGATGAACGCCGCCGCCAGCGCCGCCAGCCGCGGCCGCCCCAGCAGCCTGAGCAGCCGCGCCAGAAAGAAACACTGCAGAAGGAACTGCTGCACTGCGGCCCAGATGGCATAGGCCCAGTAGTTTTCGAGCAGCCAGACAGGGCCGCCCCAAGGCCCGTTCGAGACCCGTAATGTGTGGAAATGGTGCGCGGCCACCGCGGCCGCCACGGCGAGCCCCAGCGCGACCGCCACAATCCACAGCGAGCGCAGGAAGTTCTTGCGGCGCAGCCCCATGGCGTCGAGGCTGGTGTTGACGCGGCCGAAGGAGATTGCAGTGATGAAGACGACGGCCGCGGCAGCGACCCACCAGAGCCAGCGCTGCACCGGCCGCGGCGACCACTCCACGGCCAGGATCAGCCCATAGGCTATGGCGATCTCGGCCAGGTCGCGGAACCTGGCGTGCGCGGGTTTGCGATCGCCGCCGGGATCGCCGGCGCTATCTTCCACCATGCCACCGATGCTAACCAAGCTGCGCCCGCTATTCCAGAATCACCGCCGGCTCCGGCTCATGGCCCCGCACCGTCAGCGTAATGGCCGCGCCCACGATCAGCGCTCCGCCCAGCCAGGCGAACCGCCCCAGGTGCTCGCCCAAAAGCTCCACGCCCAGCACCGATCCCAGCGCCGGCTCGATGTTGAGGAAGACGCCGGCGCGCGAGGCCGGCACGTGGTGAATGCCCCAGTTCCACAGAAACGTGGTGGTCGCCGTGCAGGCAAGGCCGCCGATGGCCAGGGCCGTCCACGCGACGGCGCTTACGTGCGCGAAGGGCATGGGCGCGACCTTCGCGTGGGTCCAGGGCGAAAGCGCCCACGGTCCCAACACCCACACGGCCAGCATCGCCGTGCCGGAGAGAATGGTGTACGCGCTCACCACCACCGGGCTGTGCGTCTCCATCAGCTTTTTGCTGAGCAGAATCCACGCCAGAGCCACGACCAGTGAGACGAGCACCAGCAGGTCGCCGGCGAGCGTGGGCTGCTCGTAGCCGCCAGCGCCGTGCTTGCCGCCCAGGACCACCAGCGCGGCGCCCACGGTGGAGCCGCACAGCGCCAGCCAGCCGAACCAGTCGAGCCGCTCACCGGCGAACAGGGCAGCCGCGACCGCCAGCAGCACCGGCATGGAGCCGACCATCAGCGAGGCGTGGCTGACGGTGGTCCGCGCCAGGCCGTGAAACTGGAGCAGAAACTGGATGGGGATGCCGAGGGCCGCGCAGAGCAGCAGAGTGCGCATCTCGGGCCACGTGAACCGCACGCGGTTGCGCAATGCCACGGGAATCATGCCGAGCGAAGCGAACAGGAAGCGGTAGAGGACCATGTGGCCCACGCTCATCTCGTTGAGCGCCAGCCGGCCGAAGTAGAACCCCGTGCCCCAGAACGTTCCGGCTAGCGCGCACGCGCCGTAACCCGCAAGCGCCATGCGCCGGCCTCTTGTTGCGTCCCTTGGCATCCCTTTTCTACTCTCGCACACGAGACGCACAAGGCCCGCTCAGAGCGTGGCTTGCGCCGGCCCAGGGATAGCCGGTCTCAATGCCTGGCCCGCAACTGCGGGTGTTTGAGCCAGCTCGCCATGAACAATGCCGCGATCACCAGCATCGGCCCCGCGATGGTCAAGGTCCAATCGGGGTGCCAGGGGAAAAACCGGATCGTGTAGAGCACTGCGGCCACCGCAAACACGAGGGCCCCGATCCACTCCCTTCGCCAGGCGGCGATGAGAGTGGCCGCAGCGGCAGCAGCCGGCAGCAGGTCGATGAAGAACGCCCGCACAGACTGCCAGAAGCTGAAGCCCTCATTGAAAGCCTCCAGCGCGAACAGGCCCAGGAAAACGGTAAAAGCAATGCTGAGGATTCTTGGCGACCAGGACAGAAGTCGCATTGGATATTGGCTCATGCGTTTCACCTCCTAGCGTGGGAAAACGCGAACGCCACCTTGATTGGAGGCCCGTCCGGGTGCAAAGTCAAGAATGCGTCCTCGATTCAGATGCTGTCCTGTCAAAAGTACGGCGCATCGGCGAAAATACTCTTCGATGGCGCAACGCGGCTCCGGTCCGAAACATCTTGGTGCAGCCTCTCCGGTCCGGGTGGAAATTCCGCGCGCATTTGCCGTCAACTTCGCGGCAGCCCTGGCAGCGAGTCTTCTCCTTTGCGCATTTCCTGTGCAAACCGGTCGTGCCCAATCCTCGAAGGACCTCAATTCCCTGCCCAACGCGCCCGCCGCGCAGCAACTGCCCCCGCTGAAAGACCACTTCCTCATCGACCGCCTGCCCGACAAGCCCACGGCGCCGCTCGTGGCCTCCATTCCCCTCGACCCGCTCGATTTCGACGCGCCCAATCCTGTTTATTTTGGCGAGCATTACTCGTGGACCTCGCTCGACTTCCTCGACGAAGACCACCTGCTTTTCACCTTTCGCGTTCCGGGGCTCATTGTGCGCACGCCGGGCACGCAGGAGGACGACGGGGAGCGGCACATCCGCGCCGTGGTGCTGGCGCTGCCCTCGGGCGCGGTGCAGGCCGACTCCGTGTGGACCCTCCACGACCGCCAGCGCTACCTGTGGCCGCTGCCCGGCGGCCTCTTCCTGCTGCGCAACCGCGACACCATCTACCAGGGCGACATCTCCCTCCAGTTGAAGCCGCTGCTGCGCTTTCCCGGACCGGTTCTTTCCCTCGGCCTCGACCCCGGCGACCAGTTGCTGACCGCCAACAGCCGCGAGCCGGCCTCGAAATCGGCCGAACCCGGCGAGGTAAGCAGCCCCTCCACCGCATCCGCCGACATCGAGCAGGACCAGCCCTCGATCAGCGGCCCGCCCGCTCTGGTCTTTCGCATCCTGCGCCGTGACACGGGCAAGGTCATGCTGGTGAGCCGCGTGCGCGACGAGGTGCACCTACCCCTCGGCCCCAACGGCTATCTCGATGCCGTGCGCGGCACCGGCTCGCAGTGGACCGTCAACCTGAACTACTTCACCGGCGGCACCGCCCAGGTCGGCCTGGTCGAGTCCGACTGCTGGCCCACGCTGGACTTCATCTCCGTGCACGAGGTGCTGGCCACCACCTGCAAAAGCGACGGCGGCTACCGCTTCACCGCGTTTTCCATTGGCGGCATGCCCCTCTGGGAAGACTCTACCTCGGGTTACACGGTGTGGCCGATTCTCAGCGCGTCGCTCAACGGCCTGCGCATCGTCCGCGAGACCCTCGCCGTTACCCAGCAGATCGGGGCCTACTGGGCGCTCGACCGTCGCGCCGTCAAGGCGCAGCGCGTGCGCGTCTTCGACGCCGCCGACGGCAATATGATCTTCGAAGCCCTGGTGGACCCGGTCCTCGACTCCGGGGGCAACGTCGCCATCTCCCCTTCGGGACGGCGCGTGGCGCTGCTGCATGGCGGCTCCATCCAGGTCTTCAGCCTGCCTGCGCCGCCTCCGCTTCCCAAAGCCGTCAGCGACTCCGAACCGTGAGCGGTCAGCGGCTTTGAGTCATGGCCGGCCCATTCTGACCATCCCTCTTTGGTCGGATAGGGCCGCCGCTCCCGCTCCTGCGCAATCTGTGTAAACTGACCGATGGGAGATTCTTATTGGACACGGCTCTCGTCCATTATTCAGCCGCGGCGGTAAGCGACCGCGGCAGAAAGCGCGCCTCGAACGAAGATGCATTCGGTTATTCCGTTAAGCACGGAATCTACGTGCTCTGCGACGGGATGGGCGGCGCCGCAGCCGGCGAAGTAGCCAGCTCCCTGGCCGTGGAAGAGACGATGCGCCGCCTCCAGAACCGCCCCGCGGAAGCGTCCCTGCCCGCCGCCGCCGAACAGGCCATCCTCGCCGCCAATGAAGCCATCTTTTACCGTGCGCAGCGGGACCGCAGATTGAACGGCATGGGCACCACGTTGGTGGCGCTGGTGGTCGAGGAGCGCCGTGTCTGGGTCTTCAACGTGGGCGACAGCCGCTGCTACCGCCTCCGCGGCGGGCATCTCCAACAGATCACCACCGACCACTCGCTGGTAGACGAGCAGGTTCGCATGGGCCGCATGACCGCCCAGGAGGCCCTGCACTCGCCCTACCGCAACGTCATCACCCGCGCGCTGGGCACGCACAGGGATGTGGAACCGGATGTCTTCGCCTTCGCGGCCGACTCCGGCGACCTCTTTCTGCTCTGCTCCGACGGCCTCACCCGCGAGATGGACGACCCGCTCATCGCCTCCACGCTCGCGCTCGATCTGCCCCTCGGCAGCCTGTGCCAACGCCTCGTCGCCGCGGCCAACCAGGCCGGCGGCCACGACAACATCACCTGCCTGCTGGTCCGCGCCGGGTGAGCGCGGCCCAACCTTAAGCCTGCCTGAATCCTTCCTTCGCTGCTATTCTTCCTTCGTTGCTCGTCGCAAGCCATCCTCTCACCTGGGTTCTCATCATGCAGTGCAAAAAAGTCCTTCCCGTCCTGCTCGCCGTCTGTGCGGCCATACCGGCCGCCGCGCGGCCCCGGGCCGAAATCGCCTTCCGGCACCCCGGAGTTCTTCTCGACCGCGCGCAGCTCGACTTCATCAAAGCCAAAGTGGCGGCCAAAGCCGAGCCGTTCTACGGGCTGTTCCTTGAGGCCGAGCAGAGCCCCTACGGCGACCTCCACTATGCGATGCAGGGCCCGCCCCCGGGTGGCACGATCGCCTGCGGCCCGTATTCGCATCCCGACATCGGCTGCCACCCGGAGGACGCGGACGCGGCAGCGGCCTATGTGCAGGCGCTGCTCTGGTACATCACCGGCAACCACGCTTACGCCGCCAATGCCATCGCCATCCTGAACGCCTACAGTCACGGCCTGAAAGCGTATACCCTCTCCAACGCGCCGCTGCAGGCCGCATGGAGCGCGGAGAAGTGGCCGCGCGCCGCCGAGATCATCCGTTACAGCGGCGCCGGCTGGAAACCGGCCGACATCGAAGCGTTCTCGCGCATGCTGACCAGGGTGCATCTGCCGCTGATCTACGATGGCGGGCCTCAAAACGGCAACTGGGAGTTGAGCATGATCGACGGCATGATGGGCATCGCCGTCTTCACCAACAACCGCAAGCTGCTGGAGCACGCGGCGAAGATGTGGGAGCAGCGCGTGCCCGCTTATTTCTACTACGCGCCCACCGACGGCGACCACCCCGTGCCCGCGCCGCGCGGCACCGCCATCTGGCCGCACCAGACCGTCTTCAACATGAGCGACAACGGCATGCCGCAGGAGGCCTGCCGCGACTTCGGCCATACCTCCTACGGCATCGCCGCCACCATGGACGCCGCCGAGACCGCCCGCATCCAGGGGCTGAGGCTCTACGAGTCGCAGGAGAAACGGCTGATCGCCGGCATGGAGTTCACCGCGTACTACCTGCTTGGCAATCCGATTCCTCCCTACGTCTGCCGCGGCCACATTCGCCTGTCGCGCAGGCCGACCTTCGTCATCGGCTACAACGAGTTTCACAACCGCCTGGGCCGGCCCATGCCGTACACCCGCCAATGGATCGAAAAGGGCGTGCTGCCCAACCCTTCGCCCGTCGACGATCACATGATGGTCTTTGAGGCCTTGACCGACTACGAGAGTCCGGGCGACAAGTACGCTCCGGACGAGGCTCTCGGCGCCGCCACAGCCGGAAAGGCGCAGGGATCGCAGTAAGGCAGGCTTAGGCTACTGGCGGCTCGGCCGGGACAGCGATTTTTTCGAATCGGAGGTCTCCGCCGGCTCCGTGGGAGCGGTCTCTGCCGGCTTCTTCGACGGCGGTTTTGCCGTCTTGCGCTTTGCGGCGGGTTTCTTCTTTGCGGCCGCAGCCGCTGCGCCGCCCAGCCACGCCGCCCAGCGCAGCTCCGGCACCGCCGGCGCTCGTTTGGCCTTGGCAATGGCCAGGTCCGCTATCTCCTTCACGATCCACTCGAAGTTCTCCGGCCCCACCGAGTGCAGGTCCGCGTCGGGAGCAGGGTTCATGAAGTCGATGGCATAGGGAATGCCGTTTTCGACGGCGAACTCGACCGTGTTCAGGTCGTAGCCCAGGGCGCGGCACAGCTTCAGCGCGTCCTGCTCCACGCGCTTCAGCAGCTTCCTGTCGCGATGCCCTTTGCCCTCCGAGCCGTCGCGCACGTAGCGCTCGGCATACGGCCGCCGCGGATCGTACGGCATGATCCGCACCTTCTTCTGCCCCACCACGTAGCAGCGAAAGTACTCAGTGAAATCCACGGCCTTCTGGTACATCATGCACAGGTCGCGCGACTGGTCGTAGGCGCGGAAGAACTCCTCGCGGCTGTGGATGTGGTGGACGTCGCGCCAGCCCCCGCCGTTGACCGGCTTCATGAATCCATGCTCGCCCACGTAGGCGAAGACGCTCTCCCAGTCGAGCGGGTATTCGAGGTTGCGCATCGACCTGTCGGTCGTTCCCTGCGGCAGGTGCTTGTGGGGCAGGATGACCGTGGGCGGCGCGGCTACGCCCAGCTTTTCGGCCAGCGAGTAGTTGAAGAACTTGTCGTCGGCCGACCACCAGAAGGGATTATTGATGATCACCGTGCCGTTGAGCGCCGCATGTTTGAGCAGGGCGCGGTAGAAGGGGATGTCGTGCGAGATGCGGTCCACAATCACCGCATAGCGCGGCGGCCGGTCCATGTGCACCGCGCCGGTCTCCACAAACTCCGCCCGGATTCCCTCGACGTGGCGCGCGTTGATGGCCTCCACCAGCGCGCCGGGAAAGCTGTTCTCCATGCCGAACAGAACGCCGATCGTCTTCATGCCGCGACACACCTCCAGCACGCCCCGCGATGCGTATGGTACGCACGCTGTCCGCGTGCCTTCAGTTTACGCGAGATGATCTCGATCTCCGGCGCCCCCAACCGCCGCGTCCTGCCCTCAGCCACGCGGTCGAAGCAGCTCAGCCCGCGAGCGGGCGCGGTTGCCATGGGCCCCGTACCTCAGGCGGTGGTGAAGCCGAATTTTCATGGGCGTGGTGATTGCATGGAAACCGGATTCCGTGCAGAATGAATTGCAAGCTCACGGTTGACATGGGGTTTCAAGGGCCCCTCGAACTACGGGGCGGCCGGCATTGGCCGGTAAGCCGAAAGTTGGACCATACGGCGCCCCCGATCGTTGAAGTTGTGGCCAGGCCTGCAATCAGGCCCTGGTTGAGCATGACGGCCTCTCGCCTTGGTGGAGATCGCTTCCCCTGATCCGGAGGTCTGTTCATGTTCGCGTCGAACGACTCACGCGCCTGTTCCATCCGCACAATTGGCTGTCTTGCGGCCTTCCTTGCACTCGCCTGCCTCTGCGGCTCGCCCGCGGCGCAGGCGCAGATCGGAACGGCCAG
>Ga0335075_10007717_pt1 | contig 16535 bp, 9 predicted proteins | sample Lox_Sample_24_FD_206723 | JGI IMG/M metagenome (GOLD analysis project Ga0335075, IMG submission 206723) | Soil microbial communities from Loxahatchee National Wildlife Refuge, Florida, United States - Lox_Sample_2.4 | ecosystem: Environmental > Terrestrial > Soil > Wetlands | place: USA: Florida... | reverse complement strand
TTAATTTCCCGTGATTGGGCATAGCGGCCTCGATCCAAGCAAAGCACAGCAGCTGTATATAGCAATTGCGCATTTTCCGGGTATAAGGCTAGTCCCTTATTGCACCATTCGGTCGCGCCTTCAATGTCGCCGTATTCGTTCCTTCGAACGATCGCCTCCAATTGGAATCGCGCCGCGTGAGATCCTTCTTTCTTCTTCCAGCTTTTGGAAAACACGCCGATCATTTGCAGGCCATCGCTGTCCACATTTCTGGTTTTATTATGACAGGGGATGAGATTGCTCAAAAAAACAACCGCATTTGCCAGCAGGAATAGTTGTGCCGGCACAGACACGCCGCCGCGATGCCGGGAAATATAAAGGATCACCAGGGCGATAATCGCATTCGCACCAGGCCCGGCTAAAACGACAAGGAAAAATTTAATGCGATGCCAATGGACGTCCTTTGGCGCGAATCGTGTCAAGCCGCCAAAGGGTATCCAGTGGAAGCTAAAAATCGTTCCGAATAAATCGATTTTGAAAGCCTGTTTTCCGGAACCAAACACAACATAAAAAACGCGCAATCCTAGTAACCACGCCGCGATTGCGTGTCCCAGTTCATGAGGAATAATGCTTAGAATCAAGAATAGATAAAATAGGAAGATTGGGTCCAGTGCGTGTTTCAGTCCCGGCTCGGGCACCAGCCAAAGAACGGCGTATGAAACGATTCCCATCAACGCCGTTATGATCAAAGCCAGGACGGTAATCCTACTGCAGTAGCGCTGCCAGCAGGCGGGACAATATGTGCCTGAGGATTTTCTAAATGCTTTTCGCTGTTTGAAAAAAGCCGCTGAAAAATTTGATTCCAGTCCGCAGGCGTCGCATTTCATGGTTCGATGAAGTTTAAAGTTTCGGGGGCGAAAAACGCCAAGTCAATGAGTATCACGGAAATAGGCGTTTGAAGAGGTTCTTCGCCATTTCCGACGGAAGGGCCGCGGGAAAAGCTCCGTACAAATGTTGCGCTTCCAATGAACCTCTGGTTTCGGGGAGCCCACTTCGACGCGTTAATCGCCATTTGAAAGTCCAATGACGTCCGAAAGCGGTGTCGCGCAGACTTGCCACCGCACTCCAAGACGCGAAGCGAGTTCTTACGAATCTTCCAGTTCTGGACAGTGTATGGACCATGAGCGGGAAGCGCCGTGTGAGGACACACGGCTTACACTATTCTGGAAGGCAGCGTCGCTCAATGTTGTCAATGTAAGAGATTTCAGCGCGCCTGGGATTCGAGGGACATAATATTGGTCAGGTCGCGGAGTGAAGCGGCGAGGGCTGGGTTGGCATCGTCCGACTGGGAGCGGCGAATGGCAATGGCCTCGCGCATTGAACTCTCCGCCTCCGGCAGTTTCTTTTCGTCACGAAGAACGAGGGCAAGGTTGTTCAGCGTCGAAGCCACGGAAGGATGTTCGTCACCGAGGATTTGTTTCTGGATGGCCAGCGCGGAGCGGAACGAACTTTCAGACTCGGCCAGCATGCCTTCGTCGTGGAGCACGAGCCCCAGGTCGTTGAGCGAATTGGCCACGGCGACGTGTTCATCTCCAAAAAGTTTCTTCCGCATAGCCAGGCCCTGGCGGGCGAGCGCCTCGGCTTCGGTCAACTTCTTTTCTTTCCGGAGCACAAGCGCGAGGTTATCGAGCGACGCGGCAACTTCAGGATGCTCGTTGCCCAGCAGTTTCCGGCGCATCGCCAGCGCTTCGCGGCTGGTCTGTTCGGCCTCCTGCAATTTGCCTTGCAGGCTTAAAATCAGCGCCAGATTGTTCAGCGCGGTGGCGACGGAGGGATGTTCCGGGCCAAAGAGCTTGCGTTGCAGGGCCAGTGACTGGCGCTCGAGGGTTTCGGCCTCGGCCAGCCTGGATTCCTGGCGCAAGACGAAGGCCAGGTTGTCCAGGGTAATGGCCACGCCGGGCTGGTTGTCGCCCTGGAGCTTCTTTTGCATGGCCAGCGATTCGCGAAAGCAGGATTCCGCGTCGCTGAACTTGCCTTCGTCATGCAGAACCCAGCCCAGGTTGTTGAGCGAGGTGGCCGCGGCCAGATTTTCGGTTCCCATTAATTTCTGTTGCATCGCCAGCGCCTCACGTTGAAGGCGTTCGGATTCGGCCAGTTTGCCTTCGCTGCGAAGGACGAGCGCCAGGTTGTTGAGTGAAGAGGCGACTTCGGCGTGTTCATTGCCATAAAACTTGCGGCGGAGGTCCAGCGCCTCGCGCTGCAAGCTTTCAGCTTCGGCGAGTTTTCCCTGATCGCGAAGGACCAGCGCCAGGTCATTTAGTGAGGTGGCCACTTCGCTGCCATTGACCCCGGCGGCCTTGCCCTGCAGCGCCCGGGCGGTGCGATGCATTTCCTCCGCCTGGCTGGACTGCCCGAGGGCGCGATAGACCTCCCCGATGGTGTTGCAAATCTCCGCCTGTACTTCCGGCTGGTCCTTTAAATCGGTGGTGACACGCTGCACCGTTTTGTCAAGGATTCCCCGCAGCAGCGTCGTGTCCTGGCCCAAGGCAACGCCGGGTCCCACTCCCTTGAGCATGTCTTCCAAAAAAAGGGCCACCTGCTGTTCGTGCATGGCCTCGCGATCGGCTTCGCGCCGGGCCGCCTTTTCACGAAATAACAGCCAGGTTGAGGCCACGAGGCCGGCGACAATGGACAAGGCCACGGCGGCGCCGGCCGCAAAAACAACCTTGTTGCGCCGGACCAGTTTTTGGAAGCGATAAAGCGTGGAAGGCGGGCGCGCGATGACCGGCTCGTTTTTGAGGAAGTGTTCGATGTCGCTGGCAAAGCCGCTGGCCGTTTCGTAACGCCGCGTGCGGTCTTTTTCGAGCGACTTCATTACAATCCAATCCAGGTCGCCCCTGACCAGGTGAATGAGTTTCACAGCCGCTGAGTGCCGCTGTTTGGCCACTGTGGTGAGATCGACGTCGAGCATCGTGCTCAAGCGCGTGGAAGGCTTGGGCGGTTCCTGTTCCCGGATGGTGCGGCGCATGGCGTCCAACCCCGCGGCCATCAAGGTCTCGGGATCGAACGGCGTATGGCCGGTAAGCAACTCATAAAGCAGAACGCCCAACGAATAAATGTCGCTGCGCGTGTCAATGTCCAGGGCGCTCATTTCCGCCTGTTCGGGGCTCATGTAGGCGGGTGTGCCGATCAATTGCTCAAATTGCGTGAATACCGTTTTGTCGGTGAGCCGTTGATCGGTGGCCTTGGCGATGCCAAAATCAATCACCTTCGGCACCGGCACGCCGTCGTGGTGGGTTACGAGGATGTTCGATGGTTTGATGTCGCGATGAATAATGCCTTTTTGATGCGCGTGCTGGACGGCGCGGCACACCTGCCCAAACAGTTTCAAGCGGTCGGCAGTGGGCAGATGATTCTGATCGCAATAGTCGGTTATCTTTATGCCGCGCACCAGTTCCATCACGAAAAACGGCCGGCCAGTTTCGGTTGCGCCGGCGTCCAAAACCTTTGCGATGTTCGGATGATCCATCAGGGCGAGGGCCTGCCTCTCGGCTTCAAAGCGGGCGACGACGCTTTTGGTATCCATGCCGAGCTTGATGACTTTGAGAGCGACGCGCCGTCTAACGGGCACTTCCTGCTCGGCCATGTAAACCGAGCCGCAACCTCCTTCGCCGATAAGCTGGAGGATTTTATAGTGGCCGATTTTGTCACCCGGCTTTTCGGTGGGAGGCAGCGAGAGGGCAATGGTCTTTCGCGGGGGCCTCGCGGGGGGGTTCTGTAGCGGCCCGTCCTCTTTCGCGTGCGCGGCCAGGAGCACCTGGACGCGGTCCAATAAGGCGGCATCATTGTCACAAGCGGCTTTGACGTAGCCAATCCGCTGCTCCGGCGGCAGTTGCAGCGCGCCGTCGAAGATGGCTTCCTCGCGCTCGTTTGGAGTGTTCATGGGATGCACGGTTTTTCGATTATCACCAAATGCGTCAGGGGCCGAGCCGCACGCGGTAGAAGCAGCCCGGGTTGGTGGCCGCGCCGCTGATTACATAATTAGTGGTTCCTGGTCCGGAACCATTGACGACAATGACATTGTTGAGGATGTCACTGAATGATCCGCCGCCAAGGTCGCCGTTGGTTTGCACCACGTAACTGTGGCCGCCCTCAGTCGTCCAGCTCACGCTGATGTCAGTATTATTGGTGACGACAGCGCCCGTCATTATGAAGACCGAGTTTGGATCCAGCGGGTCCAGCCCGGCGGCTTCTTTGTACGCGTTGCTCTCCCCATTGTTATCGGCATCCAGGTTCGGGTCCAGCACCGGAGGGTTATATAAACAGACTCTGCCGCCCTCCTTCATGAAATGGCCGCAGGCATTGGTGAGAATGAGGTTGTCCACCACCAGCGTCGCGCCTGCGTTCACCACGACCGTGCCATTGAGCACGTCCAGAACGGCGGTGTGGGTGGCATTGGTGACATACAACGTGCCGCCGTAAAGATTGATTTCACCGACTGCGCCGTTCACACAGTCGCCTGTGCCGACGATGAGGCTGTCGGAGATATACATGATGCCGTTGGTTTGGTCGTAGGTGCCTGTGTATCCCGGGCTGTAGCCGACGTACAAATCCGCGTACTGGCCCACGGCGTCGCCCGTGAGGTAGGCCTGGGAATCGTGGCCCTCGCCGATGGTGAAGCTTGTGCCGCTGCCGTCGAGGTCGCCTCCGTCCACGACAACCCAATTCGAAATAAGGCCTTGTCCCGGGCCAGTGCCGGTGCCGAGAATTTTGACGTAGCCGCCGGACATGTGGAAAAAGCCCGAGCCGAGGTCGTTGCTGCTGCCCAGCCAAAGCTGCTGGATGACGTGGTTGCCGCCGGTGACGATGAGTTGGCCGCTGCCGACCGGCCCGACCTGGACTGGGCCATTGCTCAGGATGAGCGAGCCGCCGTTTAGAGTCACGGAACTGGTCGAGGTCAGGGAACTGCTGACGATCACGAGATTCGAATCCACGTTCATCACGCTATTGCTTTCAAGCGTCAGCGAACCGGTGCCGCCTGCGGTGCTGCCGAGCTGGACGCCGCTGTCAAAATCGTTGGTGCTGCCGGCCAAAACCACGCTGCCGCCATTGTCAATGTTCAATGGCGGGACCAGTTCGAATGTGCCGGACAGATTTGTGAACGTCCCGCCGTTTGTCAGGATGAGGTTATCCACTATCAACACCCCGCCGTTTAGCGTCAGTGAACCATTTTGCGCCACATCAATATACGCCGTGCCGGCGGCGTTGGTGACGATGAGCGTGCCGATGGTACCGTAATAATCGTCGCTTGAAACGGCGATGCTGCATGGACTCGTAACCAGATTATTACCCACCAAAATGTTGGAGGAAACCAATATCGTTCCGCCCTCCACGAATAACTGGCCCTGGGAACCGGCGGCGTTGCCGATCTGAAAGGCCTGCGCCTGAACGCAGCCGCCGGCCATGTAAAACCAACCGAATCCCTCGCCACCCAGGTAGATTGGATCGTTGGTGACGATGAGCGCGCCGCCGAACATTTCAAAGTCGCCGCCACCGTTGCCGCCAAAGGAAAGAGGTCCTCCCAAAGTCATGCTTCCCTGGTCCGTCAGTGTGCCGCCGTTAAGATTCAAGGTACCGTAACCACCGTTGCCATCCAGAATTGTGCCGGCTTGCGCCCAACCGGAGTCGAGTTCGAAAGTGGCGGCCTCTTTATGCTCATCCCCCACGATCAACGTCTCGTCCACCTGGACAGCAGAATTGGTAACGACGACTTCTGAATTATTCTCGCCTCCTATTTCCAGATTTTGGAGGAGGTGCAGGGGAACATTGGTGCCGGCGTTATTGAGTTCGAGGATCAATCCTTGCGGCGCATCAATGAACACGTAGTTCACGGTCATCGAATCGGGGAAACTGCCGGAGGTGGTTGCGTCAATGGTGATGTTCGTGCCGGTAAAGATGTCGTTGTAGCCATCATTAGTGCTCGGCGGCCTGTCCTGCGACCAATTGGAGCCAACTTCCCATTTCCCGGCATTGGGGTTGATCCAGTCGTTGTATTGCTCGTATTGGGCCTGGAGCGGCACGACGCCGGCCAGGAGGAGGGCTAGGAAAAGGGCGATCCTTAATGAGTTGCGCGGGTACGCTTGCATATACGGTTTCTTTCTACGGTTCGCAAACGTTCCGTATTACCCCGGGCGAACCGATTGCTGATTTTCTGATTTGCTGGATGGATGTTCATCTCACACAACAATGCGAAATCCATCAATAAATTGGCTCACGCCATATCGCTGAGTACCCCTGATCCAAATCCAGCTTGGATTTCGCTTTATTATATGATATGAATATGAACTTTAGAACAATTAAAATTTGCGCGGTATCGTGTTCGCGGCAAGGGGGTTCTGAAGAGCCGTCGAATTCACTGTTCTCGAAAGGCAACCCGGTATGCTTGAAAAAGAACGCGTTCACTTTGATTGAACTGCTGGTCGTCATCGCAATCATTGCGATCCTGGCGGCGATGCTTTTGCCGGTGTTGTCGAGCGCGAAGAAACGGGCGCAGACGGTGGCGTGCCTGAATAATCTTAAACAGCTTGATCTCGCATGGCATGTTTACACCGTTGACAACAATGATTTTTTGGTACCGAATAATTCCGTATACGGCCAGAACATTTCCGAGGCGGTTGCGGCGGGGGCGTCCTGGTGTCTTGGTTCGGCCCTTTATGACACAACGCTGACGAACATCGAGAACGGAATGTTGTTTCAATACAACGACAATCCGGGGATCTATCACTGCCCGGCGGACGTTTCGACTATTATAGACCAGAACGGAAACCCGCTCCCGCAGTTACGCAATCGCAGCTACAACATGAACCAGTCGGTGAACGGTTATCCGGGGTTCGACGCTTTCCTGGAAAACAATATTCCGATGTTCAGCAAGTTTACGCAGATTCGAGCCCCGGGCACGTCGCAATGCATGGTGTTCATTGATGAAAACGAGAATACGCTTTATGACGCGGAGTTCGGAATGCCAACAGCAAATTACGGTGTCACCAATCAATGGTGGGACATGCCCTCGAACCGGCATGGCCAGGGCGCGAACCTCTCATTCGCGGACGGCCATGTTGAGCAATGGCATTGGCTCGTGCCGAAGGTCAGTCAAAGCACACCCGGAAATCCTGTGCCGCAAAATGTTCCGACTCCGGAACTGCCGGACTACGAGCGCGTGTGCGCAACTGTCAAACAAACCATGAACTGAAGGTTTTCCGCAAAACGATTGGAACACGGAGTGCGGCTGTGTGCGGGGTGAAGGGGCGCCAGCCGCAGCACTCGCGAAAGTTACGCCCCGATGCGGCTGGTCTCCGACACAGCCGCGCTCCGACGACAGCCCACGTGAAGCTCACTGTCCTGCCATCTCCGTTCGCAGCCAGGCGCGGCTGTAATTCCACCAGCGTTTGGCCGTGGGCACTGATATCCCCATCACCTCAGCCGTCTCTTCAATCGTCAGCCCTACGAAATAGCGCAGCTTGACAAGCTCTGATTTTCGCTGGTCTTGTGCCGTAAATTTTTCGAGCGCCTCATGGACTTCAAGCAGTTCGTCGTCCTCGACCGCCCCGGGGATTTCAATTTCATGGATATCCAGCCGCTGCTGTCCTCCACCGTGTCGGACCGCCCGTTTGCGCCGGGCATTTTCGATGAGGATTCGCCGCATGGCTTCGGCGGCGGCGGCGAAGAAGTGGGCGCGATTCTGCCATTTTTGGCCCTCGGCGCCGCCAAGTCGAAGCCAGGCCTCGTGAACAAGCGCCGTGGGCTGAAGAGTTTGTCCGGGCGACTCGTTCGCCAGTCTGGAAGCGGCAAGCCGGCGCAATTCATCGTAAAGTTTTGGCAAGAGATCTTCAGCCGCTTGCGACTCGCTTTTTTCCAGTTTCCGGAAAATCTCAGGGTTCGGATCCATTTGCAGACACAGATTATTTTGGAAGCAGACTCCTTGCGTTGGAAGAAGTCAAAGAAAATTTGGCCTGCCCTTACAGGGCGTTGAACATTCAACCGCGATGTTCCGAGGGCGCCCCGCCTTCGCCAAGCTACGACTTGGCAAGTGCCCTCGGCTACAATGGGTTGCGCTTTCAGCGCGCCAGGGGTCCTATCGTCCCTGCCGGGACGAATCTTCTATTTGGTTTGTCCCAGACACTCCGTGTCTGGCTAATTTCCGGTTGTACCTCCGGTACGAAGCACAAAGACTTCGCGCAAGGATGCGCGCGGAACCGGCAGGCGGGACGCCTACCCTACGAGCAGAATTGTCATGCGTTTTGGACCGTGGGCGCCGAGGACGAGGATGCGCTCGATGTCGCCGGTGCGGCTGGGGCCGGTGATTAAGGAAAGCAATCCCGGGAATTGATTGGCGAATTTTTCCTGGACCTGGCGCAACGCGCCGGTGAGGTCAGGGAGCATCTGGCTGCGCCGGGCAAGGACGACATGGTGCTGCGGCAGGACCGAGAGGGCGCGGCCTCCTGAACGACGGGCTGAGACCAGCACCGTGCCGGTTTGCGCGATAAGGGATTCGCATTCGGTTATTCCGGCGTCGCAGGTTTCAAGGGCGTCGAGCGAGTAGTTGTTGTCTGTGTTGACCAGGGGTAAACCAACAGCACGGACGACGGCGTTGGTTAATTCGCCGGAATGGACACCGATTTTTTTCCAGTCTTCGCGCGCGGCCAGTGTTTTTACAAATTCAGTCGCCGCTGCAAGATCCGTGCAGATTTGGAAATCGGCTTTCAATGCCTTGGCGTTTTGATGGAACAGGTCGATTTGTTCATCCACGGTTTTGCCAACGGGAGGCAGCCATTGTTCGGGAGACGCCGGTTTTTGCGGCGTATCGTTTGCAGGATGCGGCGCGGAAATTTTTAGGGCTTCGCGGATACGGGCGAGGATGGATTCACGGCTGGTGGAGGGATTCTTTGCCTTCGGAACGTCGGCGTGTGTTTCGTTGAGGTTCGTCGTCGTACGGTCAGCCGATTTGGAAATCGGCGATTGGCTCGCTCGCTCCCGCTCGCTCGGCTCTTCGGGCCTTGCCTTCGTTTCACTCTGGCAATCCCTTTCGCGGTTTCCCAAACCGCTCAAGTCAGCAGGTTTGGAAACCTGCGCTACGGGGCGTTCGCGCCAGAGGTCGCGGAAGCTTTTTTCGGCGACGGGGGGAAACGAGCGGGTTTTGGTCCAGGGCCGCAGCGGATCGAGCACGGTGCCATCGATGATGCTTCGCAAGGGTTGCAGGAGGCGGCCGAGTTCGGTGACGAGTTGATAGACTTTGGGCCGGAGCATTGTGAAGGCAAAGCCGCGATACATGATTCTTTCAGCCAGTGTTGGTTTGGCCTGGGCGGCGTTGCGGCGATTGTGGAGCAGGTGATGGTGCAGATTGATTTTGACCGGGCAGGCTTCGGTGCAGGCGCCGCAGAGGGAAGATGCCTGGGAGAGATGCTTCCAATTCTGAAGACCGCGCAAGTGCGGTGTAATGACCGAGCCGATGGGGCCCTGATAGGTGGTGCCGTAGCTGTGTCCACCTACGTTTTTGAAGATGGGGCAGACGTTCAGGCAGGCCCCGCAACGGATGCAATGCAGGGCGTCGCGTTGTTCGGCATCGGCGAGGAGTTGCGTGCGACGATTGTCGAGAAGCACGACATGAAATTCTTTGGGGCCGTCGGGTTCGCCCGGCAATTTTGGCGCGCCGTAGAAGGTGTTGTAACAGGTAAGCGATTGGCCCGCTCCCGCGGTGGCGAGCATTGGCAAAAAGAGGGCCAGGTCCGCGAATTTCGGCAGGACTTTTTCAATGCCGACAATGGCGACGTGGACCTTCGGCAGCGCCGCGGTGAGGCGCGAGTTGCCCTCGTTTTCGGTGATGCTGATCATCCCGGTTTCGGCAACGACGAAGTTTGCACCGGTGATGCCCATGTCTGCCGCGCAAAACTTTTGACGCATGACGCGGCGTGCGGTCATGGTCAATTCTTCAGGTTCGTTCGTTGGAGGGGCGCCGAGTTTGTCATGGAACAAATCGCTGATTTGTTTCCGCTTCAAATGCATGGACGGAAAGACGAAGTGATAGGGAGGCTCCTGGCGCAGTTGGACGATATATTCGCCCAAATCGGATTCGACAATTTCGAAACCCTCCTCTTCGAGTTTCTCATTCAGGTGAATTTCTTCGCCCGTCATCGTTTTCGATTTGATGATGGAGCGGACATTGTTTTGGCGGGCGACCTTGACGATATAATCGCGGGCTTCCTGCGCATTTTCCGCCCAAAAGACTTTTACTCCGCGGGCTTCTATTTTGGACGCGAATTCCTCGAGGTAACGGTCGAGATGGTTTATGGCTTCCCATTTGATTTCGGAAGCCAGGTCGCGCGCGCCGGACCAGCTTTGGAATCGGCTTTTAAATTCGTCGCGTTTGACGTAATAGCCCGCCAACGCTTTTTGGATAAAATGACGATGGTTCAGGTCGGCGGTGTAACGCCGGGCGGATTCGCTAAATTCGCTGGCGGGCGTTTTCATGTCTGCGCAAGGACATCGGCCAGGTGGAATGTTTTAACCGGCTTGCCCTGTTTATCCAGGATGCCGCGAATTTGCATGAGGCAACTGGAATCGTTTGAGATGACGAAATCGGCGCCGGTTTCGGCTACGGAGGCGCATTTGACTTCGCCCATAGCCGTTGAAATCATGGGAAATTTTACTGCAAACGTGCCGCCGAAGCCGCAACAGGTTTCGGCTTCCTTCATCTCGACCAGTTGCAGGCCTTTGACGTGTTCGAGCAGTTGACGCGGCGGTTTTTTGAGGCCGAGTTCGCGAAGACCGTGGCAGCCGTCGTGAAACGTGGCGCGGCCAGGAAATCGCGCGCCGACGTCGAGCACGCCGAGTTTGTTGACCAGGAGATCGGAAAACTCAAAGGTTTTGACGGCGAGCGCTTTGGCTTCGGCTTCGCGCGCGTGGCCGTGGAATAATTCCGGGTAAAAGACCTTGACCATTGCGCCGCAGGAGCCGGAGGAGATGACGACGATTTCGGCATCGCGAAAAACTGTCATTTGGCGTTCGGCGACGGCGCGGGCTTCGTCCCAGTAACCGGAATTGAAAGGCGGCTGGCCGCAGCAGGTTTGGGCTTCTGGAAAATCGACGGTGTGACCGAGGCGCTCGAGGATTTTCACGATGTTCATTCCGGTTTGGGGAAAGAACTGGTCCACGAAACAGGGGATGAACAATGTGATTTTCACCGGGGGGATTATAGCGGGGGAAGTTGAAGCGTTGAAGAGTTAAAGCGCATGACATTCTCGTTCGGACGATTCTCCATCACCCCGGCCCTCTCCCGCTGGGCTCCCGCTGGGAGAGGGGAATCGTCGTCCGATGGTTTGACAGGGCGGACGGCGATTGCGGTTCATTGACCGATGCGCGATTTCACAATTGAAAGGCTTCATGCTAGCGCGAAAGGATTTTTTGGAAGCGGGTGAAGGCGTCGTTCCATGCGCGGGTGTTTTGCGGTGTGCAGGTTTTTGTTTCGAAGGAGCGGCGGACGACGGCGCGGCCTTCGGAGAGCGACGCGATTTCGCCGAGGGCGTGGAGTTGCATGATGATGTTGCCGACGCAGGTTGCTTCGACGGGTTCGCAAACAACTTCGCAGTTTAGGGCGTCGGCAGCAAACTGATTGAGCAATTGGTTCCGGCAGCCGCCGCCGACGATGTAAATCCTGTCGATTGGTTTATTCGTGACGCGGGCGAGTGACTCTTTAACAAGGCGGTATTTCAAAGCGAGACTCTCGAAGATGGCACGGGTAAAGGCGCCGGGAGTTTGGGGCACAGGCTGGCCGGTGCGGCGGCACGCGTCCGCGATGGCCTGGGGCATGTCCGATGGGGCTTGAAAATCGGAGATATCGGGGTCGATGAGGGTGGCGAAAGGGGCGGACTGTTCGGCCTGGCCGGCGAGGTCGTTATAGGTGAAGGATTGTCCGGCGCCGTCCCAGGCGCGTTTGCATTCCTGCAACAGCCACATGCCGGCAATATTTTTGAGGAAACGTGTCGTGCCAAAAGCGCCGATTTCGTTGGAAAACGCGGCTGCCAGGCTTTCTTCCGAAATGACCGGGCGGTTCAACTCGCGGCCCATCAATGACCACGTTCCAGAACTTAAGAAAACAGGCTCCGGTTCGATGGCGGGAACGCCGATGACGGCGGAGGCGGTGTCATGGGCGGCAGGCGCGATGATTTGCAGGTTGCGAGCGCCGGTGTCGGCGGCGATAGCGGGAAGCACGGGACCGAGCACCGTGCCGGCATCCATGAGGCGGCCGAAAGGTTTTTCGGGAAAATTCATTGCGCGAATGATTCCGCGTTCCCAGCCACGCGTATGGGGATCGAGCAATTGACCGGTGCCGGCGATGGTGTGCTCGTTGACGCAGATACCGCTCAAGAGATAGTGGAGCAGGTCCGGCATAAACAGCAGATGGTCCGCGCGTTCCAGATTCGGATCCGCGAGCAATTGAAAAAGTGTGTTGAAGAACATGAATTGAATGCCGGTGCGCCGATAGATTTCTTCGCGCGGCATTCGGGCGAATGCCTTTTCCTGCATTCCGTTTGTCCGGGCGTCACGATAGATAAACGGCGCGCCGATAATTTTCCCGCGGCTATCGAGAAGGCCATAGTCCACACCCCAGGTATCCACGCCGGCGGAAATCACGGAGCCGCCATATTTCCTTACTGCCAATGCGATGCATTTTTTGACGTGGTCAAAAAGCCGGTCAAGGTCCCAGTGCAAGCCGTCCGGCGCTTTGACGGGTTCATTTGGGAAACGGTTTAGTTCGTCCATTTGGAGCCGGGCGCCGTCCCAGATTCCGGCGACGACGCGGCCACTGCCCGCGCCCAGGTCAATTGCCAGGGATATTTTTTTACTATTCATCGTGCTTTGCTGGCATACAGCAATAGATCGTATGGGTCGTATAGGACATATAGGTCACAAGTGGGATGTGCTGTGCCGCTATTTTTATGTTATTCATTGGTTTTGCACAAAATAAATTCCCCTCCGCCGGTTTTTAGCGCGCGCATGATGGCGGGGCCTGGCCTGCGATCGGCGATGAACGTGTCGATGTCGGAAAGTTTGGAAAAGAACCAGGATGATTTCAGGCCGAACTTGGTGTGGTCGGCGAGAAGGATGACATGCTCAGCCCGTTGGATCATTTTTCGCTTAAGGTCAGCCTGTTCCATGGTCGCTTCGCTGAGGCCGCGACCCGGGTCAACACCGCGGCACGAAATAAACGCTTTATGCACCTGGCAACGTTCCAGTGCGGTGGCCGCGAAATCTCCGTGGCATGAGAGAGACCCGTGGCCGACGATGCCGCCGGATAAAATGACGCGGATGGCGGGCCGGCGCGCCAGTTCAATTGCCACCATCAATGCGGTGGTCAAAACGGTGAGTTCCACGTTTGGCAACAGGCGCGCGATGTGAAACACGGTGGAACTGCCGTCAAAAAACACGGAATCGCCGGCTTTGATGAGCGACAAAGCGGTTGTTGCAATGGCTTTCTTTTCGGGGATGTTGGCGCTTTCGCGGCTGTCGAGGGGGAGATCACGGTGGCTGTCGTTGAGCCGGACAGCGCCGCCGTGGCTGCGCGAGAGCAGGCCATCGGCCTCGAGCTTTTCAAAATCGCGCCGGGCGGTTTCTTCCGAAACGGCAAGCATCCTGGCGGCGCTTGCGGTGCTTACGGCGCCGGATTTGAGGACCATGTCCAAAATCCGTTGTTGTCGTTGGGCGGCGAGCATAGGCGTTAGTTCGGTGCTGCAACCCGTGTGGTTTGGCGTTGTGCGACGCTCTTCCGGCCGCTATACGCGGGCGGGGACGGCGCAACGCGCCGTCCACTGCCACAAGGTGGATTATTTGCTTCTTTTTACTTGTTCCCGGGATGGGTGCAAGCATAAAATCGCAGAAATAACCAATTAAACACAGAAATTCAAACATGAGCTTACAATACGTCAACGATTTGTGGAACGATGCAGAGGTGGAAAAGCTGTCCGGGGTGGACCGGCTGGTTTACCGGTCCAACAAGCTCGGCAGCGACCAGCGGATTACGAATACCGGCGGGGGGAATACGTCCTCGAAACTGCAGGAGCGCGATCCGCTGACGGGCGAATCGGTCGAGGTGCTTTGGGTGAAGGGGTCGGGCGGGGACTTGCGCACCAGCACGCGAGAGAATTTTTCGTCGCTGTACCAGCCTGAACTGATCGGGCTGCAGAAACTGTATGCGTCAAAAAAGGACCGGGGGCTCAAATCGCAGGCGGAGGACGACATGGTGGCGGCGTATAATCATTGCACGTTTAACCTGAATCCGCGGGCGCCGTCGATTGACCTGCCGCTGCACAGTTTTATTCCGGCAAAGTTCGTGGACCACATGCATCCGAATGCGATTATCGCGATCGCGGCCTCGGCGAACTGCAAACAACTGACCAAAGAAATTTTTGGGGACAAAATGGAATATGTTGAATGGATGCGTCCCGGTTTTGAGCTTGGCCTGGCGATGCAGGAGATTTGCGCGCGCAATCCCGGCGCGGATGCGATTATGATGGGGCAGCACGGCTTTATTTCCTGGGCAAATGAAGACAAGGAATGCTATCGAAGGACATTGGATTACATCGAACGCGCTTCGCAGTTCATCGAGAAGAAGTATGCCGAAAAAGGAGGCGACGCGACGGCGTTTGGCGGGCAAAAATTTCGTCCGCATGAAAAGTGGAAAGAGATTTTGGCGGCGATTTTGCCGTGGTTGCGGGGACTGGTATCGCAGCAAAAGCGTTTGATTGGGACGGTGCAGGACGACGAAAAGATCCAGCGTTTCGTCAATTCCAATGACGCTCCGCGGCTGGCTGAATTGGGGACGAGTTGCCCGGACCACTTTTTACGGACGAAAATCAAGCCGCTGTACGTGGGCTGGGACCCGCAAAAGGAAGATGTTTCGGCGTTGAAAGAGAAAATTTTGGCCGGCGTGGCGCAGTATCGGAAGGATTACGCCGCTTATTATGAGAAGCATAAACGGGCGAATTCGCCACTGATGCGGGATGCGAACCCATCGGTAATTTTGATTCCGGGCCTTGGCATGATTGCGTGGGGCAAGGACAAGAGCGAATCGCGGGTGACGGCGGAATTTTACAATTGCGCGGTGGAAGTGATGCGGGGGGCGGAGGCGATTGACCGGTACGTATCATTGCCGCAGCAGGAGGCGTTTGACATTGAATACTGGCTGATGGAGGAGGCGAAGTTGAAACGGATGCCGGCGGAAAAGGAACTGGCGAGGCAGGTGATTATTGTGGTGGGCGCGGGATCGGGTATTGGGAAGGAAACGGCCCATCGACTGGCGCGCGAGGGCGCGCATATTGTTTGCGTGGACCTGAACGAAGGGGCGGCGAGCGCGACGGCGAAGGAGATTACTGACAAGCTGGGTGCGGGAATTGGTGTGGCGGGCACGGGGATTTCGAATTGCGGCCCGGCCATTGGTCTTGCCTGTGACGTTACGAATCGCGCCAGCATTCGCGCCATGCTGGACCAAACGGCGCTAGCCTACGGAGGATTCGATTCGATTTGCGTGACTGCGGGCATTTTTGTGCCGAGCGATACGACAGGCCATATTCCCGATGAAAAGTGGGACACGACCTTCAAAATCAATGTTACGGGGAGTTATTTGGCGGCGGATGAAGCTGCGCGGACGTGGAAGGAGCAGAATTTGAAAGGCTGTTTGGTTTTGACGACGAGCGCGAACGCGGCCGTGGCGAAAAAAGGTTCGCTGGCCTATGACACATCAAAGGCCGCAGCGAACCATCTGGTGCGGGAACTGGCGATCGAATTGGCGCCGCTTGTGCGTGTCAACGGCGTGGCGCCGGCGACAGTGGTCCAGGGGTCGGCGATGTTTCCACGCGAACGCGTGATAGGATCGCTTGCCAAGTACGGGATCGCCTATCAGGAGGACGAGGCTACGGAATCGCTCGTGAACAAACTGGCTAAATTTTACGCGGACCGCACGTTAACCAAAGCGCCGATAACACCTGCCGACCAGGCTGAGGCGTACTTTTTGCTGGTTTCGCAACGGCTCAGCAAGACGACGGGGCAAATCATCACTGTTGATGGGGGATTGCATGAGGCGTTTTTGAGGTGATTCGGTAAAACATCGAACACCGAACGCCGAACGCCCAACGTCGAATGACATCCTCGTTCGAACGATTCTAACTAAATGCGCGGCTGGTGCCCCTTTGCCCCGCACACAGCCGCGCTCCGTATGCCAATCGAGGGCCGGTACCCTACCTGCCAGTTTGAGGCGAAATTTAAGCCACATTTTTAACTGCGCGCATCTCGAAATTTGCGCGCAGAACTGGCAGGTGGGGTAGCGGTCCTGATTCGATCACGGAAACGCTGAACATCGAACATCGAACGCCCAACATCGAACGAAATTCTTTTTCGGACGATTCTCCCTCACCCCGGCCCTCTCCCGCAAGGCATAGGCGCTAACTTAATAATGGACATATGAATAAAGATAAATTATTATGGCGCTATGCGCGACGAACTCATCA
>Ga0335075_10007716_pt1 | contig 16537 bp, 18 predicted proteins | sample Lox_Sample_24_FD_206723 | JGI IMG/M metagenome (GOLD analysis project Ga0335075, IMG submission 206723) | Soil microbial communities from Loxahatchee National Wildlife Refuge, Florida, United States - Lox_Sample_2.4 | ecosystem: Environmental > Terrestrial > Soil > Wetlands | place: USA... | reverse complement strand
GAATTGCAGAAGCACTTCGTCGGCGTCGACAATGACCAGCGGCTTGCCGCGTGCGATCCGAGGCAAGGCCGCGCCAAGACTGAATTCCGCGCTCACGCTTGTTCCGAGTGGATGTGGTCCAGCATTTCAAAGCGGCATTCGTCAAACCAACTCTGATCGTCCTGCTCGCAGACCCGGCGTATGAAATCGCCGTAGCGGCGCAGCATCTCCGTATTTTCCTCTTGGCTCAATTCGTCGCGATAGCGGCTTCGCTTGGCTTTGTTGCGCTGTGTTGCCGCTTCGTGGAAGGCATAGTGCTTCGCCGCTTCCCGGTCGCAGGTGACATTCAGCGCCTTCTCGATCCGATTGATCGCGTCGTCCGGTAGAAAGCCGACCGTGTCATAGTCGAGCCGGACGGCGCCCTGGACGCTTGCCCATTTGCGGAACTCGAGAATGCGGTTGCGGACATTGCGCAGCACGCGCCGGCCTTCCGCATTCTCGACGAACGCATCGAAGCCCTGCTTCTTCGCGCGATCCGCAGCGTCGCGCAGCGAGAGAACCATTTCCCGCGGGTCGCGGTATGAGGCGAAGATCTGAAGTTCGCCCCTGGCCTGCATCTCCTCGAACCATCCGAACAGTGGATCGGGGAAATCGGTGTGGGTCTTGATCGCGATTTTTCGATTCGGACCGATTCGCGTCATCAGAGCCGTGAGTTTTTCTTTTTCGACGCCGCGGATGAAGTTCCGTTTTCCAGGGCCGGGCGTCTTCAGGCTCTCGTCACCGGTCTGGTCATTAATGAAGTTCTCCTGCTCGAAGCCGCCATGCTTCAGCACGCCCTTTACCAGCTCGAAGGCGAGCGTGCTTCCGGATTTCGGCATGCCGTAACAGAGGACGAGCATCTCTTAACTGCCGGACAAGGTGTGGCGGGCCATGTGAACGGCGCGCACATCAGTTTGCGAATCGCTGCAAAAGTCGACCAGAAGCTGCTCATTCGCCAGCAGAAAATCCAATAGCGAAACCAGAAAATCCGGCTCGTCCGCCTGGGCGCGCAGGCTTGCCCTGTCCGCGCCGGACAGATCGAGGAAGCGGTCGAGGTCGGGGCTGGAATTCACCAGAAATGCCAACCCTTTGAGGGCGATTGTGGCGGCCTGATCGGTGGTCATCGAAGTGGCATCGTCAAGGGAGCGTTAAGACATCCCATCTAATACTGGGTCACCTGGACGGTAGCCAGCCAAGAGGCCGTTTTTGGCCAGTCCGCGATTGGGCGCGTGCGCGCTTTGGAGAGTCAAGTGATGGATGCCAAGACCAAGACGGTTTTGATCGTGGAAGACAACGAGCTCAACATGAAGCTCTTTCATGATCTTCTGGATGCGCACGGCTATCAGATCCTCCAGACCAAGGACGGCATGGAAGCGCTCGACATCGCGCGCGAGCATCATCCCGACCTGATCCTCATGGATATTCAGTTGCCGGAAGTGTCCGGTCTTGAAGTCACGAAGTGGCTGAAGGAAGACGACTCGCTGAAGTCGATCCCCGTTGTCGCCGTCACCGCGTTCGCGATGAAAGGCGACGAGGAAGTCATCCGCCAGGGCGGGTGCGAGGCCTACATCTCCAAGCCGATCTCCGTCACCAGCTTTCTCGATACCGTCCGCCGCTTCATCGGGTAACGAGCAACAACAGATTTTGGGTAGGTCATGACCGCGCGGGTACTGGTCGTTGATGACATCCTCTCGAACGTCAAGCTCCTCGAAGCCAAGCTGAGCGCCGAGTATTTCGAGGTCGTCAGCGCGTATAACGGGCTCGATGCCCTTGCGCGCATGGAAGAGCAGGTCCCGGACATCGTTCTTCTCGACGTCATGATGCCCGGCATGGACGGTTTCGAGGTTTGCCGCCGCATCAAGGCGAATCCAAGGACCGCGCATGTGCCCGTGGTTATGGTGACCGCGCTGGACCAGCCAAGCGACCGCGTTGCCGGTCTCGATGCCGGCGCCGACGATTTCCTGACCAAGCCTGTCGATGATGCCGCGCTGTTCGCACGCGTGCGTAGCCTTGTCCGCCTGAAGATGATGACGGACGAGCTCCGCCTGCGCGAAAACACGGGCCAGAACATGGGTCTGCTGGACGCGACGGACTCGCTTCAGGATGCCAATCCCACGGGCCGCATTCTTGTCATCGAAGATCGCCCGGAATCCGTGGCCTGGTTTGCGGGCGCGTTGCAGCCCGCGCATGAAATTTCCTCGGCTGACACATTTGAAGAAGCGCTGGTGCGGGTGCGTGGCGGCGACTTCGATCTGATCGTGGTCAGCCTGGGCATGCGTGGGTTCGACGGCCTGCGTCTTTGCTCACAGCTGCGCTCCATCCCGGAAGCCCGGCAGGTGCCCATTCTTGTCGTCGTCAGCGACGGCGATCGCCGCAAGTTGACCCAGGCGCTGGAGATGGGCGTCAACGATTATCTGACGCGTCCGGTCGATCGCAATGAGCTCGTTGCCCGTGTGCGCACACAGTTGCGCAAGAAGCGTTACGCCGACCGCCTGCGCCGCAACGTGCAGCTCAGCCTTGAGATGGCGATCACCGACCAGCTCACCGGCCTGCACAATCGCCGCTATATGGCGAGCCATCTCGATAATCTGATGAACCAGGCCACGCGGGCTGGCAAGCCTCTGGCGTTCGTCATCATGGACATCGACTACTTCAAGTCGGTCAATGACAATTACGGTCACGACATCGGTGACGAAGTGCTGCGCGAATTCGCCAAGCGGATTGGCGCAAATGTCCGCGGCATCGATCTGGCTTGCCGCTACGGCGGCGAGGAATTCGTCGTCGTCATGCCAGAGACCGATGCGGCCTATGCCTATGCGGTCGCCGAGCGCTTGCGCAAAAGCATCGAGACGACGCCGATCGATATCGGCAGCCCGCCCGGCAAGCTGAGCATCACCATCAGCATCGGCATCGCGGCGTCGGAAGGCGCAGGCGATACCTCAGACAAGCTCCTGCGTCGTGCTGACCAGGCGCTCTACAGCGCCAAGCGGAACGGCCGGAACCGGGTCGTGGCGGACGCCGCTTAATCGAATCTTCACGACAAAAGCGGGCTTTCCGCCGGGAAACAAAGGTTCCGGAACCACTCCGCCCACCGTTCGTTATCGAACCGTGGGATGAGCGTCATGTACGAGTTGAGCGGATCGCCTGAAATCGTTTCTGATGAGCCTGCATCAGCGGCCTTCCTGCGCGCACAGGCAGAACGATGCCGGCGCCACGCCAAGTCCATCGGCGACGATATGGCGAGCAGGGCACTGGAAGCGCTGGCGCACCAATATGACAGCCAGGCATCGTCGCTCGAGCAGGGCTGAGACGCATCGCAAAAGATTGCTGCTCGGCGCTCCGGGCGTGTTAAGTTCCTATAATGCAGATCGACGTTATCTCAGACACAGTCTGTCCCTGGTGCTTCATCGGCAAGCGGCGTCTTGCGCGCGCGATGGAAATGCGGCCCGAAATCGAATTCGAAGTTCTCTGGCGACCCTATCAACTCGATCCGAATGTGCCGTGCGGTGGCGTTGATCGCGCGGAATATATGAAGGCGAAATTCGGGGAGGGCCCGCGCGTCTCGGCAATGGGTGATGCGCTCAAGGCCGAAGGTCTGCGCGAGGGAATTTCGTTCGCGTTCGAGAAGATCGAGCGGCGTCCGAACACGCTGGATTCGCACCGCCTCATCCGCTGGGCCGCGACGGCTGGCGTCCAGGACGCGGTGGTCGAGCGCTTGTTCTCCGCCTATTTCCTCGAAGGCCGCGATATTGGCGATCCGGCAGTGCTGGAGTTCCTCGCTGCCGATGCCGGCATGGATTCCATTGAAGTTGCTGACCTTCTGTCCGGTGATACCGATCTCGCCAATGTCGAGCGCGAGACCAAGCTAGCCGGCGAGATGGGCATCACGGGCGTGCCAACGTTCATCTTCGCGAACAAGTATGTGCTCTCCGGTGCGCGCGAGGCGGAGGTCCTTGCGCAGGTGATCGACAAGGCGCTGGAAGCGGGCGAAGAGGCAGACGAAGCCGCCGCCGAATAGCGCTTCCGGCGCGTAAACGTTGCCAGCCCTCTTGCGTCTGGTAACGTTTCCCATCGCTATCAGATTCAGGAGTGGCAGATGGGCCCGTTACAGGGAATTCGGATCGTTGAGTTCGCAGGCATCGGGCCCGGGCCGTTCGCGGCGATGCTGCTTTCCGATCTCGGCGCGGAAGTCATCCGCGTCGATCGCAAGGGCGGACGTTCGCCGTCGAAGATGGAAATCTATATGCGCGGCCGCAACGCCGTCGCGCTCGACATGAAGCATCCGGAAGCCGTCGAGACCGCGCTCAAGCTGATCGACAAGGCTGACGCATTGATCGAAGGCTTTCGCCCCGGCGTGATGGAGCGTCTCGGTGTTGGACCCGACATCTGCCTGAAGCGCAATCCGAAACTCGTCTATGGCCGCATGACAGGATGGGGCCAGACCGGGCCACTTGCGATGGCCGCAGGCCACGACATGAATTACATCGCGATCAGCGGCGCCCTGCACGCGATCGGCACGAACGGCACGAAGCCGGTTCCACCGCTCAATCTGGTCGGCGATTTCGGTGGCGGCGCGCTCTATCTCGCCATGGGTGTGCTGGCCGGCATCATCGAAGCGCAGCGTTCCGGCAAGGGGCAGGTCGTGGACACGGCCATGTCGGATGGTGCCGCGTCACTGATGACCATGTTCTACGGCATGACGGCGATGGGCATCTGGAAAGACGAGCGCGGCTCCAACTTGCTCGATGGCGGCGCGCATTTCTACGACACTTACGAGACGAAGGACGGCAAGTATGTCTCCATCGGCTCTATCGAGCCGCAGTTCTACAAGGAGCTGATGGAGAAGACCGGCATCGACGATCCGGCCTTCGCCGCGCAGATGGACCGCAATGCGTGGCCGGCGCTGAAAGAAAAACTCGCCGCCAAGATCAGGACCAAGACGCGCGACGAATGGGACGCGATCATGTCGGGCAGCGATGTCTGCTACGGCCCGGTGCTTTCCATCGCCGAAGCGCCGAAGCATCCGCACAATGTCGCGCGCAAGACGTTCCTCGATATCGACGGTGTGGTGCAGCCCGCGCCCGCGCCGCGCTTCAGCCGCACCGTGCCGGAAGTGCAAGGCCCGCCGCGCGCTGCCGACAATTCAGTCTCGTTGAAAGCTTGGGGCTTCTCGGCGGACGAAGTGGCAAAGCTCGAAGCCGCCGGCGCGATCTGATGGCGGCGCTTCCCGGCACAACCGACCGGCGACGCATCTATCTGATGCGCCACGGCCATGTGGATTATCTCTCGCGTCAGGTTCTGGAGAGCGGAACGCTGCATCAGGTCACGCTGACTGTGCGCGGGAAGAGCGAGGCCGATGCCGCAGGCAAGGCGTTCGCGCATGTGCGTTTCGACCGCGCGGTGTGCTCCGGCTATCCGCGCACGAAAGAGACGGCCGAAGCCGTGCTCGCGCATGTGCCCGGTGCGCCAACGCTGGAGATCGATCCCGATCTAGTCGAGATCCACGGCGGCAAGCCTTCCGCCTCGCGCAGCCGCGAGGAACTTATCCGCACGATGAATTCCTATTTCGAACGCGCCCACGAACCAGGCGCGACCAATCTCGAAGGTGGGGAAGTTTTCGCCGAAGCGCAGGCGCGCGGTGTGCGGGCAATCGAGAAGCTGCTGCATGCCGATGACTGGCACACCGCGCTGGTCGTCGCCCATGAAGGCATCAATCGTCTGATCTTAAGCTGGGCCTGCGGCGCGGGGCTGCACGCGATGAGCTCGTTCGAGCAGGACACGGCTTGCGTCAACATCATCGACTTCGATCTTGGCGCCATCGGCAATGTGCGCCGCGCGCTGGTGAAGGCGGTGAATCTGACGCCGTACAACTATCTGAAGCACGGCATGAACCTGACAAGCCTCGAGGCGATCATGCAGCGCGACGTGAAGGACGTGCCGGTCTAGATCGCGAGTTCGCACCACACCGGCACGTGATCGGACGGCTTTTCCCAGGCGCGGACATGCTTGTCGATTCCGCAGGCTTTGAGACGATCCGCTGCCTGTGGTGACAGCATGATGTGGTCGATGCGGATGCCGTGGTCCTTCTGCCATGCACCCGCCTGATAATCCCAGAACGTGTAGCGGTTGGTCTCCGCATGACAGGCACGGAACGCATCGGTGAGGCCCAGATACTCCAGCTTGCGCAGCGCCGCACGCGATTCCGGCTGATAGAGCGCATCGCCCATCCACGCCTTCGCGTCCCACACATCGTCCGGTGTCGGGATCACGTTGTAATCGCCCATCAGCGCGAACGCTTCTTCGTCGAGAAGCAGGGCCTTCGCGCGCGCGTGCAGGCGTTCGAGCCACGCGAGCTTGTAGGGGAATTTCTCGGTGCCGAGCGGATTGCCGTTCGGTGCATAGATCGAGGCGACGCGGACCGCGCCTTTCTCGCCCGGCACGACGGCTTCCATGTAGCGCGCATGATCGTCGCCATCGCCGCCGGGAAGGCGCGGCGTCACATCCTCCAGCGGCCGGCGCGAGAGGATAGCTACACCGTTATAGGTCTTTTGTCCGTGTACGGCGCAATTGTAGCCGAGTTCCTCGAACGCGGCCGTCGGGAACGCTTCATCGACGCATTTGATCTCCTGCAGAACGGCGACGTCGGGCACGGCTTCCTTGAACCACGCCATCACGGTTTCCAGCCGCGCCTTGATCGAGTTCACGTTCCAGGTGGCAAGTTTCATGGCGAATCCGTGCGCGTTTCGGCTGCGACCTTAGACCGGCGGCAGGCCGGATTTCTTTCGAAAAATGCCCCGAATTGGGTTTGCGGCGGGGAGGGCGCGCGCATATAGTCCCCGACCTTTCGCGAACCGGATTCCCCAATCCGGCGGCCAAAAGCCCAGCGAAATCAATGGCACGGAGCGTGGCGCAGCCTGGTTAGCGCACCAGTCTGGGGGACTGGGGGTCGTGGGTTCAAATCCCGCCGCTCCGACCATGCTCTCTTCATGGGAGCCGGCTGTCATGCCGAAGATCGACGTCTCAACCGTTCCCGAGCGCAAGGGCACTGGATATCCCGCACCGTTCAACGATCACAGCATGGATCGCATCCGGCAGCGACTTGGCAATGCCGGAGGGCTCAAGGATTTCGGTGTCAACCTCATGCACCTGCCGCCCGGCAACTGGTCGAGTCAGCGGCACTGGCATTCTCACGAAGATGAATTCGTTTATGTGCTCGATGGCGAAGTCACGCTGATCGAGGACGATGGTGAGACGGTGCTGCGCGCGGGCGATTGTGCGGCGTTTCCGAAGAACTCTGGCAATGGGCATCACCTGATCAACAGATCGGACGCGATGGCGGTCTATCTGGAAGTGGGCTCGCGCCATCCCGACGACATGACGACCTGCTCCGACATCGACATGAAGAGCGCAAATTCCGACGGCCGCTTCGTGCACAAGGATGGCACGCCCTATCCGGACGGCTAAAGCTTCACGCGCACGCCGGCATAGAGCGAGATGGGCGCGGCGGGGCTGAGGCTGCGCGGGTTGCTGGCGCCGGGAACTTCGCTGATCGGCACGTCTGACGTCGGCGAGAACGCGCCGAAGGTTTCGTATTTTGTGTCGAGCACATTGTCGATCTCGCCCCACAGCTCGATCGTGTCGTTGAGCGCGTAACGCGTGGCAAGGTTCAGCACGAAATAGGCGGGCGTCTTTGGATTGAGGTTGGACTCGTCGCCGCGCAGATATTGCCCGTCGGCGTAACGGCCATCGAGCGAGACCGTCCACGCCGAGGTCACCTGATAATCCGCGCTCAGCTTCAGCATGTTCGCGGGGATGCCGGGCAAGTGATCGCCGGGCACGACGAAGATCAGGCCATCGGGATCCGCGAACGGATTGTCTTCGCTATTCAGCGTGAGCGCGTGGCGGAACGTGGCGTCGGTGTAGGTGTAGCCGAGCGAGAAGCGCCACGGGCCATTGCTGTAGTCGCCGGAAACCTCGATGCCCTGACGGCGCGTCGTGCCGATGTTCTCGAAGAAGGCGCGACCGGTGATCTGGCTGGCGGCGAACAGGATGTCGTTGTTGGCATCGGCGCGATAGATGCCTGCGTGCCAGGTGAAAGCGCCCCCGTTGCTGTCGCTGCCATGCCCGCGCAATCCCGCTTCAACCGTGTGCGAGACGACCTGTTTCAGGTTCGGGTCGGAGACAAAGAAGTTCGTCAGGCTGCACGGTGTGTTCGGATCGGCGCAGGAGAATTCCGCCGGCGTCGGCGCGCGGTTGGCGACGGCGTAGTCGGCGTAGAACGTCGCGCGCGGCGCGATGTCATACGTGAACCCGAGCGCTGGATTCAGATGGCCGTATTCATGGCTGCCGTTGAGCGCGGTGCCGAGCTGATCGCGCAGCACGATCTTGCTGTAATTGTAGCGCCCCGAAACGGTGATGGTCAGGCCTTCGAGCGGTTTGAACATGTCGGCGGCGTAGAGGCCGACGTAATCGTTGTCGCTGCGCACCCGGACCGGCGCGATTTCGCCGTTGCTCATGTCGATCAGGATGCCGGGGCCGCCGAAGCCGCGATCTGGCGTCATCACGCCGAGCAGTGAGTCCGCCGCGAACTGCGAGCGGCCCGCGTCATATGTCACGCCGGCGAGAATCTGGTTGTCCACACCGAACACATCGCCCTTCAGCACTGCCTGCGCGGCGGCGCCGAAGCTCGTTGAATCCGTCGCCGTCTGATTGAGCTGCGAGTAGACGCCGCCCTTGCCGAGAAAGTTCGGGATCGGATCGCCGTTCACATCGGTCAGGATGGAGCCGTCGTCGAGGCACAACTCGGTCTTGTGATGACACGGATCGGCATCGCTGGCGTCGCCATTGCCCGTCGTCTGATGCAGGTGGCCGACATAGGCGTTGCCCTGAAACGAGAGCGCGCTCGTCGCCTGAAATGATCCGTGCAGATTGGCGAGGCCGTAGCTGTTCTCCTGATTGTCAGGCCAGGTGAACACGGCGGCGCGGTCGACCTTCAGCAGCTCGACCGGTGACGTGCCGTTGCCGGTAAGGTTGGTGTCGGCGCCGATGATGTCGAGATGCAGTTCGGCCTGTCCGTGCTGCCAGCCGAGATCGGCAAAGCCCTGACCCAGGCGCGACGGCGAGAAATCGCGCCAGCCGGTTTCGTGCATCGCATTGCCGGCGACGTAGAACGCGAAATCTCCGTCCTGCCGTCCGTACTGCGCCGTCACGCCCCAGCGATCGAACATGCCGCCATAGGCTTCGAGCTGCGCACCATCCCAGGTGAAGCCGTTCTTCATCTGCACCGAGATGGAACCGCCGAGCGCGTTGAGCCCGAACACGGGGTTCGAGCCTTCGACCGTCATGGAATTGATCGCGACATCGGGGATCAGGTCCCACGCCACCGCATCGCCGAACGACTGGTTGAAGCGCACACCATCGACGTAGACCGCGAGCCCTTGCGCATCGCCCGCGAGCGGCGAGGCCTGGAAGCCATGGTAATAGACATTCGGCTGAAACGGATTGTCCTGCGCATCGGAAAACGAGATGCCGTTCGCGGAACTGTCCAGTGCGCGCAACAGACTGGCCTGACCGCCGCGCGTCAGGTCGTCCGCGCTGATCGTCTGAACGCTGAGCGGGATTTCGTTGGCGTTGAGGCTCGTGCCGGGCAGGGCGCTTCCCGTGACAACAACGGTTTCGACGGCGTTGTCGTCCGCGATGGCCGGTGCGCTGAACAGAACAAGAGAGGCCGCAGCCGCGACGGATGTCTTGATGTGACGCGCCATGTCTTCCCCGCAGACCAACACTTGCCAAATTCGCAACAGATTCAATGCCATCGGTGGCAGGAATCGCAACGAATGTGGCCGCGCGCTTGCTGCCGCGTCCATGGGACTTTTTCCCGATCTGGTCCGTCCGCGCGCTTTTCTTCCCTGTATGATGATCCCGCCACGATATTTCCGCCCATGAGCCTCAAGCTTCGCCTCACCGTTTCCATCGCGATCAGTTTTTTGCTGGCGCTCCTTCTGGGCGGAGGATTGGCGGTGTTGCGCGCCAAACAATCCGTGCAGACCGAAATGCAGGCTGCGCTGCAAAGCGGTGCGGATATCGTGGCCGACGCACCGAAATCCACGCCGTCCGATCTGGCAAATATTGTCCGCAGCTTTGATGGCGTGCGCCATTTGCGTGTGACGTTGCGAAATCCTGCTGGCCAGGTCGTTGCGCGTTCGCGGCTTGCAGGCCCGCCTCGAGCCGCGCCGGACTGGTTTGCGGCTTCGATTGCACCGGTTAGCGCATCGGCGCGTATCGCAGGTCCGCCGCAGCCCGCAGGCTGGACGCTTGCGCTCGCGACAGATCCCGGCAACGAGATCGCCGAGGTGTGGGGACAGACGCGCGATGCGTTGGCTGCGCTGATCGTCTTTTGTGTTGGCGTGGGTGCCCTGACGTATCTGCTCGTTGGCCGGTCGCTGAGATTTCTTCCGGGATTCGGCCAGGCTCTCGGCCGTGTGGCCGAAGGCGACTACGGCACGCAGCTCGACGAAAGCGGTCCGCCGGAATTCGCGCGCCTGGCCAGCGGGTTCAATCAAATGGCGTTTCGCCTGTCGCAATACGAGCGGGAAAACAAGAATCTGCAGCGCCAGATGACCGAGATACAGGAAGAGGATCGCGCCGAAATCGCGCGCGATCTGCATGACGAGGTCGGGCCGCTGCTGTTTTCGATCAATGTCGATGCCGTGGCCATGCCCGAACTGGCCGCGTCCCGGGATGTTGCGGCGGTGAAGGAACGGGCCGGACGGATCGGGGAGGCCGCCGGTCAGATCCAACAACGCGTGAAAGCCATTCTGCGGCAGCTGAAGCCGATCGACGTGCTGGACTTCGGTCTCGATATGGCGATCCGGGAGTTGATCTCTTTCTGGCAGGCCCGCTTTCCCGCGATGCAATTGTCTTTCCGAAACGGGTTGGACGACATAGCGCTCGATCGCGCGCAGGAAGAAGTGATCTATCGCGTTATACAGGAGAGCCTGAGCAACGCCGTTCGTCATGGACGCCCGAAATCGATTGATGTGGTCTTGACCCATGCGCCGGGCGAAATTGTTCTGACGGTTGCGGATGACGGACGAGGGCTGCCATCTCCGCGCCCCGCGCGCGGAAACGGGATCAACGGGATGACCGAACGCGTACAGAATCTCGGTGGCGCCGTTTCGGTGCAAAACAGCACTTCGACGCGCGGCGTGACGGTGAGAGCGGTACTGCCGCTCCGGCCCGGGCCTGGAGATGAAGTCGCATGACAGAACTTCTTCTGGTCGAGGATCACGCCATTGTGCGCGCCGGGCTCGGCCGTCTCCTGGCAAACCGTACCGATATCCACATCCAGAATGCCGTCACGGCGGAGGAGGCACTCGGCACCATCAAGTCGATCATGCCGCAGCTGATCGTTCTCGATCTGAACCTTCCCGGCTTGAGCGGCTTCGAGGCACTAAGGCGTTTACACCTTGTTGCGCCGGACGTGCCTATCCTTGTCTTCAGCATGCACAGCGAACCCATCTACGCCCATCGCGCACTCGTCAGCGGCGCAAAGGGATATGTCAGCAAAGGCGCGCCGCCGGATGAGATTCTGGCGGCGGTCGACGCATTGCTAGGCGGGCAGACCTACGTGGAAAAAGAAATCAGCGAAGGTGCGGTGAAAAGCGGCGACTATTTGCGCAACCTGACAAGCCGCGATCTTGAGATTCTAAGATTGCTCGCGGAGGGCCGGACGCTGACCGAAATCGCGCGATCGCTCGGCGTTGCCTACAAGACAATCGCCAACACCTGCACCCGCATTCGCGAGAAGCTTGGCGTGCGCAGCCTTGCCGAACTGGTCAGTGTCACGAAAGGGCTGGGCCTTGCGTAGCGTCCTGAATTTCCGAGGCAGCGCGTTGCTCGCCGCAACGGTGAGTGTGCTCGCAAGCCTTGCGAGTGCCGGTCCATCATGCGCCGCCGGTTCCGCGCCGATTTCGCCCGAGGATCAGGCGTCGGCGATGCATCGTGGGACCAATGTGCTGGACGACGATCCGGTGCAGAAGAATCCGTCAGCCGCGCGGTTCCAGCCGCGCCTGTTTGCGACGATCCGCGATGCCGGTTTCGACACGGTGCGCCTCAACATGCATCCCTTCGTGCATCTGCATGGCGATACGCTGGACGGGGCGTGGCTCTCGATGCTGGACCGCATGAGCAGCGCGGCGCTCGATGCGGGTCTCACGGTCGTGCTCGACGTGCATGACGACAATTCCTGTCAGGAGAGCGTCGCCGATTGCCGCGCCAAACTGCGCGCGGTGTGGAACGTATTGGCGCCACGTTATCGCAATGCGCCGAACCGGCTGCTGTTCGAGGTTCTGAACGAACCGCACGGCGTGCTCGACGCGGGCGCGTGGAACGGGATGCTGCGCGAGATGCTCATGCTGATCCGCGCGACCAACCCCACGCGCAATGTCGTCATCGGGCCGACGGATTATGACGGACTTTGGGAGCTTGGCAGTCTCGATCTGCCGGCAAGCGACCGGCATATCGTGGTGACCGTGCACACCTATTATCCGGTGACCTTCACATTGCAGGGCGCGCCTTGGGTGCCGTCGGCGAAGGACCTTTCCAACGTGACCTGGGGCAGCGATGCCGACATGGCCGCGGAAGTGAAAGCCTTCGACCGCGTGAAGACATGGAGCGACATCCACCAGCGCCCGGTCTTCCTTGGCGAGTTCGGCGTCTATGAGAAAGCGCCGATGGAGTCGCGCGTGCGCTGGCTCTCGGCGGTCGCGCGCATTGCGGAGGCGCATGGCCTGCCGTGGTGCTACTGGCAGTTCGACACGGACTTCGCGGTGTACGATATTCCGCGTGACCGCTGGATCGCGCCGGTGCTGAAGGCGCTGGTGCCGTCGAACTGAACGAAAGGGCGAACGATGCGTGAGCTTCATGCCGGGGTTCTTGTCATGCAGGGGCTGCCTATCATCGTTGGCGGCATCCTCGCGCTGTGGATTGCCTACTACGTCCGCGTCGCGGTCACGGAGCTGCGCGAAGTCCGCCAGAATCTCGAGAAGCTGAACTACTATTTTGAAGCGGACACGCGGCCCTCGACACCCTCCGCACCCGAAACACGAAATCCATCCTGAGGCTCGAAAGATGCTGGTCCTGCTCGAAGTGATCGCGTGGACAGGCCAACTCATTCTTGGGATCGTTGATGCCATCGCCTGGCTGGCGCGCGCCCTATTCAAAGCGAATTCAAATCAGGACAGCGCTAGCGATCCACGGAAAGTCGCAGCATCGACTAAAGTGACGGACGCGAGGGCGAAGTGAGCGATTGGGTTGAAGCTGGACGAGTAGCCCATGAACTCAGCGACCGGCATGGGCCAACCGCGTATCTCTACGCAAAGAAGCTAGCCGATGCCGCAAAAGCCGAAGGTAAGAACGACGAGGCCGAGTTCTGGCTGAAGGTTTACGGCGCTCTTCGCCCTAGAAACTCAAATTAGGACACTACCCCCCCCTTGAAGCGTGGCGCTCCAATCGCCATTTGAGCTATGTCCCCAAAGGAGCATCCATGACCCACCCGGGCTGAAAAAGCCCGGCGGACCGGCGTGTTTTCTGCGCCAGACCGTGCGCGAACGGGCGTCCAAAAAGAATATTTTGTGCCGCTTATCGAACACCTTCTACGAGAAGCCTTGTCCGTGAACGGCGGAGCCATGTCCGTTTGGTGACGGAAAATGCTTTGTTCTGTACAGAAATGCTGTACGCCGCCGGGCCTTGAAACCGGCGTTGGCACTCCAATATCTCAAGTGCCGGAAATCCTGTGTTAGGGTCCGGTACAGAGATTCCAAAGGGGTTTTCGACACATGTTCTCATCGATCCTCAAACAGGTTACGCGCCTGACCGTTGTCGCGGCGATGGTTGCCGGGCTTTCCGGTTGCGGCATCAATGCGGTGCCGACACAGGACGAGCAGGTGAAGGCGGCGTGGAGCCAGGTGCTCAACGAGTATCAGCGCCGCTCCGATCTGATCCCGAACCTGGTGCAGACCGTGAAGGGTTATGCCGCGCAGGAGAAGTCGGTGCTGATCGGCGTCACCGAAGCGCGCGCGAAGGCGACGCAGATGACGATGAGCCTGCCGGCCGACGTGACGTCCAACCCGCAGGCGTTCCACCAGTTCGAGCAGACGCAATCGACTCTCGGCGCTTCTATCGGGCGGTTGCTGGCGGTCAGCGAGAAATATCCGGACCTGAAGTCGAATGAGAACTTCATGGCGCTGCAAAGCCAGCTTGAAGGCACCGAGAACCGCATCACCGTGGCGCGCAAGGACTACATCGACGCGGTGCAGACCTATAACACCACACTGCGCACGATCCCGAGCCGCTGGATCGCCGCGATCTTCTATCCCGACGCCAAGGTGAAAGAGACCTTCACGATCTCCGAAAAGGCGCAGGAAGCGCCGAAGGTGTCGTTCTAAATGCTGGAACGTTTCTGGCTGAGCGTCAGCTATGTGCTTGCGGGCATCATCTCGCTCGCATGGCTGACGCTTAGCAGCGCGACCGCCGCGCCGCAGTTTCCACAGCTGACGGGCCGTGTCGTCGATGAAGCGGGGATTTTGTCCGATCAGACCAAGCAGGAACTCGACGGCATCCTCGCCGGTGACGAGCAGAAATTCGGCGGCCGGCAGATCGTCGTCGCCACCCTGAAATCGCTGCAGGGCTACGAGATCGAGGACTACGGCTATCAGCTCGGCCGCGCCTGGGGCATCGGCCAGAAGGGCAAGAACAACGGCGCGCTGATCATCGTCGCGCCGAACGAGCACAAGGTTCGCATCGAAGTCGGCTACGGGCTCGAAGGCGATCTGACCGACGCCAAGAGCCGTGTCATCATCGACGAATACATGAAGCCCGATTTCAAGAAGGGCGATTTCAATGCCGGCGTTCTGGAAGGCACCAAGGCGGTGCTGGCAACGCTCGGCAACACGAATTTCGCCGCGCCCGACTATCAGCAGATCAGTGACGACGAACAGGCGCCGTCCGGTTGGGTCGAGGCGCTGATCATCTTTGCGCTGGTCTTCTTCTTCGCCGGCCGTTCGTTCTTCTGGCCTCTGCTGTTCATGGGCGGTGGCGGTTGGGGCGGGCGCGGCGGCTGGGGCGGCGGTGGCTGGAGCAGCGGTGGCGGCGGTTGGAGCAGCGGCGGAGGCGGCGGTGGTTTCTCCGGCGGCGGCGGCTCGTTCGGCGGCGGAGGCGCGTCGGGAAGTTGGTAGACGCGCTCCATATCCTGAGTGATGCCGATCGCCAGCGCGTGCGCGCCGCGGTCGATGCCGCGCGCAAGTCGACCTCCGCGAAATTCGATTTCGTCGTCGTGCCGGCCAGCGATCATTATGCGCTTTATCCAGTCGTATGGAGCGCCGTGCTTTCGATCGTGCTGACCGGCGCGCTGTCGCTGGTGCGACCACATCTGACCATTGGCGCGGGTGTGATCGTGACGGCGGCGCTGTTCGTCCTGCTGAGTTTCCTGCTGGAGCTATGGCCCGTGCGCATGGTGCTCGCGCCGCGCAAAGTGAAGCGCAGCGCGTGCAGCCACATGGCGCGGCATCAGTTCTCCGCGCATCTGATCTCGCGCGATGCGGAGCATAACGGCGTGATGGTGTTCGTTTCGCTTGCCGAGCATCATCTGGAGATCATCGCAGAGCGCGATGCCCATGCCGCTGTGCCCGCAGGCAGCTGGGACCGGATCGTGACGGATGCCACCGTGAAAATGTCGCGCAATCTTGCGGACGGCCTGGTTGACGCAGTTTCCGCGTGCGGAACCGTCCTGTCGAAGGCGTTTCCCGCGAACAACGGCTGAACGGCAACAACGCGAGATTGTCTGCGGCCCCGGCTTTGCGCATAGTCCGCCCACGGGGGTGAAGCATGAAAACTCGGATTTTGGTGGCTGCGGCTTTGCTCGCGGCTTTTTCTTCGGTGAGCGTACGGGCGGCAACCTGTTCACTGGGACTGATGGCTTCTCTGGATATGACTGTGCTGCCGGACGGTCGGGTTACCGTCCCCGTGTCGGTCAACGGCCAGACAATGCAATTTCTTGTCGATACCGCAGGCGTGTTCAGCGAGATCGGCGAAGATACAGCGCAAAAATTGAACCTCAAGGAAACCGACCCACCGGTGACGATGTACGGCGTGGGCGGAAAACTCCGGGTGAAGTCCGCTCTGATCGAGTCCTTCAAGATTGGAAACAACGAAGCCAGGGATTTCCACATCGGCGTTCGCCATGGCACGTCCCAGTCTGACGCGAAGCCCAACAAGGGTGGCGAAGCGTTCGACGGGCTGCTTGCCCCCGATTTCCTGAGCCTGTTCGATGTCGAATTCGATTTTGCTGCCAAGAAAATGTATTTGTTCTCGCAAGATCACTGTCCGGGAAAGGTCGTTCACTGGACCCAGGACGGATATGCCGAGCTTCCTTTCCAGTATACTGGCGGTCCTATCAGCACTACGCCACATATTCGTCTTCGAATGACGTTGGACGGACACGATGTGTCGACCGCCGTCA
>Ga0335075_10007715_pt1 | contig 16538 bp, 13 predicted proteins | sample Lox_Sample_24_FD_206723 | JGI IMG/M metagenome (GOLD analysis project Ga0335075, IMG submission 206723) | Soil microbial communities from Loxahatchee National Wildlife Refuge, Florida, United States - Lox_Sample_2.4 | ecosystem: Environmental > Terrestrial > Soil > Wetlands | place: USA... | reverse complement strand
ATAATTGCGGTGCAGTGACGGGTTGCAGACATAACCCTGGCGCGAACAGGCGAGCAACACCGCTACCGCCTCGACCCGGTTCGGCAGCCACACCGCAACCCGCTCGCCGCGCTTGAGCCCGGCCTGGTGCAGATCGCCCGCAACCGCATCGACCATGTCGAGCAGCGCGCGCCAGGTCAGCCGCCGCGACCCGTCGCGCACGGCAAAGGCAAGCGGCCGCCGCTCGGCATGCCCGCACAACAGGCTATAGAGCGTGTCCCGCCGCCACAGTCCCTTCTCGTAATAGCGCCGCGCCATCTCCGGATCGTGCAGCGTGAGCAGGGTATTGGTCATCTTAAATCTTACGAAGCAAACTCGTCAGAGAACTTCTCATCAACTTCATACGTTGTACGCAGCATAGGTCAAACTGTAAGTGCTCAAGAAGTGCCATCAGTCCTTGACCATCAACCAACTCAATCCGTGATGCACCGTCTCGGGCCGCCTCGGCTTGAGCATCCACGGTGAAAGCTGCAGTGGTCACAGTCAAATCTTTGTCAGCGCGTCCCATCATGGCGCCGCGAAAAATCGCGCACTACCCAGGGTCAACCGGGACAGCGTCTCCCGACCCTAGTCTCGAAGATACGTCTCCTCCATGGCGCGCAGACGCGGCTCGTCCAGAATGCGGCCATTGCTGGCCACACCCCAGGGACTCTGAGCCGCCTGGGCACGGAGCGCATCGAGGGCCAATGTGCCGCGCTGCCGAAAATCACTCAAGAAATCCCAGTTGGCCTGCAAGCCCGCCATGGTGGTCAGTGCTGGAAACCAGGCCGCGGCGGCCCCGGCATTCTGCTGCGCCTCCAAGGAGGGATAGGGCGACAGATGGGCGGGAATGAGCGGGACGACGGGCCCGGGAATGAGGCGGATCGCCTCCTGGATTTCGTCCCAGCTGCGCAAGCCATTGGGGCAGACAACATCGACCTGCGCTTCGGCTTTGTAGGCCTGGCAGCGTTCAATGATCTCCGCAAAGCTGGCACCCGGCACGCCGCCGAGATCGCACCGGGCCATGATCACGAAATCCGGGTCGAGAGCCTGTTTGGCATCCATTGCCGCCCGCAGCTTTCCAACCATCTCCTCTATCGAGATACAGCGGCGGCGCGGGCCGGATTTCGGCGGAAACGTCTGGTCTTCAATGTGAGCGCCAGCAATCCCCGCCTGGATGTATTCCCGCACGGTGTAATGCGTATTGATGGCATCACCGTAGCCGGTATCGGCATCGGCAAAGACCGGGATCTCTACGGTCAGGACAATTTTCCGGGCGTTGTCCACCATGTCGCGCATACTGGTCCCGGAATCGGGCCAGCCCAGCTGGTGCGCCGAGGTATTGCCCCCGGACATGTAGAAGGCGTCATAGCCCAGCGCCTCCGCCATCTTCGCGCCAATGGGATTGATCCCGCCCGCCAAGACAAACAATTCGGGCCGTTGAAACAGGGTCTTCAGTCGGGTCGTCATACGTTGACGCTCTGGCATATGCAGTCTCCTCCTGTGTGACCGAACCGTCCTCGGCGTCCTCATATGCGGATGGAGGTGGGACCCGCGTCAGGCGCCCACCGCCACAGTGGCACTGATCCGCGGAACTCCCAACGAGCGCGTCGTGTGGCCCTTGCCGGTGAGATCGTCAGCGAGGACCACATCACCCGGTCCGAAACGGCGCGTGGTGCCATCGCCGATCCCGATTTCCATCTGCCCCGCGAGAATAAAAATGTATTGTCGCCGGGGTGCGGTGTGCCAATCGCTCCAATAATCCGCAGGAAAACGGCGGAACACGAGGTTGGCACCCGCCTGAAGTGCCACGTTGTGGCTCTCCTCGGCCGGCACAGGGAGATCTTCAAAATGGGTTTGGCCGTCTTGCCCCGTATATATCCGCACGATCATGCGGGTGCTCCTTTTCACAGAGAGATCATCGTGCACGCAACGGCGTGCTCCGCGTCACATTGAATCGGTTTTAGGCCCCTTGGCATCCGTGGATTGGCTGCCCGGAAAGAAGAGGACCGGGAGAAACGCATGGCGCTTGGACAAGGCATGCAGGGTCTCGGCAGCAACGAACTCCAGGTACGGCGGCACTACCATTTGTAGACTTTCTGCAATGTTCCTCCCATCAGCGCTGCCTTGTCGTTCTCGGACAGACGGTTGGTCAAGCGGAACGGCGCCACACCCTCTTCATAGGTCAGCATGCCGATCGTCCGCGTCCAGTCGGTGCCCCACATGCAACGATCGAGCCCGAATGCATCGATGACCCGCAGTACCGGCTCCCAGATATCGTCGTAGGGGAACGGCTGGTGCGACATCGTGCAGGCACCGCTGATCTTCACCCTTACATTTTCGTATTGAGCCAAGGCGAGGAGCTTCGGAAGATCGGCCCAAACATCGGCCGGAACCGGTGGGCGCGCAGGTTGCAGCAGGCCGAGATGGTCGATGACGATGACCGTATCGCGGTGGCGCTCTATGTGCGGCAGCCCTTTGTCGAGAATGCCCCAGCATAGCAGATTGACCGGCAAACCATGTCTGCCGGCGGCATTAAAAGCGCGGTTCAGACCGGGATGGTCCGCGTCCATCGGCAGGCCGTCGCGCATCCGGATGCGAATGCCGCGGGCACCCGGTGTCGCCGCCCATTTCGCCACCACCTCGTCGATCGCCGGATCGGTCGCGTCGACCGGCGTCACCACCCGAAACTTGTCCGGATAGGTGTTGTAAACTTCGAGCGCATAGCTCGGATCGTATTCATAGGCGCTGAACGACGAGACCATGATCGCGCCGTCGACGCCGACACTGTTCATCGCCGCGACCATCTCTTCGCCGGTGGCGGATTCAAGTCCGTGCGACGGGCTGGCCCACGGCCGGCCGGGATGATTGCGATCGAAGGGATGAACCTGAACATCGATGACTGGCATGGCCGTCCTCCTGCTGCCGCGACCAATTGTCCGCCATCGTGACCGGTTTGCACAGAGTGGTGAGCGCCGTGACGGGCGGAGTTCGGATAAAGAATAGCTAGACAGAGCGCGAGAGCATCGAGGTTCGAACGCCGGTTTTCTCCGTGGCCATCACCTTAGCTCGGGACGCCCGAGGCAGTCGGACGGTTCGGTCGCCACCATCCGCCGTAATGATGTGCGATGATCGCTCTGGGACATTTCTCCCCATGGTCCGGCGCCGGCAGAGCCTGCCGGCTGGTGCGGCTGCCGGCGAGGTGCGGCCTTGCTCTTGTCGAGAGCAGCTGCCCCGCTCAATGCCCGAATTTGTCGGGGTCGGGCTTGCGGCGCTCGGTAAAGGCGCGGCCGAGTTCGTGCGACTCCTCGGTTTCGAGATAACCGCGCAGCAACAGATCGTGCGCCATCCGCGACAGCCCGCCGGCGCCGCCGTGGCGGGCGCCGAACGCCGCCTTGATCGACGCCAGGGCAAAGGCGCCGCGCTCGGATATTTCGAGGGCCATTTCGCGCGTCGCCGCGGCGAGGTCGGCATCGGGCACGACTTTGTTGATCATGCCGAGCTCCAGTGCCTCGCGCGCCGTCAATCGCGGGTTGCGGAACCAGATCTCCTTCGCCTTCTTTTTTCCGACCAGGTCTTCGAGATACCAGGTGCCGTAACCGGCATCGAAGCTGCCCATCATCGGCCCGACCTGGCGGAAGATCGCACTCTCCTTGGCAATCGTGATGTCGCACATGACCTGCAGCACGTTGCCGCCGCCGACCGCATAACCGTTGACCGAGGCGATGACCGGCTTCTGCAACCGCTCGATCGCGTCATACATGTCGAGCACCGGCAGCACCCCCGGATAAAGGAGCGTATCGTCGAGCCCCTCCTTGCGCCCGCCGATACAGAAGAAGCGGTCGCCGGCGCCGGTCAGGACCAGCACGCGGGTGCGCGTCTCGCGCCGCACGAGGTTGATGCAATCGCGGATTTCCTGGCACATGATCGGGGTGAACATGTTGCCGTCATCGGGGCGGTTCAGCGTCAGCGTGCCGATCGGACCGTCCTCGATGTAGAGGATTGTCTGGTAATCCATCCTGAGGGTCCTTGCTTGGAGGTCCTTATGCGCTTGGGGGTCCTTGCGCGTCAGGGCTCGTCCCGAAACCAAACGGAGGTGGAGCGATGTTACAGGATTTGCTGCCGCAGGCGGAACGGATCGCGGCCAAGCTCAAGGCGCGCAACGAGACGATCTCGATTGCCGAATCCTCGACCGCAGGCATGGTCTCGGCAGCTTTGCTGGCGATCCCCGGTGCCTCGGCCTATTTCATCGGCGGCGGGGTGGTCTACACGCGCCAATCGCGCACCGAATTGCTCGGCGTGACCGAAGCAGAGATGGCCGGCATCACCCCTTCGACCGAGGCATACGCGCTGTTATTCGCCCGCAAGATCCGCGGCAAGCTCGCGACCCAATGGGCGATCGGCGAGACCGGCACCGCCGGACCGACCGGCAGCCGCTATGGGCACAATGCCGGGCATTCCTGCATCGCCGTGATCGGCCCCAATGGCGAGCGCTCGATGACCGTCGAAACCGGCAAATCCGACCGCATCGACAACATGCGCGCGTTTTCGATGGCGGCACTCGACCTGCTCGAAAAGGCGCTTGGCTGAACCGCCGACCGGATTTCGCGGGCCGCCGCAGGGTGCGAGGCTTCGCATCGGGGCTGGCCGCGCGTCGCCGCAGCTGCATTCGGTTACCAAATTTTACCTGATTCGGCTGGCAAGGCGATCCCGCGGCCACACATGGAATGCATCGCAAATCGGCTCGACGGCGTGCGGGCAGACCGGGTCCGGCACTCGGCCGGGTCGCCAGGAGCTTGTCGATGCATCCACCGCGCAAAACGACCACCCGATCCGGAAAAACCCGAACCGTTATCCGCGCCGCCGCCGCGGCGTTGTTTTCGGTCGCCCTCGGCGCCTCCGGCCCAGCCCTTGCCGAACCGCATGGCGGCGGTTTCCACGGTGGCGGAGGTCATGGCGGCTTTCATGGCGGGGGCTTTCATGGCGGCGCGTTCCACGCCGGGCGCTTCCATGGCGGCTTTCACGGCGGATATGTTCACCATGGATGGGGCTACGGTTTCTATCCCGGTCTCGGGCTCGGAGTTGCGCTCGGGGCGGCGTACCCCTGGGGCTGGGGCGACTATCCGCCAGCCTACGGCTATTACGGTCCGGCTTACGGCTATTACGGTAATACCGAGCCCTACGCAGGTCAGGTCTGGTACTACTGTTCCAACCCGACCGGATATTACCCTTACGTAGCGCAATGCTTTGCGCCATGGCAGGCCGTACCGGCCGGGTGAGCCGGCGGATCGGCGCACGCGCCGCCTGAGAGAAGGGCAAAGCCGCCGATCCCGGTAAATCGCCGAATTTTTCGGAATTGCCGCTTGCGTTGCCGGCGGAAGCGCGTATCTATCGGGCTCTCGACGCACTCGCACGTGCCTATGGCCCATGGTGGTTATGCAACGACGTAACGCGTCCTTTTTGGTCGTCCGGCTGCAAGGCCGGTCCCGAGAGGGAGGACGGTATGGTTGCTATCCGGCTGAGGGGCGTGGTGCCCTGTCCTGACGCGAACCTCCGCGGTACGCGCCTGCGCGGGCGGGGCAACCGGGTCATCGATCCGAGCAGTCTGAGCTAAGCAGCAAAACTCGACCGCGCCGGCGTTTCGCACGCCGGGCGGTTCCTCGTGATGTGCTCTCGGCCAAAACCGGGGCGCGGTGATCGTGCGCGTGCAGCACGTCGCCGGCCCTCCGGCAGCGGCCGAAACAGCTTGCGCTCAGCCGCCTTGCCGGAAGGATGACCCCCAGGAATGAATGAGAGGATTTCGCGCTTCCTTGCCGAAAACATGCCCGAAACGCCGTGCCTCGTCGTCGATCTCGCGGCGATCGGCGACGCCTATGACGCGTTGTGCCGGCACCTGCCGCTGGCCCGCATCTATTATGCGGTCAAGGCCAACCCGGCCCCGGCGATCGTCGCCATGCTGCGCGGCAAAGGCGCCAATTTCGATGTCGCGAGCCGCGGCGAGATCGAGCTGTGCCTCGATGCCGGTGTCGCCGCCGACCGGTTGTCCTTTGGCAACACGATCAAAAAGGAAAAGGACATCGCCTTCGCCTATCAGGCGGGGCTGCGGCTCTTTGCGTTCGACAGCGCGCACGAGCTCGACAAGCTGGCTCGTACCGCACCCGGCGCGCGTGTCTTTTGCCGCATCCTCGTCGATTGCGCCGGCGCGGAATGGCCCTTGTCGCGCAAGTTCGGTTGCGCTCCCGAGATGGCGATCGCATTGCTGCGCGAGGCGCGCGAGCGCGGTCTCGACCCGTATGGCGTGTCGTTTCATGTCGGCTCGCAGCAGACCGATCTCGGCCAATGGGACGGGGCCGTCGGGGCGGTGGCGCAGATGTTCTCGCTACTCGCCGAGACCGATATCGAGCTGCGCATGGTCAATATCGGCGGCGGCTTTCCGGCGCACTATACGGGCGAGGTCCCGGCGGTCGAGCGCTATGCCCAGGCGGTCATGGATTCGGTCACCCGGCATTTCGGCAATCGTCTGCCGGAAATCATCATCGAGCCCGGCCGTTCGCTGGTCGGTGACGCCGGCGTGATCCAGAGCGAGGTCGTGCTGATCTCGCAAAAGGGCTTCGGTGATCCGCGGCGCTGGGTCTATCTCGATGTCGGCAAGTTCAACGGCCTCGCCGAGACCATGGACGAGAGCATCAAGTACCGGATCGCCACACCCGGCCGCGACGGGGCGAGCGGACCGGTGGTTCTCGCCGGACCGACCTGCGACAGCGCCGACATCCTTTACGAGAAGACCGAGTACCGGCTGCCGCTCGGCCTCGAAGTCGGCGACAAGGTCGAGATCCTGTCGGCCGGCGCCTATACGGCGAGCTATGCCTCGGTCGGCTTCAACGGCTTTGCGCCGCTGCGCACCTATTGTATCTGAGCTTGTGTCTGAGCGCCCTGTTCGCGAGGCGGTCGGTCGGGCGAGGACGGCGGGGCGGAGGCGGTCGCAACCTCGCCCACCAGCTTGCGGCGCAGCGCATCGGCGAAGCTGCCAAAATCGCGGGCCGCAACGACGAAGGCGCCCGGCCCGCCGATCACATTGTGGCGGTAATAGTCTTCGAGCCATGGCTCCTCGGTCAGGATCGCCAGCCCGTTGATCGTGATCCCGGCCGCTACCAGACGGTCGCGCACGCTTGCCGGAGGCGGCCCTAAATTGGCGATGCCGTCGCCGGAGATGTCGATGACCCGACGCGCCGCCGGCTGCGGCAGGTGGTCGAAGCGGGCGGCTGCCGCGAGCAAGGCCGAGCCGAGCGCGGTCAGGCCGTGCGAGCTGCGCCCGGTGGCCCGCACCGCCGCGGCAAAGCGGGCGGCTGAGCGCTGGTTGGTGACCAGGGTCCAGCCGACCGTCACCGCGATCTTGTCGGGGTCCGACCATTCGAGAACCGACACCTCGATCCCACCCGGTGCCGCGGCGATCGCCCCGATCAAGCGCGGATCGACAAAGGCGCGGGCGATGCCCTGCTGCTGCAGCACATAGGATTGCGCGGTCACGCTCGCCGAAACATCGATGGCGAGCACCAATGCCAGCGCTGCCGCCAGTGCCGGCGGCGCGGCTGCAACCAACAGCATGACCGCGCCAAGCAGCGCCCAGATGGCGTGCCGGCGGCGCTTCGCGACACCGCGCATCGCACGAGCCTACCGCGGCCGGTGGGGCGGCGCTATAACCTCGCCGCGAAGCGGATTGGGGCAGCGATGGGGGAGACAGCGGGATGACCAGGACAATTTCGCTCTGCGCCGGGCTGGCGCTCGGCATGGTTGCGCTCGGCATGGTTGCGCTGGGGGCCGCGGCGGCGCCGAGGCACCATGCGGTCGCGAGCGGACCGCCGCCTTGCGGGGCGTTGACCTTCCGCGCGGTCGCGGCCGGGGCCAGCGATGGCGAGCAGCAGGCCGGTTTCTACCGCTCGCGCTACGGCACGCTTGCCTTGCACGCCGAGGTCAAGGGCGGCCAGCCCACCGACTATTTCGTGCTGGCGGACGGCAAGCGGCTCGGCGCTGCACCCGCCACCCTGCCCGACTGGGCGACGAGCTGCGTCGCCGCGAAAAAGCTGCCAAAGCCCGAAGCTGCCGCCGCGTCCTGCACCGGGGAGCGGTTCCGGGTCGTCCTCGCCCATGCCGGCAGCGACCGGCTGGCGCTGCTTTACGGGTTCGACGGCTCGACCTGGCGATATTGCAGCACCGGCAGCTACTGACGAAACCGTGACCGGCCGGCGGGCGCGTCGGCCGTTGCCAGCATCGCTCGCCGGCATGTAGTGTGAACCTGCCCAGATTGCGATAGTGGGCAAAGACCGGTCCGACCGCGATCGTGGGCAGAAAACGGCGCCGCAGGACCCAACAAGGCCCATAAACGGGCAAAGCCGCCAGCGGCAGCAGCGCGAGCATGCCGCATCAGGGAGGATGGGATGCTGGAACAGCTGGAGCACCAGCAGAAATTGACGATCAATCAGTGGAAGATCGCAGTCGCCGCGACGTTGGGCGACATGCTCGATTTCTTTGATTTCCTGCTGATCGGCTTTGTTCTGGCATTTATCGTCAAGGGTTGGAGCCTGACCTATGGTCAATCGGGGCTGATCCTGCTGGCCTCCGGGATCGGCGCGCCGATCGGCTCGATCTTCTGGGGCTGGGTGGCCGACAAGGTCGGGCGGCGCACGGTGTTCATCGCCACGATCCTCAATGTGGCACTCGCCACCGGTGCTATGGCGCTGACCCCCGATCGCGGTTGGCTGTTCCTGGTGATCTGCCGCTTTTTCGTCGGCATCGGCACGACCGGCGTCTACAGCGTCGATATCACGCTGATGCAGGAATTCCTGCCGGCGACCAAGCGCGGCTGGCTGACCGGGCTGACGACGACGATGCTGCCGGCGGGCTTTCTGCTCGGCGCCATCCTCGGGCGTTATGCGACCCCCTATATCGGCTGGCGCGGGCTCGTGCTATGCGGTCTGGTGCCGGCGTTGCTGGCGCTCTTGATCCGGGTATGGGTTCCCGAAACGCCGCATTGGCTGATGCGCAAGGGCCGGATTGCCGAGGCGCGCAAATCGCTCGCCTGGGTGCTGATGATGGACCCGAAGGATATCGAACTGCCGGCGGTCGCTCCGGCAATCGAGCGGACGCGCTGGCTCGAACTGTTCAAATATCCGCGCAGCCTGGTCGCCGGCTGCCTGACCGGGCTGAGCCAGACCGGCGGGGTCGGACTCGCACTGTGGGTCGTAACCTTGCTGGTGATGGTGCTCAAGGTGACCCCGGCGGTCGCATCGGGCCTTATCATCTGGATCAGCATTTCGGCGATCCTCGGGCGCTTCTTCTGCTCATGGCTATCCGATGCGATGGGGCGGCGCGGCGGCGGCGTGCTGGCCTGCCTGTTCGCCGCGGTGTTCATGGCGCTCGCCGGCTATCTGCACAGCGTGGTCGTCGCCGGCGTGTCGATGTTCTACGTCATGCTGCTGCTGCAAAGCTTTTTCGGCAGCGGCAACTATTCGATCGTCGGCCCCTATATGGGCGAATTGTGGCCGGCGCGGCTGCGCGGCAGCGGCATGGGCCTCGTCTATGGCGTCGGCAATCTCGGCAAATTCATCGGCCCGCTTGGCCTGGCGCTGATCGCGGGATCGAACAATTTTGTCAAGCCCGCGGCGACGCTCGACGCGCTGGTCCCGGGTTTCCTCTACTTCGCCTTCTGGTACGTGCTCGGCGCCGCCGCTTTCTGGTTTATCGGTTTCGAGACCAGCGGACGCACGATCGACGACATCGACCGCCAGCTGAGCGCGCAGACCGCCGGCGGCACGGCGGCCGCGGTAGGCCGGTCCGCCGGCAACTGAGCGGGGCCGCGATCGTGCCAGACGGTGCCAGACGGTGATCGAGCGAAGCCACCAGGGGACTGCCGCCGCTGCGGCCGGGACAAGCCGCCCCGGCCAGCCGCTCAGCGGTTCTGGGTCCAGTCCTCGCGCCACAGAAAATCGGGGCCGAGCTCGGCGAGGCTCGGGCAGCCGATCTGGCCCATGACGAGGTCGATCTCGTTGCGGAAGATATCGACCGCCTTCTTGACCCCGTCGAGCCCGCCGGCGACCGCGCCGTAAAGGGTTGGCCGGCCGAAAAACACGAATTGCGCGCCGAGGCAGCGCGCGATCAGGATGTCGGCGCCGCGGCGCACCCCGCTGTCGAGCATCACCGTGAGCTTGTCGCCGACCGCGGCCTTGATCGCCGGCAGCGCGTCGAGCGAGGCCGGCGCCTGGTCGAGCTGGCGCCCGCCATGGTTCGAGACGATGATCCCGTCGACACCGATCTCGGCGGCGCGCACCGCATCGGCCGGGTTCAGGATCCCCTTGACGACCAGCGGGCGCGGGAACAGCCGGCGATAGCGTTCGAGATCGCGCCAGGTCTGCGCCGGCGCCGGGGTCTGGCTGCGGCCGAGCCGGATCGCGTCCGCCCGGGTCGCACCATTGCCGGCATGCACCGCCCAGTTGGCCAAGGTCGGCGCACCGCCGTGCCGGACATAGTCGGCGACCCAGCCGGGATGAGTCATCGCCTCTAAGAGGATCGACGGCTTCAATTTCAGCGACTCTAGGAGGCTGCCGTTGCGCACCGTGGCAAAGCCGTTGCGCCAGTTGCGCTCGCGTTTGGGGTTCACCGGCACATCGACGGTCAAGACCAGCGCCCCGACGCCGCAATCGCGCGCCCGGCCGATCAACGCGTCGGTCAGGTTCGGGTCCTTTGCGGCATAGAGCTGAAACCACAGATTGTTCGGCGCAACCTTGACCGCCTCCTCCATCGAGAAGTTGGCAGCCCCCGACATGATGTAGGGGATGTTGGCGTCGGCCGCCGTCTGCGCCAGCAACATTTCGCCGCCGCGCCGTTGATAGAGAGCAACACTGCCGGTCGGCGAGATGCCGAACGGGCTCGCATAGGTATGGCCGAACACGTTTGCCGACTGGTCGCGTACCGAGACATCGACGAGATAGCGCGGCAGCAGCTTGTGCTTGTGAAAGGCGGCGCGATTGCGCTCGAGGCCGAGCTCGTCTTCGACGCCCCCTTCGATATAGTCGAAGATGATCTTCGGTAATTTGCGTTTGGCGATCTTGTGCAGGTCTTCAATGTTGATCGCCTGATCGAGCTTCATCACGGGGTCCCGCTGAAAGGTGCCGATTCGGCCAACAATGCTGATTTCGCACCGCGCCGGCAACCGCCAGGGCGTCGCAACCGCCATGCCGAGCGCGCGGGCCGCCGTGGCCATACCGCGATCAACGGCCACGAGCAGCCGCGACGAAAAAATCAATCGGCAAGGCGCGGGCTCGTCCGGGACGATGCAATGTGCTCGCCGAGCGCGCCACGCGCCAAGGCCAACGCCGCCACCGCTCCGACCAGCGCCAGCGCGCCGGCGACGACAAAGGCCGCGTTGAAGCTGCCGGTTGCGGCGACGACATAGCCGGTCACGATCGGTGCCAACAGCCCAAAGGTGTTGCCGCCGAGCACCAGAAAGGCCATCGCCCGCCCCGTATCGCCAGGCGAACGCAGCAGGTCGCTGACCAGTGCGCCGTTGGCGGACGGTCCGACATGGGCGCCCGATAACGTGATCGTGATCAGTGTCATGACACCTGCCAATGAGCGGGCAAAAGGGATCGCCAGGCCGGTCGCCGTGCAGATCAGGCTGAGCGCCACCAGATAGCGGCGTTTGCCGTCGCCCACTGAGTCCGCCGTCAGCACCCGGTCGCCGACCCAATTGGCAACGATGCCGACCACCGTCGAGACCAGAAACGGGATCGCGGTGTAGATGCCGGAGTGCAGGATCGACAGGTGCCGAGCCGTCTGCAGATAGTTCGGCAGCCAGGAAATATAGAGATATCCGGTATAGACGAGGCAGCCCTGGGAGATGAACAGACCCCACATCGCCGGGCAGCGCATCAGCCCGAGATAGCCGACGCCGCCATGGCTCGGCGGCGTGATGCCGGCGTCGCGTCCGGCGAAAATGTGGTCGCGCTCGGCCTGCGGCAGCCACCGGGTCCGTTCCGGCGTTGACACCAGCGCGGACCAGATCACCACCCATAGAAATCCGATCGCACCGGTGATGATGAACGACCAGCGCCACGACAAGGTCTCGATCAGCCAGGCGACTGCCGGCGCGCCGAGCGCCAGTCCGAGGCTGGCGCCGGAGGAGATCGCCGCGATCGCGGTGCCGCGCTCGGAATAGGGCGACCATGACCGCACGCTGGTGTAGCTGATCGGTGCGAATGGCGCTTCGCCGACACCAAGCCCGAGCCGCACCAGCAGCATCGTCGCAAAGCTGCCGACAAGGCCGGTCGCGGCCTGCGCCACCGACCATACCGCGGTCGCGACCGAGGCGACGAGATGTGCACCCCAGCGGTCGATCAGCCGCCCGCCGGGCAGCATCATCAATACATAGGCCCACAGGAACGAGGAGAACAGATAGCCGAGCGCGATCGGCGACAACCCGAACTCCTGCGCAATCGGCTTGCCCGCGACCGACATGTTGACGCGGTCGAGATAGGCGATGCCGCTGAACAGAAACAGCAGGAAAAACACCCAGTAGCGGCGCCGGGTCGTCTTCATCGCCAGCCCTCCTCCTCTTCTTTCTTTGACGCTCACGCGGCGACAGCCCGGGCGATGACCAAAGCCGGCTGCGCTGCGGCAGCGCGATGCCGCCACAGGAGAACCGCGACCCGAGAAGAGGCGGGCATTCTTTCCGGCGATATATCGGCTTCCCGCTCGCAGTGGCCGGCGCGGCAAACACTGCGTGCGACCAGCCCGGACAGCGCCTCAGCGGTTCAGCAATGCCTCAGCGGTTTCTTTGCCAGTCGTCGTGCCACAGGAAGTCGGGGCCGAGTTCGGCGAGGCTCGGGCAGCCGATCTGGCCCATGACGAGGTCGATCTCGTTGACAAAGATGTTGATCGCCTTTTTGACGCCGGGCAGGCCACCGGCCGCGGCGCCATAGAGCGTCGGGCGCCCCATAAAGCAGAAATCGGCGCCGAGACAGAGCGCGATCAGGATGTCGGCGCCCCGCCGCACCCCGCTGTCGAGCAGCAGGGTCAGCTTGTCGCCGACCGCCTGCTTGATCGCCGGCAATACATCGAGCGAGCCCGGCGCCTGATCGAGCTGGCGCCCGCCATGGTTCGAGACGAGGATGCCGTCGCAGCCGATTTCGACACAGCGCAGCGCGTCGGCCGGGTTCATGATCCCCTTGACGACGAGAGCGCGCGGAAACAGCTTGCGGTAGGTTTCGAGATCGCGCCAGGTCTGCGCATTGAACGGCCGCACTGACGAGGTGAATTTGTAGACCTCCTCGGCATTGGCACCGGCAGGCGCATAGGGCTGCCAGTTCTGCAGCATCGGCGTGCCGCCGCCGCGCTTCAAATATTCGACGATCCAGCCGGGATGGGTCAGCGCCTCGGCCAGGATCGACGGCTTCAGACTCAATGCCTGGAACAACCCGCCGCGAATATTTGAAAAGCCATTGCGGATATTGCGCTCGCGCTTCGAGCCGACCGGGGTGTCGACGGTCAAGACCAGTGCGCCGAGACCGGCATCGGCAGTGCGCCGGATCAGATCGGCGTTGATCGCCGGATCGCGCGCGGCATAGAGCTGGTACCAGTGGTTCTGCGGCGCGACCTTGGCCGCCGTCTCGATCGAATCGTTGCTCGCCCCCGACATGATGTACGGGATGTTCGCGTCGCGCGCCGCCTCGGCCAGCATCAGATCGGCTTGGTAGCGAAACAGGCCGGCGCCGCCGGTCGGCGAGATCCCGAACGGGCTCGAAAAGGTCTGGCCGAAAATGGTCTTGGTCTGGTCGCGCGTCGACACGTCGACGAGGTAGCGCGGCAATAGCTGGTGCTTGTGAAACGCGGAGGTGTTGGTTTCGAGCCCGCGTTCGTCCTCGAGCCCACCCTCGATAAAGTCGAACGCGATCTTCGGCAGGCGCCGCTTCGCCATCCGGTGCAGGTCTTCGATATTGATTGCATCATCGAGCTTCATCGTGCGTTCTCCCTACCGGCACCGGCGAGCCCAGCATCGCGCATGATCGCAGCCCTCGGCAACCCCCCTGGTGTGGCAGGGCGGATATGCAAAGCGCCGGGAGCGGCGCCGCATCGCGGGATCGAAATGCACGTTAGCGCCGTTCGCCTCCGTGAAAGGGCCTCGGCGGTTCGGCGATCGGGTGCGTTTCAGCGATCGCTATAAGGCTGAAATGCACGGCCGATGTGGCGTTGTTGTCGCGCGGCCGCCACGGCGGGAGCGGCATCGCACGGGAGACGGCACGTGACAGCCACCAGCGTGGAACCGCTAACGACCGCGCGGATCGCCGCCCGGATCGATCGGCTGCCGCTCACCTGGACGCAGTGGCGGCTGGCGCTGCTGACCCAGTTCTTCTGGGGGTTGATCGTCTCGGTAGACGGTACGCCCGCCAAGCTCTACCCGTTCGTGTGGGGACCGCAACACGATTTCGGCCCTGCTGCCTTCTCGGTTCTACTGGCCGTCGGCAACGGTGCCGGCCTCATCATCGGCGAGTACTTGGTGAGCCTGGTCTCCGATCGTTTTGGGCGCCGCACCGCAATGATCACCTCGGCCCTGATTGTTGCCCTGCTGTTGTGGCCGACGGCCTTGACCCACAATTATGACCTGCTGATGCTGTTCTTTTTTCTTTCGTCGTTTGGCATCGGCGGGATGATCTCCACCAGCGTCGTCTACATGGGCGAGCTGGTGTCACCCCGACAGCGCGGCCGCGTCATGCTGGCCTCGCAAATCGTTGCGGTCGTGATATTCGGTCTGTTGGGTAATCTGCCCAATCTGTTCTGGGTACCGGCACATTACCAGTGGGTCATTTATCTTTACTGCGTACTCGCCTTTATCATCATCGTGCCCGTGACCTTATGGGCGATGCCGGAATCGCCGCGCTGGCTGGAAGCACACGGCCGCCACGCCCAGGCCGAGCAGGTCATGGAGCGGCTGGAGAGAGAGTGTCTGAGGCGCAGCCGGCAGACCAGCTTGTTGGAACCTGACTATTCCAGATACTCGGTTCCGGTCACCGAGTACGTACCGGTCAAAGAATTGCTTGGCGGGCAATACGGACGGCGCACGATCCTGCTGCTGATTGTCTGGATCCTGTTTTACAGCGGCATCTTCTACGGCTTTGGCGGGTATGAGCCGTCGATCCTGCACGCCTTTCATCTGAATTCCAGTCTGACGTTTGCTGTGATCCTGGTATCCACGATGTTCGGCGGCGGGGTCGGACTGGCGTTTTCCTCATGGATCGGCGAACGGGTCGAGCGCCGCAAGACCATCTTCGTCAGCGCGCTGGTCAACATCGTCGGGCTGTGGCTGTTCTTCTTCTTTCACTCGATTGTCCTGTCGTTCGTATTGGTCACGATCCTGTGGGGCGCGGCGCAGGTGCTGCTGTTCAACCTGTACAACTACTCGGCGGCGAGCTATCCGACGCGGCTACGGACCACCGGCGTCGGGATGACGGACGGGCTCGGCCATCTGGGCGCGATCTTTGGCCCGATCATCGTGGGAGCCTTGTACGTGGCGACGGCGCATGTCGGGTTTGCCGGCTGGTTCGCCTATATCACCATTGTCGGCTGCCTGATCCCGGCCAGCCTGCTGGTCACATACGGGATCAACCAGCGCCGAGCGGTGCTCGAACAGATCTCGACCTGACGGCTTCGACCGGCTGTAGCTCGTTGGGCTGGTCACCCCAACGCACGGTGCAGCATGTCGAGACCCGACCAGGCGAGGGTGCACAGCACCGCCGCGCGAAACAGGATCGGCGGGACCCGGCCACGCAGCCAGCGCCCAAACGGCATGCCGAGCTGGATCGGCAGGATCGCCACCGCGGAAACGACGAGATCGGGCCCGGTCAGCACCCCCGATCCGCCAAGCGCCAGTACCAGGGTCAGTGTCGCGGTCAGCGCCAGGATCGCCATATGCTTGACAAAGGTCGGCGGATCGACCCCGAGCCCGATCTGATACGCGATCAGCGGCGGGCCGAACATCGCCGACATGCCGCCTAGCAGCCCGGCCACGAGACCGACCAGCGGTCCGGCCCACAGCTCGGCGCCGCGACTGATTCGCAGGCGCGGCACGACCATCAGCAACGCCGCGAGAAGCATAAAGGTCAGGCCGATGACGATGTCGAGCGCGCGCCGGTTGACGCTGATCAGGAGATGCGTGCCGAACACGGTGCCCAGCACCAGCGGGCCGAGGATCGGCGTCAGCCGGCGCACCGCGCCGAAAGTGCCGCTGGCTTCGAGCGTCTGACGGATATTGGCCGCCACCACCGGTAGGCTCAACAGCGCCAACGTGGCTGGCAGCGGCAAGAGTTGCGTCGTCAGCGGCACCAGCACCAGCGGCAGCCCGATCCCGAGCACGCCCTTGACGACGCCGCCGAACACCAGTGCCGCGGCGAGAGCAGCGTCGGCCGGCGGCGAGAGATCGAGGATCGCCTTGGTCAGCATCGCCGCAGCCGGGTCATCGCCGGCGCAGGCGA
>Ga0335075_10007714_pt1 | contig 16538 bp, 16 predicted proteins | sample Lox_Sample_24_FD_206723 | JGI IMG/M metagenome (GOLD analysis project Ga0335075, IMG submission 206723) | Soil microbial communities from Loxahatchee National Wildlife Refuge, Florida, United States - Lox_Sample_2.4 | ecosystem: Environmental > Terrestrial > Soil > Wetlands | place: USA... | reverse complement strand
ACAGCAAGATCAATAAAATAGATTGCGATTACGAATGCGAAGGTAGAATTAAATTCTCTATGAATCTGTCAATTTCATGGTCGCATAACTAGAGATTTTGGCCACCCGGGATATTGTGTGGTGGGGGCTGGTTGGGTTTTGGCACGGAGGTATATATGTCCGCCCGTCTTGTGCCAATATCTTCGTCCAATCATTCACGACCTTTTCATTTTTTTTTTTAGAAACCTTGAGACGCAACGTAAGAATAAACTCAGAACCAGAGTCTTCTTTCACATCAATTTCCATCGTACATCATGAATAGCAAGTTTAGTGAGCTAGAGCGCGCTACTTTGGCAGTGCTCGCAATCTTCAAAACTATCCCGGAGATACAGACCGCGAAGGTCGCCGTCATTGGCGGCATGGCCTTGTGGAAGTACTTGCCAAACTATAGAACGACGCAGGTTTTAATCTCCGATCCTGGCTCTCCCTGGCCCTTGCTAACTGTTCAAAGGATGTTGACTTCTGCATCACGGCGACCGGAGCACCCAGTTCTGTGAAGACTAAACTTCTTGCTCTTCCCAATACTCCATTCAAGCAACTTGCGGATATCTTCGTGTACGATGATGGTAAACAACCCATTCAAATCGATATCGTCAACGCGATGCAGGTAAGAAGCTGGTTCTGCAAAAGCGAGTCTTAGAAACGGCGTGTAACAGTACCAATTAGTTACCATACCTACCGTCAGCGGCAGTTACGGTCAACAGTATCCCTGCCAGCGCTGTCCCATACATATCTGAGGTTGACCTTATTGTTTACAAGATCTTTGCGTGTGGTCTTCGTCCAACTCAGGTGAAGAAGCAGCGCGACGCAAATGATGCATACTTTTTGCTTAATCAGACAAACGGGAGCTTGAGGCTAAGCGATCAGCAGAAAGAATGCATTGCACCTGCTTTGGAAGACGTAATCAAGAATGGATCCAACAAAACGGACGAGGCGTGGTGGAAGGCGAAACTTGGGCTCTGATCAGACTTTTGACCTGAGAATGAACGGTGGGATAACGGCTGATTTCAGCTCGCCAGCTCGCGGGGCTTTGTTGTATGGTGTTGAGATTTAGAGGGGGTGATGCGTCGGTCTTGCGCGCCCGCGCCCATACCAGATCTTTAGGTTAGATAGCGATAATTACAGCGCACCAGCGCCGGTACTAAAGGAATCCGCAGATTGGGCTCTTGTCGCTTGAGACCATTTTGGGGGTGTCAAAGTTTGCATTTCTAAAGATGAGTTGTCTCTGTTTATTGGTGTTCTTTCCAGTTTCGAGTGGTGGTTGCAGTGGCGTGGCGGCCTCGTGACATTTGCGGGCCGGCGCTTAACCGCTGGATGTACTTTCAATAAAACCATTGAACAGCATCTAACCTGCAGAGTGCTGGATGACATGAACTGCATCTCTGCTACTTTACCAGCTACTTCAAGTACTCTCACGATGACCAGAGACATCAGCGAAGTGCAAGACGATTTTGAATTGCCACCTCTCGACAACAGACTTGTTGCATCAGCAGCCGCAGTGCTCGATGCTGCCCAGGTTCCCTTCGTCCTCTGGGGCAATTACATGTTGACTGTGTTCGGAATTCCATCCGTAGTCAACGTACGTACTTCTCGTCAATCTGAGCTGACAAGCTCTAACGCATATACAAGGGCATCGATTTCGTTGTCGATGATGACTTCATGGTTGCTGCCTACAACACCCTTCGAGGTGCCGGTTTCAAGGATTGCAAGTCAGGAAGTTGCATCGGCAACAAAATACTTTCTTATTCTCCAACCCCTCACATCCATCTCCACATCACGGAGTTCGAACTGCTGGGCCTCTACAAAAAATCCGACCTTTTGTGGAGGCTCCCGAATCTGTCAAACGTGGACAGCGAAAGCATTATTCTAGCATCTGATCCTAATCAACTACCCGGTCCAGACATCCTGGGAAGAGGTGGGCGATTCCAGCAGGATCTGCATCCGGTGCGCGTTCCCTGCGTCTCTCAACTGGTTGAGGCGCTGCTTTTGCTTGCGAAGAAAGATCAGAGCACGTACGGAGGATATTGGATGAATTGGATCGGTTACATTTTGGAATTCTGCACCGAAAACGAGGTCTTCGATAAAGACCGACTGACTGGGAACTACAAAGCGTACATCGACGCTTTTCTTGAGGGCGATCACAATTTGAGAGACCAGGCTTTTGAAGGTCTTGACCCGACAGAGTAATTAGGCTGTGGGCAGGGGCCCGTCAAGGGAAGAGAGCTGTTCCAGGCTTCATCGACATTCTCAATCAGGAATTCTACCTAGGTGCTTGACGCCGATAAGGGCGTTCCATGGCAGTGCTTTTTGAAAGGGCAAAATAAAAGCTCGCCGTCCTCTCCCTTTCGTCCTGGCAAATGGCATCCCAAGTCCTGTGAACTCTCCAAATCAATTCCTCGTTGCACATAATCAATGACTTCAACACTTCCGAAGGCTGGCGCAATCCCGTCAATTACAATTCTTCAACATAAACTCGGCTGCGGTTCTGGAGATCGGAAGGATACACTTACCATCGACATGAAGAACTTTTTTAAGGAGTTTGAAACGAAGGATGGTTTATCCGGCGTCAGTCTGGTCTTTCAGAGCTCGCCGAGGCTTTTTTGAAGAAACATAGCACATATTACTGGCCCTCTCAAGACTGCAAGCACTAAGCCCATCGATTCTTATTCGTGACCCTTTTGCTAAACTTCAGCTAGAATATTTAACCTTGTAAAACAGATTCTATGGAAGCAAAACTTGTCACAGTGTCAGAACCAAAAATACAAAAAGGGAAATCGTATCGCCATTCGATCATCCCAATCGCCGCCAGAAAGCTCGACTGATGATTCCCAAGAATACTCCAGCCACGAAGACGCAGATAGCTCAGTATCAACTCCACGTGAGTCGGAAAATGAGTTCCAGTGCAGGGAGAAGACGGAGAATAAGGAAGTGCCCGCTTGTAGTGCATGCGGGATTTCTAAGGAGTTCCTCCTGACAAAGTTGGGGTTTCTTCAGGCACATTTCTTAAGAGATGACCCCCCCCTTCTTGGAAAAGGTTTTAGATGGCGAACCTTTCGATAAAGATGCGTTGTTGATGAAATGGATACAATTTGATGCGATTATGGAACACGTCAAAAATTCAACGGGTTGTTGGGAGACAACCATATCCGTTTCACATTATGTGGCCTCACATTGATCAATTATGTAAAAAGTGCAGATTTGTTAGTCTAATTTGTTCTGGCACACCAAATGTCCACACCCAGCTCGCTCAATTCCTAATTCTCTTTCCCATGTGCTTTGTCGGCACTCAGTAGGAAGACGGAAGGTGAAGTTTTCTGTTTAGTCGTGTGAGTTTTGGGTGTCCTTTTTTTTTTTGGGCGGGGTTTTGGGCGGTGCATTTTGGGTCTGCGCCCCTCCGCATCATGCTTTGTGAGGTGCGATCGCTGATCGAACCGTTATAGAAGGACTGGCTTTTGTTAAGGGATGGGTGGGTTCTTGGGTGGATTTTGGGGGGGTTTTGGGCGGTGGGTTTTGGGCGGGATTTTAGGCGGGATTTTGGGCAGTGGTTTTGGGTGGCTGCGCCCACTTCTCCCAACACCACCAGCACCATGGTGCGACCTCCAAAGTTCGGAGGTTACCTGCCGATTGGTCTCAAGAGACGATACGAGCAAAATTCAGTCACGGCTGCGAAGGGAATGAGGCAGAGCTGCAAGTCTCATACATAGATTGAAATAAGACTAAGCTAGAGAAACTATAATAAGTGCTTTTGCGAGCTTTGTGCGGAGAGCCAATTCACAATTTGCGAATCGTTAGGTTCTGCCTTCTGCCTGCATCATGCTTTGTGAGGTGCAGTCGCTGGCCGAACTGGTATAGAAGGACTGGCTTTGTTAAGTTAACCCGGCAAGATGCCAACGCCGTCTCCACTCTATTGTGCATTTGCTCCCAAGAGTCTACATCTACATCCGTTGATAGTACCGAAGACACCGATTACTTCCATCCGCGGCAGCGGCCGGTCTTCCCCTGTATCTCAAGCCATACCTCGGCGCCATAATCCCGCCTCACCAATTCCTCGGCTCACTCAAGAAGCTCTCCCTTGAGGGTGCTGACCAACACAGTTGTGGGTGCCCACTGCAACTCACACTTCAAAGAGCCGTCGTCCTCTTTCACGATGCGGAGGTTTTCAACATCCCACTCTCTATCCCGGCAATGACGTGGGAATGCATGCCGTAGCTCCTCTTTGTGAGAATCCGTCTCCCTCGCCTTCTGCGCCGCCACCCGTGCGGACCTACGAGGCCGCTTGGGGGACGGCTCAAGGGGCCCTGTAGGCGGGCTAGACCGTTTCCGTGAAGGCGGACTCGGTGCGGTTGGAACGTCCTGGATCGATTGCTGGCTTGGGTTGTTGAGCGAGAGAGACCCATCGCAGATCGGGTTGGTGCGACACGGAGCGGATGAGCTTCGCCCTTTCGGCCACCCGGTGTGAATATGATCAGCGGCGGCCGGCGCCTCTGGCCGGGTGTGGCGTGTCCTGCGTGATGCCTTCAGCGATTTCGCTGCTTGGCGAAGAGGAAGATTGATCGCGCTGCTGGTGTATAGAAGGCTGCGGTTGGTTTGTGTTGACATTGGCATCGGACAGCGGAGTAGCCCCAAGGGTCCAGTCATCATCTTCTTCTTCAGACGTAGCAGTATCGAATTCAGTGTCCGACCTATCATCTTCTAGCACGATTGGCTCATCTACAGCGTCATGTGAGCAAATGTCTATCCGCGACCAAGAATATCAGGGATTAAATGTGCTCACCTTGGCTGCCGCGCGGCCAACTGTAGACAGGAGAATCATCGCCGGCTCTACTGCCGGCAGGAAAATCGCCTTTCACGTTTCCATTGCGTAGCCGCTTCAGGTCCGTGAGCTTATGATTTGCTCTAGACACGGCCATACGTCTTGCCCTGGCTTGCAAAATGAGCTCCTCAAGAGTTGGAAGGTCACTGTCGCCGGTGTTGATTGCTTCGACGGTACTCTCACGAGAGCTGTCATCCTGGTCGGAACCCGTGAGGTCTACAACTTCCACACCTTCACAGTATTCTGGAGTATGCGATCCGGCACGTTCGCTGGATATGCCAGCAGGACGGTGGAGAGAATCCATTAGAGACGTGAGGGGAAGAAGGAAGTGGGTACGCCACTGGGTAGCGCAATGAGCGAGTAGGAGGCACTTGGCGATGAACGTCCAAAACTCGAAAGAAGAGCTGATGAAGAGAAAATTTGCCCCGGGGACGAGCTGGCTTTTATGCACAAACCGTCCCGTCTCTTGATGGGCTTCACTCAGCAAAGCCACAACACAGCTAGCAGGTGCAAGGATCTAGCCCCTTGCAACGCCAGCGGGCGGCACAGTTCTGATGAATTTCCGCCGTCTTTGCGTGACGCCGTAAGCTGAATCTGACCAGTGCGTCGCACGGTATCCAGGAATGCATCACCAGCAAGATCGCCAGTCAGACGATCCTCATGCCATGCTAGAACGTCCTGAAAGCACCCAAGAGACAAGATATCTGAACGCTCTGCGAACGTGTGAAGACGTGGATCGGTGATTGCATGCCGCCCATCCTCATGCTCGCATAACCGCTGAGAAAGGGGCCGCGTCATCGAGGCGTTGCAAGGGGCTGAAGCATGCAACATGTGCCGTTCGCACCATTTGATTCCCTCAACCTGCAAGCCAAGTGCTCATCGGAGGCCAAGGTGAGCTGATCCGCACGAACTCGGAGCATTGTGCTCGAGGTGTCGTCGTGGGAATGCCAACGATTCGTAGTGATACCGGTGGTGTTGCTGGCCGAAGATTCGCAGTTGTCCAGATACATCAATCAAGCAACGTCCTCCTAGGTGCAAAGCAGTAAAGCCCAGCCAGTTCACAGTCATTCATCCCCGTCTTACGCTCCTATGCCAGCCATGTCGGGTGCCGTCTCGGAATTGCTGTAATGAAGAGCGAGGCGCTCTCGATGGCTGGCTGTAATGCTAGGCGGCCTTGCGTGCCGCCATAGTCCGAATCCACATGATCAGCCGCGCCTGGCCTCACACTGCGGAGGGTGAACGGTGAACCGGGACACGGCAAAGTAAACCGGGTGGCCGAGAGGTCAAACGAAGAAGGAGGCTATTGTAGTCTACTAACGCGGCACATGCAGCGAGTGCCACCAGGTGAAGGAGAGGAATTCCGTGCCACAACGCTCTCCGCTATCTGCCCTCAATGATCTCACTGAGATCCAACTCTTCGCGAGTACTGTGCAGCCCGGAGATACAGAGAGAAGAGCCGGAAAAGCGGTAGGCTAAGCGGTGTGGGAATGAGCGTGGAGTGGTTCCGAGCGAGTCGACAGTGAACCGGCAAGAGGTTAAGCAAGGCGGGTTGCATAATGCCTTGGAAAATGGAGTGCGGTGGCTGAAGCTGATGGTTCGAGTGGGCCGGACTTTGGAGAGGAGGGCAACAAGGAAGAAGGAAGGGACGCGGGAACAAGGTGAGAGGAAGGCATTTTAAGAGAGAAAAATGCAGTAGGACGGGAGAAGGTCATCAGGCAGATGGTGTCGGAGGAACCACCGTGCGGAGGTGACCCCCGGCAAAGAGTCCCGCTAAACCCAACTAGGTGACCCGGGACAGACGCGGCCTCTGTTTGAATCACGATATCTCAAGCAATTCATGGTGGTGAGGTTTCTCAGGGCCCCAATTGACTAATCAGATACACATTAAGTTATTCACTTGAGAACGGATCATCCAACCGTGCATAGTTGATCCTCCTCGCACGCCGTGTGTTATAGCTCCCTGCTGGAGCTTCTACCACCTCGTGCTGCTCCACTTCTTCATACTGCTCACTGCTCTGCTTTTTGCGAGGCTTATTCTTGCTGCCCTTTGGTCGCCCGCGTTTCTTCTTTGTTGCTGCGTCGGCTGCTGGAGAGGCAGCAAGAGAGTCTGTGCCAGGCGTATCACTGTTCGTAGAGGGCGGTGTTCTGGAGCCATGGGAACTCCATTGTTCCGTCGAGACTTTAATATCGGACCACTGTGGCGGAGCAGAATTGCCGGAGACACAGGGTCCCTGCATCCTGGTTTCTGCATCGACAGAGGGTTCAGCCAACTCTCTCTGCTGCTTTAAGCCAGCTCCAACAACCACAGTACCGTCCGATGTATGGCCTGCGTATTCGGAACCATCTGCGTCGCAGTTAGTATCTAACACGTACATTGAACTGCAACAACCCTACTTGGCTCATCATCAATAGTCGTGAGGTCTACAACCTCGATCTCAGAATCGCTTGGAGCCTGGCGAAGATCCGGATCAATCAAGTCGTCGATCCATACTGACGATGGGGGAGTTTCATAAGCACATGAAATCTCTTTCTGTTCATCTGTCTCCACGTCCGAGTAAAGAGGCGTAGAGGTGCTTGAGGGTGATTCTAATTTGATGCGTCCAGGACCACTTACGGTCTCAGCTGTGGAGTTGATGAAGATATAATTCACTTCTGGACAGGCCTTGTCCTCATCCTTAACTTTGTTGCATTGTCGCCGTCTTTTTTGGACAGGGTTGATGTCTTCATCTTTCCTTGACCTCTTTAGCTTCACGGGCTTCCTATAAGGAACACCATGGTGGTCCTGAAGGTGGAACTCTAGATGACGGACTGAATCGAATAATTCGTTGCAATGCCTTGAGTCTGGGCATACTGGTGGGTTGTAGCTCCTTTCAATGTCTTCAACATGTCTGCGGATGTGATCCAACCATTTGATGGTATTGAGGAATTGTTGCATACGCGTCGTTGCCGGTAGTCTTGCATCCGCAAAACAAAAGCGACAGTATCCAGCTGTGGTAAGAATCCCTGCGTACATAAGAGGGTCCCACCAGACTGGAAATGATTCCGGGTCGTCCAGATGTCCCTGGCAATGGTCCTTCCACGCTTCGGGCCCAAAGAACCATTCATTGCACAGGAAACATAGCTCTGCGCAACCGTGGACAGCGCTTTGCTTTTTCTTGTAGCACCAGTATATGTGTCTCCAGTCGTAGTCAGAGTTGACATCGAATTGACAATTGCACTTGTCCGGCTCCAAGCCGGGCCGATACTCGACTTCAGATCGCTGCTGATACAACTCGATAAGATCACGAAGGCAAGCAAGACCCGTTGGACTTCTTAACTGAGCGGCTTTGAAGAGATCGGTGGCAAGGCGGTCCCTTAGAGGCATCTCGAATCTGACCCGACCAAATAAGGACCTGTGATATCCTGGCGGACCGTTATGCTCGATAGGTTGCTGCTTTTGTGCTGTGCGGAGCGCTTTGTCCTTCAACTCTCGTCTCATTTTGAGTAGTTTTTCCCGGTAATCGGCCGCTTCGTTGTCCACCTTGCTTTCCTGAGCATTAAGCATTTCCTCTAGTTCAAGAAACTTTTGTGAATTTTCAAGTTCGTATTGCTTCTCTGCAGGAAGGCATTGCCACAGGCTCGGGTTACGAGGGATTGAGAATGTGCGGAATAGGTCAAGAACATGCTTTCGGCCTGGTTTGCCGAAGAAGGCTGCCTGCCCATCTGCGGCGTTTGTATGTGTGTAATGTTTGGCTTGTATATTTGCGTTCGTGTGTCCGGCATATCGTTGTCGAACAGGTTCCGGGACAAAGTGACCTTGAACAATCTTGTCAGCTGAGAATACAGCCTAAGACGCATTCGACACATACTAATCTGATGCAGACCCTCCCTCCTGAAATCGTGGTTTCGTATACCATTGGGGTATCCAGCACGCCGACATGCATCTCTATCCCTGTTGGAATATGAATTTGCAGTTTCAATCTTACCAGTAGACTCGTTCATGAAGAACGGAGCCTCAAGAAACTCATCTTTCCAAGATAAAGGCATCAACTCCCCATCTTCTGGTGGCTCGATCGCCGTGAGATCTTCATAAGTGGTGTAGTCTTTGAAAGCATGCTGTGCCAGTAGCCGAGCAAGGTTGAAAAGCATTGGATTGAAGCAGAGAAGCCTAGGCTCATCGTCTATCTCATATAAGGAATGCTGCGGCCTGTGAAATTTGTAGTCAGATCTACGACAAGAGGGAGTTGACACTGATAACACTTACCTCTCATAAGGAGTGTGCGTCATGTTTTTGGCATATCGAGTGAGCTGAAGTGAAAATTCAGCATCACCGGACTCGTTTCTGAAGATTACGAAGGTAACATCCTAAGTAAAGCCAGTCAGTCATAGATTGAATGTCACAACCGGTCAATACTGAGATCCCACCTTATACAGCAATCCTTGGTTAGTTCCTGGGCGGCAGGACGATAGGAGATATTCACCGATTCGGCTCGAAGAAAAGATATTGTTCAGCCGTATACACCAATCATCCAACCGCGTTGCTGGCGACTGGTATACGAACCAATCCGCGGCAAAGATTTGTCTTGCTAAGTGGTACAAGGTCCTTGCTGTAGCAAATGCTCTTCGCCTTTTCGATGTGACCATTCCCAATTCATCTGTTAGATCGCCCTTGATAAACTTGAAAAATGTTAATATCCAGTCGGAACTCGGTTGTGCGTACGTACCTGTGTGATTGACTCGCGGTTATCTTCTGGTATCGGTGCCTCAGGATGAAGGCGCCTCCACTTAGCTGTGAAGCGATTCCAGCGCTTGCGTACGCTCTCGTTGCAGAGTTCCTGTCCTCCCCTGGGGTTCATAGCCAACGCCCATGCTCTCACAAATCTTTTCAACCAAATGAGGTGATATGGGGATGCCTCCGGATGCTGCCGCTGGTACCTATTTCAAAAAGATCAACAGTATTTCTTACCAGCAAGGCGTTGTAACCTACTCGAACCACAGGTTGATTTCTCTTTCATACTCCTTCTCTACTTGAGGCTGGAGCTTCTTGTGAACTGGGTTGTCATCTATAATTGCAGTGTCTTGTTCAGAACCACGATCTCGAGCTATTTGAAACGTCTCTGCAGCACTCTTTGCCTTCGGCATCTCGCAAAGAACTTGGAAGCTGGTCAAAGATGGAAGTTTTGAAATGTGAATGCTTCGTAAGAGAGGAACTTTATAGTAGAGTTGGGAGGGAAAGCAATTTATAGGATGGAGAATTTCCGAAAAGCGTCAACACCTCCTAAACAAAGCCACATTGCAACCAAGTGAAAAAAGAACGGTGAGACACGGGAGAGTATGGGAGAACAAATACTACACCAAAGCAAGGAGGAGTTGGCCCGTTTCCGGGACCCGTAGCGGTCCCAGAACTGGGCCAGAATACACCGTCGCGTAGAGTTGACACAGTCCAGCGGAGGTAACAGGTGTGCGCAGGGCTATGATTAGGCACAAGAGCGAGGGTCCCAGAACCGGGCTTGAGCACGGTTTGAAGCGGGTTGAGTCGACTTGAGCAGGGACATGAGCAGCCTGAGCCGTGGCGGTGCAAGCTGAGCAGAGGTTGAGCCGGAGTTGAGCCGGATGACAAACTGCTTAGTAAATGAGTAATTACCGGTGGCCTGATTGGGTAGCTGGCATGGTCAGGATCTGCGTGTAATTACCTGCAGTAATTCTTGCTAACATCTGCACTCTTCTTGGGCATGTCAATGGCACACGTGGTTTTCCTTCAGGTATTGTTGTTAATCCAGCAGGTGCGTCCTTCCAAGATTGATTAATTGACATGCAGTTAGCCTTACAAGAATAGCGGAATTCTTCGAAATTGATGACTTGTACATATTATGTATGGTTGTCCAGCTATCGCGTCCTCAATATTTAGCTGGACTGTATCTCTTACAAAAACTTGACTTGAAGGATCTCCAATTTCGTCCACATGATGGTCTGCTCACTGAAATGGAAAGACTTCATAAACTCGAGGAGGAAACCATGCGCACGTGGGCTAGGCAATGACTTTTTTGGCTCTTATCCTATAGCTAGACGAACAATAATACCCTAGATGGATATGGAATAGATGAAACGAACATAGAGCTGATAGACTGATAGAACTTCATAGAAGACAATCAAAGAGTTGAAGCAGACTTGAACCAGAAAACTTTCCAGTTCGTTCCGGGGCATCTGCGTGCGTCAGCGCGCGCCAGTTTCCTCAGACGATCCAAGCTGAAGGGGAATGTTGTGCCATCACGTGCCTAGCGCGCACCGTGCACCTGTAACTAGCTTCTCACTTAGCTCTCACCTTCCCTACGGGCACCGGCGAGTGTAAAGTACACCTTGATAAGGTGTAAGTTCTGGTGTATCTTAACACCTTTTTTGATGCATATCACAACGAAATATGAATTAAACCACACCTTTAAAAGGTGCATTATACACTATCGCATTTGACACACAATATTTGGTAGTCTTTTACACCTCATTCAGGTGGATTCTACATATGAAGCTGTATTCTACAGTAGTTTCTGGTGTACATTATACTCTGCTTAGGTGTGGATCACACCCGTGTACTCCTTAAAATCCAACCGCGTTTGGTGGATTTCACAGATCCTAATGGTGTAGACTACCACCGAGGAGGATGCGGCATGCCCGTTTCGCAAGGAGGATACCCTTTCGTAGGAAATATGCCTACTATAGGGAGGATGCTTGTTCGTTGCCATCGTTGGCCCCGTTCGTAAGGATGCCCGTTCGTGAGGATACCTGTTCGTGAGGGTATCGATTCGTGAGAATCCTATTCGTAAGAAGCTAAGTTAGTAGCCTTAGTTAGCTAAGAGCACGGCGAAGAGGGAGGCCACGGCAAAGAGGGAGAGCACGGCGGAGAGTGTGTACGGCGAAGAGAGAGAGCACGGCCAAGTGAGAGAGCACACGGCGAAGAGAGAGAGCACACGGCGAAGAGAGAGAGCACACGGCAAAGAGAGAGAGCACACGGCGGAGAGAGCACGACCAAGTGAGAGAGCACACGACGGAGAGAGAGAGCACGGCGGAGAGACGGAGTGAGCACGGCGAAGAGAGAACACGACGAGAAGAGAGAGCACGGTGAAGAGAGAGAATACGCGGGTAAAGAGAGAGAAGAGGACGCGTAAAAGGAGAGAGGAGAGATCGAAGGTAAACAAACAAACAGTCGGCCCACCGCCGGGCGCACTGACATAAAATGGTCGCTTCCGGTTCACCACCATCCAAATGGGGCTGCTAGCCTAGGGGAAAGGCTCAGCCATAGAGCTCGGCCCCTCCAGCAGCTCTCTCAAGTTCATCGCACTTCCTTTTGGCCACAGGCCCTTCATATTGTTCTTTCCCTCCCACCTCCCGGTGACGCTGTCCCTCTCGCTTTGTATTTAGATGCCACCCGCTTGCCGCTTAACGGTGCGGGTGCTCTGCAGGTTTTGTCCTCTACACTACAAGCAGCAAGCTCCGGCTATTCAAGCCAGGATACCAGGCCTGATTAGCCTGCTTGAGTGTATGGGACCTGGCCTAGCCGCCCAATTGAAGCTCCAATTGTCACAATAAATACGTGTCCTTGTATGCGAGGAAGAGACCCACAAAATAAAATTAAGGTGTATTATACACCAAGCAGCGTTGCGACTTGCGAGTAGAGCGTGGCGGCGAGCAGAATGGCGAGTAGAAAGGTGTATTATACACCCGCCTGGGTGTATAATGCATCCTAATGCATCCAGCTGTAAAGGAGAACCAAATAGCGGTGCAAAATACACCATACTCATGGTGCACTTTACACCTTAAATAGTCAAATTTGGTGTATTGTACACCAAAGGGTGGGAATTGCACCTAATACGACTGTATTTTACTACTCGCTGGTGCCCGTAGGGGCTTCTACCTTCATCAACTAATACAATTGTTCATCATCACAACACGCAAGTTGCAGAGACAGATGCGCCAGAGCCAAAGGCTTAAGTGGCACGGATGAGTGAAGCACAGGTTGCAGAGACAGATGCGCCAGAGCCAAAGGCTCCAGTGGCGCGGATGAGCGAAGCGCAGGTTGCGGAGGGTGAGAATTTTCAGTTCGGATCGGTTTCTTGAGGCAGGCTCGCGGGGGCTTCGCGACCTGTTACTGTACAGTAGAGAGTTGGCCTTCGTCGCACCTTTGGCGCAATGGAACAGGAATTGCAATGACCCCCTGGTAGTGGACACGTGTAGTTGGCAGTCCTCCTGCGACGAAGCCTCCGAACCCGCTTCGCAATCACATCGTCAAGACTCGAGAAATTTTGGCCTGAAGGCCAAGCGAACCTTTTATTGTGAACTTTATTGAACTCTCTCTGAGTCAACTGATCAGACTGACTCATCGTTGTTGTTGGAATATAAGGTTGAATAACTTGTGCAAATTTATGCGGCATCGGTCTTAATTGACAGTTGTGAGCCGACCAAGGCATCCCATCAAGCGTTCAACTCGCCGGCGCGCGGTATGGACCCAGGCCTCCAGAACTCTCTCTTCAATGTCCGTTGTAGGCAGCAGGATACAGCGGATAGGTCAGGAGGCTCGGTAAGGTAGGAAACAAGTGAGGGAGGCATCGCGACGGTGAGAGGTGAGACTCCATGGTGCGGGTGATTAGTCAGCACTTCTTTATTATTTTCGCAGTCGTGACATGATCAGTGTCCCACAACTCTTCAACTTTCAACTTGAAAAGTTAGATTCATATCGCTACCTCTGCTGAGTGTCTAGAACAAGCATTCATCATTTCTCCTCGCTTTAGGGTCTCTTCAAGCACCTTTCTCTGCTCCTTCTACGAGTTCGGCTTGCACTTCCACTTCGAACCTCAACATGGCTACTCGCGGATCCGACGATGCCCTATGTGCGGGTGCATCAAAGGCGGCTCCACCATCGGAGACCTTGCCGTCAGAAATCTCTCCATTGAAGACTTTGCCATTCAAGACCTCGCAACCAGAGACCTTGCCATCGGAAACCTCGCCATTAAAGACCTTGCCATCGAAGATCTCGCCCTTAGAGGGACTAGAAGACGTCCCTATCCATCAGTACAAAGGGATTGAAGATCTACGGGAGCGTGTCCAGACACGGACCACTGAGCCGCAGGACGGTCACTCGAATCAGCATTGCCTTGTTTTCCGGGGAGTCACAAAAAAATACCTTGCCGAGATAGAGCGTGAACGCCCCAGCATCGGAAGGCATATTCGGATCACCCATTATTCGGGTACGGGTCTATTAATCATCAAAATGCCTTCAATCAAACACGAAATCGCACACCGATTACTAGCTGATGACATTTACGACGAACTTAAGGGAATGGGCCTCCCAAAACACTCATTACTTGATGTCGGTGGGGGAAGGTTCTTTGGTCTCAACTCCGCAAAGGAGGGCGATACAGGATACAAACCGAGAGTCCGAAACCGGGAAGCTGATTGGCCGACAATCGTTTTTGAGTCTGGACTCTCCGAATCGCTCGCTCAGCTAAGAGGTGACGCACATTGGTGGCTTACCAACTCTGGGGGTGATGTGAAGATTGTTATTCTCATCAAAATCCGGGCACCTCAGAAGGCGATAGTGATCGAAAAGTGGTGCCTTTTAGCTCCTCAACCTATACGGGCTCTTAGAAGTAGCCCAAATCCCGGTGCCCCAGTTCCGATAAGAGCGCAAGAGATTAGAATCACACACAATCCCGCTGCTCAGCTAAGTGACGTCACATCATATCACGTTACTGGAGCGCCTCTAACTTTCGAATTTCGGAGTCTTCTTCTCCGAAACCCTATACCGCCGGAAGGCGACGTTATCCTCACCGCGGCGGATCTTTCGCTCTGGGCGTGTGATTTCTGGACAGGCGTCATGTAGAGTGGTCGCAGGAGACGGTGACAAGATTAAGGGAAGACATCACAGGACTGGTGACCAAGGGAGTGGTTTGGTGTTGTACGATAGTTAAATTACACTGTAATCATTATGTAGGACGTGCGGGGTCGCTCCGCAGATATGTAATTATTATGCCGGGATGTGCTAAATTGTCTCACTCTGACTAGGGATCCTTGATCGTTTGATTCGAGGTACCAATTGATGTGGCGACGTCTTATGACACAGCGCGCCACGGCCACCCCAGGGCTGACGATAACTGCTTAGTGCGGGGAAAAGACTAGATCAAATCGTTCTATGAGTTTGAGAGGCGAAAAGAGCTCGATGGTGGTGCTGTGGGTCGAAGGATCTTGTCACAACACGAGGAGAGGCTCTCTGTAATTAGGCGCGAAGGCGATGACGCTATCGTAATTTTCGGAGCAGTGAGGCAAGGAGCGTTCAGGATTGGGCACACAGTAACCTCCCCCCCTGCATGGTGGGACACCCGCCGTGCTGGGACGGATCAGAGGTACTTTGACTTCACAACAACTCAGAGTCTGCGCACACATTGTAATTCTTACAGTTCTGTCACGACCTTACCCTCTTGGGCGCATTCAAAAGGGTAAGCCGCTGCGTGCGCCGCTGCGCCACGCAAAAGACCAGAATACAAAGTCCGAAGGACTTTGCACTGCGCTCACTTATATAGAAGTGATTTACTCCATGCCTGCCAAACGGCCAGGCCATGACCGTAACAAGTTCTATATAAATTGCGCTCTTCAGTCACTCCGCAATATCCGGGACTGTGCCTACCTTAAATATTACACAAGCATGGCTGCCAGTCAGCTGATTTCAGCGGAGTGTACCTTGACGCCACGACAGCGTTTCCACGCTGCAACACCGCCATCATCGTCTTTTCATTCCTGAAAGTCATAAAAGGGACCATTCCAAACGATACAATCCCGTTATGATGCTGGGAAACCTTCATCCAAAATGTACGTGGTGTTAAAAGCAATTCCACCACGCAGGGCGGTACTTACGGCCGATCAAACTTTCGCTTTCGGCGGTTCGTTAACCCAACGGGGGCTTTACATAAGTATTTTACCGTAAGATACCGGCGCCGAGCCAAGCTCTCTAATCTTCATGGTCTTGGCAGACTAACGCTCTTGGGTGATGCAGATTTCCCTACTGGAGGAACCGGAACTTCGACAGAACACATCCTTTCAGAGACGTGTAAGTTCGAAATCGGCATGGACTCGATACAATAACAGCCTCGCTCAGTGCTGATGCTACTTCTTCCTCAACATGTCTCGGAGCCGCCTCAGGAGATGTCTTCTTTTCGAAGTGCTGCTGGACTTAAATTCTTGGTCTGCTGATGACCGACTCGACCTCGTAACGAAGGCGCTGCTGTTGCCGGATATCGCCTGTGGAACTTCAGGTGCTTGGTAGAACTGACGTCCGTCTTCGTCCTCAGCCGTAAGATCTCCAATAAAAGATGCAGACGCCTGCCCTGTTTCAGACCTCTTCGGCAGATCCTCATAGAAAGCAGCAAGCACCCTCTCCGATACTAGTCGCGAAGGGTGATCTTCCGCCATGACTTTCCGCTTGACGATAACAACATGTTCTAATAGCTTGACCGCCTCCTTGACCTGTCCGTTTGCTTGATATGCTCGGGCGAGGTTGTGCTGCGACGCCAGTCGATCGGGATGGTCTTCTGCGAGCACTTCCGTACGTATCGCGACAACACGCTCCAGCAGCTTGACCGCCTCCTTGACCTGTCCGTTTGCTTGATATGCTCCGGCGAGCTCGTGCTGCGACGCCAGTCGTGAGGGATGGTCTTCTGCGAGC
>Ga0335075_10007713_pt1 | contig 16538 bp, 17 predicted proteins | sample Lox_Sample_24_FD_206723 | JGI IMG/M metagenome (GOLD analysis project Ga0335075, IMG submission 206723) | Soil microbial communities from Loxahatchee National Wildlife Refuge, Florida, United States - Lox_Sample_2.4 | ecosystem: Environmental > Terrestrial > Soil > Wetlands | place: USA... | reverse complement strand
ACTTTGCCGGCTCCAATGCCGCGCGATTCCTGTCCCGGTACAGAGACCAGCTGTGCACCTTCAACGACGACATTCAGGGAACGGCGGCTATCGCTGCCGCGACGTTGATCTCCGCGATTAACGTAACAGGTGTTCCACTCGAGCAGCAGAAGATTGCTATCGTTGGCTTCGGAAGCGCGGGTATAGGCATCACCAATCTGCTCGCGCAGTTTATTGAGGACAGAGGTCTCACGGAAACGGCAGCGCGCAGTCATTTCTATGCGATTGATCGCTACGGCCTGATTACGGAACATGGTAAAGATGTGCGGCCCGAACAACTGCCCTACGCGCGCAAAGAACAGGAGGTGCAGGGATGGAGGCAGCCGGGCCAACAACCGGGGGGCGAGATCACCTTGCTCGATGTGGTCCGTCACGCGAAACCCTCTGTTCTCATCGGAGTCTCCGGTCAGCCGGGAGCCTTCACGGAAAAGGAGGTGCGCGAGATGGCAAGATATTCGGAGCGGCCCGTCATCTTCCCGCTCTCCAATCCCACCTCACGCAGTGAAGCGACGGCTCAGGACCTGATGGACTGGACAGAGGGCAGAGCGCTGATCGGCACCGGCAGTCCATTCGATCCAGTGAATGTGGGCGGGAAAAAGATTCCTGTGACGCAGACGAATAACTCGTATATATTTCCCGGTCTCGCACTCGGAATCCTGGCATCCAGAGCCAAACGGGTCACGGACACGATGGTCAAGGCCGCTGCTCAGGAACTGGTCCGTCATCTGCCCACGCAAAAGGACAAGCACGCAAGCCTGCTGCCGCCGCTTGCGGAGGCCCGTCAGCTCGGCCGCATGATCGGGCAAGCCGTGGGCAGGCAAGCCATGCTGGATGGGCAGGCACAGGTCGCCAGTGAAGAGGAACTGGACCGCGAACTCGATGCAAATATCTGGAACCCAGTCTACGTGCCGTACGAACTCAGCAGCCGGTGAAAGGAGGAGAACCGCGATGAGCAATGCGGACATCCGAGTGGAGAAGGACTCTATGGGCGATGTGCGGGTTCCCGCCGACAAGTTGTGAGGAGCACAGACGCAACGCTCGCTTGAACACTTCAGCATCGGCACAGACCTTATGCCAAGGGAGATGATCGCCGCATACGCCGTCCTGAAAAAGGGCGCGGCCAACGCGAACCATGCGGACCGGCGGCTGGACGCGGAACGCCGCCAGTTAATTGTTCGCGTGTGCGACGAAATTCTTGCGGGCCGGCACCAGGACATGTTTCCCCTGCATGTCTGGATGACGGGCAGCGGCACGCAATTCAACATGAATGTGAATGAGGTGATCTCAAACCGGTGCTGCCAGCTTGCGGGTACGCCGCTCGGAAGCAAGACTCCGGTCCATCCCAATGATCACGTGAACATGTCGCAATCGTCGAACGATTCGTTTCCGTCGGCCATGCACATCGCGGCTGCAGTCAATGTGAAGCAGCGGTTGATTCCTGCGGTGCAGCAGTTGCGCGGCTCAATCCACGCGAAGGCAGAAGATTGGAAAGACATCGTCAAGATTGGCCGCACTCACATGCAGGATGCCACGCCGCTGACGCTCGGCCAGGAGTGGTCCGGATATGCGGCCGTGCTCGATGACGATGTGGAACGAATCGAGGATGGTTTGAAAGGGATGTATCGCCTCGCGCTGGGCGGCACTGCGGTTGGCACCGGAATCAATGCAGCCCCCAGGTTCGCGGAGGCCGCTGCAGCGGAGATTGCCGCACTGACCGGCCTGCCCTTTGTTACCGCACCGAACAAATTTGCCGTGCAGGGATCTCACGATGCGCTGGTGCAGCTTTCCGGCTGTCTCCGCACTCTGGCGGTGTCGCTCTACAAAATCGCCAATGATATCCGGCTCATGTCCTGCGGCCCGCGCGCCGGCTTTGCTGAACTGCTGATTCCGGAAAACGAACCCGGCTCCTCGATCATGCCCGGCAAGGTAAACCCAACCCAGGCTGAAGCTCTCACGATGATTGCGGTGCAGGTCATGGCCAATGACATCGCTGTGGGATTCGGTGGCGCGGGCGGCTATCTGGAAATGAACGTCTACAAGCCGCTGATCATCTTTAACATCACCCAATCGATCACCATCCTGAGCGATGGCTGTACGAACTTCCGCAAGTTCCTCATCGAAGGAACCAGGCCCAACCTGAAGAAGATCAAGGAATATGTGGACCGCTCATTGATGCTGGTGACCGCGCTGTCACCGGTGACCGGCTACGACAAGGCTTCCCAAATCGCACATCATGCGGCCGAGAATGATCTCACCCTCAGGGACGCAGCGTTGCAACTCGGCTTTGTGACCGAAGAAGAGTTCGACCGCGCGGTCGATCCGGCCAGGATGGTCGGGCCGTATGTGACTCCTGCAGCTTAAAGCAGAGGATCCTTCGCCCATGAATGGTCGCTTAACACGCAGGGGCACGAGACGAAGTCGCTCGACGTGGTCCCTTTCGTTCGACTTCGCCCACCCAAAATTAGGGGGTACCGTCTTCAGGCATGCGTAGCAGTCCGGGGCCCACAGAAGAACTCGTCACAATTGCGGTCAATTGAGCAATGCTCGCACACGATCATGCCCTTGAGAAAGCGCCGGAACATCAAATCCCACCTAAGTGGACTGGATGCGTCAGAAGTCAATAGTAAATACCCCTAATAGTAAATATCGCGTAGTAGAACTCCGGCGATGAAGAACCCAGCCGTGTCCTTTCAAGGTCGCATTTATGCAACCAGTTCTGGCGCACGAACAATGGCCGTAATTCCTATCAGGGGATGTGATTGAGCAGCCAATCACTTGAGAGCTTTGTCGCCATTTCGTAGAAGTGACTTCGAAACCTCCTGGGGCTTGCCAACCAAGTAGTGAATGATAAGGGGGAGATTCTCATTAAGAATCTGGCGCCCCAATTTGCGCTGAGCTTTCCGCGAGGGTGAAAATCCTCAAATACCATTCGATGAGGGGCTCGATGGCGTATTGGTGGCTTCGACGCGAGTAGGCGGAGGCGAGCGTATTGAGCACTGCCGCCCGGATTGTTCCAATTCCAGGATTGTGAGGTTGACAAGGCGAGCCTTGGCAAACATCAAATGCTGCCAGGTGTTCTCGTTTTATGCTGCCACCTGCGGTTTGGGGACTCCGGAGCAAGCCCGTCCTCTCCACACCTCGTCACTCATAACTGTCCTGCCGCCTTCAGGTCGGCGACAAACGAGGCGAGCGACATTACGAGCGTCAAAGGCTTGCCGCTCAAAGGCACAGCGCCGTAACTGGCGTACCATCGGGCCGCGCGATCGTTCTTCGCATCGATAATGAGCACAACGCCGCCGACCTCAGCCGCAGCGCGCAGGCAGCGCCGCCCGGCGGCGGCGAGGAGTTGGCCGCCGATACCTTGGCCCTGGCAACGCAGGTCTGTAGCAATGCGCGCGAGCCGGAACCCAGGTACATCGTGCCGGGCGAGGCCGCGGCGAACCATCTCCGGCGTGTCAGCGTAGGCCAGAGCGCCCGGAGCCAGGCTGTAGAAACCAAGAATGCTTTTGTTGTCTGCGTTGTCGATCGCGAGAAAAGTCTTCGCTGCACCAGACTCATGGCTTTGGCGGGCGTAACGCTCGAAGAAGTCATTCATGGCCGGATCGCCGCAATCGAAAGACTTCCGATCATGCTTCTTTGAGATAGGCTCTTCGTGCCAGATGGGAACGTTCATCGCCGTTTCCGCGCGGGTTTTGGCATTCGAGCGATGGCTGCCCGCAGCTTAGCATTCGGCACTGGCGGATTTTCGAGCAGGTTCAACACCAAAAGGCTGTCACGCTCGGACAAGACGATACGTTCCGACTCCTCGATCACCGCTTTGGCTTCCCGCAAGGCAGGTTGGAGAACAAACTCCGTCAGGTCCGTGTGCCTCAACGCCGCAGCGCGCACCAGCGTTGCTTTCTGTTCCGGTCGCAGCCGGAGATTCATTCGTGGGTTGTCGTCCACGGCCACTCTAGGCATAGATTCCTCTTTTCGTACTTATTAAAAGCGTACATGGTTCTGATGAGCTTGTCCAGACCCGCCTCCGGCGCGGATGAGGCTACTCATACTCCACGCTTGCTGGTGGCAGGCTTCGGTGAGAATAGGCGTCCGCAGACGATGAGAACGGCTGGCAGAGTTCGTGAGAACCAGTATGGGTATCTACGATGCAGCCGGCAACCCTGAACGACGGCCGCAGTGTTCGAGCGTTGGCATTGCGTAGGTGTGCTCCCTGACTGGATTGGGATCGAAGTCAAGCTGATGTACGATGTTGTTGTTCCGCTCGGACCCGTTCGGCGGAACACACGAGTTGCTTCCGTGCGGGCTGCTTGGGGGTGATCTCGTGAAACTGTTCAGAAAGAGCAATTCGAAGTATTACTGGTATGACTTCACGGTGCGCGGCGAGCGCTACCGCGGGTCCACCAAGGAGACCAACGAAATGAGAGCGCATAAGGCTGCCGCTCTCAAACTCGCTGCCGCAATTAAGGGTAGCGACCCGCTCGACCGAAAGCCGCCCACGCTTCGTGAATACTCGAAGGATTTCCTTCAATGGGTGGCAACGGGAAGGCTCGAGGCCGACAGCCGCCGCTATTACAGAAACGGCTGGCGACTTTTGAATCAGACGAAGATCGCGGGAATGTGCATGGATCAGATCGGCAGACGAGATCGAGAAGCTCACGTTTCCCGGTTCGGCCTCGAACGGCAACAACGCTCTCCGGACGCTGCGAAGGATGTTTACGAAAGCAAAGGAGGACAAGCTGATCATTGAGGTTCCCGATTTTGCGCTCTTCAAAGAACACGGGCGGTCGCTGCGTCTGAACGATGAAGCGGAAAGGAGGTTGTCAATAGTGGCCGAGCAGCCGCTCAAGGACATCATCGTGGTGATGCGTGACACCGGAATGCGCAACGCCTGCGAACTCTATTGCATGCGCGTGGAGAACGTGGATTTCGATGCCGGGACGATCTTCACGCCGGACAGCAAGACGGTATCCGGCCGTCGCTTCATTCCCATGAGCAGTCGCGTGAAGCAGATTCTCGAGGCGCGCTGTGAGGGACGGAGTGAGGGCTGGGTGTGGATGTCACGCTACAAGGGAAAGCACATTGGAGAAGGAATGGTGTACCGGCAGTGGGTGTGGGCGAGGCAAGCCGCGGGGCTACCCCGCGAACTTGTCCTCTATTGTGCGCGCCATGACTTCGGCAGCTTCGTGCTGGCGAAGACCGGAAACCTGAAGGCGGTGATGAACGCAATGGGCCACGGCGACGTAAGAAGCGCTATGGTCTACCAGCACCCGGAGGGTGAAATCATTCGCAACGCGTTAAACGCACGGCACATTTCGCGGCCCACCGTGCCCGACAACAACCAGGCAAGTGCTTGAACCTAACCTGGATGGCTCCCCAGACGGCCTTTCGAGGATGCTGATGCCGGATCAGCATTTCGGGAGAGGGTTCAAGACTCCATTTGGACTAGATCAAGTAATCCCGCCCATGAGATTGTCGATTGCGAGTACAAGATCACGTCCTTATTGCTTTCCACTCATGAAGCCGAGCAGATGCGATCGGGCCTCTTCGGCGGCGGGCAGATGTCTTGCGACGCGAAGCGTGACGCCAAACGATTCCATCATCGAACCCAGGCTCGCCGCGTGGTTTTGGCTGCGCAGGCGCACCTCGCGGGGATGGGCGCGATTACTCTGAACTGCTTTGAGAAAGACACCAGCCAGCGCCGCAGCGGGCGGCACGCTGGTGTCGAGCGCCTCCGGCACATAGACAATGCCGGTCTCCGCATCGACGGCCAAGGCAAACGCAACGCAGGCGGCGCGCTCGCTGGCTGTGCCTACAGCAGCACCGCTGAAGATGCATTCAAGCTCCATCGCGCCGCGCGCCGCGTGGTCTTGGCCGCGCAGGGGGCGCAGCAACTCCTCCGGTAAATTGAGCGGCGCAATGAAGGTCTGCGCAGACAGCGCCTGCTTGATCAAGTCGATCTTGTATCGAGGCTCAGTGCCGTCGGCCCGAGTGACGATGGGATAGGTATCGGCCCGATTCCAGAAGTTCACGTCCTTTTGATTGGCAATGGCCGCGCAGATGACCACCACGGAGCGCTTTCGATATCCTGTTCGATCTGCTGGACCGCTTCGACAGCGGCGACGACCGGATGATCTTCTTTGCGGACGAGGGCGGATCGTGGATGGTCGGTGTCGAATGGAGGCGAGTGCTGCCCGCATGGTTTCGCGTTCTATCGGCTACGGCGAGCCCAGCCGAAATTGCGCGGCGCTTCGAAGCATTTGTCGGTCGCCACTGCGATCACCAGCGTGCAGAACTGCTGGCGGAGGCTTGCATGTCGGGACTCCCGCTCAAACGGGGGCACTAGCGAAATCATGAAGTCATCCGTCTGGCAATCCGGGCAATAGCGAGTCACAATTATCCAAGCGCTACAAGCGAATTCTCGGCTCCTGGTCTTACACGATGTGCATCTACATGTTTCCGTTTGCCCTCAATGATCATGTTGAAGCCATGCATGACGCAGACTCGAGACTTTATGAGGAAAGTTACCTTTGCCTGAGAGTCTCTGCGAGGATATCCCCGCAATCAAAGCGGAAATGCGATCTGGCAGAAAGAGAGCATTTACTGACCGCCCTTTGAATTGTGGTCCGGAATAGGGGCGGCGTTCTTGGAACTGGTCCGGAGCTTCGCAACAATCCTCTCGGGATCGCCCAGAACAACGTTATAGGCGAAATTGACGGTCTTCTCCATCTCAATGAAGTCATGCATCGAGTGCAAGCTCAGCGTTCTGCTTCGGTTCTTCAGAAAAAGGAAGACTTCCATCTGCGCCCATTCGTATTCGTAACCAATGCGACGGTACGCCCGGCCCGACTTTTCGAAATGTTCCATATAGAGCCGGTTCAACGCGTCGAAATCCAACTGTTGATGTCTTGGTTCCAACTCGACCGCCAGGTCTAAGTCACCCAGGCGCTTCGCATCACCCAAGTAGCTTCCATAAACGACCACCGTTGTCACCTTCAACAAGAAGTCTTCATTACAATTTGCCTTCCGCACACGATCCATGAACTTATGAAACGCCACTTCGGCAGTCTCTCTCTTGACGCGCTTAGCGGCGGAGCCGCGCGTGAACGACTTGCACGCTGGAGTCATGTTCAGTTGGCCGTCAAGACCAACCTCGAGATACCCCACAGTGATAAGCGCATGAACAAGCTTTTTCGCTCGGCGCTTTGAGTATCCAGCCCTCTCCAAAGTTTCGTAGCGAAATTGGTGAGGGATCCGGCGGAGCAAATCGCGCACATCGAGAACCGGCACGTCGCCAATCCGATCGTTTGTGTCGATTTGCATGGTCATGCGGACAACCTCAGCCAAATGTGGACGCCGTTTCCGTATCGGAGCAATTCTAACTCCGTACAGCTCCGCATTTGGAGGATGGTACGTCCTCAATGTGTCCATCAAATATCATCATCGATTTACTGGCGGGAGTGGCGGCTCTCGCCATGTGGATATGCTCAGCGTAGTTCAGGAAACTCGATGTTTCACCGTTCAGGAAACCAGCGCATCACTTCAAGGTTGTGCATAGGCCCTTTCAGGTTTGGGAGATTAAGACTGGAAGCGTAGCGGCACACTCTGCAGGGGCGCCATCCGTGCGCACGATGGCGGGCGCCAGCTGGCTGGAATGTATCAATCTCGATTAGAAGTCGTGATTGGCGCGGGATAGGGGCTGCGCCTGCGCGGTAAGACGAACGACGCGTCCGGGCGGCGCTAGGGCCGCTCCTCAGTTCCAGCATGGGTTAGGAGTTTTGGCTCTTTGGCAAGCATCACTCTTCGAACTTCCGACAACAGGAAACGCCAGTGCATCCTGTGCCCTGAGACGCGAAGCGGATGGCCGGGAATGATTCCCGACTTCGCGAATCGAACCACTGTGGCCGGATTAATCCCTAGATATTCACCGACGAATTCCGGCTTTACAAAGGGCTCGATCTCGGTGATTGGATCAAATCCGCTCGACCGCCGCCTCCGCGCTAATGAAACTTCAGGTGTATCAGCGTCCATGTATAATCCCTTTCTTGACTTGAGTTTTGCTGACCGAAGACTTCCGAGCGGTTTTTTGCGCGCAGTTGAACGGACAGCGGGTCCGCCGCCGTTGCATTCACTGGAAAAGCACTCGACCAGATCGGTGTAGGGTAAGGTTGCAAGGGGCAGGAGGTGCCGGTGTGCGCCAGGGGTTACGAACCAGGTTTTGGGGGCAGGGTCAGCAGGATTTCCGGGACCACTTCGGGACCACGAGACACTCCGTTGCAGCCGTTATAGTGCGTTCTAGTTGTTCCAGACTGCTTTAGAATGTTGAAGTTGCGACTTACCTGCGGTCTTTCACGGCGATAACACGGGTTCAAATCCCGTCGGGGACGCCAAATAGAATCAAGAGCTTACGCTCATTCCTTCCGATCCGATCGGCGTCCGTTAACGTCCAATAAGCCTGCATTACTTTTCCGCCTCGGCCTTCTTGCCAAAAACGAGCCGTGCCACTTTACTCTGCGCGTTTCGCTTGATGTCGGTGACAGCCTGCTCGTAGAGGTTGAGGGTTACGCTGCTGTTCGCGTGCCGCAGCAGCTCCTGCACCGTTTTCACATCCTCGCCGTGCGACTTGAGAATCGTCGCGAACGAGTGACGGAACGTGTGCCATCCGACCTTTCCGGTGATCCCGGCATCCTTCAAGGCCGGCCGGACATACACCCGAAAAAGAGAGAAAGACCAGTACGGCAATTTCCCTTTGCTGGCCGGGCTCGCAAAGACCCAATCGTCCTCGGTCGGATATGGGGACTGGCGCCGCCACATCAACAGAACTTCCGCCAGCTCGGGATCGAGCGGGACGGGTTTCTGCGATGCCTCGGTCTTGCAGGGGCCGACGTGCTGGAGAGCAATAGACCGAGTGACGTGCAATTCGAGATTCTCGAAATCGACATCGGACCATTTCAATGCAAGCAGTTCGCTCACGCGCAGGCCGGTCAGAATATCCACCAGCACCGCCGTCTTGCCCGGTTCCTTGAGATTGGCAACGAGCGAATGAATCTGGTCGATGCCTAGCACAACCGGAACCCTCTGCCGTTTGGCGCTTTGCCGCACGTGCGTGATGGGATTCCTGTCGTGCCATTCCCAACGGACCGCGTGATTGAAAATCGCGTGCATGAGGTTGCGAATCTTTGCCCTGCTCCCGTTTGCCAGCGGAAGAGATCTCAGCCATTCCTCAACAGAAACAGCTTTGATGTCCTTCAACCGGTACGTAGACCACCTTGGAAGAATCCACTTGTCCAGGTAGCCTTCATTAGTACGAATCGTTGAAAAGTCTTTCCTGCTTCCTCGGACAATTCTCTTGCGCGATAGTGCTGCGCCAAAACTGCGAAGCCCATCGCGTCGAGCTGCGTTCGAGGGGTTTCTGCGTTGATGTTTGCCCTGAGAGCGGCGACCGCTTTCTTCGCGGATGCCTCTGTCGGATACTCGCCGAATGATCCGATCAGATAGCCGCGCCGTTTGCGAGTGCCGTCAGGTTGAGTCTCGTACCAGCGGTACTCCCAGACGCGATCTCCTGCCGCGCGCTCATAGAGCCGTAAAGAACCGTCTTGATACCGAATCCGCTTCATGGAATTTCTCCTGTCGCGGAAACGGGTGGCTCATGTCCAGCGTACCCCATACTCGTCTCCTGAGCTATCTAAAGGAACAAAGTCTCAGCTCGCCATCCTGGAACTGATCCATTCGTCGATTGCTGACTTGCGAAATCGCCAGAGCCGCCCCATCTTCACCGCAGGGATCAGCCCCAGACGAGCCCAACGATGCAGACTCTTCTCCGAGACCCCGCACTGTGTCGCAATTTCGCGGCTGTCATAGAGAGGTTCGAATTCGACCACACGATCACTCGCAGGCGGTTGCGCAGAGGTGGGCGGTTTCTTCATGATCTGGACACCTCGCATCTCCGAGCTTGAAACGGCGATCCACAACTGTCCAAGACTTCTCACCTATGGAACCATAGGCCGGACCGATGACCGATCTGCGCCTGAGCCACTCAGGTCACCAAAAAGTGACCTATTGACGGCGATGGTTCAAGAACAGAACCTGAGATCGATAGGCATTCAGGAACGGCGCACAGTAAGACCCCTTTTAAGACCTTCTGCTCCTTGGTTTCTCCTGGAGGTGACGGGCATGTCTGACTTGCTGGAGTTCCGCTTGCTGAAGTACATCGCGATGATTGCCGAGACCGGCAACTTTACGCGCGCCGCGGAGAGGCTGTACCTTGCCCAGCCTTCGCTCAGCGAGCAGATCAAAAACCTCGAAGAGAGACTCGGTATTGAGATCTTCGATCGCGGCCGAAACAGGGTGGAGCCTACGCCCGCAGGCCTGATTCTCGTTAATTACGCCAAAGAGGCCGTCCGCACCCGCAACGAAATTGTCAAAGCCGCCCGCGCCATACACCAAGGGGAAGTGCCGCCGCTGCGTCTCGGCTTTTGCTGTTTTGTGCCCACTGTGGCTCTTGAAGGATTTCAGCGGCTCTACGAGAGTGTCTTTCCCGCTTGTCCCGTGCATTTGGCTGGAGGCAATCCTGAGCAAATCGCGGACCGACTAAAACGAAAGATGCTCGATTGCGCGCTGCTTCCTATGCCGGTGACCGGCGAGGACCTCACAGCATTGCAGATTGGAAGCGCACCCTTGGTTATTTGCATGAGAAGCGACGATCCTCTCGCGCAGCTCGCCGAGATTCGCCCCGCAGAATTGGCTGACCGACTCAACGTGTTCCGCGATCCCGAGAGTCATCCATCAGCGCACAAGCGGCTAGTCGAAATGCTCACAGAATGCGGTGTCCGGCCTCAGGTCACTGAGCGCGATCGGTCCGATCCGAAGCGGGACTGATTGGCCCATCCGAGAGCGATGCAACTCAAACGAATATTGACGGCGGGCACCGCCTAACTGAGGACAACGATGACGAACACAACGAATCAACAAGGGTCTGAGCCACTAAGCGGGCAATCCTCAAATCGGCGAGGAGCCAAGTTTTGGGCTGGCACCTTGGCTTTCGTCGGTGTGGCTACCTGCGCAATTTTCCTTGGGCCGCGTCTCTTGGGCCGATCGACCGTTCAGGCCGCCCGACCGAGTCTTCCGGTCGTCACAGTCAGTGAACCGCAGCGGCGCGACCTGGACTCCAGGCTTCATTTCCTGGGGCAATTCTCGCCTGTTGAGCGTGTCGAATTGCGCTCCCAGGTTGGTGGGACTCTCACGAAGATTGGATTCAAGGATGGAGATGTTGTTCGGAAGGGCGACCTCTTATTTGAGATCGATCCAACGCAATATCAAATCAAGTTGAGCGAAGCTAAGGCACAGCTCGAAAGTGCCCAAGCAAGGTACGATCTTGCTTCGCAAGAGTTGGCGCGCGCAGACCCTGAAGCAGACGGAAGCGGGCACCATCGAAAACGTCCAACAAAGGGCCAGTGAACAACGAACCGCTCAAGCTGCCATCGACGCAGCGCAAGCGCTTATTCGCGACGCTCAGTTCGACTTGGACCACTGCCGCATTACCGCTCCGTTTACGGGGCGCATGGGAAATCATCTTGTCTCGGTCGGCAATCTGGTGTCCGGAAGTCGTGCCGGCGCGGGGCCGACGACCTTACTCGCCACGCTCGTCTCCTTGAATCCCATCTACCTAGACTACGATATGAGCGAGTCGGACTATCTAGCATTCGAGCACGAGCGGAAGAGGTAAAAGGGCCCACTCGCCGACAGGATAGACGCTTCTCTAAGCGACGAGAGCGACTATGACCATCACGGCACGCTCAACTTTATCGACAACAGCCTCGATCGTTCGAGTGGAACAATCCACGCCCGCGCGACGATGCCTAATGGCGACCTGCTTCTGACCCCGGGTGTGTTTGCTCGTGTGCGTCTCCCTCTGTCACCGGCTACATCGGTTTTACCCGTGCCCGATGACGCCGTCCTTCCGGATCAATCAGACCATATCGTTCTGACCGTCGGCCCTGACGACGTGGTAAAACCGAAGCCCGTTCAAATAGGCGACTTGCGTGGTGGCCTTCGGGTGGTTCGTTCCGGTCTGGGTGAACACGACAGGGTGATTATCGGCGGCATTCCGGCCGCTGCGCCAGGATCACGAGTTTCAACACGTACAGGAACGATCAGCTTTGGAAGCGATCAGAATCGGAGTTCTGTCCAGCCATGAAAGGCGCCCATTTCTTTATCGACCATCCGCGCTTTGCGGCAGTTCTGAATATATTCATCGCCTTGGCAGGATTAGCAACGATGATTCTTCTGCCCGTGGCCCAGTATCCCAACATCGTCCTACCGACGATCGACATTACCGCTTCGTTTCCTGGCGCCTCGGGTGAAACAGTTGCCAGGACGGTCGCGACCCCTATTGAACAGGCGGTTAATGGCGTTGAAAACATCGACTACATCACCAATCAGTCGACCGGTGACGGCAGACTGACGACTACCGTTGTCTTCAAGATCGGAAGCGATCCGAATACCGATTTGATGTTGACGCGCAACCGAGTGCAGGACGTGCTGTCCAGGCTACCTCCAGAGGTTCAGCTCCAGGGAGTGCAGGTCAATAAGACGATTAAGGCCTTGCTACTTGGCATCCACGTCTACTCGCCAGACGGCTCGCGCAGCGCCGAATACATGTCGAATTACATGCTCAAGATCAAAGACCAGATTGCACGTCTACCCGGCGTGTCGCAGTTCTGGAGCCTGGGTGAGCGACAGTACGCGATGCGAATCTGGACCGATCCAGATAAAGCGGCGGCCTACAACATCAGCGCGAACGAGATCCTCAGTGCCCTGCGCGCCCAGAACGCACAGGTCTCAGCAGGTGTGCTAAACCAACCCCCGGCCGGGCAGGATGACGCCTACGAGGTCAACGTCGAAGCGCTGGGGCGTCTGGAGACGCCTGCGCAGTTCGGAGACATCGCCATCAAACCCGACACTCAGGGCCGCATCACGCGCGTTCGTGACATCGGCCGTGTTGAGCTTGGTTCTGTGGATTATGGCTCGAAGGCCTATGCCGACAAATATGTATCCGCGCCATGGTGGGTAATCGCGACACCTGGGGCAAACGTCGTCCAAGTCGAACACGCCGTATGGGCTAAGATGGCGGAGCTGAAGAAAAGCTTCCCGCCTGGCATCGATTACATCGATCACCTTTATGATCCAACCACTTTCGTCAGCCAGTCCATCGACGAGGTGATCAAAACGATCTTCATCGCAATAGGCCTCGTGGTCTGCGTCGTGTTTGTCTTTTTGCAGAACTGGCGGGCGACCGTTATCCCAGTTGTCGCTATCCCAATCTCACTGGTCGGTACTTTCACGATCCTGTTGCTTTGCGGTGGCTCCATCAACAACCTATCTTTGTTTGGGCTTGTGCTGGCTGTGGGCATCGTGGTGGATGACGCCATCGTAGTGGTCGAAAACGTGGAGCGGAATATGGCGCTCGGTATGTCGCCACGCGAAGCCGCGCATCAAACAATGTCTGAAGTTTCGACGGCCCTGATAGCAATTGCGCTCACGCTCTGTGCCGTATTCGTGCCCACTGCCTTCATCTCCGGCACCTCTGGTCTTTTCTTCAAGCAATTCGCAATCACAATCGCCGCGTCAACGGTGATCTCGTGCTTCGTCTCTCTCACGCTGAGCCCAGCTCTCTGCGCCGTGCTGCTAAAACCGCATAGGAGTAGCGAACTCCACAAGAGCCCTCGCGGACTCGCCCGAGTGTCGCAAGCATTGTTCGGACGATTCAACGCTGGTTTCGCTTGGATGTCATCAGGGTACGGGAACTTGACCTGCCGTTTCGTCCGGGCAACCTTTTTCATGCTTCTCGCCTATGTGGGCCTTATTGGTCTTACGGCTTTCCAGATGTCAAAGATGGCCACAGGCTTCATCCCCGATTCGGACATCGGCTATTTGGCGACCGTCGTTATGCTGCCTCCGGGCTCAAGCCTGGAACGGACGGACAGAATAGTCCGTCAAGTCAACGATATCGCCCTGAGCACTCCCGGCGTTGAGCACACCTCGCCAGCAGCTGGGTTTGATGTTACGACTTACACCATTGCACCCAACGTGGGAACAGTTTTCACGTCTTTACCATCGCTCTATGGAAAGCACATTCCGGGCAGCAACGCCGCCGCCATGGTGCGCAAGCCCCAAGCGAGATTCAATGCCGAGATTAAGGACGCGGTGGTCTTAACGATTATGCCCCCAACCGTGCAAGGTCTGAGGAGTGCAGGCGGTTTCAAGCTGATGCTTGAGGATCACAACGGTCTGGGCTCGCAAGCGCTCGCAAAGGCAGCCAATGATCTGGTCGCCGCGGCCAATAAGGACAAAGCATTTGCAGGCGTGTTCACTCTATTCAATTCAGGAGCGCCGTCTCTCTATGTGGATATTGATCGAACGAAGGCTGAGAAGCTTGGTCACATGCCTACCGACGTGTTCTCCACCATGCGGCTTTACATTGGGTTGCAATATGTGAACGACTTCAACTTCATGGGACGTACTTACCCGGTCTACGTCCAGGGCGACCAGGAATTTCGACGCTCAGCGGAGGATATTGCGCAACTCAAGGTTCGCAACACGAGCGGTGAGATGGTGCCGATCGGATCAGTCGCCTCGTTCAAAGACCGGACGGAACCCTATCGCGTGCCTCGCTACAATCTTTTCCCCGCCGCCGAAGTTATGGGAGCGGCGGCCCCGGGAGTTGCTTCAGGCACGGCCTTGAAGCGCATGGAGGAGCTCGCGAAACAAACTCTGCCAAGCGGGATCGGCTACGAATGGACAGAACTCGCGCATCAGCAAAAACAGCAGGGTATCCCGACTCTGTTGATCTTCGGCGCCTCCGCGCTGTTTGCCTTCCTTGTGCTGACGGCTCAGTACGAGAGTTGGAAGATTCCGCTAGCGATCCTGATGACTATTCCAATGTGTCTATTGGCCGCGTCAACAGGTCTTCATCTCCGGACAATGCCGATTGACATACTGGCCCAAATTGGATTCGTCGTGTTGCTGGGATTGGCTGCTAAGAACGCGATCTTGATCGTAGAGTTTGCCAAGCAACGGCAAGACCAGCACGAGGACATGACAGCGGAGGATGCGGCGGTCGACGCTGCAAAAGCCAGGCTTCGCCCCATCCTCATGACGTCTTTTGCCTTCATTGCTGGGGTGTTCCCGCTCGCAATCGCATCCGGTGCCGGCTCGGAGATGCGCCAATCGCTAGGCACTACCGTGTTTTTTGGGATGCTCGGGGTAACGGTGTTTGGTCTGTTGTTTACGCCCGCCTTCTACACGATGGTCCGCAAAGTCACCAGGAGGAATGCATGAGCCACAACCATTGTCTACTTGCCAAGCTGAGCGCGAGCGGGCTCTTGCTCGGTCTACTCGTTGAGGGTTGCACGGTTGGCCCGAAGTACAGAACCCCAACGCCAGCTCTGGCACCATTCCACAATCAGGTCGCGGTTTCCGTAAGTAACGCAGTAGCGGCGCCGCCCATGGATCAATGGTGGATAGGTTTCAACGACCCGATACTTGTGACAATTGTTCGACGAGCCCTAGATCAAAACCTGGACCTCGCTGCAACGCTCACGCGTGTAAATCAAGCTCGCGCGGCGGCAGCCGGAGCCTGCGCAAGACTCTACCCGGCAGGAGAGCTCGACGCGTCGGCGACTGCGGAACACCAAAGTCTTCAAAGCACCCTGGGTACGATCGCTAGCACGGTCCCGACCTATAGGCTAAACATTCACGAATACACGATAGGTCCGGCTGCTAGCTGGGAGATCGATCTCGCTGGTGGGCTGCGGCACAATGCTGCTGCAACGCGGGACGAGGTGCAGGCCGCCGAAGCGGAGCGAGTCGGAACTCGGGTGATCGTCGCGTCAGATGCGGCAGACGCGTACCTGCAGGTCCGTGGATATCAAGCTCGGCTCGCAATTGCGCAGAACCAAATCGCGACCGACGAGCCCCTGCTGCAACTTGTGAAAAACCGCATTGCTGCAGGTGCAGGAACGGAACGAGAGGCCGCCCAACCTGAAGCCTTAGTTGTACAAGCTCGCTCGACAGTTCCGCTTCTGCGTCTTTCCCTCGAAAAGCAATTGAATCGTCTTGACGTATTAATGGGCGCCCAACCTGGAACCTACGCCCACGAATTGACTGCCGTGGCCGCCATCCCGTCTATCCCAAAGATTGGGAATCAAGAACCCACGGATGTACTTCGTCGCCGCCCCGACGTCATTGCGGCAGAGCGTCGCCTCGCTGCTTCTAACGAGCGCATCGGTGTAGCCCTTGCTGACTACTATCCAAAACTCTCGCTCGCTGGAGTGCTGGGATTTGACAGTTTAAATTCTGGTCACCTCTTCTCGGCATCTAAACACAGCGACTTAAGTAATTGCGCATAATCTGCGCAGCGTCTCATTGCGGTTCGTCCATTGGCGGAACTCGGTTTCAACTGAATCGATCACTGTTTCCAGTTGGTTGAAGTAGCGATTGTG
>Ga0335075_10007712_pt1 | contig 16539 bp, 11 predicted proteins | sample Lox_Sample_24_FD_206723 | JGI IMG/M metagenome (GOLD analysis project Ga0335075, IMG submission 206723) | Soil microbial communities from Loxahatchee National Wildlife Refuge, Florida, United States - Lox_Sample_2.4 | ecosystem: Environmental > Terrestrial > Soil > Wetlands | place: USA... | reverse complement strand
TACGGCCCCGCTTACGTACAGACTATTACAGCCCTTACAGCCAAGCTTTGCGGTTGGCTACGGATGGGGGATAGGAGCTACGTGTTGCACAAACTGGGAGGTGCCACCCGCTCTATTGAATTAAGATAGCGGTTCTAAGGGAAAATTTGGAAGAAGGCGTGCTATTTGGAGGACCATAAATCTAGTTAGTGTAAGTTCGTCAACCTTACATAGCTCTCTAATTCCATATTGTCGTGAACAGAGTTGGGAGTGCTAAACATAGCTATTATCTGCTAAAGCAAAGATTTTATAACCTTGCCTAATAGGCTTGTTTGGCATCTTACAAGTGTCGCTTGACCGTCCATGAAAATGGACTATAATTTCATTAATAGCAACTTCTGTTCTTGGAATTAAATAGGTATATGCAGTACGAAACGTGCCTAATATAGGCTCTAGTCTCTACTACTATTGCTCTTCTTCTTCAGGATCCTTGAGACAAGGTAATGGAAATTTCTAAGCTTCCTCGGCGTCTGGACAAGGCTGTAGAGGATTTAGAGGTTGCTAGGTCTATCTTTGTTGGAGTTACAGTGTTAGCGGTCTAATTACTGGATATCGGCGATTCCAGAGTCACATATGAAACACTATAGTAGTAGCGGTAATACCGAACGTATTATATGTTGTTTATTGTATACAAGACTCCCGCTCCATTGAGTTGAGCATCTTCAAGAATTTATCATTATGCTACGCACCGAATCACCACTCTATTCCTGTGATTCCAACAATTTGAGAATCTGGACACTTTGGAGGTAACACATGGAGATAGCAGCGTAGATTTTCACATCAATTAAGAGACATATACTTAGAAATAGCATAAATAAGTCCATTTAGCTTTAGCGTCTCTAATATAGTATATAGTTTGGCTCTTTATGGACACCCATATAAAAGAGAATACCAAATAGAACTCGAATCTCATTCTTATTTATTGGCCACCAATATTGTCAATTTATTGGAGTTGCAGCTATTAGTGCATTATAAGAACAGCATATAAATTGATGTTTCAGTAATAGTGATATACATTTCAGGAGGGGTAAAGAGATCCAATAAAGCTAAAGGATCAGTACGGTTAATATTGTGGAGGGATAGGATTTACCGTCGAAGTGCACGATCTTCAGGGCAATAAGTATTCCAGCTCGAAACCACAAAGGAGTCAGTAGTAGAGACAGAGGTAACGCTCAGCGCAATGCTTAAAACGCACAAAAGAAAAGGCTGTATTCCATGTCCGTAAAACCGTAAAACCGTTCGTAAACCTGGCCCGTAAACTCCTATTCCGACCGGTAAAAAGATATCCATGAGAACGAGGTCCCCAAATTGACTAAATACATCAATGTTCTCGATACAGGAACAACTAAAGCTCAGAATCATGTGATTTTGTAGGGGACTATGAAGCCCTACTACACTATATCGAAATATCTTCGAACCAAAATACCCTGACTCCATTGCATACCTCTGTTATTGGTCATTTACCATTGGCGCCCACTCCGATCGGTGATCTTTTGGGCATAGCACTCGCACAAGTCTGGAAGGGCACTGACGAGCACCTTTTAGAAGGCGAGATGAACAGAGAAAATGGACAAGCATCACGCGTAGGTTGCGAAGCTCGCTGAGAAGGACGGCGTCTACAGCGTCATTGTGCAAGAAGGCCTTTGGCAACATTTCTTGCAGGCTGCTGCTGACGGGACGCGTTGCAACGAGAACCTCGAATATGGCCTTCGAGGCTGGCTTTTCTGGTTACGGAATCAACTGTGGTGCAGCTCGCTTATGACAGGCGTGGACTGGCCGCATGCGTAGAGGTTGTTTGATGGGAGGAGGAGGAAGTGGGAGGGTGCAAAGAGGCGATTTTGCGGGCTAATGAGAATGCGAAGAAATTCATTGATTGATTGACACGTTATAGAAGACGTACGAAGACTGCAATAGAGATTACATTTCTCCTAGAATATTATTAGAAATGCTACAGACAGCCCTAGTAGTGTGCTTTCCAAACGGTTGCTTTCTATAACCTGACTCAGAGCATGCAAAGAATCTAGCATCAACTCAGCCACCATTTATCAAGGGCAAGACTTAAACCATACATCGCATAGAGTATACACGCCACATCCAAGAATAATTCAACAATGAGGCCTCATCCCGTCTCACATGCCGATATCAACGCCGGCGTTCCCTCAATCTGCCTAAGCCTCGTATCGTCCCTCCCGCCCTGCGTTAAAAGCGCCTTCTCAACAGTAGGCAACCCTGTACGCCGGCTCTGATATGCATTTGTAAGCATCTCATGACGGGATATCTGCAGCTGTTCTATTTCATCAACGCAGTCCTTGTTAACCCACCCGCCACAACGAAAATACAACTGCAAGGACCGCGGTGACGAAGAAGTTCAAGTACGCGATGATGAGTCTGCCTACTGCGTGTAAGAAGATACCGTCTTGCGGTATGATTAGTGTTATGACTTTGTCTGGCAAGGGCGGCTTCATGTTAGCGCTCTTGAAGCGGCTGCCCTTTGTAGTTGAAGACATGTTACATTTATTTTAAGCCTTGAGACTTATGCTTCGTTATGGGAGCGCTGTTTAGCAATCTCTCTTTATGCCTTTTCTAGCTGCGCTAGTTGCTGTTAAGTTGCTCGGGTGGTGTTGTGAATATCGCGTTGCTATTGGGCTAGTTAGCTCCCTCCAAAAATTCCCTTGTTGCTAGTATCTCCCTTTCGCGGTTCTGCATGACTCGAGATTGATAAATACCAGGAAAGTAGGTCCATATTCACTCTGGTGGTAACTAACATGGACAAGGCACCCTGCACGGTATTGTATTAGTCTCTACAGCAATTGGCAGATCACGGCAGGCGGAGTTTATTGGCCCTGACATGACCCTGGCTTCAATGTGCTGCAACTGATCCTTTCCTCAAGCATTGAAGTCTGCAGGGCTCCTGCTGAACTAGCAAATCCGGGACATTGCACTTCTCTTTAAGATATATTGCGGAGAAATTTAATATTCAAGCGGGAACTCAACACCGCCGTAAAAGCCTTCATGATGGCTTGACACACAGACGAGGATCGACGTTGGAAGAGCTGTCACGGACTACCTCCGAGGAAATGGGGCATCTGTACTGGGTTCCGGAATCGCCTAAACTGCAGCGGATCGGTATCTATCAACGGTGAACCAATTATTGGTACGCATGCCGCCGCTGACTAGCGAGCCAGACAAGCTTTTAGGCCCTTCCCGCTCGGCCACAGTACAAGGTGAAGCGAACAAATGATACCTACAATGCACCTATCCGGGGAACCCATTGGTTACCCGAAAACCGTGGCACCGACAATTCCTATCCATCAAACCAGGCTCCTATTATTGAATGGAATCTCATGCCACACAACTAGTCAAGATGCTAGGAAGCTTTCCTGTGGGATTCATCATTCCATAAGAGACAGAGTCGAAAGGAATGTTCGTTCCAAGGCTCGCCCAAACAGACCCTGCTGTGTAAGCTCGGAGCAATTATCCTCCTGTAGCTTCGTGCAGCCACCCGTTTGACTGCAAAAGGGTCCTGTTGCAGGTAATTAAATCAGGCTGAGAAGGGTTCCTTTATCAAGTCAATTTCTCCAATTCAGACTCCTGCAACTCGATCCAAAGCCATTTGTTCGAACTGCAATAGTCACATAAGACAATGTCTGCTCACGCTCTCTATATCTTCCTCCTCGCAGTCCCTCTCCTCCCTTTTCTCAACGCCCAGGACGTTCTCCGTGGCCAAGCCCCTCTGCCGACCGCTCCTCCGCTCTTCATCCGCCAGATCGACACTTGCACTACTGGCCAGACTTCTTGCACCAACGGTGGCGGAGGCTGCTGTGATATTGGGGCCACCTGCACCTTCCTGAGCAGTATTCCCATTTGCCAGATCAACACTTGCCCTCCTGGCCAGACCTCTTGCATCAACGGCAGCGGGGGCTGCTGCGGTATCGGGTCCGCCTGCGCCTTCCTGAGCAATACTCCCATCTGTCAAGGAGGAACCTGTGGCCTTGGTCCCACATGCACCGGCGACTTGAAGGGTTTCTGTTGCAACGTCGGGTACACCTGCAACTACCAGTCGACCCTCTGCATAGAAATCACCACTCAGGGTATACCTATGCCGCCTACTTCATTTACATCAACTACTTCATCTTCATCAACAACTTCATCAACAACTTCATCAACAACTTCATCAACAATTTCATCAACAACTTCATCAACAACTTCATCAACAACTTCATCAACAACTTCATCAACAACTTCATCAACATCAACAACAACTACTTCATCTACATCGATAACTTCATCTACATCGACAACTTCATCTACATCAACAACTACAGCTCCAGCTACATCAACTACTTCTACATTGACGGGAACTTCGACTTCAACGACGCTGGCCGTAGCGACTAGTGAGCAAAATAAACTAGGTCTTAGTTTGAAGGTATTGCTGGTTAGCTGTGGGTTGGCTCTCCTTTGGGGATAGTAGGTTGGATTACACAATGGAATTTGGTTGGGGGGGGAATTTCCCTACATGTTACGCCTGTAGGACTCTAATTTATGGTTTGGGACGACTAATGTACTCACGAGAGATAAAAGGGGATTTAGGAAGTTGAGCTATTGTGGAATTGAAGGTGCAAGTCAATCTTCTAATGAAAATTAAGGATGAGAACTTGTGTCCTTAAGAAGACTGTTGAAAGGAGGTTGTTGTCCGTGAGAACCTAAACTGCCCATCCTTAAATTACGGTTTGACTAGAATCATCTAACTGGCTTGACTTGCCTTGGTTTAAACCCTAAGCCTTGCTCGAGAATTACTTTTAGGTACCCGAATTCCTGCCGGCCAAGCTGGAAAACATAGTGTACAACACACTTCTTTTCCAAGTTAATGATCAGTGCAGCTGAGTCGAAAGGCAGTGGGCCTGAAGGGTTCAATGAGCACTATAGCTATAAGTGCCTATACTGCGACCTAGAACAGTAGAATAGAGCGTAGAGAGATTACGACAGTCCACAATGAACTTCTTTATCCTCCGCTTGGCGAATGTCGAGGAGCGAAGGGATAGAACGTAGGTCATCGGGGAAAGTTAGGCAGCCAGTGGCTTTTGGTTCTTCTTCGAAGGAATATTGCTGCATACAAAAAAGAAAGTTTTAGAATTAGCACATAAGACAGTGACATTCACCTTAGCGCCACGAAATCCCATCAGAACAGGGCCAACCCACTAATTTTAGAGGTTTAGCCCTATAGGAACCCAAAATTGTGGGCTGATCAGTCGAATAGGCCCTACAAATCGCACGGCAGTGGCTGGGGTTGCTGTGCATTCAGCCTACGGTACAAGGGCGCGGCTTGACGAATTATGCGTGTGGACGGCCTTCTGTATATCCGTATATCTGTTGCATAAAGTTGAATTCCTCGAGATACCATTGTAGCTGAAGAACAGGACCAGATGTATGAAAGTTTGATAACGAGCCGACCCGAAGAAAACGAGGAGACAAGTCACAAAGCTCGAAGTGAGCACTGTGCATTGCCTCAAATGGCGTGTCACAAGCCCCACATAGCAGCTCTGATTCCGGTACAATGAGGCAGGAGGGCATTCAGTAGGACAGGCTGGCCAGGGAGATGACACATACTAAGAGACTAACGGAAGTCGTCACCCACGCTTCCAAGGATACCGCAGGTTGGTGACCACAACAAAGACTTTCTTACCTCCTAAGATACGCCGCCAACTGGTTCCTATTCATTCGATATCTTTAATTAAGTGTTCCGTGGGCCATTTATATTACAAAACTAGTCTAGTCGCAAGGGAGAAAGAAGTTTGGCTTGAATTTTTCGAAACTATGTGTGCGACCGGCTAGTTAACCCTTTCGATTGAGGCCTTGGGAAGGCTCTGAGTTCAAATTCACTGATTTCAACAAATATTCTTGCGTTCACGACTTGATAAGGAGCACCGGAGGCAGTTGGGGATTTTTTACTGGGAACGAGGGCGTTTCATGGCGATTCCGATAGGTGGACTAGGGTCCAGGGCTGTGCTACCTCGCATTACCGAAGTGAACTATTTTTAAGAGTATAACTGACATCCCTGCGAGGCGAGAATCCCTATCATTTTTGACTCTTGCTACTAAATCACAAATATCTTAGCACAAAATAGCACAATTTTATTTACAACACCCTAGTCTCATTTTTAACTATGTCTAATTCTCACTTGTGTATTTTCTTCCAAATAACCTGGGTAGAGGTTAATTAATTATACTTTGATAATTACTTTTCCGCACGTTTGATTTTAAAGTATGCTTTTTCTATGCTTTAATAATGTCCGCATGGCTTAAAACTCGAGCATGATTTAAAGAAATAAGTCTAGCAAATTGGTAATTCTTCTCTTGAATTTCTATGGAAAGGGAGGAAAGTTTCGTGCAAGAGAGTCGAGCGATCTGTGAAGGTACAAATTACTGCTCGGCTATGCTATTTTCAAGATTTAGAGCCTAAGGCATGAAGATCAACTGTGGCTAGTGTGTGATGAAGCCACAAAGTTGCACATAAAAAGTCCCCACACATCTACCATAGTTTCTGTTAACACATTAACCACACCGCTCCGCCACCAAATGGCAGCTCCCACCTGCGCAATCTGTAATGGCTCTGACGCCAGATTCTGCTCATCATGCCATTCGATTTCATACTGCTCCCCAGAATGTCAGAAAACCGACTGGCCCCTCCACAAGACGATCTGCAAGACCCTCACAACCTTACCCTCACGACCATCACCTTCGCACAAACTCGCGATCCTCTTCCCAGTCGATTCAAAAGATCCACAACTCTTCTGGATCAACTGCGAGCGACGTGTCGATGATGAAGACGGCATTGCATGGGAGAGGCCAGATACTCACCCCCTTCTGCAAACCGAGAACCTCGACCCCGAATACCAAAATGCCATAGAGTACAAGGATATAACCAGGAATATGCTTCGCGGATTCAGTCTCAGCCACACGGTTCGGGTTATTTGTCGGGAAACTTTTCTCATTGATGGCTCCACGCCTAATATTTGTGTTCGACAGACCACGAGAGGGAAAATGACACACGATTGGAGGGGACCAATAGTAGTCATGCGTCAGCCGGGCACGGCTATTGACCCAATATTTTACGAGGACATAAGTGCTGCTGATCTTAGAGTTGCGGTCGATTATTTTCTTTCTTATGGAAGGGGTTCGTAATTCAGCTTGAAGCCACTTCCTTAGAGCTATGACACAAGGTCTAGGGCGCCGATGTCGTTGAGGCGAGTAGGAACCATTTATACGTGGTAGCCTTTGAGTAGAAATAGCGCAAGTTGGCATACGCAATTCTAGATTTGCACAGGAAAACGAATAATCGAGACCGTTTGCTTTGTTCGACTTGAGTGGCGTTGCAAGGCATTACTTTGGGCTTTAGGCATAAAGTTGAAAATCACCATTACTAAGCAATTAGTAAGCCCTGGTTAAATCATGCATTCGACCGGCCGCATCACGTGCAATCTTTGTTAAGTGTCTCCTGAGCAGGTTATAAGTTGTAGTACTGTTCAAATCGCAAACGACAAAATAACAATCTCGAATAGAATATTAGAAAATACCGATCCATCATATCCTATTTCCCTTGTCTCCATAACCACTTGTCATAACCGCCAAAAAAAAACGCCAACCATTATTCCAGTTGAGGGGTGGGGAGGGAGCTACAAGGCCTGAGAATAGCCTCCCTGTAACGAACAAGTTCCCATTCTCGTTCCTTCCACGCAATAACCCTTCATATTCCCAGTCACCTTTCTTTCACGATGTACCACCAATAATTTTGATAGATGACCTCGTTCGGTTTGTCCCCACAGGCTGCAAGGGAAGGAGACATCCCCTTCCACTTGTTTACTTCAGCACTCTTCACAAATTCGGCCCCCAAGTTCTTCCAAATCCCCATCTCTCCTTGAATCTCAAAGTATCTGGCCGCAGTAAAGAGTGTTGGATGCGGAGCATGCGAAAGATACTTGATGGTTGGATACCAGTCTGCTTGTTCGTCTACTGAAAACCCGGAGTGGAAGGCTGCTGCTAGATCTGGCGTCTTATAGAATTGGGTATTGATGTATGCGTGATATGGACCTCTCCAGGTTCTAATGGAAATTGTCCGTCCCATCTTGGTACACGCGGCGCAGCACTGAAGTGTGTGTGGATTCTGGATTTCTGTGTCGTTTGTAGGGTCTACATTCAGACCCACGAATGCTAATTGAAGGGTTATCAGCGATGGTAGAAGGTGCAATAGCTCCTCGAATGCAGGAACAGAGGCAAATTCAGCTCCAGCTGCGCCTATAACGTGAAGGTTGATCGAACCCCGAGTGTTAACATTGGGTATTATCACCTCCAGGGCAGCGAGTAAGGTGAGTTGAATTGTTGTCGTGTTAGTACCACATCTTAAATATTCGACGAATTCTCGTTCTTTGGGGTCGTTTGACAGGTACCTCAGGTCTCGGTTCATTTTGGACCTAAAACCACCCATGTCTGAGAGCCTCGTGTAGTAGTCATACCAGTCCTTAGCGGAAGAGAGTGAAAAATGTTGTTTTCTTGGTAATTCGGTGAAAGTAATGGTTGAGCTCTTTCCCGTCCGCCGGTGGAGATCTACCATAATCTTGTCGTCGACCGCAATATCTTGCAAGGTAGCGCACTCAGCTGATGGATGAGTTTGCTGGCAGGAGGGGCAGAATGAGGTGAGAAGGCAGCATTGGCAGGCGTTCAACTTCGCCCCGTCTTCAAGTTGAGACTCTCTTCTGTAGCAGTGATAGCAATATGGTTCATTGCTAACTATAAGTATCAGCTTAATAATTTCTCGACATCAATATAATATGATAATATTGCTCCAGCTTGTTGGCGGTCGGCTTTTCATCGGTGTTGGGAGAATGGACATACCCAACCAATCTTCCAAGCTCACAAGGATTTAGAGTACCAGATCTTAAGAACTCTAGCACCTGTAAAGTGTGTCAGAATCTGCTCGCTCGTCTTACCAAAGGAGCCTACCTGCTCGTCATAGTAGTCATCCCAATGCCTGCCAGCTGAGGGTATATATCCCTTCTGCTGGTTCAAAGCAACAAGCTTCTTGCAGATTTTCTTGTGATTCCTGTTCCAGTCTTGCTTTTGGCACTTTGCTGAGCAGTATGAGACCCGTTTGCAAGCGTTGCATCGGCTGAGATTGGAGGATACGTCCCAACAGGAAAAGCATACAGCTTGTTTCAATGCTAAAGTTGGGACGCGAACCAGGTTGGGATCTTCGAATGCCATTTCTGAGTTGAGATGGAATATTGAAAGGTGTGATAAATTTGCTGTGATCGAGATGGATGGTTTTGGCAGCAAGCGCTAACTGGGTAGTGGATATGTTGTGTAACCCCAATCACGTGGACCTACCGCTTGGTTCTCCTTTTGAGACATCCCCTCTGGTGTGACTTAAGTGAGCTGTAGGTTTCGTTTCGTCCATCGCTGCTAGCAAGAACCATTCGTTTCTTCGCGATAATAGTCCAAAAAGTATTCCAGGATGAGTGTGTCAAGTGGGAGAGTAGTGGTTAGAATTGGGCTCCATGTGTTGATGCCCTGTGTGCTGCGAAGCATCGATGGAGCAGAGATATAACTGGATGTTATAGGAGCAAAACGTGTTTCATCGTGAATGGCCCCACGTTGCAGCTCGGCGGGTGGAAGAACATGCTGTCGTTTCCCAAATCAGCAGCGGATGACGTGTGTGAAAGTATTCGCCGACAGTTGCCTTTTGACTTTTAAGGCGCAAACTTTTCAGCCGAATAATATTAATTTATGTTGAGATTTTCGTGGTGACCTATTTACTAAGGGATTCTTGCTACGCAGGGATGTCGGTTACATGCAAAGTATGAATGTGTGGGAGACAGACTGTTTCCCTACGGTGAAAGCCGGGCTGTTCTGAACCAACCACCAACATGGCCATTGGTCAATGGTTTGCATCTTATCGGCCAATCATCTTGGCACCGATGGATGGGGTACCCTATTGATCAACAGCACCCCATCCGCCAACAGTCGTAAATTGCAGTCTATGTATTGCGTTTGCAACTGGGTTCTAGACGGTATTTTAGAACAAGATTCATCAATTTGAATATATTGAATTGCATGTAGAGATCAAATCTATCTATCCCCACGAGAATAGTCTCTGGAATGAGGCCAGTGAGTGTTCGCCTTATTCACAAGGCATTCCGGACATATGAGAGTATCAAAATTAGAGTATTTATTACTGTATTATTATTTCCCTTACGCTAATTAACTAAGGGTCTAGTGTGGTGGGGTTCCGTGGTCCCCTATAAAAATCACATGATCAGAACCCGCGCTAGGGTATCGATGTATTTAGCTGGCTCGTAGACTACCTTCGAGCATAATCATTCCTTTATAGTTATCTTTTACGAGTCAGATAGGTTTTACGGGTGTTTTACGGGTTTTACAGATACAGACTGAGTTTACGGACGATATACGGGCCTTTGGACAGAGCTTTCTTTACGGACACAGAATACAGTTGTTTCTTTTGTGTGTTTTGCTTCGAGCTTGTACGCTGACCTACCCGTTGCTCTGACGATCGTGTGCTTTGACGGCACACCCACTCTATCCCTCCACACTAGTTATGTAGAACTTCTGCTAAGGATACAAATGTTCTCAGGAGACCTTTAACTGATTCTCGCGGTTAAATTTCTCAACCTTGATGATTAACTTAAGACTAAATCGCAGTGAAGCTCTAAATCCAAGCTCTACTTCGACTCCATTTTCACTTCCTCTTTTATTTCCACCTTATCGATAGCTTTAGTTACATTCTCCTTTTCCAGAGCCCCATCTTGAACATTGACTTCCTGGCCTTCATTGTCCTCCACTTATCTTCCCAGCCCAAATCTGCAAAGAAAGATCAGCTTTTCTGCAGGACAACACCGGCGGCTGAGAACATGAATCTGGAGAAAGTAGTCGAGGTGGAAGGAGAGAGAATCATTGACTGGGACCAGCTCATCCGGCGAGATGGCATGGTTTGGTATCGAAGGGAGTTCGACCCTTCCAGGGAGCTTTAAGATATTTTCGGTATTGGGAAAAGAAAGTTTTCTAATCCAGCCGTAGTGAAATTGGAACAGTATTTATATTTTGGAGTGCAGAGAGTTAGTCACGGATTACTTGGCAGTAGAAGTAACAAGCAAACATCAGATATCCTTATATCATCTATAGTCAGATGTATATGCAGTGACTACAGTATCTTAACAGCTAGACTACATGCCTCACACGCATGTCGAAAGAGAAAGGACGATGATAGAAAGCAAACATGCTTCTATACGAGAATTCTTCGTTTTAATTGTAACCAATCCTCGTATCTAGATAGACACCTTTAGTCTTCTCAACTCTGATTGCATAGAGTCTCCCGGAATTAGTCGTAATTTTTCTATTATTCTAATTTTCCCTTACTTCTTCATCTTCCTTCATCCATCTCTCCATTCTTCATATTTCTCACCACACCCCCGAAAACCAATCTTCTGCTGGCCTGTTCGGCCAGTTTATCTTAGCAGTCCAACCCCTTACGGTACTGTCCTCTTTCCTGCACGAAATAATTTGTCGGCACCTCGTAGCTTTGCATTGCGTACGCAGTCCTCATGGTGTGGGCAATATGTATAGAGTTCTTAAGACCGAGAAATGACTGGTGGAGTGCCGCAGCGTCCAATACACAACATCCTTGCTGGCCACGATAAGTAGGTTGTGTGTACAACTGGTAAAGACTTGGAAGGCTAGACAGCATGAAAGGAATCATTTTCCCGGGGTGAGGTTGAGCTCTGAATTAGGATTGGTACAGCTTCCCCGGCGCGTGAAAGTTTAACTTGTAAAGTTAGTTACGGTATGGTATTTGGTTGTATTTTTGTTGTGTTATGTTATTAAGGTCGTTAATTGAGGGACTGTAGAGTTAAAAGGCATTAGCATTAATGAAGAGGTAAAGCAGGTGGATCAGGGAATCACATCTTACGTCACCGATTAGGAGGAATGTATGTCAGCATGATAACGTCACTTGTTCCACTATCTACGGTCCGCCACCATGAATCCGTTATCCGGAATGCATACTGCACTTCCGAAATGTTGCTCAAAATGATGCAGGATAGTACAAACGGCATGGTCTTTCGAGAACCAATCAATGTCTGTGACGAACCTTTCTCGCAACGAGTGTTCATTAAGAACGCCAATATTTCTCGCAGGCACTGCATGATCTTTCCTTTCTCCGGATTCTTCAACCCTCCATTTTCTTATAGTATGATTTCCAATTTTCAAGACGCCCTCTGCTCCAACTCCTCCCGCTGGTGCTCCGTAAGCTCTTCAGGCCACACTCTAGATAGTGTAGCCAAATTGACCCCTGTCATCTACTAAGGGGAAGATGCGACTGGGTTCCGGCTCGACGCCGCCGTCGTATAGAGCTTCCACGGCAGGTTAGCGTGCAAACTTCAGGAAGGCTTATTAGGCGTGATGGCACCACTCTTCTGCAACCCAGTATTGCCGAGCGAGCTGCACTAGAGTTGGAACAACATTATTATTGGACGCTCCAGCCGATAAGGATGCAGGGTGCGAATCGCTGCAGCTACCTTGTATACAGTGCAGGGGTTTAGAAGATCGGTCCTTAACCACGTTGCAAGGAGAATAGTTACACAAGTACAAAACCTGCATTAGAGAAACTATTTCTGTCCACCACCATAAATTGAGAGCCCTGCTTTTTAGTTCATATTAGGGCCTAAAAGTCCTTTAGAACAAAAGGTCCGACAGTACCTAAAACTATTCTTCCTAGAACTCGATTTAGCATATCCTCTTCGAACTCTCCTTGTAGCAAGTGTTAATAAACGCATATCCTACCCTACATTGTTTTTCGCTTCCAGCCCCTATTTCTTACTTATATGTTCTCCAATACTTAAAACAAAGTTCTTCTCTTTTTGCCTCCTCTTGTTTGGCGGTTTCTAAGCTTCACAAATTACACCCTAGGTATCAGTGACAATATAAAGCATTCCGGTAGTGGCTTTGATGAAGTCTTTAGGTTTAAGAGCGACTTCTCGTTCGGTGAGATATTTTGGGGAGCAGGTTAGAAGGAAGCGCCATTAGAGGCGGAGGGAAACCCATTATAAGTGGTACTGCCAATGGTTGGGTGGCGATTGGACGTAAAGGCAAGTGAATCCCTGTCATATAGTGAGGTGACGGCAGATATCGGCAAGGCACAGCTCCGGGCCCACATTATCTTCTTCCTATTTCCCTTACTTACGTTCAAGTTTGGCGTCAGAACATGCAGTAAGACCACTTAGGCGTGATGGTTCTACGACGTGGTATTGCCGAGCGAGCCGTACCAGGTTTGGAACGGTATTGTTACCAGAAGCTCCTGTCGATGACAATCCGGGGGGAAGCATGGCTGCATGGTAGTTTTTATTTTGCAGTGCAGAACTAGATAGGGGATCGGACCTTTAGCACGTTATAACGGCCGTGGTTACACAAGTACGCACCTGGTCTCAGGAAGCCATTTCCATTGTCTCCAATCTACTGCCATAAATTTATAATGCGCCTATTGCATAGGCACCCCAAGAGTTCTTTAAGGTGCAAAAATACCATGCTATTATGACTAAAACCTATCAAGTCTCATCTAAGAAGCTTCCTCGGAATTTCATGCTTCCGATAGACTTGTTACTAAGTGCAGAACACTTCAGAGTTCGCCACGAATTCAAAGTCAAGTACTATCCCTTTTTCCATCATTCAAATCAATCTTCCAACTCCTCATGGGCTTTCCAAGGTTCTCCAGATCCATGACTCCCCTTCTTGACTCCTCCTCCCACCCTTCCTCTGTATTCACATATTCATGCCGCCAGTTAGCTTCCCGGGAAATCTCAAAGGAGACTTCTTCTGATCAGGGCCAAATTCACTGGAACCAAACAAGTCTGCAGCCTCGGCGATCTCGGTTATGGAACTTTCGTGGGTAAAGAGTGGAATGTGTTGGTACCGGAGTGGTGTAGTCGCCGTAAATGTGCTCTCGCTGGACAATGTCTTTGCTTAGCGTCCTCCTGCTTGATCTGTGATTGCTTAAAATTGTCTAGCTTGGCAGCGATTGCGGAAGAAGCAAGGCAGAAGGCGGACGGGGCTATTTCCATGTCAAGCTCGGAAGGGCTCAAGGGCGGTTCCACCCTTCTATCGGCATCGAGTTCCCAGGAGGCTCACGATGGTCATTTTGTTTGATTATTTTTGTATTTTGAAGATGTCAAATTACCGAGGACAGCCGTTGAGAAGCTGCTATCGGTATTGATGCAGACGCGGTTGTACTGTATTCCACCCCGCTTCGGGGATCGATTACGTATTACACCTTCACATGTACACAGCACGTGTACAACGCATTACCGTGAAGCCCAATCTCCATTTCCTTTATTCCACCATTATGGACAGTAAAACCCACTCCTCGTTCACGAGCCAGCGGAGCGTGCAAAGAGCCGTATAAATACATGGTTTGAAACAAAATGACACCACATTCCATACCCACCCAAAACCAAACAAAAACGCCAACGTGACACCAGAAAATCTTGTCCCCTGCGCCGCATAAATGCCATAAAATCAAGGCCTGAAATAAAGCGGTAGATATTCATGAGATGAATGGCATTGTGTAAATAAAATCCGCTGGAAACAAAATGGCCGATTTCTGTCTTTCTTATTACCCAATGATATTCACAGTCCGATTCCTTGTCCTGTATACCGATCCATGACATTGAAAACTAGCTGATTGTCCACTTGACAATCCATCCCGTTTGTTAAGCAGCCTAGATCTGCTCTCACGTCCTGTGGATCGCTACCCGCCATGGTAGTAATCATATTTGTTGCAAAATCACAGCTGTTCGTGCCTGCTACTGAGCTGCTGGATGTGGAAGTTGGTGTGTAGTGATTTGCCCGCGAAACTGGTGCTAGAAGACGGGATTGCGTATGTGCTTGTGAGAGGTGGTTTGCGGTGGTGATGTTGTTGTTGTTGTTGTGTGATTGGTGTTGATTGCTGTGGAAGGAGGGTACCATGGAGACTTGCGCATCGAAGTCGTAGAGGGCTTGTGTCTGTTGGGATGATGTTGCTGGCGTACTTCCAGAGCTTACCATTGACGGAGCGAGGGAAGGTATCCGATTCAATGGTGGATGCTGCTGCTGTGCTGATGAAGATCCTGCACGCGCAGCACTTACTACTGGACCTGTCCGGCTTACGTTTGAGCTTGGAGTCATAAATTGGTGCTGTGGCGCCTTCCCAGAGCCTCTCATCCCGCTATGATCATTTTGAGACCGTACTTGATTGTTGTATGATGGCTCCCACATCGATTGTACTGTGCTTATGCTCCCCGAAGAACTGTCTCGGCTCCCCCCTTCTACGTTTGTTATTATTGGTCCTGGCGCTCCAGTGTTGCCATCCGCGCAACATGATTTTCTCGTAGTCAGAAGGTGCTCTAAAGCTTGTACCGCACCACTGCCCGCACCTCCGAAACCGCCAAAGCCTAGGCCCATTACCGTATCTGGGCTCGCAGTGCTTTGCAAGTAAGCCTCGATGTTGTCGTCACTCACGCCATTTTGGTTTAGAAGCATTCGCAGCTTCTTGTTTTCATCTGCCACCCGCCGCGCAGCTAGCTGGATCTCGGCGGATGCTTCAATTCCTTGTAATTCACACTGGCGCAGTCGCGCTTCGAGCTCCTGCAGATACTCTTTCCGACGCGCGCGAGAGCGCCGCTGATTGTCGCGGATGCGAGCAAGATTCGCTTTCTCCTTCAGAATGGCCATTGAGTTAGTGTTGCATTGTGAGCGCATTTGGATGGGAAGAGATATGCGAGAGATAGTGAAGGTGGGGAGGCGGCTGAGACAGTTAAGGTACTTACCGCGGCCGACATAGCGTCGAGCTTTGTACAGAATCAATTCTCCGTCCGTTCTAATATGGATAACCGTAGACAGGGAAGATATATGTGCAGATATAGATGACTGCGTAACTTTGCGCGACTCTACGATATTCGTACAGGGAATTGTGTGGGGTACCCCCCTAGGCGGCGATGTCTTACTGTACTAGGCTTGGCTCTTTGCGCTCTTTAGGGGGGGTTTTTTTTTTTGGAGAATCAACGATAGCGAGCCTAAGCCTGTGAAAGCTGGATCAGCGCGTGCGAGTTTGCGCGTACGTGTATGTGTATGTGTATAAGGAATTAGTTGGACGTATTAGAAAGCAGCCTTTCATATTGAAACCGAAGTAGATGTCAAAGTCAGTTTTCTAGATTCAGTCGTGCTCCACTGACCGGGACTGCTCCTATATCGCACTATCTGATCTGCAGTGTGCGCCTCCGAACCGAAACTTGCTTCCCTGAGACTTTCTTATAGTATCGTCCCAACCAGCACACGAGCGTGACTACGCCACTCCCCCCTGGTCCCGCGGGTTGATCTTCAATAACCCAGCATTATCAGGGCTCTCTTCTTTCCCCTGCTTTTACCCATTGGTTTGGTTCTCTGTTCTCCGTGGTCGGATTG
>Ga0335075_10007711_pt1 | contig 16539 bp, 16 predicted proteins | sample Lox_Sample_24_FD_206723 | JGI IMG/M metagenome (GOLD analysis project Ga0335075, IMG submission 206723) | Soil microbial communities from Loxahatchee National Wildlife Refuge, Florida, United States - Lox_Sample_2.4 | ecosystem: Environmental > Terrestrial > Soil > Wetlands | place: USA... | reverse complement strand
TCCGGTTCGCCGGGCTGGACATCACCGTGTCCTCCTCCGACCGCAAGGGCCCGCCCGGGAAGCTGTCCCGGCAGGGGCCGCCGGTGCTGCGCTGGGCCGTCTATGAGGCCGGCAAGGCCCACGCCCGCACCTCGGCCCCTGATCACCGCTACTACGCCGCGGTCAAGGACCGCAACAACAGCAAGCGCGCCTGCCTGTCCGAGGCCCGCAAGATCCTCCGCCAAGCCCATCACATCTTGGCCGAACTCGGCGACGACGCGCTCGCCACCGCCTGACCCACCCGCCATGGTGACCAGCACGTTGACCGCCGACCCGGCCGGGCCCGCCGCAGCCGAACTCACCGATGGGGACCACCGCGGCCAGCTCCCGCCAATCCGCTGTCAGCTGCCGGCCCGCACGGGCCAGGCCGGCGGCCCGATTAGACTGAGCGGCCGCATCCCCGCAGGCGGGGACACCCAATCAATCATCATGTCACCGGGGCATACCAAGGGCCCCGCGGGCCAAGGTAAGGCTGGCTGCCCCAGCCCGGCCCCAACGGCCGTCACCGCTGATCACCCTGCACCGAAAGGCCACAAGCCTGAACCGCTGAACGCATCACCACCACGGGCGCTCCCTGCCACCCGCCAGGCATGATCCGCGCTGCCAGGCGATCGCGTCAAGGGCGCCTGCGGCGCCGCTGCGCGGGCGCTGCGCGCCCCCTGACCCGCCCGCCCGCTCGCAGGACCCGGGCAGCTATCAGGGACAGGGAGCAGACTCAGCCATCCCCAGACCAGGACAACAATGGCCACACAAGCCCCATGTCAAAACCCTTGTGGCGACGGGCAGATGCAGGTAAGGCGCATCTCGCGCGATGTCCGCGGCCAGCGATGATCACGTAGCGCAACCGACATTCCATAACGTGAGCGAACCTCCCTGCCGAATATTTACGCGACGTGTGCTGACGGACTCCGATCGTAGAGGCACGCAGACTATCTGATCGGTGCTGGCTATGCGGCCAGGACGCTACGGCGATCATTTATCAGGCCTGGCTGCACGGCAGCCGCCGGTGAGGGACAGGGGCATCCGGTGCCCGCGAGAACGCGGTCGGCGATGGCGCGCCGGTCGGCGGTGGTGTTGAAGGCGATGAAGTTGGATTCGTGCGGGGCGCCGGGGTGAAGGTGGAACTCGACGGGTACGCCGGCCTGGCCGAGGCGCATAGCGTAGGCGAGATCTTCGTCGCGGAACATGTCGAGCTGGGCGATCTCGGTGTAGGCGGGCGGCAGCCCGGCCGGGTCGGCGATGCGGGCGAGGGCGGCGTAGGCGGGGTGTCCGGCTCGCCGGCGGCCCCGTGAGCTGGTCGGAGCCCGGACAGCGCCGGGCTCCGGCAGCTCCGGTGAGCACGTATACAGCCACCCGGCCTGGCCGGTTACCCGGTGGTCAGTTCGGCGAGGTGGGCCAGCGAGTTGGTCAGATGATCTGCCGCAAACGGGGGGAATGTGAATGGGAGGCGCTGGCGGCCTGCGGTAGCGATTTGTGCTGAGGATTACCCTGACCCGGAGACGAATTTACGCATCCCAGATCAGCAGTGGCCGCCAACGGCGTTGTCGACTCGGCAGTTGTATCTGATCGTCGATGAGGGTGGCGTTTCCGGACCTTACTGTGCGGTGGCGGCCTTGAATTTGACCACAAGCTCAGCAGGCACCCGGCCACGGTCTTTCACCTCGATGCCCTGGGCTTTGGCCCACTCGCGGACTTCGGTGGTGTTTAGCCCGCTCGCTGCAGCCCGGCGCCCGGCCCGTGTGGGCCGCCGAGCAGCGCCGTTGGCCCTCCGCGCAGCGCTCACGTAACGCGCAAGTGCATCGCGCAGTTGCTTGGCATGCTCTTCGTTCAGATCGATCTCATACTCAGTACCATCCAGCCCGAAACGGACGGTTCCTTCGGCGGAGCTGCCGTCAAGGTCATCGATGAACAGGGTCTGTATCTTCTGAGCCACGTCGCTCGATTCCTCTCACTGATCTCTGGCGCACCAGTGTAGACAATCCAAGACCAGACCAGCATATAGTTGCGCCGATGCGCGCAGCCGATGCAGGTCTCTATCCAGTGCCACGCGGTCCAGAAGGCTGCGACGGAGTTCTGGCAGTCACCGTCATGGGTGTTGTACCTCAGCAGAATTCCCTCAGAACACATGTAGCCGAACGATGCCGATTACGAGCGACTGGCTCCATGCTGGTCCGCTCTAGCGGAGCGGACCAGCTCTACCTGTTCTGCGGTATGTCGGTAACAAGCTTTAGCCCGGGAGAAACCGGATGGCGAGCGGATTCCCCCATAGGCGGATAATTCGGTCTCCCTGTCCCGTCAACGTTGCTGCGCCAGGTCACCATTAACAATGCTGAAGAGCCGGTCCATCACCTTGGCGCCCTCCTGCAGGACCGGCCGGAGCTCTTGCCGGTAGACGGTCTCGGTGATATGGCTGCTGCCATGTCCGACAAGCCGCGCGATCTTCTCGATCGCCATGCCATCGTCGGACAGGCGAAATAAGCTCAGGATCGAGCCCAGCCCTCAAGGTCGGTTTATGGATCTGAACTGCGGAAATGATGCCCGGAGATGTCCTAGGGTGCCTCCGAAAGTCTGCACGGTGGTTCCCGAAAGTGGTTCCCGGATCGGCATCGTAGATCGCGATAGCTCGGCACGGGAAGGAGTGCCCGCCAGCACGATCTATATTTGACCCGGGCTTCGGATATTCACGATGGCGGCTTCGGATGACGAGCCCAGTACTGAGCCATCCGCTCTCTGGCCATTTGGACAGTCGCCGTGGGGAACAGCTGGTGATATGGCCTGGCAGCGTCGATAACGAGTGTCTCGACCATGAGGTCGGGGCGCTCGGCCTCCTCAAGGTGTCCGAACCCTTCGGTAGGACGGCTGACAAGCCGACCGATGGCGGAGACAAGCTGCCCGGCAGCGTGCGCTCTCTCGATCTGCTGCTTGTACCGGACCGCTGCATACTTCCCGCGGCGCCCGTCTCTCCATGGGATGGTGACCTCCCTGCGGGCTCGCTCGTATATCTCTAGCGCATCGCGGTACAAGAGCTCTGTGTCCGCGCGAGTGCTGTCTGAGTGCTCTGTCACCACTGCCTCCCGCTCGAAGTCGAAAAACTGGAAGATCAAGCCTTCGACCTGGTCGTCATCTTCGAACTTGCGGGTGCGCACCTTGCATCGCAGTGAGTCTGCCTTCATGTGAAGGTTGACCCGCATGTTCTCAGTCGCGACGTCGTAATCCTCGCCGCGCCGGATCTCCCATGCGCTGCGGTCAGTCCACTCGTCCCAGGGGTACTTTCGCCGTCCGGGCGGTCGCTCCCCCGGGAAGGCGTCCAGCCGTCGTCCCATAGTTAGCATCTTATACTAAAGACCATCGTGTCACTAAGAGGGATCTACGTGCACCCTTGCGATCGTAGGCAAACAGCTAGGTGACCAGCAGCATGCCGAGCTTCTAGAGTCACCCAGGCACATTGGGGGCACATGACTCTTGGATCTGCTCCGAAGCGATGAGAACCGCCGACATCTCAGCCGCAGGTCAGGCAACGTGCCGGTACATCGGCGCAGGTCGAGCAGACCCTCGCACGAGACCCGGCCTACAGACAGACTCGCCGTAGCTTGACACGGAATCGACGCATACGGCCGTTGCCGGATTCGTGGGGTCCGGCTGAGAGCGATGGCTGCACCACCGACGGCCTCACGGTGAGATTGTGGGGAAACCTGAGATGTAGTCCCTCGGTGATCCGCACCCAGTCGGCGACATCGCGATGGACACGCGATCAGCCAGTGCACGAGTGCGGAAAGGCCGCTCTGCAGAATCAGGATCACACCAGCAGAGTCGTAAAGGCTAGCCACGAGCGCTACCTCCCAGCTCGGCACCGATCTGGCGTGCCAGGGCATTCATCACCCCCTTATGCCCTCGCTGCGCAGGGCACGCCGGGATACCTGCCTGCAATCCTTGCGGCGGCCAGGCGCGCCTGGCGGCTCTCTGTATCAAAGGGGTGTGGTGGTCCGGGCAGCGGCGCGATCCCCTACCGGAACCGTCCTGTTCCAGGGTTGCGGACCGAATCGGGGCGTCCGTGCCCTGGTCTGCGGGCTGGTCCTGGACCGGTGCCACCTGGTCTCCGGTGGAGCGGCCGAGAGACCGTGGCGTGACTGGTCCTGCACTACCGTCAGCTGGCGCGTCCGCTGCGGCGCCCGCGTCGGCGCGCAGCATTTGGGCCAGCGCGGTCCCCATGGTTCTCTCGCAAGGACCAGGGCTGGAAGGCAGGACACCACGGTGGTGATCACCCATGGTGCCGTGCCATCCCAGCCTGGGCCATCAGATGGTAGGCGACCTGCCCGGCCATACCGAACGCGAAGGAGCAGATCGCCGACCACCGAGCGAACCGCCGAGTCCGCGCGCTGGCCTGCCGGTCGCGGGATAGCCAGGCGCGTAGCGCATACGCGGCGTAGGCCTCGACGCCAACCGGCAGGGTGATCCCGGTGTCTAGGTGCAGCGCGGGGCCAGATGCCCAGCAGCGGGGAGACCAGGCAGAACCCGGTCTTCTGGACGATGCCGACCCACCTGGAGAACACCTCGGCCGCGGCGGGGCGGCTAGCAGCGGCCAGAACCGGACAGTCAGGCTTGCCCCGACCGCCGCCGGGACCGGTCCGCGGCTGCTGGTCCGATGGTCCGTGCCGGAACCGGGCCACGCAGGCCCGGTCCGTGGCGAGGCCGCTCAGTAAGTAGCCCTGACCAGGCACGATGTGACGCGGCGGGCTAGCCTGGGCGCGCACCGGCATGGTCAAGCGCTTCACAGGCAACCTGCACGTCGGCCTTCCCGTGAGCGCACAGCCAAGGTCTAGGGCACCTTCGGTGCCAGGAGTCCGACGGTGACCCTGAGTGTCACGGCGGGTGATGGCGTGCCGATGATCTGCGGGTATGCCAAGAGTCGGCTGCGGCACTGAGTACAGTCCGTGATGGCTGTCAGGCTGCGGTGGGGACACGGGCCCTGGCGATGTGGCCGGCGGCGAGCTGGTCCAAGGTGTCGAGCGCCGCGGCGAGTTCGGGTGGGGCGTTAGGCCGGTCGGGTGCCATCAGCGGGCGCAGCACGTGGTCGTAGACCTTGGTGTAGATGTGGGCGAATAGCAGCCCGTCGGGGGTTAGGGTGTAGCGGTTGCGGCCGGGGACGCGGGCGATCAGCCCGTTGCGGGCCAGCCGGGACAGGTCGTAGCTGGCCTGGTTCATGCTGTAGGGCCGGTGCAGCAGGCCGGTCATCAGGGCGCGCAGGCTCCTGTTGGTGATGCCGGTGACCGTGAACAGCATGGCGGCGGTGGCGCCGGCCAGGGCCTGGACTCGAAGGTCGCCGAACCGTAGTGCGGGCGCCTTCCTGCCCTCCCGGGTGAGGGTGGGCCTGGTGATCCGTTCAATGACTGGGCTCACAAGTGCCGTGCCCTGGCCGACGGTCTCAGTGTCCATCAGCCGGGCGTTGATCGCACGCGCCTTGGCCTGCAGCTCGGGCAGGTTCGCGAGCAGCCGGTTGCAGCCCAGGTCCTTCGGGCTGTTGACGACGGTCTCGACGCGCAGCGCCACGCCGTCTTTGAGGTACTGCTTCAGGCGGGAGTTCTTGTAGAACACGTTGATGGTGACCAGGTCGCAGTACCGGTCGATCTTGGTCTTGAACCCGCCGCCCGGCGGGGGGATCGTGGGCCGGCCGAGCCGCTGGCCGCGGCGGAACAGCAGCTCGACGTTCTCCGGACGGCCCAGGTCCATGTTCTCGCACAGCAGCGCCTCGAAGAACGCGCGGGCATGCACGTCGTGGTCGAAGACCAGGGTGCGGGATGTCTCCACCTGCCGCATCGACAGTTCCCACCAGTACCCGCCGTCCCGGTCGGCATCGGTGAGCGGCAACGGGAACCTCGACATCCACCGCTCGAACCACACCTGCACGGCGCCCGGGCCGAAGCGGTCGCAGATGGCTTGCAAGGCGGCCGGATCCTCGCAGGAAGCGAATCCGTTGGACAGCGCGGTGAACCCGATCCCGGCGGCGGCCGCCTGCCGCTTGGCCCACTCGTGCCCGTTGACCCATTACGCTGCCGCCCGGGTTATGTGGAGACCGGTGGAGTTGCCGGCTCCGGGCTTGTTCAGGTGGTGCGCGGGCTGCCGGTGTTGTCCGCATAATCAGAGCCCGGTGAGGAACGCGAGCAGGGAGTCGGGTGGCCGGTAGCGTCCGGGAGTGGTGTTCGGCGGTGCGGTGCGGGCAAGTGCCCGTTCCTTGATCGACATGTCGGCGTGTAACGGCACAGTCGGATATCAGAAGTGTCTGAATGCCTCGTCCTTGCCGTCCTATCCCCAGAAGATCGCCGTCGGGTCACGGTCGATCTCCTGCAGGAGGTCATCGATGTGCGGTGATGGCGGGAGCTGCTCGTAGCGGTGGAAGCGGAGGTTACGGTCGCGCCAGTACAACGACCATGTCCGGTTTGCCTGCGTGTAACGGAGCCGGGCGATGGGGAACCGTGTCCATCCCGGCCCGGTGCCTTCGCGCCAGGGCGGCCTGCTCTCCACGATCGTCAGGTGGCGGGGGGCAACGTCGCATTCGACACGGACCTGGTCGCGGGCTTGCGGGGGGACGCGTTCTTCGCACCAGCGGCGCACGCGGGCTATGTCCAGTTCGGGCAGCTCGGCCATTGGGTCAGTCTTCCTGGCGGCGGCTGACGTCGGCGGCATAGGTCATCCAGTCGCCGGCGGAGGCGCGTTGCCAGGCGACGGCGACGTCGATGTGGATGCCAAGCATGCGGGCGAGGATCGCGGCGGGGAGTTCGGTGGCGAGCTGGAACAAGGCGGTGGAGCGGGCTGGTCCGGGACGGATGCCGATCCGATGGAGGCGTTGATTGAGCTGGTAGGCGCTGATCGGCTGGCCTGGGCGTCCGCCGGGCAGCAGCCATGGGGAGGTGCCCTGGTCTCCGGTGGTGGCGTGGCCCTTGCGGGTGGCAACCAGGTGAAGGACGAGACCGGCGAGCGGTTCGGGGAGTACGACAGGTTCCCGGCCGAGCCGGAGGGTTACTTCGTGACCGCTGGGCTGGACGTGACCGACGGTCAGGCGGCTGATGGTGGCGGGCTGCTGGGCGTAGAGCAGGACGAGCAATCCGGCGACCCGGTCCTCGGGCTTGAGGGTGTCGTCGCGCAGCAACTGCCGGGCTTGTGCCCAGCGTCCTTCGGTGTCGATGACGCGGGTGGGCCCTGCCCACCGGGCGGCGGGGAAATCCAGGTTGGTCAGCTTCTGGTTCTTGGCCCAGCGGATGAAATGGCCGGTGGGGCCGCGCTGGCTGGTGCTCGCGTCGGCCATCCATTGGTCAAGGCCGCCCTGCGGGCAGGCGGCCAGTGTGAGATCGCGTGCGGTCAGCCAGTTCAGGAATGTCACGGCGGCGGTAATGTTCCGGCGGGCGACGCCAGCCTGGTTGTGGGTGGCGTGGGTGCCGCGGGTCCGGTGGCGTAGTCGGCGCAGCACGTGCCAGGCCGCATAGCGGTGCAGGATTTCCTTCTCCTGCGGATCAGCCCGGCCGGCCACGGTCTGCGTGGTCCAGCGTTCGAGCTGGATGAAGTGCTCGTCGCGGGCGGGAAGCGCTCCGGTGGCGACCAGGACGCTGCGCAGATGGGTCAGCGGTTTGCCCGCGGGCAGGTCGTCGAGCGCTGCGTGGGTGAGCGGGCGCAGGCCTGCGGCAAGTTCGGTGAGCATGGCCTGTGAGGTGCTGCTGGAGAGCCAGGTCAAGACGGTGGCCGGTCGGCTGGCGGCGGCCAGCGTCTGGTGCAGGGCCTGCAACTCGGGGCGGACGTTGCCGGTGGCGTCGGCGAGGAGCTCGCCGAGCCGCTGGCGGAGATGGCATCGGCGGCATGCTCCGGCGATCAGCCGTCCGGTGCTGCCGCAGGCCGGGCAGCTCTTGAAGAAGTCGGGGCTGGGGACGGCGCAGTCTCCGCACAAAGGTGCGTCACGTGTGCCGGCGCGGGCCGGGGCGAGCTGCCCGCACTTCGAGCACTGTGCCCATGAACGGGCGCATGCTCCGCACCGCGGCTGGCCGGTGATCTTGGAGACGGTGCAGGGGGCGGTGCGTCCGCAGCTGCTGCAGGTCTGGATGTCGCGGGGGTTGCAGGTGGCGCAGACCGGGCCTTGGGACGTGCGGGTGCTGACCTGTCTGCGGCGTTGGCAGCGGATGCATTCCTCGAGGTTGACCGGATCGCTGACCAGGCAGTACGGGCACAATGGGCGGCCCTGGCCGTCGCGGGCGGCCGGCTCGCGCATTGTTCCGCATTTCGCGCAGGGGACCGCGCGGGCGCGGGCACAGCAGTTGCGGCAGATCCTCAGCCCGTCCCGTTGCTTGCTCAACGTGATCACGCGTCGGCAGCGAGGGCAGGCGGGGCGCCTGATGCGGGCGGCTCCAGCCTCGCACAGAGCATCAACGAGCCGCAGCACCACCGGGAATGGCGCTTCCGCGCCGCCGCCGGTGAGCAGTTCAGGCTTGTCCTGCAGAAGTCACGCCAGTTTCTGCAGGTGAGCCTGCTTGGTGACGGTCGCCTCGATCGCTGCGGTGACCGCTTCGGCCGGCAGGCCGGGGTCGGTTCTCGTGATGACCCCGGCAAGCGCCAAGAGCGGATCGCGGGTGTCCCGGTCAGGGCACTTGCTGCAGCGCGGCCGGCCCTGCCGGTCGCGGAACGCGACTTGCCGCGTGTTCCCGCAGCCCGCGCAGGCCTCGGGGCGGACAAAGCAGGGCGCGCAATACCAGTGCTCGCCCCGGCGCTGCATCGAGGTGACGCGGCGTCCGCAGTCCGCGCACCATGGCGGCGAGATCCCGGTCGCGCCGGCGGCCCGCAGCGCGATCATGAGATCACCCGCAACCTTGGAAGCGGGAGACCGCCCGGTGGTCAGCACCGACGGGCTACCAGCCAGCTCCACGGCCAGCCGACGCCGCTTGGACCGGCCGCCGCCGACCTGCTCGACGATCCGGCGGACCAGGTCATGCCCGAGTGCGGGGTCGGCCGCGGTCACCAGAGAGACGACGGTTCCGACCGGATCGGTGACCGCTTCGGCCGGCGTAGTCACTGGCCGGCCGGCGTGATCCGCGCCCGCTTTGGCCGCAGGTCCCCGACGCCTTGCCCGCCGCCAGCGACCTTAGTTTTCCTGGCAGGCCGGGCGACGGCGACAGGTTCGATGAGGTCGGCCATGTCGCAGTCCAGGATGTCCAGCAGCGCCATGAGGATCTTCAGGCTGAGGCGCTCGGGCCGGTCTGTGACCAGCCGGTAGACCTGGCTGGAGGACAGCTTGATCCCGCGTTCAGACAGCGGACCGAGCAGGTCTGTGGTGGAGAACATGCCGCGGGCGGCCATCACCTGACGCAGGTGCCACCGGTAGTCGAGCTTGGCGGACATCAATGATCCTCTCGCCCGCGACTGGTCCCGTGGCCGGAGCCGAAGGCCGGAGCCAGCGCCCTGTGCAGCGCGGTATTCATGAAGTCGCTGCTCACATGCGTATAAACAGCCGTCGAGCTATCCGCCTCGTGACCCACATTGACCTGGATGAAGCGGCGGTCAACGCCATTTTCGGTGAGGTGACTGACGTAGGAATGCCTCAGGCTATGGACGACCAGGGCGGCCGGGAGACCGAGAGCCTCACGGTAGGCGACGAACCGGGCATTGATCTCCGCCGGCTTCACCCGGCTGCCGCGCTCGGTCACCCACAACGCCGGATGATCCCCGCACCCGAACCGCGGCCGGATGTTCTCCACGTAGTCGGCGACCGCCTCGACCGCCCAGCCCATCACCGCGGCGACGTTCCGCCGCCGGGGCGGCTGGCCCTTCTTCGCCTTGCCGTACCGGACGTTGAGCATCCCGAACCGGCCGAACTCCGGAGCCGCCGGGTTCCGGCCGAAGTCCGCCACATCCAGCTTGGAAGTCTCGGTGCGCCGCAGCCCCCACCCGTAGATCACCTTGAACAAAGTCGCGTCCCGGTAGGCGGCCAGCGCGCCCTTCCGCTTGGAGCCCACTGCCCGCTCTACCTGCTCATCGGCGTAATCCAGGAACCGCTGCAGCTCCTGGCGGGTGAACGGCCGGGCTTCGGGATTGCCCTCGTAGTCGTTGAGATGAGCGATCGTGTTCCACTCATGAGCGATCGCCACCGGATGCCGCCCCGGGCCGAACGCCTGCTCACACGCCACCGCCCAGCCATACCGGCCATCGATCAGGAACTCGCTGAACTGCCGGAGCGTGCACTGGTAGCTGCGGATCGTCGACGGCGCCAAGTGCTGCTCGGCAGTCAGCGACAGCGACCACTCGTCCATGTGTCCCGGCGACCACGCCCACGGATATTCGTTGGTGAACTCCAGGAACCGGCGCACCAGGCGCTCCCGGGGCACGACCGTGTCCTCCCTCAGCCCGCGCGCCATCTGCTGCGCACGCCAGCCCCGCAGCATCGCCTCGACCATCGCGTCCTCCGGACGCAACTGCACCACACCCGAGACCAGCTCCACATGAGCCGCACCCGCAAGATCAGCCCGCCGCAACTAGTCCTCCGCCCGTCAAGATCCAGCCCTTTTCAAGGGCAGATCTTGCATCAAGCGGGATCACTCTGGCAAATCACCTGATCAGACAGCCATGCCGAGAACCCTCGAAAGCCCAGAAGAGTACCGCCCTGACATGGCAACCTGCGGCTTCTCTCCCGTCTGATGCAATTCCCGAGAGTTGACGTAGATCTGGGTGGTCTCGGCGCGCTCATGGCCGAGCCACAATGCGATCACCGCGGTGTCCACGCCTTGGGCCAGCAAGGACATGGCACAGGAGTGACGTAGGACGTGGGGCGTGACGCGCTTGGCGTGCAGCGATGGGCAGTGCCCGGTGGCTGCGGCGGTGTGCCTGGCCACGAGGCGTCCTACCGCGCCGCGGCTGATGCGGGTGCCGCGGCGGGTGGGGAAGACCGGGTCGTCGGGTCCGCCGCCGCGTTCTTTCAGCCAGGCCGCGAGTACTGCGGCGGTTTGCTTGCGCAGCGGCGTGGACCGGCGCTTACGGCCCTTCCCGGCGCAGTTGAGGTGAGCGCCGGCGCCGAGTTGGACGTCGCGGTTGCGCAGGCCGGTCAGCTCGGAGACCCGCAGGCCGGTGTCGATGGCCGCGTCCAGCAGGGCGTGGTCGCGCCGACCGGTCCAGGTATCCCCGTCCGGGGCGGCCAGCAGGGCGTCTGCCTCGGGCTTGCTGAGGTAGCACAGCTCGCGGCGCTCGGCTTTCTTGGCGGGGATGGCCAGCACCCGGGCGATGAGCCCGGCGTGTTCGGGGTGACACAGTGCCGCGTAGCGGAAGAAGGAGCGGATGGCGGCCAGCCGGGCGTTCCGGGTGCGCACGCTGTTGCCGCGGTCGTGCTCCAGGTGGTCCAGGAAGCCGGCGATGAACGGCGCGTCGAGGTCGGCCAGGTCCAGCTGGCACGGCTGCTTGCCGGTACGGTCCTGGGCGTGTCGCAGCAGCAGCCGCCAGGCGTCCCGGTAGGCCGCCACGGTGTTGGCGCTGGCGTGGAGCTGGCTGGCGAGCCGCTGGGTGAAGAACGCCTGCAGGGTCGGGGCCAGGGCGCTCACGGGCGCACCACCAGCCCGGTCTGGCGGCGCTCAGCGGCCAGGGCCAGCAGCTCGGGGACTGCCGACAGGTACCAGTAGGTGTTGGCCGGCTGGCTGTGACCGAGCAGCGTGGACAGCAAAGGCAGCCGGGCCTGCACGTCCAGGCCCTCCCGGTACCAGCCCAGCAGCGTGGCGACGGCCAGTGAGTGGCGGAAGTCGTGCAGCCGGGGCCGGCATTCCGGCGAGCGGGGTTCCAGGCCGGCCTGGCGGACCAGCCGGGCGAAGACGTAGTGGATGCCCTGGCTGATCAGCCGGGTTCCGGCGGTGGACACCAGCAGGGCCGGCGTCTTCGGCTGGGGAAAGCGCTGATCGCGGAGCCGCGCGTAGTCGCCGAGGGCGGCGACCGCGCTCGGGTGCAGCGGGATCTGCCTGCTCTTCGCGAACTTGCTGTCACGGATCGTCAAGGTCCCCTCGGCGGCGTCCAGGTCGGCCCGGTCCAGCCGGATGGCCTCACCGAGCCTCATTCCGGTCGCGCTCAGAAGGCCGATCAGGGTCTTGTGCGTGGCGGCATGCAGGGCCGGGCGCAGCCAGGCGGTGGCGGCCATCAGCGCGGCGACCTCGGCGTCGGAGTACAGGTAGGGCACGGCCCGGCGGTTGCGGCCGGCCAGCAGGCCAGCCGGGGGAACCTCGGCGGCCGGATCGAGCGCCTGCAGATAGCGGGCGAAGCCGCGGACCACCCGCAGCCGCGCCGCATGCCAGGACGGCAGGGCGTCTCGAGGCAGCGTGGCCCACTCCAGGGCCAGCCTGGTGGTGACGGTGGCGGCGCCGGCTGCCTCCAGGAAGGAGACGAAGTCGGCCAGCAGCCAGCCGTGATCTTCCAGCTTGTAGCCCAGCGCCCGGCGCACGGCCAGGTAATCGCCGACGGCCTGGCCGATGCCGGTCATGCCGCACCTCCCGGCCACGGCCGGGCCAGGCTTTGCAGCGCCGCCTGGTCGATCTTGGCGTAGATCGCGGTGGTTTCCAGCCGGACATGGCGCAGCACCTGCCCGACCTCGGTCAGCGTCCCGCCGCCTGCCAGCATGGCGCTGGCCGCGCTGTGCCGCAGCCGGTGGGCTCCGGCCTCAGGCAGCCCCGCTCGGGCGCAGGCCCGGTAGACCACCGCCGTCACCGCGGGCACGGTCAGGCCCTCGATCGGCGCGTTCAGCCGCAGGAACACGGAGCGGCACCCAGTGCGGGGACGGCCGCCGTGCAGGTAAGCGACCAGGGCCTCCCCGACATCGGCGGGCAGCGGGAGCCGCTCCCGGCGGCTGCCCTTACCGCGAACCGAGATCTCCCCCGCCGCCCAGTCCAGGTCGCCCAGCTCCAGCCCGGCCACCTCACCGGCCCGCAGGCCCAGCCGGGCCAGCAAGGTGAGAATGGCCCGGTCGCGCCGGCCGGCCAGCGTGGCGTCGTCGCAGCTGGCCAGCAGCGCCGCCACGGTCTGCGGGCTCAGCGCCCGGGGCAGGCTGCCCGCCCCCCAGTGCGCCACGGTCGGCACCGCGCAGGCAAGCTGGCAGCGGGTATGACCGGCCAGGAACAAGAACCGCAGCACCGACCGCAAGGCGGTGACCACGAACTTGGCCGAGCCGGGAGGACGGCCACGACACTGAGCCACCACGTAGTCCGTCACCCACGCCGCCGACAGCCCGGCCAGCCCGGGCCCGCCGGGCTGGGCACAGGCCGCCAGGAACTCGCGGGCCAGCCGGGCGTACCGGCCTGCCACAGGCGCTGTCACAGCCCGCTCGCTAACCAGGTAGCCGCAGTACTGAACGGCCAGAAAGTCCAGCGCGCCGCCGGCCGCCCGCTCCGCCGGCACAGCCGCCACGCCAGCCCGGCGCAGGTAGCAGACCAGCGGCATCACAGACCGGATGGAAAGCGCGTGGTGATAGCCCTCCCGGCGGCGGGCCTGCAGAAACTCCTCCAGCCGGGCGATGCTCAGCTGGCCGGCTGACAACTCCCGGTCCTGCATCCACCGGCTGACGTGGGCCATGGTGCGCAGGTTCCGGTCCGCCGACCCTACCGCATACCCCTGGACGGCCAGGTCGGCGCGGAACCCGTCCGCATACCTGGCCAGCGGCCCGGTCACCCGGACCTGACATGCAGTGCTCATCGCTGCCTCCTTCCCCGGGTCCATCCCGGTTCCAGAAGCATCCACCGGCGCAGATTATGTGGCCGCCGTTCTCTCGCAGGGCGCTCCCACCAGTACTCTTTGCCACGCCCACCACCGCTTCGGGCATAACCCGGGCGGCAGCGTAATGGGTCTTATGGCGATTGCCTCATAAGACCCAGACCTTGACCGGATACGGGAAGTAGGTGCAGATCTTGATGAACCCGGGCCCCATCCGCTCATCGAAGATGTACACGTAGAACACCGAGACCCGGCGTTGCTCCCTGGTGAAGGAGAACTGCGGGCACCGGCCCGGGTCGGTGTCCCGCTTGCGGGCCGTCCACACCAGCTGGAACTCCTGCGCGCAGCCGACGCCCACCACCTGCGACCGCCCGGCCGCCGCAGCGGCCTCCAGGTACGGCGCCATCACCTCGGCCTTCCGCTCCCCGGCCTTGAACGAGATCACCGGGATGCCATTGGCCTGCGCCCAGTTCTTCATGTCCCGGCGGAACTTCTCCCCGATCGGCTCGAACAACGCCGGGGACACGATCGGCTTGCCCCGGTGATCGTGGAAGAAGTACACCACCCCGCCAGGAGTCTGCAGCTTGGCCACGTACCCGTTCAGATACAGCCGGTCCACGCAGGAGATATCGAGCCTGACATGCCCGGCCACCATCTCCGCAGCCGTCACCACCGCAGGATCGAAGACAGCCGGCACCGGCCCCGTCACCGTTTCCACGGTCCTGAGGATGAACCCGCGGTCAGCTACATGCGGCCCGAACCACGAAACTTGGCGGTCCGAGGCGAAGCCTCTTTAGCAGACTCCGGCAAATGGGTGCGCTCGCAGTCCAGGCTTACAGCACGAAAGTACCGGCACACGGCAGCGGCGGGGCCACCATGGCGAACAGGCCCAGTGATCAGCGCAGGCTGGGTTGAACTGGGCTGTGCATCTGGCTGGTGATGATGGTCGGGGGCCTGCGGACCGTCTAATAAGCTGCACGCCACATCATCAACCGCGATCGAGATAGGCCATAACAGACTCGGTGGGCGCTCCTTGCTGTCGCGTACTGTGACAAGCGGGCACCCGCAATCGATGCGTGCGGCCGCCCGAGTTACTCGCTCGGCGTGCGGTTCCCCTCAAAGCGTGGACACATTGATTTAGCTGATCAGGTCTGTCCGCGCTCCTTGATAGCTGCCATGTAAACCCCGGAGCGCAGGTCCTGTCCAGAGAGGAACGACCTGGACAGGACCGAGCACCGGGGCATGCTGGGCGGCGGAGGAGCGGGGGCATCTCAGGCTGCTTCCCCGGCGCTCAGTGCCCGCTCGTAGTCGACCGGGGACATCATCTGACAGGCCGAGTGCCGGCGGTTGTGGTTGTAGTCGTGGATCCATGCCGGGACCCGGGCCCGGGCCGTGGCCGTGGTGGCGAAGTGCTCCAGCGAGCGGAGCTCGAACTCCAGGGTCGAGTGCCAGGCTTCGATGACGGCGTTGTCCAGGGCCGATCCGGGTCTGCCCATCGACTGCTGGATGCCCAGTCGCTGGCAGGCCGCGCGGAAGGCGGCCGCGGTGTACTCGCTGCCTTGGTCGGTGTGGAAGATAACCCCGGGGACCTGGCCGCCGCGGACCGCGACCGCCATGGCCAGCGCCCCGTAGGCCAGGGCCGCGTCGTGATGCTGGCCGAGGGCAAACCCCAGCACCCGCCGGGAGGCCATGTCCAGAACCGAATCAAGGTAGAGCGTACCCTGGCCGGTGGGGATCTCGGTGCCGTCGCCGTACCACTTCTGGTTGATCGTGGCCGCCGGGAAGTCGCGCTTGACCAGGTCCGGCGCCCGCCAGCGGCCCTTGCCCGGCCGGGTCGTGGCCCTGCGCTTCTTGTTGCGCCTGGCCGCCAGGCCCTGCTCGCGCAGCACCGCGGCGACGGTGTTCTCGCTCACCTTCCAGCCCAGCTCCCGCAGGTCAGCGGTGATCCGCGGTGACCCATAGGTGCCCCGGTGAGCGGCGAACAGCCGACCGGCCTCCGCCGCCAGCAGGTGGCGGCGGGCGGCCCGGGCCGGCAGCGCACCGTCTTTCCATTTGTAGAACCAGGACCGGGACACCCCCAGCGCCCGGCAGGACACCGCATGCGGGATACGGTGCTGATCCCTCTGGGTGGCGATCAGCGCGGCCACCGCTACCGGCCCATCGCATCCTTGACCCAGAGGGCCACCGAGCGTTTGAGGACATCACGCTCCATCGCCAGCTGCGCGTTCTCCTTGCGCAGCCGGGCCAGCTCGGCCCGCTCATCCTCACTCAGCGCCCCCTCGCCCTCACCGCGGCGGCGCCGATCGGCGTTCACCCAGTTCGCCAGCGTTCCGCAGTTGATGCCCAGATCCCGGGCCACCCCCGCGATCGGCTTGCCGGTCTCCCGGACCAGCCGCACCGCTCCTTCTCGGAAGTCCTGATCGAACTTCCTGCGCGTCTCTGCCATCGCCCACCTCCTTTAAGGCGATGTGTCCACGCTACGAGGGGAAACCCAGGCGGCCGCCGCGTCATCGTTGCTCTTGAGCAGGTTTCCCGGCGTCTAGAATTATTTTCAGCCGGGCGTAGGTGTCGATATAAGACGCATACTTGTCCACGGCCTTGTCTAGCTGAGCCTGGATGTACGTGTCGAGAGCTGTGAACTTGTTTTCTTCACAACTGTTCATTTGCAAACGGCCATTCACTAACCAAGTTGAACCCGTAGAGCTCGGTCGTGACTTCGGCTGGTTTGCGGCGTATGACCGGGATATGCGGTATGCGCAACGAGGCGGGTACACGCCCGCTGAGCAGCAGCGG
>Ga0335075_10007710_pt1 | contig 16541 bp, 12 predicted proteins | sample Lox_Sample_24_FD_206723 | JGI IMG/M metagenome (GOLD analysis project Ga0335075, IMG submission 206723) | Soil microbial communities from Loxahatchee National Wildlife Refuge, Florida, United States - Lox_Sample_2.4 | ecosystem: Environmental > Terrestrial > Soil > Wetlands | place: USA... | reverse complement strand
CTAGCACCACGGTGACCGCGCGACGTATCGTCCCGAGGATGAACGACGACGACCTGCCGATGGACACGAGCCGGGACGTCTTCTATTTCACCGAGGGCACCCTGGCGTACGCGGGCCACTACCTGCACGCGGAGGACAACCCGGCCCACACGCACACGTTCGTGGAGATCGCGTTCGCCATCGGCGGCTCAGGCGTCCACCACAGCGTCGCCGGGCGCTACGAGCTGAGCCGCGGCGACGTGGTCCTGCTGCGCCCCGGCGTCTGGCACGGCTACGAGGACTGCCGGCGCCTGGAGCTGTACAACTGCTGCTTCAGCAGCGAACTGCTGCGCCGCGAACTGTCGTGGACGCGCGAGGACCCGCTGCTCGGCTACTTGCTCTGGACCGGGCCGTATGCGATGGCGGGCCGGGGCATGCTGTCGTTCAGCCTCCCCGAGGAGGCCTTCGGCGCGTGCATGGGGCACCTGGAGGCGCTCGCCGCGCTGCGGCACTGCTCGCTGGCGCGCTACCGGGGCGACATCCTTGGCCGGCTGTCGCTCCTGCTCAGCGAGCTCGGGCGGGTCGCCCAGCCGCGTCCGGGGCTGCCCGGGACCCGAGACGGGGCGCCGGGCGGGCCGCTCCATCCGGCCGTCGGCCGCGCGATGCGCCTGCTTGAGGCCAGCATCGCCCGCCCTTGGACGCTCACCGAACTCGCGGAGGAGCTGCACTTGACGCCCGGCTACCTGGTCCGGCTGTTCAAGGCCGCCACTGGCTTGCCCCCGATGGCCTACCTGGCGCAAGTCCGGGCCGAGCACGCCGCTGTCCTGCTGCTGCACTCCGACGAGCCGGTCACGGGCATCGGCCGGGCGGTCGGCTGGCCGGACCAGAACTACTTCGCCCGCCGGTTCAAGGCCCACTACGGGCTCAGCGCCACGACGTACCGCAAGCGGTTCGCCGCCCGCGTTGCGCACCTGCACGAGACGCCGATCTGACCTGGGGAAATCCCGCCTTCAGGAGAGGAAGCCCGGACCTGAAGGTGAAGATCGTGCTAGTAGAGGCGCAGCGAATGCTATCGACGGGACGGGCCGCCGCGCACGATTTGTCGTACCACTTCGTAACAGGCGTGCTGCCAGCGGATGTCCGGGCGCTTAACTGGGCGTCTAGCGTCGCCTGCGCGGAGTCCCGACGACTTAAAGCAGTGAAGGAGATCTTGTGATGCGTAAAGTATCGCGGGACAGACGGCTGCGCGCTGGGCTCATAGGCGTGGCCGCCGGCACAGCCTTGCTCACGCTCGCGGCGTGCGGTGGCACCGGAAGCAGTGGCGCCCCCAGCGGGGCGGCGGGCCCCTCCGACCCGCACGCGTTCACGTTTCTCAACATTACCGAGAACGCGCAGGTCGGCACCGAGATGAAGCAACTGGCGGCGGGCGCGTGCGCCGCGGAGAACAAAGCCCTCCCGCTCCAGGTCCAGGACGTTCCGCAGGCCTCGCTCGACCAGAAGCTCCTGCTGCTCGCCGGGCAGAACGCGCTGCCGTCCATGTACGCCGCGGGGAACGCCCCGGCGACGACGAAGACGCTCGTGAAGGGCGGCGACGTCGTCAACTTCCAGACCGAGCTCGCCACGCTCGGCGTCCTCGGCGACGTCGAGCCGTCCGCGATCTCGAGCATCGACAGCCTCTTCGGCGGGTTCTACGTGCTGCCGACCCAGCTCAACATCGAGGGCATCTTCTACAACAAGAAGATCTTCGCCCAGGACGGCATCTCCGTCCCCCAGACGTGGAGCCAGCTCGTTGCCGACGCCGCCGCGCTGCAGGCCAAAGGGGTCCAGCCGTTCTCGGCCTCCGGCCAGCAAGGCTGGCCGATCACCCGCCTGATCAGCGGCTACCTGTACCGCAGCCTCGGCCCGGACGCGCTCAGCGCGGTCGCCAGCGGCACCGCCAAGCTGACCGACCCCCAGTACGTCGCTGCCGCGCAGGCGATCGCCAGCCTCGGATCCAAGGGGTACTTCGGCAAGGGCGTCGAGTCGATCGACTACAACACCAGCGTCAACACCTTCCTGACCGGCAAGGCCGCCATGCTCTACATGGGCTCGTGGGTGCTGTCCAGCGTCGCCGATCCCAGCCAGGACACGATCGGGGCCAGCAACATCGGGTTCATGCCGTTCCCGGACGTCAGCGGCGGTGCCGGAAGCGTTTCCCAGTACCCGGCTAACGTGGGCCTGCCGTACACGCTCAACGCCAAGACCCTCGGGCCGAAGAGCGCCGCCTGGCTCAAGTGCATCGTGCAGAATTACGGTTCCGTGTCGCTCAAGAACTACGACACGTTCACCGGCTTCGTGTCGAACCCGCCGGTCACCGGGCTCACCCCGCTGGAGACCCAGGTCCAGCAGATCATCACCAGCACGAAGCAGAGTGTCCTGTGGTTCGAGGCCCTGTTCAGCACCCAGGCGACGACCGTCAGCCAGCAAGACGCCGCGCCGCTGGTGAACGGGAGCATGTCGGCTGGAGCCTTCATGAGCGCGGTGCAGTCGGCCTTGACCGCCTCGTAACCCGCGTCGATACGGCGCCGGGCGCTCCCGCTGGGACGCGCCCGGCGCTTCCCCGTCCCTATGAGAGGACTCCACCCCCGTGAACGAATTCCTCGGCAACAAGCGGGCGATCCTCACGCTCGTGGGGCCCGCCCTGCTGATCTACACCGCCGTCATGCTCGTGCCGGTGTTCTGGTCCGCCGGCTACTCGCTGACGAGCGGGAACGCCATCACCGGCTACCACTTCGTCGGACTGGCCAACTTCCGGGAACTGGTGTCGGACCCGAACGTCAGCACGGCGTTGTGGTTCACGGTGCGGTACGCCGTCGTCTTGACCATCGGGCAGGTCGTCGCCGGGTACCTGCTGGCGCTGTTCTACGTCTTCTTCCTCCGGCGGGCCTCCGCGCTGATCCGGACGCTGCTGTTCTTCCCGATCGTGCTGCCCACCGTCGCGGTCGCGCTCATGTTCCAGAACCTGTTCTCGATTGCCCCCATCAACGGGCCGGTCAACTCGCTGCTCATCGCCGTGGGCTATCACGCGATCGACTGGTTCGGCTCGGCGGGTAACGCCTTCTGGATCATCATCATCATGGACATCTGGCGGTCTATGGGCTTCTACGCGGTGCTGCTGTACGCCGGGCTGATCAACATCCCGGAAAGCACGATCGAGGCCGCCCGGATCGACGGCGCCACCCGGCTGCGGCTGGTACGGCACATCGTGCTGCCGCTGTCGTTCCCGGTGCTGTTGTCCGCGCTGATCTTCAGCATCAACGGGACGCTGAAGGTGTTCGACTCCATCCTCGCGCTCACCAACGGCGGGCCGGGCAACGCCACCACGCCCCTGACCCTCTACATGTTCAACACCTCGTTTTCCTACGACGAGTACGGCTACGGCGCCACGATCGCGCTGCTGCTCACCATCATCTGCCTGGTCGTCACCCTCGCGCTGTACCGGTGGTCGCGCGTCGGGGGAGAGGCGGCCGCCCAGTGACCACCGCGACCGCCCCGCGCCCGGTCGGCGACCACGCTGTCAGAAGCGCGCCCGCGCAACGGGCGTCCCGCCGCGCCGTCGTCCGGTTCACCAGGCGACTGCCGGCCCGGCTGCTGATCCTGGTGCTGCTGATCGTCGTCGTCTACCCGCTGGTCTGGCTGTTCCTCGGCTCGCTGAAGTCCCAGTACGACTACCTGAACACGCCGTCCTACACGCTGCCGGCGCACTGGATGTGGGGCAACTACAAGGCCGCGTGGGTGACCGGCGACCTGGGCCTGTACATCCGCAACAGCGTCACCGCCGTGTTTCCCTCGCTCATCCTGGTGATAGTGCTGGGCAGCGCCGCTGGCTTCGCCCTGCAGGTGATGAAGTGGCGGCTCAGCCGCCCGGTGACGCTCCTGTTCCTGGCCGGCATCATGGTGCCGTCGCAGATGATCCTGCTGCCGCTGTTCACGATCTACTTCCAGGTCGGGCTGACCGGCTCGCTGTGGCCGCTCATCATCACCTACACCGGCACCGGACTGCCGCTGACGGTGTTCATGATGGCGACGTACTTCCGCGCGGTGCCCAGGGAGGTCATCGACGCGGCGGCGATTGACGGCGCGGGAATCTTCCGGGTCTTCTTCTCCGTCGCTCTCCCGATGATGCGCGGCGCGATCCTGACCGTGGCGCTGACTCAGTTCTTCTTCATGTGGAACGACCTGCTCGTAGCGCTGACCTTCACCAACAGCAACAACCTCCGGACGGTGCAGGTCGGCCTGCTGAACTTCACCGGCCAGTTCGGCGCCATCGAGTACGGCCCGCTTTTCGCGGCGATCTGCATCACCGTGCTCGGCACGCTGGTCCTGTTCACCGCGCTGAACCGGCAGGTCATGAAGGGTCTCACCGGAGGAGCGGTCAAAGGGTGAAGCAGACAGGCATTGGCCCGGTCAGGTTCGAGCGTTCGCCCGACGGCTTGGGTCTCGGCACCGTGCGCCCGCGTATCTCCTGGACGCTGCCGGACGGCTCGGCGAGCCAGCGCGCGTACGAGATGGAAGTCCAGCGCGACACGGGCACGACAACCACGGGGCGCATCCCTTCCCCGGAACGCTCCCTCGTGCCGTGGCCAGCCGCGCCGCTCCGGTCCCGGGACCGGGCCCGGGTCCGGGTTCGCGTCTGGACGGGTGACGGCCCGGTCCCGTCGGAGTGGAGCCCGCCCGCGTGGGCGGAGGCCGCGCTGCTCGAGCCGGGGGACTGGGTGGCCCGCCCGGTGGGGGGAGCGTGGCCGGAGGACGAGCCGGCCGACCGGCGGCCGGCCCGGGTCCGCCGCGACTTCACGGTGGACCGGCCGGTCGTCTCGGCGCGGCTGTACGCCACCGCGCACGGCGTCCACGAGACCGAGATCAACGGCGCCCGCGTCGGGGATGACGTGCTGAGCCCCGGCTGGACGGTCTACGGCAAGCGGCTGAAGTACCGGACCTACGACGTCACAAGCCTCGTGCGGCCGGGCCGCAACGCGATCGGCGCGTGGCTTGGTGATGGCTGGTACCGAGGGCGGCTTGGCTTCCACGGCGGCACCCGCGATATTTACGGCACCGATCAGTCGTGGCTGGCCCAGCTGGAGATGGTCCACGACGACGGCTCCGTCACGACGATCGCGACCGACGAGTCCTGGCAGGCCGCGGTCAGCCCGATCCTCACCAGCGGCCTCTACGACGGGGAGGTGCATGACGGCAGGCTCGCGGACCCGGCCTGGTCCCGGTCCGGCGGCGCAGACGGCCAGCACGACGGCCAGCACGGCAGCCAGTCCGGCAGCTGGACGCCGGTCGCGGTCCGTCACCGGGACCCGGCGACGCTGGAGCCCGACGCCGGCCCGCCGGTCCGCTGCACGCAGGAGATCGCGCCCGTCTCGGTCACCCCGCGCGACGATGGTTCCTACCTGCTCGACTTCGGCCAGAACCTCGTCGGCCGGCTCGCGATAACCGTGTCCGGCCCGGGTGGCACCCGCGTGACGCTGCGGCACGCTGAGGTGCTGATCGACGGCGATCTGGCCACCCGCCCGCTGCGGCAGGCCCGCGCGACCGATGAGTACATCCTGCGCGGTGACGAGACCGAGCGGTGGGAGCCCCGGTTCACGATCCACGGGTTCAGGTACGCCACGGTCACGGGCTGGCCAGGCGCGATCGCCCCCGGCTCGGTCGTCGCCCGCGTCTACCACACCGACATGCCGCCGACCGGGGACTTCACCTGCAGCGATCCGCTGATCCAGCGGCTGCATGACAACGTCCGGTGGAGTGTGCGCGGGAACATGGTCACGCTGCCTACCGACTGCCCGGCGCGCGACGAGCGCCTCGGCTGGACCGGTGACGCCCTGGTGTTCGCCCCGACCGCGCTGTTCATGTACGACTGCGCGGCGCTGCTCGACTCCTGGCTGGTGGATGTCGGCCTCGAGCAGTTTCCCGACGGCACCGTCCCGTGGTACGTGCCTGTGATCCCTGGCGGCCCGATGTGGACGCCGGTCCGGCCCGGGGCAGCCTGGGGGGATGCCGCCGCCCTGGTCCCGGTGGCGCTCTACCAGGCGACCGGCGACCCGGAGCTGCTGCGGCGGCACTACCGGACCGCGCGCGCGTGGGTGGACCTCATCGCGCGGCTCGCCGGCCCGTCCCGGCTGTGGGACACCGGGTTTCAGCTCGGTGACTGGCTCGACCCGACCGCGCCCGCCGATGATCCGGCGGCCGGGGCCACCGACCGGTACCTGATCGCCACCGCCTACTTCTCCTGGTCGGCCCGGCACGTGTCGCTGGCGGCGCGGGTCCTGGGCGACCTCGCCGACGCCTCGGCGTACGAGGAACTGGCCGACGAGGCCGCCGCCGCGTTCCGCGGCAAGTACCTGCTGGACGGCGGGCGGCTGGTCTCCGACAGCCAGACGGCGTACGCCATGGCGATCGAGTTCGGCCTCCTCGGCGAACCCAGTCAGGTGCGGCGGGCGGGGGACCGGCTCGCGGAACTGGTTCGTGACAACGGTTACCGGATCGCGACCGGTTTCGTCGGCACGCCGCTCATCTGCGACGCGCTGACGAGCACCGGACACGTGACGGACGCGTACCGGCTGCTCACCCAGACGCGGTGCCCGTCCTGGCTGTACCAGGTGACCAGGGGCGCGACCACCGTGTGGGAGCGCTGGGACAGCCTGCGGCCGGACGGCACCCTGAACCCCGACGGCATGACCTCGTTCAACCATGCCGCGCTGGGCTCGGTGGCGGACTGGCTGCACCGCGTGGTGGCGGGCTTGGCTCCGGCCGAGCCCGGCTACCGGACGATCGCGTTCCGGCCACGCCCCGGCGGCGGCCTGACCAGCGCGTCGGCCAGCCACCAGACGCCGTGGGGGCGGGCGGCGATCTCCTGGCGGATCACCAGTGGTGAGCTGCGCGTCGCCATGACCGTTCCCCCGAACTGCACGGCGACGGCGGACCTGCCCGGCCGGGACCCCGTCGAGCTGCCGGCCGGCATCCATCACGTCGTGCTCCCGCACCCGCCCGAGCAGGCGCCACTTCCAGGAGATGACACCCATGCGTGATCTGGCCGCGGTCAAGGACGCCTTGAAGAATCATCAGATCGAGCTGCCGTCGTGGGCGTTCGGGAACAGCGGGACCCGGTTCAAGGTGTTCACCCAGCCCGGGGTGCCCCGCGACCCGTTCGAGAAGGCTGATGACGCCGCCCAGGTGCACAAGTACACCGGCGTCGCCCCCGCCATGGCCGTGCACATCCCGTGGGACAAGACCGGCGACTACGACGCGCTGGCCGCGCACGCCAAAAGCAATGGGATCCGGATCGGCACCGTCAACTCCAACGTCTTCCAGGACGACGACTACAAGCTCGGCTCGGTGTGCAACCCCGACCCCCGGGTCCGCACGAAAGCGCTCGCGCACCTGCTGGAGTGCGTGGACATCATGGACGCCACCGGGTCGCGGGACCTGAAGCTGTGGTTCGCCGACGGTACCAACTACCCCGGCCAGGACGACATCATCGCCCGCCAGGACCGGCTGGCCGAGGCGCTGGCGGCGGTGTACGCGCGGCTGGGGCCGGATCAGCGGATGGTTTTGGAGTACAAGCTGTTCGAGCCGTCGTTTTACACCACCGACGTGCCGGACTGGGGCACCAGCCTGCTGCACTGCCAGGCACTGGGGCCGAAGGCGCTGGTGGTGGTCGACACCGGCCATCACGCGCCGGGGGTGAACATCGAGTTCATCGTCGCGCTGCTGCTGAAGGCGGGGCGGCTGGGCGGGTTTGACTTCAACTCCCGGTTCTACGCCGATGATGACCTGATGGTGGGGGCGGCCGACCCGTTCCAGCTGTTCCGCATCATGCACGAGGTCGTCAAGGCCGGGGCGCTCGCCCCGGCCGCGGGTGTCGCCTTCATGCTGGACCAATGTCACAACATCGAGCCGAAGATCCCCGCCCAGATCCGCTCGGTGATGAACGTGCAGGAAGCGACCGCCAAGGCGCTGCTGGTCGACGCCGCCGCGCTGAAGCAGGCGCAGCTGGCCGGGGACGTGCTGGCCGCCAGCGCCGCGCTGATGGACGCCTACAACACCGACGTCCGGCCGCTGCTGGCCGACCTGCGCGAACAGATGGGCCTGGCACCCGACCCGGTCGCCGCTTACCTCGCCTCCGGGTACGGGAAAAAGATCGTCGCGACGCGAGCAGGGGGCATTCAGGCAGGGTGGGGCGCCTGATTCAGCGGGGGCGGGTTAGCTGGCCGCGGTCCGCGGTGGCATCAGGCCCGATGCTGAAAGCTCGCTGACGGCGGTGGCGCGGCCGGTGGCGAGGGTCTTCTCGGCGGCGTCGACGACGCCGAGGTCGGCGCGGATGTGCAGTTCGGCGGCGGTGATCAGCAGCGACTCGACGGAGGTGGCGGGGGTGGCGGCGCGGGCGTCGGCCAGCGCGTGCAGTTGCCGCAGCAGGTGGGCGCGCTGGCGGCTGAGCACGGCGGTCAGCGCGGCGGGGTCGGCGGCGCGGGCGGCGGCCATGACCTTGAGGAAGAAGTCGTCGCGATAGCCGCGAGCGGGGATGGCCGGCTCGCTGAGCCAGCGGTCGAGTTCGGCGCGGCCGGCCGGGGTGAGGCGGTGAACGACGCGGTCGGGCTTGACCTGCTGCGGCTGGCGCTCGGAGTCGATCAGGCCGTCACGCGCGAGCCGGTCGAGTATCTGGTACAGGTGACCGATGTTCAGGCCGCCCCACTGGTCGCCGACGGCCTGCTCGAAGCTGGTCTTCAGCTCATAACCATGGGCTGGCTTGTCCGCTAGCAGAGCCAGCACCGCGTGGTGCAGGGGCATGCGCCTTACCTTGTCGCCGGTAACGATCCAACGTTCTTGCTTGCATTGTCGCTATGTAAGGAGTGAGCATAGTCCCAGCCCCCGGACGACGCTAGCCCCGGGGATGGGCAACCGAGGGGTGCGTGATGGGCAGGCTCGCCTGGTCGCAAGCGCGATTCCGGCTTGCCCGCACGCTGGCGCTGATCACCGGGGTGCTGGTGGCGGCGACCGCGTTCACCGTGCTCACCGCGGCGTCGCGGACCGCGCAGCTGCGCACGACCGGCGCGGTGTCGGCGAACTACGCGCCCGCCTACGACATCCTGGTCCGGCCGAAGGGGGCCAGGACCGCCGAAGAGAGCAAGACCGGTACGGTGCAGCCGGACTTCCTGTCGGGCATCTACGGCGGGATCACGATGGCGCAGTACCACCAGATTCAGCAGGTTCCGGGGGTTCAGGTCGCCGCGCCGATCGCGATGGTCGGCTACGCGCAGCTCGAGGCGGCCATGTTCGTGCCCCTCCCAGCCGCCGCGCTGGCGGGGTCCGGGCGCGCGCTCTACCGGGTCTCCACCACCTGGGTCAGCGACAGCGGCGCCAGCCGCGTCGCGCAGCCGCCGTCCTACCTGTACGTGACGCCGCTGCCGCTCGGCGGCCCGACCGACGGCATCGGCTCGGGGTGCCAGGTGGGGGACACCGTCCAGCCACCGGGGGCGGACCCGTTCGGCGCCGCCGCGCAGTCCCAGCTACGGTGCTGGTCCCGGGCGAATCCGGACGATGAGCCGGAAAACGCGCGCGCCCAGGCTGGCTACTGGGTCGACTGGACGATCCCGGTGCTGATCGCGGCTATCGACCCGGATGCCGAGGCGAAGCTGGACGGGCTGAACAAGGCGCTGGTCTCCGGTAGTTACCTGACGGAGAACGAGGGCGACAGCGGCGGGACGTTCCCGGTCCTGGCCTCCTCCGCCAGCGGCATGAACGAGTACGCGCAGACCACCGTCCAGCAGGTCACGGCGCCCTCCGCCCCGCCGTACCTGACCGCTGGCTGGGCGAGCGCGGAAGCGTCGGTTCCCGGTCGCACGGTAGCCACCACGCGAACCACGGCCCAGCAGGCCTACACCGCCGTGCTGCAGGGGTTCGGGCCGGCCGACAGCCAGGCGGTGCCGCTTACGCAGCAGGGTTCCTCCGCCGGCACCGCCGTCACCGGCTACTGGTCCGTCGGCCCGGTGGACTACCAGCGCACCGCGGCCGGGGCGCTGACACCGCGCCAGGAGGTCAACCCGGCGTCGACCTGGTACACCGGCACGATGTTCCCGATCGCGATGGACGACGAGGACAGCCAGTACCGGACGGTGACCTCGCACACCCAGGTGAACGCGCAGACCACGTGGCCTCCTGGCGCCCCGCTCGCCATCATCGGAGTCGCTGGCGTGTTCAATCCAGCCCGGATCAAGTCGTTTGACGCGCTGTCGCAGGTGCCGCTCGGCGTCTACGAGCCGGTGGCCGCGAGGCCGGCCACCGCGGCCAGCCGCCAGGCGCTGCACGGCAGCGACCTGCTGCCCAGCCAGAACGTGGGCGGCCTGATCAGCCAGCCGGTGAACCTGATCACGACGCTGTCGGCGCTGCCGGTGCTGGAGAACAGCGATGTCTACTCCGGCGTGCACGGGGCCGATCCGATCAGCGTGATCCGGGTCCGGGTCGCGGGCGTCACGGGGGCGGACGCCCTGTCGCGGGAGCGCATCAGCGCGGTCGCGCAGCAGATCGAGCAGCGCACCGGCCTGGACGTGGATATCGTGGCCGGCTCCTCGCCGTCGCCGGTGACGATCGACGTGCCCGCCAGCGAGTTCGGGCAGCCGCCGCTGACCCTGTCCGAGAACTGGGTGAAAGAGAACGTGGCGGTCGCGATCCTGAACGCGGTGGACAAGACCAGCGTGGCGCTGTTTACGCTGATCCTGGTGGTGTGCGTGCTGTTCGTCGGCAACGCCGCGACCGCCGCGGTGCGCGGGCGGCGGCGCGAGCTTGGCGTGCTCGCCGCGGTCGGCTGGCGCCGGTCGCGGCTGTTCGCGACCGTGCTGGGCGAGCTGGCCGGCATCGGGCTGACCGCCGGGCTGCTCGCCGCGGCGGTGGCGCTGCCGGTGCTGGCCGCCCTCGGCCTGGACGGCTCGCCGGGCCGGGCGCTGCTGGCCGTGCCCGTCGCGGTCGCGGTCGCCGTCGCCGGCGGCCTGGCGCCGGCCTGGCTGGCCGCCCGCGCCGAGCCGGTCAGCTCGGTCCGGCCCCCGGTGCTGGCGGTCCGCCGCGCGCACCAGCCCGCGGGGATCACCTCGCTGGCGCTGCTCAACGTGGCCCGCACTCCCGGCCGCACGCTGGTCGGGGTGGTCAGCCTGGCCGTGGGCATCGCCGCGCTGACGATGCTGACCGCGATCACGTTCGCCTTCCGCGGGGTGGTCGTCGGGTCACTGCTCGGCGACGCCGTCGCGGTCCAGGTCAGAGGCGTCGACTACACCGCGGCCGGGGCGACGGTCGCACTCGGCGTACTAGCCGTCGCCGACGTGGTGTTCCTCAACATCCGGGAGCGGGCGGCCGAGCTGGCCACCATGCGCAGCTTCGGCTGGCGCGACACCGCGCTGGCCCGGCTGGTGATCACCGAGGGCGCGATCATCGGCGTCACCGGCTCGCTGGCCGGCGCCGGGCTCGGGCTGGCGGCCGCCGCCTGGTTCGCCGGGGAGCTGTCGGCCCGGTTGCTGGCGATCGCGGCCGCCGCCGTCGCGGCCGGGATCATCGTCACCGCCGCGGCCGCGCTGCTGCCCGCCGCGCTGCTACGCCGCCTGCCCGCCGCCTACTTGCTAGCCGAGGAGTAACGACGATGACCAACCCCGTTCCCAGCAGCGGCGCGCTGGAGCTCCGCGGCGTCACCAAGCGCTACGGCACCGGCCGGGGCAGGCCCGGCTGGGGCAGGGAGAGTGGGCAGGACGCACAGGTCACCGCCGCCGACAACGTCACCATGACGATCGACGCGGGCGCGTTCGTCGCGGTGACCGGCACCTCGGGCTCGGGCAAGTCCACCCTGCTGCACCTGATCGGCGCGCTCGAACGTCCCGACTCCGGCACGATCGTCGTCGGCGACACCGACGTCACCGCGCTGCGCGGCAACGCCCAGGCCGACTACCGGCGTAGCGTCGGCTTCATCTTCCAGCGCTACAACCTGCTGCCGGGGCTCACCGCCCTGGACAACGTGATCGCGCCGGTGCTGCCGTATCGCACCAGCTGGGACAAGCGCGAGCGGGCCCGGCAGCTGCTGGCGGCGGTCGGCCTGGCCGGGCGCGAACGCTCCCTGCCGGCGCGGATGTCCGGCGGCGAGCAGCAGCGGGTCGCCATCGCGCGCGCCCTGATCACCATGCCCGCGCTGCTGCTCGCCGACGAGCCCACCGGCAACCTCGACTCCGCCACCGCCGCGGAGATCCTCGACCTGCTGGCCCGCCTGCGCGCCGAACACCGCATGACGATCTTGCTCGCCTCCCACGACCCGCAGATCGCCGCCAGGTCCGAGCGGCTGATCCGGCTCAGCGACGGCGCGATCATCGACGACATCCAGCTCACCAGGGAACTCCCGGTCGAGGACATCATCCGGCACGTCGGTCAGCTCGGCTGACCGACGTGCCGGGGCGAGCAAATCAGCCGCCGATGACGCAGGGGACGCTGCCGGGGGCTTCCCGCTCGCAGATCCCCGCCGGGTTCTGGAAGATGCCGACCGACGGGAGGGCGGCGCCTTCGAAGTTGAACAGGGTCATGTTGACGTTCGGCGAGCCGATGCCGGCGCCTGGCTCCCACGGGACGCCGGGAATCCAGTCCGGCGCCCAGTAGAAGAGACCGGCCCCCAGGCCGTCGGGCGCCGTGGCGAGGATGGACAGCTCGTCGGTCACGAACGAGAGCTGGCCGCCCGGCGTGGCCGGGTAGCCGGGCTCGATCTGGCTGGTCTCCCAGGCGAAGTCTCCCGTGCTGTCACCCAGCGGCGAGTTGCCGTTCGCCAGCGTCCACGGGTACTGGGTCTCGGCGATCACGATCGGCTTGCGGAACTGGGTGGCGAGCCCGTCCACGTTGGCCTTCAGCCCCGAGATCGCCGGCTCCGACAGCACCGGGTAGTACGACAGGCCGATCACGTCGAACGGCACGCCGTAGGACTCGAGGTTTGAGTAGAACGCGGAGCTGTCCGGGTAGTCGGCGCCCTGGTCGTAGTGCATCATGATCAGCAGCTTGTGACCTGCCGGGTTGCCGGCGTCGGCCCCGGCCACCCCCGCCTTGAGCAGCTGCGCGAGGTCCGCCCAGCCGCCGCAGGTGGTCCCGCTGGCACAGTTGATCTCTCCGGTCGGCCACAGGATCCCGTTCCTGATCTCGTTCCCGATCGAGACCATGTCCACCGGCGTGCCCTGTCCGGCGAACGCCGAGATCACCTGCTTGGTGTAGGACTGCACGGTGGACGTCAGCTGGGCCAGGTCCTCGCCCTGCCAGGCGGCGGGGATGTTCTGCTTGGTCGGGTCGGCCCAGAAGTCCGAGTACATGATGTCCAGGTAGATCTTCATCCCCGCCGCGCGCACCTGCTTGGCGAGCGCGAGGTCCTCGGCCAGGTCGCTGTAGCCGGCGGGCGGGTCCACCCACAGCCGCATCCGCACGTAGTTCGCGCCGGCGTCGCGCATGATCGTCACCGGCGTCCCCGGGTTGCCGTTGTAGCTGAACTGCGCGCCCGCCGCGAGTTCCTGCGGCGTGAACGACAGGTCCGCCCCGAGGTCCATCCCGGCCGCGGCCTGGTCGGGCCCGTACGCCCGGAACTCTCCGACGCACACGTCCGCGCCGGTGTCGCTGTAAACGGTGAGCTCCGCGTACCGCGCCTCGCGGCCGGCCGGAAGCGGCAAGTACATCGGGCTGCCCGGGTCAAGCGCCACATCCTTCAGCGCCCGGTCCGGTTGCCAGTCGCCGGCCGTGGACGCCAGCTCAACGGTCGCCGACGCGGACGGGCTCGCCGCGTCCAGCGTGATCCCCAGGTCGGACAGCGCCCGGACCTGGCCCAGGTCGACGGTCAGCGTGCCGGTCCAGCCGGACGTGCACCAGTCGGTCCCCGCGTCACCATCAATGGCGTTCGACGCCGGGTCACCCGATTCGGCGGTCGTCGCGGTCGCGGTGCCGTCCAGCGCCCAGTTCACGGTCGGTGCCGCCTGCCCGCCGCCGGCCCGCGCGCCGCCGGTCACCGGGGCCGCGGTCCCGGCGCTGGCCGGCACGATGACCGCCGCGACCGCCAGCGGCACGGCAAGCAGCACCGCGCCCGCCCCGTACCGAGCACGCCGGCCGCGGGGGAGGCGTCGGGGGATGAAATGTCTGGAGAGGGGCATGGTCGCCTCCACGGTGAGACACTAATTGCCCCTAGCGAACACCTTTCTGGTGCCTAGCGAACATTCTTCGGCATTAACACTCACGTCACGATTCGGTACTCGCGCCGGTGCCGGACTCTAGGGTCAGCGTGATCACATCGATCCGTCCCAGCCTGCTATGCCCCGCCGCCGAAAACTGTGACAAATAGTACAAATCGGTCCGCCGTGAACCTCCGAATCCGTCCTTCTAGCGGTTACGTGATGCTGGTGGCTAATTCCGCTGTCATAGGCGCGTTAAGCACCGGATCGTGAAGAGCGTGGATACTTGTGGCCCCCAGGGGGGCCATTTCTATCCACTATCTTCGAAAACAGCTTCCAGACCGGTGCGGTCGGTGGCCTCGGGGACGGAAGATAGACCTGATACGCGCTGCTCCCTGGCTCGCCGGATCCAGGCCAGAGAATCAAAAGTGGTCATAATCGATAGGAAGATGACCGCGCGGCCGGGCTCAGGCCACGCGGAAGTTGATGGCGGGGCCGGTCATACGCCTGGGACTGCGTGGGTCGGCCTCGGTCAGCCCCGCGCGGGCGCGTCTGGCTGGTCCCGCAAGTGCGGGTCCGCGGACCAGGCTGACTGTTCGGGATCCAGCTGAGGAAGGCTGTCGAGCAGCTGCCTTGTTTCGGCTTCGAGTTGACGGATGAGGGCGAGATTGCGCTCGGCGTGGCCGTATGCCATCGGTCTCCTCCTTTGCCGGAGTTGTTTCATCTCCGCCGGAGGATCTTGAGTCTCGTCGCTGGTGAGGTGAATCGGCATCACATGATTGTGGTGAATTAAGGGAGCGTGGCCGTGTCCCGGCTGCGGACCAGCCGGGACACCTCCGTGCGCAGTCGCACGAACTCGGGCAGTTCCTTGGTGGTGATCTGGTCCCGCGGCTCGGGCAGGGTCACCGGCAGGTCCGCGCGAACCCGCCCGGGACCCGGGGTCAGCACGACCACCCGGTCGCCGACGTAGACGCTCTCGTCGATGTCGTGGGTCACGAGCAGGATCGTGATGCCCCGCTCCCGCCGCACCCGCAGGATCAGGTCTTCCAGATCCTCCCTGGTCTGCGCGTCCACCGAGCCGAACGGCTCGTCCATGAGCAGCAGCACCGGGTCGGCGGTCAGCGCGCGGGCGATCGCGACCCGCTGCTGCATGCCACCGGACAGCTGCCGCGGGTACTTGTCGCCGACCCCGGGCAGCCCGACCGCGTCGAGCGAGGCACCGGCCGCCTTCCGGCGCTCGGCGCGGGAACGCGTCGTCCGGCGCAGCGGCAGGGCCACGTTGTCCCGGACGGACAGCCACGGGTACAGCGACCGGCCGTAGTCCTGGAAGACGACAGCCAGCCCCGCGGGGACCTGCGCCACGGGCTCGCCGCGCAGCACGACCCGCCCGGCGGTCGGTCCGATCAGCCCGCCGACGCAGCGCAGCAGCGTCGACTTGCCGCAGCCGGACGGGCCGACGATGCTCACGAGTTCTCCCCGCGCGACGTTCAGGCTCACCCGGTCGATGGCCAGGTGGGCGGCATCGCCGTGGCCGTAGGTCTTGGTCAGGTCCGTTACCTCGAGCACGTCACTCCTGCCCCCCGCTGGTACGCCAGGAAAGTACGAGTCGCTCCGCGCCGCCGAGCAGCGCGTTGAGCAGGTAGCCGAGAATCCCCAGCAGCACGATCGTCGACCACACCAGCGTCATGTCGAACGAGTTCGTCGCGTTGCTCAACTCGTAGCCGATGCCGTTGCTGCTGCCGACCAGTTCGGAGAAGACCATCAGGATGAGGGCGAGCGAGAGGCTGAGCCGGAACCCGGCGAACGCCTTCGGCAGCGAGGCCGGGATGATGACCCAGACCAGGCGCTGCCACGCCGACAGCCGGAAGGCCCGCCCGGTCTCCAGGTGCTGCGGGTCCACCGTGGCGGCGCCGTCGATCGTGTTCAGCAGGATCGGCCAGATCGTGCCGAACGCGATCGTGGCGATCTCCATCTGCGTGCCGAGCTTGAACAGCACGATGAAGACCGGCGCCAGCGTGACGACAGGCAGCGCGCGGGCGAATTGCAGCAGCGGGTTGAGATAGCTGGTGACGACGGGGGAGCGGCCCAGGGCGATGCCGAGCGGGAACGCGATGGCGGTCGCGATCGCCAGGCCCGCGAGCATCCGGCCGAGGCTTGGCAGGATGTTGCCCGTGGCGTCCGGCGTCAGGAACAGGTGCGCGGCCGGGCCGGAGAACCACAAGTGGTACATCCGGGCCACGATCGCCGACGGCGGCGGGAAGAAGGTGCTCTTCGCCCCCGACGCCCACAGTTGCCAGGCGCCGACTCCCGCGACGAGCACGACCACGCGCCACAGCCACCTCATTCCGTCTCTCCCAG
>Ga0335075_10007709_pt1 | contig 16542 bp, 14 predicted proteins | sample Lox_Sample_24_FD_206723 | JGI IMG/M metagenome (GOLD analysis project Ga0335075, IMG submission 206723) | Soil microbial communities from Loxahatchee National Wildlife Refuge, Florida, United States - Lox_Sample_2.4 | ecosystem: Environmental > Terrestrial > Soil > Wetlands | place: USA... | reverse complement strand
TGCTCAAGCAGCGCGGGCTGTCCACCGGCGTGGGCGACGAGGGCGGCTTCGCGCCGGACCTCGAGCACAACCGGGCCGCGCTCGACCTGATCGTCGAGGCGATCGGCAAGGCCGGCTACGTCCCCGGGCGGGACGTCGCGCTCGCGATCGACGCCGCGGCGACCGAGTTCTACAAGGACGGCGCTTACCTCTTCGAGGGCAAGCCGCAGACCGCCGAGGACATGTCCGCGATCTACGCCGACTGGGTCGCGAACTACCCGATCGTGTCGGTCGAGGACCCGCTGGCCGAGGAGGACTGGGCCGGCTGGCGGTCGTTCACCGCCGAGGTCGGCGACCGGGTCCAGGTGGTCGGCGACGACATATTCGTCACCAACCCCGAGCGGCTGCGCCGCGGCATCGCCGAGAAGTCGGCCAACGCCCTGCTCGTCAAGGTGAACCAGATCGGCACCGTGAGCGAGACCTTCGACGCGGTCAGCCTCGCGCACCGCGCCGGGTTCGCCTGCATGATCAGCCACCGCTCGGGCGAGACCGACGACACGTTCATCGCCGACCTCGCGGTCGCGACCAACGCCGGCCAGCTCAAGACCGGCGCGCCGGCCCGCGGCGAGCGGGTCGCCAAGTACAACCAGCTGCTTCGCATCGAGGAGCACCTCGCCGACGCGGCCAGCTACGCCGGCGCGACCGCGTTCCCGAGGTTCACTACGGCCTGAGAAGCACAGCCTGATCATGTCGACGCAGGCCCAGCCCTCACCGGCACAGCCGTCACCCGCGCAGACCGCCGCCCTGGCGGCGGTCGCGCGGTCCACCAAGCTGACCGGACGGGCGGCGCTGCTCGCCGTCGTGATCTGCGCGATCGCGCTCAGCCTGGCGTACCCGGTGCGCGAGTACATCGCGCAGCGGCAGCAGATAGACCAGCTGCTCGCCCAGCAGCAGACCATGTCCGCACAGGTCAAGGCCCTGCAAGCGGAGAGCTCCAAGCTGTCGCAGACCTGGTACATCGAGCAGGAGGCGCAGGACGTGCTGCACATGTGCCTCCCGCAGGAGCAGTGCTACGAGGTCGTGTCCGGCCAGCCGCCCAAGTCGTCCGCGGCCAAGCCGCCGACCGCGGCCGATCCCTGGTACGCCAAGCTCTGGGACTCGGTGCAGAAGGCCGACGCCGCGACTCCGAAATGACCAGTCCGGAAGACGCGGCGGTGGTCGCCGCGCAGCTCGACCGTGCCCCCCGTGGCCTGCGGGCGGTCGCGCACCGCTGCCCCTGCGGGCTGCCCGACGTCGTGGAGACCGCGCCCCGGCTGCCCGACGGCACCCCGTTCCCGACGCTGTACTACCTGACCTGTCCGCGAGCCGCCGCGGCGATCAGCGGCCTCGAGGCGGCCGGGCTGATGCGCGAGATGACCGCCAGGCTCGCCGCCGACAGCGGCCTGCGGGCCGCGTACGCCGCCGCGCACCGCGACTACCTGGCCCGCCGGGACGCCGCCGCGGCGGCCGAGGGAGTCGAGCCCCTGCCGCCCGGTACCCAGTCCGCGGGCGGCATGCCGGACCGGGTCAAGTGCCTGCACGCGCTCGCCGCGCACGAACTCGCCGCGCCGGGCCGCAATCCGCTCGGCCGTGAGGCCCTCGACGCGGCGGGCGAGTGGTGGTCGCGCGGCCCCTGCACCGCCATTCCCGAGGAGCCCACGTGACCATCCGGGTCGCCGCCATCGACTGCGGCACGAATTCCATCAGGCTGTTGATCGCAGACCTCAATCAAGATCAAGATCAAGATCGGGATCATTCCGAACGGTTGCGTGGTTCCAGCGACCCCGCCCACGGGTCTCCCGCGCCGTTGACGGACGTCGCCCGCGAGATGCGCATCGTCCGGCTCGGTGAGGGCGTGGACCGGACCGGGCGGCTCTCGGCGGCGGCCCTCGACCGGACGATGACCGCGCTCAGGGAGTACGCCGGGCTGATCGCCGACGCCAAGCCCGAGGCCGTGCGGATGGTCGCGACCAGTGCCACCAGGGACGCGGCCAATTCCCAGGAGTTCACCGACCGCGTCGTCGACATTCTCGGCGTCCCCCCGGAGGTCATCACCGGAGACGAGGAGGCCTGGCTTTCCTACACCGGGGCGACGAGGGAACTGGCCGGCACCCCGCTCGCCGCCGGAGGCTCGTGCCCGCCGCCTTATCTCGTCACCGATATCGGCGGCGGTTCCACCGAGTTCGTGCTCGGCGGCACCGGCAGCACCGGCAGAACCGGCGGTGTCGGCACCAGGGACCAGATCAGGGGCCGGTCGGTGAACATCGGCTGCGTTCGGCTGACCGAACGGCACCTGCACGGCGACCCGCCGCTCGCGGGCGAGATCGAGGCCACGATCAAGGACGTCGACGCCGCGCTCGACGAGGTGGCCGCGACCGTGCCCGCGCCGGAGGCGGCGACGCTCGTCGGCCTGGCCGGGTCGGTCACCACGGTCGCGGCGATCGCCCTCGGCCTGGACGAGTACGACTCCGCCCGCATTCACCACTCCCGCGTCTCGGTCGAACGGGTCCACGAGATAGCGACCCGCCTGCTCGCCATGACGCGAGCGGAACGAGCGGCCATCCCGGTCATGCACCCGGGCCGGGTCGACGTGATCGGCGCGGGCGCCCTCATCCTCGACCGCGTCATGACCAGGTTTTCCTTCACTCACGTGCTCGTCAGCGAGCACGACATCCTCGACGGCATCGCGTGGTCGCTTTATCGCCCGGGGGGACGACCCCCCGTACCCCCCGGCTGTCCGTCCGGCCGGGCCTGATCGCAAAAACCGCGATCGTATCAGGCCCGTCCGGACGGACAAGGGCTCCCGGCTGATTCGCGAGGATACCGCGCCGGACACAGCGGGGGCGGACTACATAAGGTGGAGGCTTGATGTCCCGAGGGATTGCCGCGCCGGGGACCGGGTGGCCCGAGGACCCGGCCAGTGCCGCGACGCCGGTCGCGCGCGGGGCGGCCGAGGTCGCCGCGCTCGCCGCCAGCGCGCCCGACCTCGCCGAGCTGGTGGCGCGGCAGTCGGTGTGCCGGGCCTGCCCGCGCCTGGTCGCCTGGCGGGAAGAGGTCGCCGCCGTGCGCCGCAAGTCGTTCGCGAACGAGCCGTACTGGGGGCGCCCCGTGTACGGGTGGGGCGATGAAGCGCCCGCGATCCTTATTCTCGGCCTCGCGCCCGCCGCGCACGGGGGCAACCGGACCGGCCGGGTCTTCACCGGCGACCGGAGCGGCGACTTCCTGTTCGCCTCGCTGTACCGCTGCGGCCTGGCGAGCAAGCCGACCAGCGTGGCCGCCGGGGACGGCCAGCGGCTGATCGGGGCGCGCATGGTCGCCGCGGTGCGCTGCGCGCCGCCGGAGAACAAGCCGACCCCGGGCGAGCGCGATACGTGCGCCCCCTGGCTCGCCGCCGAGTTCCGGCTCGTCGCTCCCACCCTGCGGGTGGTCGTCGTGCTCGGTGGCTTCGCCTGGCAGGCGCTCTGGCCGGTGCTGGCGGAGTGCGGCTACGAGGTGCCGCGGCCCCGTCCGGCGTTCGGGCACGGGGCGGAGGTGCGGGTGGCCGGGCCGGACAGCACGTCGCTGCTGCTGCTCGGCTGCTACCACCCCAGCCAGCAGAACACGTTCACCGGCCGGGTCACGCCCGACATGACCGACGCGATCTTCCGCCGGGCCCGCGAAGCATCGGGCATCACCTGACAAATTCTACCTTCTGCTCACCATCCGCCACGCGCGACTCAATTTGAATATCACCGAAATTCGGCGCAAAATTGGAAGATTTTGTCGCGCGTTTACTAAGCGGACAGATAGGGATTTCAGGGTATTATTGGTCCGCCCCCGTAGCCCAAGGGAAGAGGCTGGCCCCCTAAAAGGGCCCTGGTGTCGGTTCGAACCCGACCGGGGGCACGCTAACGAACCGGGGGTTAACCAGGAAGAGGACTGTGCATCTGCGCTTGCAAGTGCAGGTGCAAATGAAAAGTGCGAGAACGCTTTCTCGCTAAGGAAAGCTAAGCGCCAAAGAGCCTGAGACGGCGACGGATTTCGTACTCGCGAACGATTGCGGCGGCGTAGCGGTCGCAGATGCCATGCTCGTCGGCGAGCCAGTTGGCGCGCTCGTCGCGACGTAGGAAGGCGGGGCCGGATTCCAGGTGGGTGAACCACTCGGACAACTCACGTCCCGTTACGAACGGGATGCGCGCTATGAGGCTTTGGTGGGTCGCGGGGGAGTGCGTCAGCGACATTGGCACCTCCGAGTGGGAAGCCGCTTTCAGTCGAGACTGCCTCACCGGTGGGCCGCTGGCAAGACCCACATCGCAACCTTCCCGCAATGTCCTGTTTGTCTGATCGAGATGATCTTTACACCCGCCGGCGGGCGGTGCCCCGGGGGAGGCTCCTCCCCCGGGGCTAACGACCTAAGACAGCCGCTCGAGGACCATCGCCATGCCCTGGCCACCGCCGACGCACATGGTCTCAAGGCCGATCGTCTTGTCGTGGAACTGGAGGCTGTTGATGAGCGTGGTGGCGATCCGCGCCCCGGTCATGCCGAAGGGGTGGCCGACGGCGATCGCGCCGCCGTTCACGTTCAACTGCGCCAGGTCGATGCCCAGGTCCTGGTAGGAGGGGATGACCTGGGCGGCGAACGCCTCGTTGATCTCCACCAAGTCGACGTCGCTGATCGCCATCCCCGCCCGCCGCAGCGCCTGCCGCGACGCGTCCACCGGCCCGAGGCCCATGATCTCCGGCGAGAGCGCGCCGACCCCGGTCGACACGATCCGGGCGAGTGGCGTCAGCCCGAGCTCCGCCGCCTTGGTGTCGCTCATCACGACCAGGGCGGCCGCGCCGTCGTTCAGCGGGCAGCAGTTCCCCGCCGTCACCGTCCCGTGCTCGCGGAACGCGGGCTTGAGCGTGGCGATCTTGTCCAGGGTCGTACCAGGCCGCGGCCCGTCGTCGGCCGATACGACCGAACCGTCGGGCAGGGTCACGGGCGTGATCTCCCGCTGCCAGAAGCCGTTGGCGAGCGCCTTCTCCGCGAGGTTCTGCGACCGGACGCCGAACTCGTCCTGCTCGGCCCGCGCGATGCCGCGCAGCGCCGCGAGGTTTTCCGCCGTCTGGCCCATCGCGATATAGATGTCTGGCACCTCGCCGTCCGCACGCGGGTCGTGCCAGGGCGTCTCCGCCTCCGCGGTCGCCAGCGCCCGCGCCTCAGCGTCGGCGAACAGCGGGTTGTGGGTGTCGGGCAGGCTGTCGCTCGAACCCTTGACGAACCGCGAGACGCACTCGACGCCGGCGGAGATGAACACGTCACCTTCGCCGGCCTTGATCGCGTGGTAGGCCATCCTGGTGCTCTGCAGCGAGGACGAGCAGTAGCGGTTGACGGTGGTGCCCGGCACGCCGTCGAGGCCGAGGAGGACCGCGACCACCCGGGCCATGTTGAATCCCTGTTCGCCACCGGGCAGCCCGCAGCCGACGATCAGGTCCTCTACCTGCGACGGCTCCAGTTGCGGTACCTTGGCTAGCACCGCCGTCACGATCTGGGCGAGCAGATCGTCGGGCCTAATGGAGGTCAGCGATCCCTTGAATGCCCGGCCGATGGGTGAGCGGGCGGTCGCGACGATGACGGCTTCTGGCATACCGACGCCTCCTGGTATTTACGTGTGTCGCATCCACGTTAACAGGGGCACGGGGGGTCGTCCCCCCTCGAGATGATTGTGTAGGGGGAACCCGGTGGAGGTGTACGAGTCGCTGACCGAGGTGATGGGGAACACGCCCCTGCTTCGGCTCAAGACGGTGACGAAGGGCATCGCGAGGACGGCCAACGTGCTCGCGAAGATCGAGTACCTGAATCCTGGTGGCTCGGTGAAGGACCGCATCGCACTGCGGATGGTCGAGACCGCGGAGCGGCAGGGCAAGCTGGGCAAGGGCAGCGTGATCGTGGAGCCGACCTCGGGTAACACGGGCGTCGGCCTGGCGATCGTGGCACAGGAACGCGGCTACCATTGCGTGTTCACCTGCCCGGACAAGGTGGCCGCGGACAAGGTCGCCGTGCTGCGCGCCTACGGCGCCGAGGTCGTCGTGTGCCCCACGAGCGTGCCGCCCGAGCATCCGGACTCCTATTACAGCGTGGCCCGCCGCCTCGCCAGGGAGACCAAGCACGGCTGGCAGCCCGACCAGTACGCGAACCCGGACAACCCCGCCGCGCACTATCACTGGACCGGTCCCGAGATCTGGCGCCAGACCGAGGGAAGGGTCACCCACTTCGTCACGGGCATCGGGACCGGCGGCACGATCTCAGGTACCGGCCGGTACCTCAAGGAAGCCTCGGCGGGCACGGTGAAGGTCATCGGCGCCGACCCGGAAGGCAGCGTCTACTCCGGCGGGTCGGGTCGGCCCTACCTGGTGGAGGGCGTCGGTGAGGACATCTGGCCGAGCACCTACGACCGGGGGATCGCCGACGAGGTCATCGCGATCAGCGACGCCGACTCGTTCGGGATGACGCGGCGCCTTGCTAAGGAAGAAGGCCTGCTCGTCGGCGGGTCGTCCGGCCTCGCCGTCGCGGCCGCGCTCAAGGTCGCGGCCAGGGCCGAACCAGACGACGTCATCGTCGTGCTGCTGCCCGACGGTGGCCGCGGCTACTTGTCGAAGATCTTCAACGACGCCTGGATGGCCGACTACGGGTTCCTGCGCGAGCAGGCCGCCGGGGCCACCGTCGCCGACCTGCTCGCGGCCAGGGAACCCGACCTGCCCGCCCTCGTCCATGTCCACCCGGACGAGACCGTCGCGCAGGCGATCGCACTGCTGCGCGAGTACGACGTCTCGCAACTTCCCGTCGTGCAGGAGGAACCGCCGCTGATGGCGGCCGAGGTCGCCGGCTCCGTTGCCGAGCGCGACCTGCTCGACGCCCTGGTGAGCGGCCGGGCCAGGCCGCAAGACCCGGTCAGCAGCCACATGTCGCCGGCGCTGCCGGTGCTCGGCCAGGGCGAACCGGTCAGCCGCGCCGCCGCGGTTCTCGAGAAGTCGGGCGCCGCGCTCGTGCACGTCGATGGCAAGCCGGCCGCCGTGCTCACCCGCGCCGACCTGCTCGCGTACTACGCCGGAGGTAATTAATGAATCTCGACCACCTGGACGCGGAGAAGCTGGGCTTCGAGACCCTGGCCATCCACGCCGGGCAGGACCCCGACCCGCTCACCGGCGCGGTGGTCACGCCGATCTACCAGACCTCGACCTACAAGCAGGACGGGATCGGCGGCACGCGGGGCGGCTACGAGTACTCGCGAACGGCCAATCCGACCAGGACCGCGCTCGAAACGTGCCTGGCCGCCCTGGAGAACGGCGCGCGGGGGTTCGCCTTCGCGTCGGGCATGGCCGCCGAGGACTGCCTGATTCGCACGCTCTGCCGGCCGGGCGACCGCGTCCTCATTCCCGGCGACGCCTATGGCGGGACGTTCCGCCTGTTCGACAAGGTCATGACGACGTGGGGAGTGGAGCACACGCCCGTCAGGCAGACCGACCTCGGCGCCGTCGCCGCGGCCGCGGCCGCGCGGCGGCCCCGCCTGATCTGGGTGGAGAGCCCCACCAACCCGCTGTTGTCGATCATCGACATCCGGGCGCTGGCCGCGCTCGCCCACGACCATGGCGCGCTGCTCGTGGTGGACAACACGTTCGCGTCGCCGTACCTGCAGCGCCCGCTCGACCTGGGCGCCGACGTCGTTGTCCACTCGACCACCAAGTACCTCGGTGGTCACTCCGACGTCGTGGGCGGCGCGGTCGTGCTGAAGGACCCGCGGCACGCCGACGAACTCGGGTTCAACCAGAACGCCACCGGGGCGGTGGCCGGCCCGTTCGACGCGTGGCTCACGCTGCGCGGTGTCAAGACCCTCGCGGCGCGCATGGACAGGCACTGCGCGAACGCGGCCCGGGTGGCCGGGGTTCTCGCCGACCACCCGGCCGTCGCGTCGGTACTCTACCCGGGGCTGCCCGGCCATCCGGGGCACGAGATCGCCAAGTCACAGATGCGCGACTTCGGCGGCATGGTCTCCTTCCGCCTGGCGGAGGGAGAGGAAAAGGCCGTCGAGGTCTGCGCCCGCACCACGCTGTTCACGCTCGGCGAGTCGCTCGGCGGCGTCGAGTCGCTGATCGAGCACCCGGCGCGGATGACGCACGCCTCGGTCGTCGATTCTCCGCTTGCGGTCCCGGCCGACCTGGTCCGGCTGTCGGTCGGGATCGAAGACCCGGACGACCTGCTGGCGGACCTCGCCCGCGCCCTCGGCTAGCCCCAACGCCGTTAAGCCACAGGCGCTTCCCGCCGATAAACGGGCAAATTCCGTTCGTGACGTACTAGTGCCAGACCATGAATATCAAGATCACCAGCCAGATCAGCGCGGTCAGCCCGCCGAGCGACGCGATTCGACCGCGCTCGACGACGGCCCGGTGGTGCTCGGCGGCCGCCGTGGCCGCGGCCGGACCGCCGCTTGCCGTGCCGGCCGCCGCGGCCTGGGCGCTCGTGGTGGCTGCGTTCCCTTCCGCTGCCCCGGCCCCCTCGGCCGCTTCGAGTTGGGTGAGCGCCTTGCGCTGATCGCGCATGATGATCAGCAGCAGCACGAAGGCGACAACGAACAGCGTCAGCGATGCGGAGATCCACCACTGGCTGAACTTATGGGTCATCCCGGTGAGGATGAGGCCAAAGATGAGGGTGAACAGGGCGGCAATGGAGTAAATCCGCGTGGTGCGGAAAAGGTACCCAACCACCACTGGGTTCCGCTTCCTGATGTATCGGGGCGTAGACATGATCGCCGCCGTGCCCGGTCCGATCGTGAAGACCGCGGCGGTGACATGCAGCCACAGGATTACGTGGTCGCCGAATGACATGGTGTGATCCTAGTCCCGACCCTCCCGCGCGTGTTGCCGACGGCCTTAGGGCATGGAGGAAACACGTGAGCAGCGGCGGTTCGCCTGATTCACCGGCCCGCCAGCGAACGGGGCGGGCCGGCCAGGCCGAGCAGCCTGCCTGCGTCGTGCACCAAGCCGGACAGCCGTGGCGGCAGCATGGGCGTCAGCGGCGATCGCCGGGCGTGCAGGGCCGCGGCGAACTGATGCGGCGTCAGGCCGGCGAGGCGCGGGACGTTCTCGAACCACTGTGCACTACGCCGCGCCCGGGCCGCGTCGCGCCGCGACTCGGCCTGGCGCTGCCGTTGGTACGCCGCGAGGGTGGCGGTCAGGCCCGTGTTGTCGCCGGGCGCCCGGTGGCCCATGCGCCCCAACTGGGTCACGAGCGCCATCGCGTCACCGATCGCCCGCGTCGTGCCGAGACCGCCGGAGAAGTGCGCGGTCCGCGCGCTGTCGCCGACGAGCACGACGTTGCCATGATGCCAGCGCCGGTTGGTGATCGTGCGGAAGTACAGCCAGTGCGCGTCCGCTCCGTCGGCGAACTCCGACCACAGGCGATGGCCGTCCAGGTGGTCGGAGAAAATCTCCTCAAGGCGGCCAAGCGCCCGGGTGGCCGAGCAGTTGTCGAAGCCGAGTCCCGACCACGTCTGCGGCTCGCACTCGACGATGAACGTGCTCGCCCGCGGCTCGTGCTGGTAGGCGTAGGCCCAGATCCAGCCGGCCGCCGTCGGCTCGAAGAAGAAGCCGAACGAGTTGAACAGCTTGCCGGTGCCGAGCCACATGTGCTTGTTGCGCCCCTGCGTTACCGTGGTGCCGAACTCACGGTGGCCGGCCCGTAGCTGGCTGTTCGCCCCGTCCGCGGCCACGATCAGGTCCGCGGCCCGCAGCGCCGAGGTGTCGCGCACGTCGTGCTCGTAGCGGATGCTCACCCCCAGCTGCCTCGCCCTGGCGGCGAAGATGTCCAGGCAACGCTGCCTGCTCACCGCGTGCGCGGCGCCGCTCTCCTGGCTGACCAGGCGCTCACCGCCGAAGCTGACGACCTGGTCGCGCCAGCGGACCGACCGCCACTCGATCTCTTCCGCCGACTCGGCGTCGAGCGCTGCCAGCCTGGCCAGGAACTCCTGTTCCATGGTCACGCCCCAGCCGTGCGTGACGCCTTCTTTATTTCGCTCGAGTACGACGACGTCGCTCGCCGGATCCCAGAGTTTCAGCAAGAGCGAGCAGTAAAGCCCAGCCGGCCCCCCGCCGACGCAGACAATTCGCACAGTGCCCCCTTATGGTCCTTTCTTATCCCATAATTCGGGCAAGCGGATCTCCGCTGCCAGGCAGGATAAAAAGGCGCATTGACGCGGCAGGTGCGTTGCCCCCCGCCGCCCGCGTTGTACGGGGCTAAAACTACCGCTAGCGGCGGGCGCCGCGCGTGCGAAGAAAATCGCTTACTACATATTCTCCTAGTCGTTCCGGCGTGGCCCGCAGCACCCGGCCGCCATTGCGCTTGGCCACGTTGTCGACGAACGCGGCCAGCCGGTCGTCGTCGGCCAGCATGAAGATGTTGAGCGACGCGTGCCGCCTGGTCATCTTGTCGACTTCGGCCAGCGTCAACTCGATGGTCTCGGGCGCGGGCGGCCAGTCGAACCACGGCCTGCCGTCCCGCATCAGGTGCGCGGTCGGCTCGCCGTCGGTGATGATCAGCACGACCGGCTCGTGCTCCGGGTGCTTGTCCAGGTGGCGGCCCGCGATCATCAGCGCGTGGTGCAGGTTGGTGCCCTGGACCATGTCCCAGCCGAGGCCGGCCAGTTCCGTCTCGTGCAGTTCCCTCGCGTAGTTGGAGAACCCGATGACCTGGATCGCGTCCTGCGGGTACTTGGTCCGCAGCAGCGCGTGCAGCGCCAGCGCCGTCTGCTTCGCCACCGCCCAGGTGCCGCGCAGCGCCATCGAGTAGGAGAGGTCGACGAGCAGGCAGACCGCCGCTTGTGAGCGCCGCTCGGTCTCCGCCACCTGGAAATCCCGGGGGGAGAGACGTATCCGCGGTCGGTCGGAGATGCCACGCTCATCCGCGCGTCCGATAAGAAGGCGGTTTGTGCCATCGGGGGCGCCGTCGGGGGGTCCGGAGGGTCGCACCCCCGGGTTACGCAGCAGCGCGCTGCGGACCGTGCCAGGGACGTCCACCGGCTGCTCGTCGCCGAACTCCCATTCCCTGGTCGAACCGGTCAGGTCGCCGGCCTGCCCGGCGTCGCGCCGGTCGTGGTCGCCGCTGCGCATGCCGTTCTCAAGCCCCGCGAACACCTGGCGCAGCGCCGTGTCGCCCAGCCGGCGGACCGCCTTCGGCGTGAGTTCAAGCTTGCCGCCGTCGCTCGTCAGGTAGCCCTGCCGTTGCAGTTCACGCTCGAGCCGGCGCAGCGCCTGGAGGTCATCGACCGCCTGACGGCCGAGCGCGCGGCGGACCGCCTCCTCGTCGACGTCGTCCAGGCTGGCGCCCGCGTACTCCTGGCCGAGCGCCGATTCCAGGTCGGCGAGGTCGGCCATGTCGGCGACCGCGCTGGTCGCGTCCCCGAGGCCGAGCGGCTCGCCGCCGGACATCCGGACTCCGCGCTGCGACTGGCCGAGCTCGGGCCTGCGGGCGCGCAGCGCGTCGCCGAGCGCGGACAGCTCCGCCGCGAGGCCGGCGTCCTCCATCGCCTGGGCCATCAGGTTCGCCAGCTCCTCGCGCTGCTCGTCCGATAGCGAGTTGAGCAGCCGCTCGGCCGCCATCATCCGCCGGACGAGCGAGTCGACGAGCTCTTCGAGGTTGGCCGGGTTGTCGGGGAACATGTCACCGTACTGGGCCATGAAGTCGTCGAAGTCCTGCTGCGTGTGCTCGCCGCGCGTGTCGGCGTCGAGCATCTGCCGCAGGTCCGCGAGCATGTCCTTGACCCGCTGCATGGCCGCCGGGTCCGGGTTTTCCAGCGCCTGCTTCATGCCCTTGAACTGGCTGTCGAGCACCTCGCGGCGCAGCAGTTCGCGCAGCTCCTCGAACTTCTGCCGCGCTTGCGGCGAGCGCCAGTCGTACTCAGAGAGCGACCTGATGGCGCGCGAGGTGTCGTTGGGCAGCGTGTCCAGTTCAAGCTCGCGTTCCCTGGCCTCGTCGCTCGGGTCGGGGAACAGCGCGCCCCGCTCGGCCTCAAGGGCCTCGTCGAGCAGCTCGCGGGCCTGGTCGAGCATCCCGTCGAGCCGACCGGAGTTGCGCAGCTCGCGCTGCCGCTCGCGGACACGGCGCATCAGGTCGTCGAGGCCCCGCCGGTCCTGCCAGCCGCGCCGCAGCAGGTCGCGCAGCGCGTCCCGCGGGTTGTCGCCGCCGAGGATGCGCTCGCCCATCTCGTCGAGCGCCTCCCTGACGTCATAAGGCGGCGCCAGCGGGTCGGGACCATCGTCGTACGCTCCGTACCGGAAATTGGTCATTGGTAATGCTCCGTCCGCATGCCGTCCGCTGTGCTCCCGTTAGACCGTGGCCCCTGGCCGGGTCAAATGCAGCCCCGTGTGCCACAAGGCCAGGGACAGGATCTGGCCCCGTGTGCCACGGGGCTACTCGCGTTTCGTCCCTGGGTGCCACCGCGCTGCTCGTGTTCTGCCCATGTGTGCCACGGGGCCAGTAAATTCCGGCCCTGGGTGCCCCAAGGCCACTAGATGTCTCCGCGTGGCACCCAGGGCCAGGACCAATTGGTCCCGGGGCACCCAGGGCCAGAACGGAATCGGGCCTTTGGGCACCCAGGGGTATGAGTGATTGGGCCTTGGGGCACCTTGGGCCAGAATCGATCCGGCCACGTGCCGCCACGGGCACCACGGGATCGGGCCCGGGTGCTACCTGGCCACGTGGTGCGGTCAGCGAGTGCTCGGTCATGGGCACCGTGCGATCGGGCACCGTGCGATCGGGCACCGTCTGATCGGGCACCGTCTGATCGGGCACCGTCTGATCAGGCACCGTGCGATCGCGTCTGGGCGCCTCAGAGTCACGCGGAGCGGACAGCGGGTGCTCGGTCATGGCGTGCCTCCCCTCAAGGGCTCGGCGTGGGGGCTGCCAGAGTCAGCCGAATCCGTTAGGGATGATTCCTTGATGTTCTTTATGTCCGGTAAGTGGTCGTTCCATCGCTGGTGTCCTTGGAAAGGCGGCGGATCAGGTACAGGCCCTCGAGGACGAACTCGATGGCCGCCGCGGCCTCGCCGAAGGACTCCCTGCCCTCCATGCCGAGCCGCGCCATGATCCTGGCCAGGCCGGGGACCTCGCCGGTGCGGCGGAGCAGCTCCGTCGCGGAGACCAGCTCGCCGGACTCGATCGCGCCGCCGTCTTCGAACTTCGCGAGCAGCCCGGACAGGTCGGCGCCGCCGAGCCGGGAGCGGAACGTCTCCGCGACCGCGCGGCGCAGCAGGTGGGAGAGGATCTCGTCCTCCCGGCCCTCCTCGCTGACCTCGAACTCCACCTTCCCGCGGAGCGTCGGGACGATGCCGGGCAGGTCGACCACGCGGGCGACGGGCACCTCGTCGTGCGCCTCGGCGACCAGCGCGGTGCGGCGCACCGCGGCCGCGGCGGCCGACTCGGCGGCCGCGATCGCGAACCGCGCGGAGACGCCGGAGTTGCTGTCGACCGCGGGGGACTCGCGCACCAGCCTGGTGAACCGCGCGATGACCTCGATCAGGTGCTCGGGCAGGTCCGCGCCCTGGTCCGTGCCGTCCCAGACGACCTCGGCCTCCTGGCCGATCAGCTCGAGCTCGTCGGCCAGGGACAGCGGGTAGTGAGTGCGGACCTCCGCGCCGAACCGGTCCTTCAGCGGCGTGATGATCCGGCCCCGGTTGGTGTAGTCCTCCGGGTTGGCGCTAGCCACGAGCACGATGTCGAGCGGTAGCCGCAGCGAGTAACCGCGGACGCCGATGTCGCGCTCTTCGAGCACGTTGAGCAGCGCGACCTGGATGCGCTCGGCGAGGTCGGGCAGCTCGTTCAGGCAGAAGATGCCGCGGTTGGTGCGCGGCACCAGGCCGAAGTGGATGGTCTCCGGGTCGCCGAGCGTCCGGCCCTCGGCCACCTTGACCGGGTCGATGTCGCCGATCAGGTCGCCGACGCTGGTGTCCGGGGTCGCGAGCTTCTCGCCGTAGCGCTCGCTCTTGTGCCGCCAGGACACGGGAAGCTCGTCGCCGAGCTCGGCCGCGAGGCGGCGACAGCGCGCGCAGACCGGCGCGTAGGGGTGGTCGTTGATCTCACATCCGGCGACGACGGGCGTCCACTCGTCGAGGAGTTCGCCGAGGGTGCGGATCAGCCGCGTCTTCCCCTGGCCGCGCTCGCCGAGCAGGATGATGTCGTGACCGGCGATCAGCGCCCGCTCAACGTGCGGGAGCACAGTCTGGTCGAAGCCGACGATGCCAGGGAACCGATCCTGCCCCGCGCGCATGCGCGTGAGCAGGTTCTCTCTGATCTCTTGCTTGACGGTGCGATAGAGGTGGCCGCTCGCCTTCAGGCCGCCAAGCGTGGTCGGCCGGCCGTGCGGAGCGCTTGCGTTGAATTCCTCGCTGCTGTGCTGCACTCTTCCGACACTATGTCGGCTCTGTGCGTGCTCGCATCTTCGGGTGGTCGCTGCGGGGGTTAATGTTCCGTGGTGTGGCAACGATTTCCCCACTAGTGCAAGCCGATGACATCGTGGCGGCCCGCGAGCTGCTCAGCGAGGTCATCTCGCCTACCCCGCTGCTTTACTCCCGCGTGCTGTCCGAGCAGCTAGCCGGGCCGGTGTACCTGAAGTGCGAAAACCTTCAGCGCACGGGGTCGTTCAAGGTGCGCGGCGCGTACACGCGGATCGCCCGGCTGACGGACGCGGAGCGCGCGCGCGGCGTGGTGGCGGCCAGCGCGGGCAATCACGCGCAGGGCGTCGCGTTCGCCGCCGGCCTGCTCGGCGCCACGGCCACCGTGGTCATGCCGGAGCGGGCGCCGCTGCCCAAGGTGGAGGCGACCCGCGCCTACGGCGCGTCGGTGATCTTGCACGGGGCCACGGTGGAGGACGCGCTCGAGGAGGCGCTGCGGTTCTCCGAGCGGACCGGGGCGGTGTTCATCCACCCGTTCGATCACCCGGACATCGTGGCGGGGCAGGGCACGCTCGGCTTCGAGGTCATCGAGCAGTGCCCCGGGGTGCGGACCGTCCTCGTCCCCGTTGGCGGCGGCGGGCTCGCGGCCGGGATCTCCGTGGCGGTGGAGTCGCTCGACCCGTCCGTCCGGGTGGTCGGCGTGCAGGCGTCCGCGGTGCCCGGGCTGATCGCCTCGGTCGCGGCGGGCGCGCCCGTTCAGGTCGTGGGCGCGCCCACGATGGCGGACGGCATCGCGGTGCAGCGGCCGGGCGACATACCGTTCGCGATACTCGCGGAGGCCGGCGTGCGGGTCGTGGCCGTGACCGAGGCCGCGCTGTCGCGCGCGCTCCTGCTCTGCCTTGAGCGCGCCAAGCAGGTGGTCGAGCCCGCCGGCGCGGCCGGCGTGGCCGCGCTGCTCGAGGGGCTCGGCGAGGTCGAGCCGCCCGCCGTGATCGTGCTCTCCGGCGGCAACATCGACCCGCTGCTGCTGTCCAAGCTGCTGCGCCACGGGCTGTCCGCCGCCGGCCGTTACCTCGGGTTCCGCTGCCGGGTGCCCGACTATCCCGGCTCGCTCGCGGCCCTGCTCGGGCTGCTCGCCGGCCTCGGCGCGAACGTCCTCGAGGTCAGCCACGAGCGCCTGGCCCCCACGCTGCGCGTCGACGAGGTCGAGGTGGTCCTCCAGGTCGAGACCCGCGGCCCCGCGCACTGCGCGCACGTGAAGGACTCGCTTCAGGCGGCGGGGTACGACCTGGCGTTCAGCTGATCACGTCGGTCGCGAACTCCAGGACGATCTCGCGCAGCTCTTCCTGGCTTGGCGGGGCGGGCAGCACCGCGTCCAGGTCGGCCTCCGGCGCGTCCTTCACGAAGAACATGCACGAGGTGCTGACGGCGAAGATCGCGGCGGCCGCCCTGATCCGCGACCGCGGTGACGCGTCGGGCCCGGTGATGATCTCCATGAGGGCCGCCAGGCGGGGCCGGAACTGCGTGAAGCGGTGCTTGCCGTCCTCGGTCCCGTGAATGGTCGCCTGGTTGCGCTCGAGGAACCGGAAGACCTCGCCGCCCTCCAGCACGATCGTGATGTAGCGGTCGAGCAGTTCGGCCGCGGTCGGCGGTCCCGGCGGCTGCTCCCTGCCCCACGCGATGAGCGCGTCGAGCCGGCCGAAGTAGTCCTCGGTGAAGCTGCGGACGATGTCTTCCTTGGACTTGAAGTGGTAGTAGAGCGCGGCCTTGGTGACGCCGAGCCGTTCGGCGATCTCCCGCAGCGAGGTCCGCTCGTAGCCCTGCTCAGCGAAAAGCTCGAGCGCGACCTGCTGGATGCGCGCCCGGGTGTCACCGCGCCGCCCGGCGTGAGCATGCTCAGTGTTTCCCGCGCTCGCCTCGCGCTCGGTCTGTACCGCGTCCATCTTCGTGTCCTGCCTCTACCCGCTGCCCGCTCGTGCTGTGCGAAATCTACTTGACGGCCGGTTAGTAAGGAATATACCGTTCCTTATGTATTTAAACTAGCCGGGCGGCAAGTAAGTTCCACCGAGCTAGGACGGCGGGCGAGGGGTCGCGGCCGAGTGCGGAAATCCGCTGAGGAGA
>Ga0335075_10007707_pt1 | contig 16544 bp, 11 predicted proteins | sample Lox_Sample_24_FD_206723 | JGI IMG/M metagenome (GOLD analysis project Ga0335075, IMG submission 206723) | Soil microbial communities from Loxahatchee National Wildlife Refuge, Florida, United States - Lox_Sample_2.4 | ecosystem: Environmental > Terrestrial > Soil > Wetlands | place: USA... | reverse complement strand
TCCACCCCTGTTGCCATCTCAGTTGTCAAAGCAGATTCGAACGCAACTCTCACATCGTCTCTGGCCACTCCTTCGGCTGGCGATTCTGTCGCGTTTGTGGCGGCCGTTCAATCTGCGACCGCGGGAACAACGGCCACGCCTACCGGCTCCATCACCTTCCTGAATGGATCGACACCTCTTGGATCGGCCGCGCTAAACGCGGGAACCGCAAGCCTGGTTACCTCGCAACTACCCCCCGGCATCGATTCCATCACCGCCGTCTACTCCGGCGATGCGGTCTTCAACGGCAGCACCTCGACGAGTATTTCCGAGCGGGTAAGCAGCTTCGCTCTAACGCTCAGCGCCGGCTCCGCGTCGGTATTTCCCGGTGAGCCGGCAGCCGTCACCCTCACCGCTTCGCCTACCGGCGGCGCTTTCGCAAATCCCATCACGTTTTCCGCAAGCGGACTGCCTGCGGGCGCCACGGCCAGCTTCGAACCTTCTTCCATCACACCGGAAACCACGGCGCACGAATCCACGCTCACCATCCAGACAGCAAATCAATCTTCTGCCAAAGATTCCCCGCGATTCTTCGGACTGCGTTCTGTCGTCGCCCTTTGCATTCTCCTTCCGTTGGTCGGATTGTCGCGCAGCCGGCGCGAAGGCAAATACGGTTTTCGCCTTATGCTCTTCGCCATCGCCGCCCTTGCTGCCGCATCTGCGATCAGCGGCTGCGGAGGCGGGTTCTTCGTCCAGCCGCCGCACACATACTCGATCACCATCACAGCAACGAGCGGTCAGGTCACGCAATCCAGCGTATTCAAGCTGACGATTGAATAGGAGTGCACAGGATGAAATGGACTTCGCTTGCGATCGTGGCCTTCTGCGTGGCGCATCTGCTTCCGGCGCAGGCGCTATCGTCCGCGAAAGACACCGCACCGCTCGAAGTCACTCTCGGCTACAACGCAACGTACACCAACGGTCCGCCCGGCGGATGCGGCTGCTTCTGGATGCAGGGCATGAACGCCGAGTTCAGCGCTCCTATCTTCTCCAGGCTCAGCATCGCCGGCGAGCTCTCCGGCGCACACGCCGTGAACATCAACTCCGCGCACGAGGATCTCAGCCTGATTGCTTATCTCCTCGGCGCGCGCTACTCGTTGCGCACACGCGCCCCGATCGTTCCGTTTGCCCAAGCGCTCATCGGCGGCGTGCGCGGCTTTAACGCAATCTTCCCCGGCCCCAACGGTTCAACCAACGCCCCGGATTCATTCGCCGCTGCACTCGGCGGCGGGCTCAACATGAATCTCTCGCGCCGCTTCGCGCTCCGCGCGATTCAGGCCGATTACCTTCAAACCCATCTTCCCAACGACGGTAACAATCGCCAAAACAGCCTGCGGCTGAGCGTGGGCATTGTGTTTCGGTTCGGGCTACCCCGATCTCTGGAATGATCTGACAGCGATCACGACATTCCTTGAATCCAATCGCTGATTCTCTCGGCAATCATGCGTAGTCGGGCCCGGATACCCAGGGAAGTGTACGAACCCTCGTGACGAATCTGAAGGATCGTGCCTCGGGTGAGCCCATCCCGATACCGGAGGCGCTGACAGGCGCATTTCAAGAATGTCGAGGGCATACACCCTATCGCGCCGACGAAGACTGGATTTTCGCGTCTCCCGCGACCTCAGGCCGTTCTCCGTTATGGCTCGATTCAGCCTTGGTGCGGCACCTTCGCCCGGCGGCGGAACGAGCGAAAGTTACGAAACGGATCGGTTGGCACACGTTCAGGCTGTCGCTGGCGACGCTTCAGACTTCGAAGAAAGAGACGGTCAAAGTCGTGCAGGAACTGATGCGACATGCCGATCCGCGAGTCACCTTGGCGCTGTACGCTCAAGGCGAAGAAGAGGGTAAACGTGCAGCCCAGAAGCACGTCAGTCCATTGTTCCTTATTGAGAGAAAGGCAAGCTGATTCACAAGCCCCAAGCACTCAAAAGCCCGCCGATGTCTGCGGGCTTTTTGCTTAACAGAATGAATCAGGCTATTAACTTTCAGTGCCCTTTTCGTGCCCTTGTTTGAGACGACTTCTGTCTCAAGAGAATCTTGTAGGTCACTGATTCTAAGCTGGATATTTGGTGGACCTGATCGGGATCGAACCGATGACCTCTTCCATGCCATGGAAGCGCGCTCCCAGCTGCGCCACAGGCCCACTGCGGTTGGGGTGCAACTCTTCTATTCTCGCCGCTCGACCCCGATTCGTCAAACCACGCGAGTCAAGCCGATTTCATCAACTTTGCGGCGTCGAACCTGACTCGTCAAACTCGTCTCGCCAAACTCCATGCGATCTCACGCCAGGCCGCAAAAAAGGGCGGCAAGGTTTCCCTCGCCGCCGTCCCTGGGTTGTCTTGAAAGTGCTACAGTCTTGCCTTGACTGAAGACCCTATTGCAGAAGCTTGGTCACTTCCTGTTGCACGCTGTTGGCTTGCGCCAGAGCTGCGATTCCCGTCTGGCTCAGAATTTCGTACTTCGACATGTTCGAAGTTGCTGAGGCGTAGTCCGTGGCCTGGACTGCATTTTGCGCTGAAATCACATTTTCCTGCTGCGTGCTCATCACCTGGCTGATCGCATTCAGCGTATTGATCTGCGCGCCAAGATATCCATCCTGGGCAGCAACATAGGTGATGGCATTGTTCAGCACCGATTCCGCATTCTGCGCGTTCCCCTGCGTACTCAGGTCGGTATTTGACAGGTCCGCCGTCTGGTCGCCCCCGGTCGCGGTCACATAGTTGATTGTCGTAGTTGCATCGGTACTCGCCACCAGCGCGGCCGGGGTAACTGCCGTAGTCGTGTCTTCGAAGGCCGGCGCAGTAGAAAGCGCAATTGACACGTTCGCGTTGGTGTTGGTGAGCAGAATGCCCGTGTCGCCGCCAGCCACTGCGCCGTCGCCGACCGCGGCGGCGGTGGTAAAACTTGCCGTCACGCCCGGAATGCCATCCTTGTTGATCTCCGAAATCAGCGCGCCCGCTGTTGTGGCCGACGTGGTGAGCGTACTCGTCGTGCCGTCGGGGTTTGTGATCGTAAACACCAGGCTTCCGGTAATTGCATCGGTCTGCTGCGCTGCCGTCGTCAGCGACCCGGCCGTGTCCGCCGACAGGTCCACGAACTCGCCGGAATCGCTCTGCTGCACCGTTCCGCCCGCGTCGCCTACGCTTGCCGATGTCAGCTTGGCAAAATACAGGTCATCGATCGACGCGCCCGTCGACGACGAGTCGCCCGTATAGATCGCTACGCCCGCCTGCGAGCCATTGAAGACCTGGTTCTGGTTATATGTGGTCGTCGATCCAATGTTGTTGATCTCTGACAGAATCGACTGGTACTCCTGGTTCGCTGCTGCCTCCTGCGAACTGTCCAGCGTGCCGTTTGAAGCTTCCGTCGCCAGCGTGATTGCGCGGTTCAGCAGGCTCGTTACCTGCGAAAGCGCGCCGTCGGCCACCTGCAGCAAACCCACGCCTTCGGTCGCGTTTGTCTCCGACTGCATCAGCGCCGACGAGTTCGCTGCCAGGCCATTCACCAGCGAGAGACCCGCCGCGTCGTCCGCGCCCGAGTTGATCCGCGAGCCCGACGACAACTGCTGCAGCACTGTCTGCAGACTGTTGTTGGTGTTGTTAAGGTTGTTCTCCGCATAGATGGCTGACAGATTATTCAAAACACCAAGGGCCATGGGACTGAACTCCTTCTCGGATGCCCTGCTACGCCCTGTCCGCCGTCACCTTTCTGCGGAGCTTTCACTTCCACCGGGCCTTCTTGCATCCACCCCATTCATCGGAGCCGCCCTCAATAACTTTAGTCATAATTTTTCTCGCCATTTTGTTGCACTTCGCTTCAAAGTGCCTCGCTTCAGTTCAGATGATGTCCAGTTACGCTCCAATCTGTGTCGTAACTCGCTCCATTTTGTTGTTCCAGAACCGGTCAGTCCGCTTGATCGTGAGTCACATCGAGCTCTCCACTCGGCACGAATGCCGGCCTCTCATTGCAACCAAAGACAAAACTCCATGCCCCTCGGGTCGACTTTTTCTGTCGACAGGGAGCGAAACCCACAAACTCGGCGAACAAGCGACCGGGCCGCGCAGGGGACGCGAATTCGCCTCAAAAAAAAACGGCGGCATGAGGTCCACCCTCACACCGCCACCGGCCCCCAACGCAGGGACCGCATCTGCTCTCTGCCCTACAAACAATCGGAATGAATCTTAGTCCGAACCGACCTCGACCCGTTATTGCGCATCGCCCGACCCCGGCGCGGGAGGCGCCGCGGCGCCTGGCTGTCCACCCTCAGGAGGCGGAGGCCCCTGCTGCCCGTGGTGGAACTGCCCACCAGGTCCGCGTCCATCGGGTCCACCCCTGCCCATTCCGTGTCCATCCCGTCCGTTGCGGCCCCATTCGTGGCCACCCTCGCGGAACTGTTGCACCTGCTTCCACTGGTCGGGCGTTAGCTTGGCCCGCAGCGCCAGCAAAAATCGTGCATTGGCTTTTTCCAGCTCCGCTCGCGCCTGCGCCACTTTGTCGATCTGCGCCAGGATCGCGTTTTCATTGGGCTCGTCCGCCTTCATCAGCGGCTGCATCTCCAGTTCAGCCTTCTCCAGGTTGGCGTGCAGGTCCACCAGCGTCATCTTGTGTTCCTGCAGAATCCCGTCCATCGTCTTGCGCTGATCGTCGGTCAGCTTCAACCGTTCCACAATCCGGGGATTGTTCCACCACTGCATTTCCCGGCCTTCTGGCCCGAATGCGCGTTCAAACGGAGGCTGGTGATCTCCAAATCCCGGCCGCATTCCCGGTCCACCCTCCGGTCCCTGCGCTGCCGCCAACCCACCCGTCATCAGCGCGCACGCCAGCGCACCCACCCACAATCTTCCACGCCACCCTGCCATTGCTGCTCTCATTGCCTTTCTCCTTCTGCTTTTTTCCAAATCCCTTGCAGTCCTTCAATTCCTCACTGGCCTTCGCCTTCGTCCATCAGTTGTGCCAGTGGTTCCATCGCCGCCGGCACGGTGCGCGATATGTCGCTATCTACCGTTGCCAGCAGTTCCGCATCCGCCGTCTGTGCCCGTTGCTGCGCCGCTATCTCTCGCGCTCTGGCCTGCTGCGCCTGGCGCGCCTGCGCGGCCAGAACCTGGCGGTGATGCCGCTCGTACACGGCTCCGCTCACGCCGCCCACGGCCAGCACACACCCCAGCGCCCACGCCGTCGCCAGTCGCCAGCCGCTGTGAACCGCAACCCGCGCCTCGCCGCGCGACCGGCTATATGCAGCGTCGCTCCATGCATGAACGCTGTCTTTAAAGTTCTTCAGCGCATCTTCGAGCATCGCGTCGGTTCCAGCGTCCAACTGCGCGTCCACGCTGTTCGCCTTCCATCTCATCGTTTGCCTCCCAGCTCCGCGCGCACTTTTCCCAGTGCCCGCGAGAGGTGCGCCTTCACCGTGCCCTCGCTCAATCCGGTAGCCCGCGCAATATCGCCCAGTTCCTGCTCTTCCACATAGCGCAGCAGAAACACCGTTCTCTGCCGTTCGCTCAACCCGTCCATCGCTTTCCAAACCTGCTGCACCTGCTCGCGCGCCAGCATCCGCTGCTCGGCTGACCGCTCTCCGTTCGGCAGCCATTCACTGGCTTCGTCCATATCCACGGCGTTGGCTCGCGTCTGCCGCCAGAACTGCAGCCGCCGGTTGCGCCAGTGGTCTTTCTGCAGATTGATCGCAATCCGCATCAGCCACGTCATCGCGCTCGATTCGCCGCGGAAGTGCTTCCAGTTACGGTGCGCCTTCAGGAAGCATTCCTGCGTCAAAGTCTCGGCCAGATCCATGTCCCGCGTCGAGGCCAGCAGGAACCGGAAAATCTGCGGACGATGGCTCTCTACCATGCGCGCAAACTCCTGCGCGGCAATCTCTTCCACCGTCTCCGCCGTCATCGGCTTTACTGCTGTGCCGGCCGCCATCACTCTGGTAGACGCCCGCATATCGCGCAAGTTTACAGCCTCCTATCCCATTTTCGCGCTATCTCTATAGATGGACCCGCGCCCATCCAAAAACGCTCCGCATATCCGCGCGAAATCCGATCGGCCGGTCCGAGTCCATATTTCCTATTCCCTGCTCCCTAATCCCTAATCCTTGTTCTCAGGCATATAATTCCATCCGACAACGAAATGGGCGCCCAGACTTCGCGGAACCCATTCCGGCCGTCCCGGACGCACGGAACAAGAACGAATGGAGACAGGGATGATTTCTCGAAGGAATTTTGTGAACGGCCTGGCCGCCGGCGTGGCGGGCTCGGCGCTGTCATCGACGGCCAAAAGCTATGCGCAGATCATGGGCGCGAACGATCGCATCAACTTCGCCATCAACGGCCTTAATGGCCGCGGTCACGCGCATCTCTCCGCGCTGGCAAACAACAGCAAAACCGCCCGCGTCGCCTACATTTGCGATGTCGACACCACTATCCGCGAAAAGTTCGCCGGCCACGCCCAGCAGGTGCTCGGCTACGCGCCCAAGCCCGAGCAGGACTTCCGCAACGCGCTTGCCTCCAAAGAGGTCGACGCCATCTCGATCGCCACGCCCGATCACTGGCACACGCCGCTCGCTGTGCTCGGTCTCAAGGCCGGCAAGCATGTCTATGTCGAAAAGCCCTCCAGCCAGAACTGCCGCGAGGGTGAGCTCATCGTGGCCGCGCAAAAGAAGTACAACAAGTGTGTCCAGGTGGGCGACCAGCAGCGTTCCTCCGACTACACCCGCAAAATGATCAAGCAGATCCACGACGGCTACATCGGCACACCCTATCTGGCGCGCGCCTGGTACGCCAACACCCGCGGCACCATGGGCGTGGGCAAAGTAGTGCCCGTGCCGGCCACGCTGGACTGGGATCTCTGGCAGGGCCCGGCTCCGCGCTCTGACTATAAGGACAACATCCATCCCTACAACTGGCACTGGCTCCGCCGCTACGGCACCGGCGAAACCCTCAACAACGGCACACACGAAGTGGACGTCTGCCGCTGGGCTCTGCAGGCCGAAGTCCCCTCGACCGTCTCCTCCACCGGAGGCCGTTACCAGTTCAAGGACGACTGGCAGTTCTACGACACGCTCATCACCGACTTCGGCTATCTCGACAAGACCATATCCTGGGAAGGCCGCTGTTGCCAGGGCATGCAGGTCTACGGCCGCGACCGCGGCTCGGCCATCTTCGGCACCAAGGGCACGGTGGTCATCGACCGCGACGGCTACGACGTCTTCGACTGGAAGGGCAAGCAGATCGACCAGTACCGCACCGGCCACGAAACCCGCACCAACGACCTCATCGGTCAGGACTCCATGACCGACGCGCACTTCGCCAACTTCATCGCCGCCATCCGCGGCCAGGAGCAGCTCAACTCGCCCATCCCGGTCGCCAACATCACCGTCACCATGCTGCTGCTCTCAAACATCGCCTGGTTCGTCAACCGCAAGCTGCACCTCGACACCGAAACAGCCCACATCGTCAACGACCCCGAAGCCATGAAGTACTGGGGCCGCGAATATGAGCCAGGCTGGGAAGTGACCGTCTAGCCAAGAGACACGGCCTTCAGTTCAAGAACAGACCCTCCGTGCTGCCCCATCCTGTCGTCCGCAACGGCGATTTCTGTCGACAGGATGGGAAAGCACAACCCTATCCGAATCACCGCACTGCTAACTCGTTCACGCACGAACGGCCACCGCAGCGGACGCGAACCCGCTGCCCGTCGCCTTGCTAGACTTTCCTCAAGAGGAAAATTAGCTCCATGCCCACCGCAACCACCCCCGCAGCCCAATCCGGCACCATCACCCTCGGCGGCGACCTCACCGTCAACCGCCTCGGCTACGGAGCCATGCGCATTACCGGCAAAGGCATATGGGGCCCTCCTGACGACCGCACCGCCGCCATCGCCACGCTCCGCCGCGCCATCGAGCTTGGCGTCAACTTTATTGACACGGCCGACTCCTACGGGCCTTTCATCTCCGAAGAGCTCATCGCCGAAGCCCTCCATCCCTATCCCGCCGATCTCGTCATCACCACCAAAGTCGGCTGGACCCGCCATGGCGCCGGCGTCTGGCAGCACAATGCCAGCCCCACGCACATCGCCGAAGCCGTCGAAGGCAGCCTCAAGCGCCTCCGCCTCGACCGCATCGACGTCTATCAGCTTCACGTCCCTGATCCGGCAACCTCGTTCGACGCCTCCATGGAAGCCATGGCCCGCCTCAAAGAACAGGGCAAGGTCCGCCACGTCGCGCTCTCCAACGTCACCCTGGAGCACGTCCACCGCGCGCTGCGCCACGTCTCCATCGCCTCAGTGCAGAACCGCTATAGCTTCTCTGACCGCGAATGGGATTTTGTGCTCGACTACTGCGAGGCCAACGGCATCGCCTTCATGCCCTGGGGCCCTATGGCGCAGGGCAAAAAAGCCAACGAAGCGGTAGAGAAGATCGCCGCCGCGCGCGGAACATCGACGGCTGTCGTCTCGCTCGCGTGGCTGTTGCGCCGCTCGCCGGCCATGCTGCCCATACCCGGCACCAGCAGCGTCAAGCATCTTGAAGAGAACGTGAGCGCCGCCGCATTCCGCCTTTCGGAGGAAGAGTTCGCCGCGCTCAACGCCGTGGTCCCGCAACCGTATTGGCTCCGCGCCTGAATCCGCCAAGCAATCGACAAATCAGCCCTAAAACTTCCCTGCTCCATCCTTTCGACTTTTTCTGTCGAAGGATGGAAAATCACAAATCTGACCCCGCCACACGCCCCGCGAACTCGCTGCCTTTGGAAATCCTGACAATCCAATGACACCCATGTGACAACACCGTAATTGTTGACCCGCTATGGTCTCGGTGATGGAAAGACCTGTGTCTTCTCCGTCAGGAGGCAGTTATGTTCGAAACACCCGTCCGCACTCTCGCGGTGCTCGCACTTGCCCTGGGGGCACTTACTCCTCTCACCCACGCGCAGCAGTACCTGCAAACCAACCTGGTCGCCGACCAGTCTGGCGCAGCCGCCGCCACTGATCCTAACCTCGTCAATCCCTGGGGACTCTCCCGCAGTTCCACCAGCCCGTGGTGGGCAGCCGATAACGGCACCGGCCTCTCCACGCTCTACGATGGCGCCGGCGCGGCCAAGAGCCTCGTCGTCACCATCCCCACCGGCGATGCCACACAGAGCGCAACCGGCACGCCCAGCGGCACCGTCTACAACGGCGGCACAGGCTTCGTCCTGCCCAATGGCAAACCGGCCGTCTTTCTGTTTGTCACGGAAGACGGCACGATCTCCGGCTGGAACGGCGGATCGAGCGCCGTTATTGTGGTCAACACCAAGAGCGCATCGGTCTTTAAAGGAGTTGCGCTGGCCACCTTGCCCATCCCCTACGGCAGCCAGTCCACATTCCTCTATGTAGCCGACTTCCGCAAAGGACAGATTCAGGTCTACGACTCTTCCTTTCATCACATGCAGGGCATTGAAGACTTCTTCCGCGACGAGCGTCTTCCACGCGGCTATGCCCCCTTCAACGTGCAGAACATCGGTGGAGAACTTTACGTCACATTCGCCAAACAGGACGCGCAGAAGCACGATGAGGTCGACGGCGCCGGGCTCGGCTACGTCGATGTCTTCTCGCCCTTCGGATTCCTGCTGCGCCGGATGGAACACACCGCCTGGCTCAACGGTCCCTGGGGACTCGCCATGGCTCCCGGCGACTTTGGCATCTACAGCCATAACCTGCTGGTAGGCCAGTTCGGCTCCGGCAACATCGCCGTCTATGATCCCGTTACCGGCGCCTTCAAAGATGTGCTCCGCAACGCGAACAACGGTCCCATCGCCATCAGCGGGCTCTGGGGACTCTCCTTCGGCAGCGACGCCGCCACCGGCTCAGGCCCGGCGACCACGCTCTACTTCGCCGCCGGACCGGACGGCGAGCAGCACGGCCTCTTCGGGACCCTCACTCCGATTGAAAATATCCTGGGCAACAGCCAATAACCGCTTCCGTTCGCTCCATCCGGAACGAACATGGATGCCCCATCCTTTCCACAGCTTTACCGCGAAAAGGGCGGGAAATCTCAAATCTCTCCAAATCCCTCTTAACTCACCACGAAAAACGGGTTTCCCGGGTCTCGATTCTGAGACCCGGGAAGCCACGCATTCTTTAGTTACCTTGCACTCCTCCCATTAAATCCTTGAAAATTTGCCCACAAACCGGCCCCTTGCTGTTACCGTCATTTCAAAGTTCCTTGCACCCCCATTCATGGAGCTGAACCATGCCACAGCACCTGCGTCTCTTCGCCAGCCGCACGCAGTCTCCCATATCGTCCTCAGTTCATGCAGTTCACCCGCAGCGGCCCGGTTATTGCCGCTCCCGGTGGATGCGCACTGCGCTTGCCGCCTGCCTGCTCGCAACCGTTTCGCTTTCTCCTGCGACCCAGGCCCAGGCAACCGCTCCGGCCGTCGCCCGTCCGCACCGCAGCGCCATGCGGCCATTCGTGCAGGGCACCGACGGCACCGAGACCGGCACCGCCAGCTTCTTCGGCAACGCCACCGCCATCTCCACCCCTACTGGAGCGCTTTCGGTGTTTCGCCGGCCCAACTGCTCGCTCTCTCTGGCCGAGGGTACCTACACCATCAATCCTTTCGCCTACACGCAAACAGAGCTCGCCCCGAACTATGAGCAGGTGCTGCACGCCGAGGCGCAGCTCAAAACCACTCCCGATGTTTTCGCCAATGGCTGCGCCATTCAGCCGCCCGCCGGTTTCGGCTCCGAGCCGGGAATCTTCGTCGGCACAACCACCACCGGAGTGAACGTCTTCGCCGGCCTCGGCCTCACTCCCTCCTTGGTCAACGGCGTGTACATCCTGAGCGGCGTCTCCACATTCAGCCTTTCTTCCTTCCAATTCTCTTCTGCCGGAAATCTCACCGCGGCCGACCTCAACAAAGACGGCAACGGCGACCTCGTGATTCTCGATAATCCACTCGCCACCACGCCCCGGGTCACGGTCATGCTCGGCAACGCCGACGGAACCTTCCAGAACGGCGTTTCCTATCCCATCGCCGGCAATTACTCCGTCGCCGCCGTCATTGACGACGTAAACAACGACGGCAACCTGGACATCGTCGCGGTTTCAGGCGATCAGCAAATCTCCGTCCTGCTGGGCAACGGCGACGGCACCTTCCAGCCTGCACTGAGCTTCGCCGCGCCGGCGCTGCCCGGCTACTCGAGCGCGGCCTCTACGCCCATCGGCAATCTCATTACCGCCGACGTCAACCACGATGGCAACAAAGACATCATTGCCAACAACGGCCTGGTCCTGCTCGGCGATGGTAAGGGCAACTTCACAGCCACGGCGGCTCCGGCCTTTCCCTACGCGGCAGACAATCTCTACTCCGCAGGCCCGGACATTGCCAGCGGCGACCTGAACAACGACGGCAAAGTCGACCTGGTGGTGAATGACAGCAGTTCGATCTCGACCTGGCTCGGCAAAGGCGACGGCACATTCACCCAGGGCCCCAGCTACGCCACCATCAATACTGACGGCTACATTGCGGTCACCGATCTCGATGGCGACGGCAACGCCGACATCCTCGTCGGCCTGGGCGATGGCGGAGCCTTTGGCGGCGACGAAGGATCGCCCGGCCTGGCCTATGCGCTCATGGGCAACGGCAACGGGACCTTTCAGGGCGCGCCTCTGGTCAACGGCGGCGGTGCGTTCAACGGCAAGAACATGGCCGACGTAAACGGCGACACCATTCCCGATCTCATCACCCTCAACAGCGCCTCCAATGCGCTCGTCGTCGAGCTCGGCAATGGAAGCGGCAACTTCGCTCTGCAAACCGGCTCCATCGCCATTCCGTCCACGCTCACCCTGGACGGCGACACCATCGGCACGGGATCGGCAACCATCACCGACTACGCGCTTGGCGACCTGAACGGCGACGGCAAACCGGATCTGGCCTTCGTGGTCTCCGGCCTCACCGTCAGTGGCGGAGCGGGCTACGGCAGCCCCGTATTCTTCACCGCGCTGAACAATGGCAACGGCACCTTCGCCACACCTGTCGTACATGAATTCAGCACATTGATTCCGCCCGGCGCCAACAACCAGGCGCCCACCGTCACGGGCATACGCATCGGCAGCTTCGTCAAGAACGGCCACGGCGATGTGCTCTTCAGCTTCACTACGCCCGGCACGTACATCGACAACGCGTCTCTCGACCAGGGCTTTGTCGTCTATCCCGGCGACGGCGCCGGCAACTTCGGCACTGCCGCCATCACCTACACCTACCAGAGCACAACCACGCCCACCGTTCTGCAGACCCCGATGGTCGCCGCCGTCGCCGATCTCAACAACGACAAGGTCTCCGACCTGCTTGCCGTGGTCCCGACCGGCGTAACCAACGGCATGTTGCAGACCTCGCTTGAGGAGTTCCTCGCCAACGGTGACGGCACCTTTGCCGCGCCCACAACCATCAACTGCGCGCCCAATCCCTACCTGCTCAGCCCACCGGGCGACAGCGGTACGCCCTTCGTTCTGGCTGACTTCAACAAAGACGGCAATCCCGACCTTGCTTGCGTGGGCGAAACCACCGGCGGCCAGGGTGAACTGGCCATTGCCCTCGGCAACGGCACCGGCTCGTTTGCGGCTCCCACCGTGCTCAACATCCCCGGTGGAGACACCGCGCGCAGCGCCCTGCTTGCCGCCGCGGACTTCGACGGCGACGGCAACATCGACCTCGCGCTTTTTAACCCGGCGGCCTATAGCGGCATCTTCTACGGCAATGGCGACGGCACCTTCAAATCGGTCAACGTCTCCGGCACAGTCATCCCCAAGGACCTCATCAACATCTCCTCGCAAAATCTCTCCGGACTCGGCGCAGTCGCCGCCGACGTGAATAACGACGGCCAGCCTGACATCGTCTTCTCCAACACCATCTACCTGAACACCTACGGCACCAGCACTATCACCTTGCCTTCGTCCAACACCGCGCTCTCTGCCTCGCCCACCACGGCCATCGTGGGAGCCAGCATCACCTTCACCGCTACTGTCACCGGCCAGTCCGGCACTACCGCAACGCCTACCGGCTCCGTCACCTTCATGGACGGTCCCACCGCTCTTTCGACCGTCGCGCTCAACGCCAGCGGCACGGCCGGCTACGCGACTGCAGCTCTCGCCGTCGGCGTTCACGACATCACCGCCATCTACAGCGGCGATACCAACTTTGCCGGCAGCACTTCGTCTGAAGTCACCGTCACTATCAACACCGCCACGCCCATCAACACCACGACCACGCTCACGGCATCGGCCACAACCGCGCTCGTAGGAGCCAGCCTCACCTTCTCGGCCGCGGTTACGCCCGCCTCCGGTGGCGGCATCCCCACCGGCACAGTCATCTTCACCGATGGCGGATCGGCCATCGGCGTCATCGATCTTGACGCCAATGGCAAGGCGTCGCTTGTTACGTCCTCACTCATGGCCGGTGTGCACTCCATCACCGCGCAATACTCCGGCAGCGGCAGTTACAACGCGTCCACCTCCAGCGCCGTCTCCGTCACCATCAACGCGCTGCCGGTCGACTTCACGCTCACCATCAGCGCCTCCAGCGGATCCGTCACCACCGCCAGCCCCACAGACACGGCCACGCTCACCGTCACTCCCGTGAACGGCTTCGACGCCGCCATCAGCTTTGCCTGCGCAGGACTACCCTCCGACGTAACCTGCTCGTTCTACCCCGTCGCGCTCACCCCCGGCGGCGGACAAACCGCAACCACCGCCGTCACATTCACTGAGGGTGCCTCAGCCCAGCTCCATTCCGACACTTCAGGCGGCCGGCGCATGATCCTTGCCGGCTTCGGACTCGGCATGCTGCTGCTCGCCGGCATCCGAAGGCGCCGCGGCATACTGCGCACATTGACCCTGCTCGTCGCCGCACTAGCCCTGGCCGGCATTGTCAGTTGCGGAGGCGGATCGAAGGGCCACACCCTTTCCAATTCGACCATCACCATCACCGCAACCTCCGGCACGCTCTCCCACAACGTCACCTACACCCTGACCAGCGAATAAAGAACCTCGCTGGCGCAAAGAGGCGTGAAGACTGCCCAAATCACCCCGTGCCCCGCCCTGTCGACTTTTTCCGTTGACAGGGCGGTAAGCCATAAACTCCCCAGCCGCGTACGAGCTGAAAGCTGGACGCCGCAATCCTCGAGAATCCGCCCGTCATACCCACCCCATGCCGTACACTATTTCAGTAAACGCTTACCGCACGAGGCCCTCCATGCTGCTCGAGTCGCTCCGCCAGCAAGTTCTGCACGCCAACCAGGAGATCGCCCGCCGCGGCCTGGCTCCGCACACCTTCGGCAATGCCAGCGGCATTGATCGTTTGGGTATCGACCGCAGCGGACGCCAGCCGCTCGTCGTCATCAAGCCCAGCGGCGTCGACTACGCTTCCATGACCCCCGCCGACCTGGTCGTGACCGACCTCGACGGCAAAATCGTGGAAGGATCCCTGCGTCCTTCGAGCGATCTCGACACCCATACCCTCCTTTATCGTGAGTTCCCCGAGATCGGCGGCATCGTCCATACCCACTCCGAGTTCGCCACCTCCTGGGCACAGGCCGGCCGCCCCATCCCCTGCCTCGGCACCACCCACGCCGACTACTTCCACGGCCCCGTTCCGGTCACCGAGCCGCTCACGGCAGAGGAAGTCGCCGAGGCCTACGTCCGCAACACTGGCGCCGTCATCGTTCGCCGCTTCCGTTCCGGCAGCCTTTCGCCCGTCGCCGTCCCTGGAGTTCTGGTCGCCGGCCACGCACCTTTCGCCTGGGGCCGATCACCAGCCGAAGCCGTCGAACACGCCGATGTGCTCGAATACATCGCACGCCTCGCCTTCCGCAGCATTCTGCTCGAGGCGTCCGAATCCGGCATCCCGGTGTACGTTTCCGAACACCACTATTTGCGTAAACACGGCCCCAAGGCCAGTTACGGCCAGCTCCAATCCTCATGAGCGCCCCTTTTTGAAGCTGGCCCGGCAAAATCATCTGCCGTTCTGAGCGGCCGCAGCGAAGCCATGGGGATCGAAGGCCTGCTTTTCGTGAGCTCTGCTCCCTATTTCCCCTAACTCATCTGCCTCCAAGGGCCTACCGATTCCTGTAGATTGATTCCTTTCCCTGGAACTCATCTACGGTTTCCTGCATTTCTAAGTCTGTAAACCTTATCTTTTGTTGACATTTCTTCTGACCTTGAGTCCATATCTGGCGTATAAACTAGCATTTGCAGGTTCCCGCGCCGAAGTATCCCGCGTGGCAACGCACGTGCAACATCGATTTACGATGTAGAAAGATTCCCGTGGAGACAAGCCTCCTCAACCGCGTTCAGGCAACGCTGCTGGCTCTGGCCACAGCGGCTCTGTTCGTGTTGGCTCTTCTCAATCTCCATCAGGAGCGCCAGACCCCGCAGCCCGACGACGGCGTCTGGTGGCATGAGGTTGCCGGAGGTCTTCAGGCTGACAAGGTCTTCCCTGACAGCGCCGGACAGCGCGCCGGAATTCAAGTCAACGACCTGCTCACCGGAGTCAGCGAGGGACCCGCCGCCAGGGTTTCACCGGTAAACCGGGTCTCCGACCTCGAACGGGCGCTCTTCCGCACCGGACCCTACGGCCAGGTCTACTACAGCATTACCCGGGACGGCGTATTGCTCACCGCGCCCGTCAAAGTCATTCCCGATGCAGCCGACCACAGCCTCCAGCTCGGCTTGCGCGTGATCGGCCTCATCTACCTCATCATCGGTTTCTACGTCCTCTTCCGCCGCTGGGGAGCTCCGCGGGCCACGCACTTTTACCTGTTCTGCCTGGTCTCGTTCGCCCTTTACGCGCTCAAATACACGGGCACTTTCGACACCCTGGACTGGACCGTCTTTTGGGGCAACGTCATCGCCGAAGCGCTGCAGCCCGCGCTGTTCCTTCACTTCGCACTCAGCTTTCCTGAGGAGCGGTTCAAGAACCTGCGCCGCCGCTGGCTGCTGCCCATGGTGTATCTGCCCGGCGCGGGGCTCTTCGTCCTGTGGCTCTGGGCCATCGCTACGCGCGAAGCCACAAAACTGCTGCTGGACCGGCTCAACCAGACGGCCACGGCCTACGACGCTGCGTTTTACGTGCTGGCCGCGCTCCTGTTCCTGCGCAGCTATCGCCGCGCCAACTCGCCTCTGTTGCGTCAGCAGTTGAAATGGGTCACTCGCGGCACACTGCTCGCGGTAATCCCCTTTACCATCTACGCCATCTTCTTCCTCTCGGGCCTGCGTTTGCCCGGCGTGCTTGAAGATCTGGCCGGCTTCTCGCAGATCTTTCTGCCGCTGACCTTCAGTTGGGCCATCGTCCGCTACCGACTGATGGACACCGACCTCATCTTCAAGCGCGGCGTGGCCTACACGCTGGCGACAGGTCTCATCCTGGGCGCATCTTATGGAGCCATCGCACTCATCGCGTTGATGGTGCATACCGGACTGCCGGAGGCGGTGCGCGAGTGGGGACTGGTGGTCGCCATCCTGGCCACCGCGGCCA